>Ga0207710_10000863_pt1 | contig 16303 bp, 13 predicted proteins | sample KBSS24metaG_FD_184400 | JGI IMG/M metagenome (GOLD analysis project Ga0207710, IMG submission 184400) | Switchgrass rhizosphere microbial communities from Kellogg Biological Station, Michigan, USA - KBS S2-4 metaG (SPAdes) (version 2) | ecosystem: Host-associated > Plants > Roots > Rhizosphere...
TTTGACCGCACCAACGTCGCCGCGGACAAAGATCGTCACGTAGCCGGCGCCGATATACTCCTTCCCGAGCAGTTGTACATTCGCTGCTTTGACCATGGCATCGGCGGCCTCAACTGCACCCACGAATCCTTTGGTCTCAACCATTCCGAGTGCTTCCAGGGGCATCTCTTTGTCCTCACTTTTATCTATTGTAGATATTAAAAGCGACTTGATCAGGTCACTGTTGCCGCCAACGTACCACCGCGGGCGACAAGAAGCAAGAGACGCCTATCTTTTGCGATACAAAAGTTTGACAACGTTTTGCAGCGCAAGCTATAGTGCAGAAAAAGTGGGAGTTGTACTCTTTCGTACAAGCGGCGCGCTGATAGACCTGGGGTAACAATCCAACCAACCGGACGCCAGGAATCGAGCGAGTGGAGATGGCAGCGAGTATAGGCGAACAATTGCGACTCGCACGCGAGGAGCGAGGCATTGGCCTGCGCGAGATTTGCGAGCAAACTCGTATCTCGGTCCATTATCTCGAAGCCATCGAAGCCAACGACTACAAGCGCCTGCCCGGCGGTGTCTTCAATCGCAGCTTTATAAAGGCCTACGCGAAATGTGTGGGCTACGACGAGCGCGAAGCCATCGAGGGCTACACGCGGTACCTGCGCGAGCACGGCGAATCGACCGACGACATCAACACCACGCCGCTGCATTCGAAAGTCTACACAGACACACCGGCCACACGTTCGCCTGTGTTGACCGTGATCCTCGCGATTTTAATTCTGGCAATCTTGACGGCGGCGGCGCTCGCCGCGCTGCACTGGTTCCAACGCCGCGCCGAGCTGAGACCGGCGAGAGATGGGGTTATTGCTTCTCTGCGTACCTCTGCGCCCTCTGCGTTAAAATGCGCTGTTAACGCAGAGAACGCGGAGGTACGCAGAGCACGCAGAGATGCGCTCAACCAAACGGAGTCTCCTATGTATAATGACGCCACATGATTACACCAGATATTTTTGAAGGCTTGACCTTCGACGACGTACTTTTAATACCAGATCGTTCCGACGTTCTACCCTCCCAAACCGACACCGCCACTCAATTCACGCGCAATATTCGGCTACAGATTCCACTCTGCTCCGCGGCGATGGACACGGTGACTGAAGCGGCGCTCGCCATCGCGCTCGCGCAGCAGGGCGGCATCGGCGTCATTCATAAAAACCTGAGTATCGAGCGACAAGCCGAAGAGGTCGATAAAGTAAAACGATCCGAATCGGGAATGATCGTCGATCCAGTGACGATCCTCCCCGACCGCCCGGTGCATGAAGCGCTACAGGTGATGGAGCGCTTTCACATCAGCGGCGTGCCGGTGGTTGATGAAGACGGCCATCTCGTCGGCATCATCACGAATCGCGACCTGCGTTTTGAAACACGTTTCGACATCCCCGTCTCCGACGTGATGACCAAGCAGCCGCTCGTTACTGTTCCAGTGGGTACGACGCTCGACCAGGCCAAGGCCGTGCTGCAAAAACATCGCATCGAGAAGCTGCTCGTCGTCGATGACGACAAACATATAAAAGGACTGATCACCGTCAAAGACATTCAGAAGGCGATCAAGTATCCGACGGCGGCGAAAGACAATCTCGGACGTTTGCGCGTCGCGGCGGCGATCGGCGCGACCGGCGATTATCGCGAGCGCGCGGACGAGCTCGTCAAGGCACGCGTCGATTGTCTCGTGATCGACACGGCGCACGGACACTCATCGCGCGTCATTGAGGCGGTTAAAGACATCAAGAAGCGACATCCGGAAACGGATCTGATCGCGGGGAACGTCGGCACGACGGCCGGCGCACAGGAGTTGATCGACGCGGGCGTCGATGCAATCAAAGTCGGAATTGGCCCGGGATCGATCTGTACGACGCGAGTGGTAACTGGCGCGGGCGTGCCGCAGATCACTGCGATCTCGAGTTGCGTGAAAGCGGCGCGTGGCAAGAATGTTCCCGTGATCTCTGATGGCGGCGTCAAGTTTTCAGGCGACGTCGCGAAGGCGATCGCTGCCGGTGCCGATGTCGTCATGATCGGATCGTTGTTTGCGGGAACGGAAGAAGCGCCCGGTGAAGTGATTCTGTTTCAGGGACGCTCGTTCAAGTCGTATCGCGGCATGGGATCGATTGGCGCGATGCGCGAGGGCTCGCGCGATCGTTATGCGCAGGACCAGATCGAGACTGATTCGAAACTCGTTCCCGAAGGAATCGAAGGACGTGTGCCGTACAAAGGAACACTCGCCGAAATGGTCACGCAACTGGTCGGTGGATTGCGATCGGGAATGGGATACACGGGCTGCCGGACCATCCCGGAATTTCAGGAGCGGACACGCTTCCTCCGCATCACCTCAGCAGGGCTCAAGGAGTCTCACGTACACGACGTGATCATTACGAAGGAAGCGCCTAATTACCGCCTGGAATAAAGTTCGGAAGAGTAGGCCCCGTAACCCCTAACAAGTCAGGAAGGGCGGCTTGCCCCCGCTCTTCCAATCCAAGTAGCAGCGGGGGCAAGCCCCTCTTCCTGACTTGTTCTCCTTCCTGACTTGTTCCCTTCCCACGCTCGCAATTAGAAAACGTATCGCAATTGAAACTGCCCGATACGTCCGCCGTTCACGTTTCCGATCAACAGGTTTCCCGTGTTGAACCGGAAATCATTGAACGTCGTGTCCGTCACATCACCCGTGCCCGGCGCGAACTGCGGTGTGTTCAAAGCATTGAAGTAATCAAACCGGATCTCAAAGTGATCGTTCTCCATCGGCGTAAACTTGAGATCGATCGACTTGGTCAAACTCAGATCCAGTCGATTCTGCTTTGGACCACGCAGAGTATTCCGGCCAGCCAAACCAGTTCGAATAGACTCACTAACCAAAAATCGAACATCCCCCGGATTGACCGGATTGCCATTCAGATCCGTGAAGCCGGTCGGTGACGTCGCCCCCGAGATAAAATTCTCCGAAATGAAATTGGAGAACCCGACTGAGTTCGCCGGCGCGTTTGGATTGCTGATCGCCGGACGATCGTTCGTCGCGCTGCCGTCGCCGTTCAGATCGATTCCGCCGACGAACGGCGTCTGCACGTTTCCGGATTGAATGCGATACGTGCCCGCGATCGAATAGCCACCAAGCACGTTGTGAACAAACCCCGATCGACCGAGCTTCGGCAGGTCGTAAATGAACGTCGCGACAAATCGATGTGGCACATCGAACGAAGAAAGACTCCGATCCGTGCGGCGATTGTTTGGGTCAGAACCGACGCTGCTTCCGCCCGTCGTCACGAACACTTCGCTGTTCACGTCGTCGATTGCTTTCGAGTACGTGTAAGCAAACCGCAGCAACAATCCACTGCTGAAACCACGATCGAGTCGCGCCTGCAGAGAGTTGTAAGTCGAATCACCGCCATTCGTGCGTGAGACGACCGAGCCGCGATTCGAAAACTGCCTGACGAGCGTATCGAAGCCGCCAATGCCCGGATTCAACTGCTCATTGATAAATAGCCGTGTTCCGCGCGACCCGACATAAGCGACATCGCCGATGAACTTGAACGGCAACTCGCGTTGAATACCGAAGTTGTAAACATACGTCTGCGGATTCACGAGATCCGTCGGAATCGTGTTGATGGTTGCGAACGGATCGGGCGTGCCCGTCGTCGGCAACGATCCGGTGCCGAAGTTCGCAATGCCGCGCGGATCAGGTAACGAAGCGCCGAAGTTCGTTACACCAAAAGTATTCGGAACGGTAGCCGCAGTATTGGCCAGAATGTTGTTGAAGAAGAAATCGTAATTGACTGCAAACCCGCCGCGGATCACGGTCTTGTCGTCACCGAAGAGCGATCTCCCGAAGTGCGGCGTATACGCGAAGCTGAAACGTGGCGCGAAGTTGTTGTTGTCACGTTTCTGGCGAGCGACCGCGTCAACTGGCTGATCGAAGCCGGCGAACGCGGGAAACGGAATCGCGTTGAACGGCGTGCCGTAGTTCTCATAACGCAGGCCGAGCGTCAAAGTCAGATTTGACTTCACTCGCCACGAGTCTTCAACGAAATAATTCTGGTAGAAAGCATTCGGGACGATCACAGGACTACCGAACTGAATACTCGCGCCGCCTGCGCCCCGGCCTGAAAACGAATCCACGAAATTACCGAAAGCGTTGAAGCCGCCACCACCCGCAAACGTCAGCACGCCGCGCGAGTTGAATGGTATCTGCTGCGTGGCGCGTTGAATATTCAGGTCAGCGCCGAAGCGGAACGTATGGTTGCCGGCATTGTAGGAGAGCGTGTCCTGAATTTGGTAATTATTGAAGAGGCGGCCCTGCGGAAAGACGAAGGGCAAACCGATGGACGTGATTCCCTGGCCCAGACCAGCGCCACTGAATGTAAAGACCGGCCCTGACGCTGCCACGTCCGCATCACGCGCGCCAAAGGTGACGTCGAATCGTCCGTAACCAAAACGCGCTTCATTCACGAGACGTGTCGAGATGTTGCGTGTGTAGTTGAAATAGAAATTCTGCACGAGACTCGGCACGTCGACTTCAAACCCCGGAAACGGCGTGCCACCTGAAGCGACCGTGGGAAACTGGTTGTTGAATGCCTGTTTGTCGTAAACGTAGCGAAACGAGAGACTGTCTTTCTGTGTCGGCGTCCAATCGACACGCGCCAGAAACTGATCATCAGTCACTGGCTGCGAGCTACTGAGCGTCGCTTCGCCAAAATCGATGTCGGGCCGGTTGCCGCCCAGCGCAACAGTTGAGATCTCACGTTGCCCGCGCACGTTTCCGACGATGTTCAGATAACGATCGAGATTGGCGTTCGTACCCGCGGGGAACAACGAGCGCAGCGTGGCAAAGCCTGACGCCGTCGGCACGCGGACGGTCGCGTCTGTGCCGGAGCGAACGAGATCGCGCTGGTAAGTTCCAAAGAAGAAAAGTTTATCTTTGACGATTGGACCACCAAACGAACCGCCGAAGGTGTTCTCGGTTACGACCGGCTTTTTCGTGCCGTCGGCTCTTTGACTGGCGGTCAGCGAATTGAAAGCACTGTTGTTGATGACATCGTACACTGAACCGTGAAACTCGTTTGAGCCGCTGCGCGTGACGATATTCACAACTGCGCCGCCCGCGCGTCCAAACTCGGCGGAGTAATCTGACTGAAGCACTGCGACCTGGCTGTAGCCGTCGCGCAGGATTGGAATGTAGGACTGTCCGGCTATCGAGTTGTCGTTGTTGTCGAGGCCGTCGATCAACTGGTTGTTGGCGCGCGCGCGTAGCCCGTTGACAGAGAATTCGTTTCCCTGCACGAAGCCCCCGGCGAGTGGGCCAGGATCGACAACGCCCGGCAATGTAAAAACGATGTTCGCGGGATTCAATGCCGGCGTCGGCAGATCGGTGATCTCGCGCTTGCTTAGTGTGTTGACGCGCGCGCCGTCCTGCGACTGGAGCAGGACGTCGCTCGCGGAATTCACGACGACCATTTCCGTCTGCGTACCGACTTCGAGTTGGAAATTGGCGGTCGTGGTCTGGGCCGCGGCGATGATCAATCCCTCGCGCGTGATGGTTTTGAATCCTTGTTGGCTGATCTCGATTCTGTAAGTGCCGGGATCGATGGCGTCGAAGCGGAAGCTGCCATCTTCAGTTGAAGTCACGACGCGCGTAACACCGGTGCTCGCGTTTGTGATCTTGATGACCGCGCCGGACACGACTGCGCCATTTTGATCGGCGACGTTCCCGACAAAAAATCCTTTGCTGGTTTGTGCGAAAGCGCTGCTGGTAATAGCCAAAATCATCGCAGCGATGGCTGTAAGTCTAAATCTCGTCACAACAAAACACTCCTTAAATTTTAAGATAGTGGGGCGGGTATGGAATGGACCAAATGCTTCTCTGCGTAAACTTTGCGTTCTCTGCGCCTCTGCGGTTTATATGGAGTCCGTTTTTCTTTTTACCGCAGAGACGCAGAGAACGCAGAGGTTGCGCAGAGCTGATTCGAGGACTTCTGGAGTGCGACACGCTCGGTCGCTATGCCCCCCGGCAGCGGCAGAGCCGGCGCACTCCAGAGAGTCACTCGAAACTTCACGGCCGGTTAATTCGCCTGAATGGTGACTGTCTTAACATCAGGCGCCTTGACTGCCGCGATTCCACTGTCCTGGGCCTTCCGCGCAAGCTCGCGTTCAGCGCGCGATTTGTGCAGCTCACGTCCCGTTACACCACCCGCGGGCCAGATTTCCGAAAGGAAGTACTCATTTCCATAACGGTTAAATACCAGCATGCCGTTTTTCACCGGCTGCTTTGCGGAAACAGGGATCGTCAGACGAGTGATGTTTGATTGGCCATCTACACTGGTGATTTGCACGACCATATCTCCGTCACTCGTTTGCGCGCGTTTGATCCAGTACTTACCCGCCGGAAGCTTCTCGCCGGCTGCTGAAAAATCGAACGGAATGTTTGCGGTTAATCTGTATTGCAGAGTCTGCGCATTTGCAGACACGCTCGCGGCAATGATCATCATCACTGCCAGCAATCCCATCTTTACAACTACGTTCTTCATAACAACTCTCCTCTTTAACTCTCAAAAATCGCTTCTGATCTCTATACTGATCAGGCGACCTAGTTATTCCTGGCCTGGACCAGGTCAATGCGACATTTGATAGTGGGCTTATGTCGTACTTCGCGCTCGACTGAATTGAATCGCGCGACTCCACGCAGGCAAACGAACAGTCGCTTGCGCGCGCGTGAGAGTCGCGACATGACAGTGCCGATCGGAATTCCCGTGATGGCAGCGATCTCTTTGTACGAGAGCTCTTCGAGCTCACGCAGGATCACTACTTCACGAAATTCGATCGGCAGTTTCTCGATTGCTTCGTTGATCAATTGCGATTGAACTTTCAAGACGTGTGAAATTTCCGGATCAGGCTCGTCAGACTCTTTCGTCAACACTGCTTCTTCGAAATCGCCTGAAAGCTCCTGCGATCGATTCCGCTTCAACCACGTGTAGCAGGTGTTTCGCACAATCGTTAACAACCACGCGCGCGCGTCGGTTCCGTGGAAGCCGCCAAAGAACCGGAGCGCGCGCAGGTAAGCTTCCTGGACCATGTCCTGCGCGTCGGCCTCGTTACGGGTTAACCACCGCGCCAGGTTATAGGCGGCGTCCAGGTGCGGCATGACTGCTTCTTCGAAGTTCATGGTTCCGACCGTGCAAATCGTTCATCAAGCGGTTAATTTCGCCAGCGTCCTCTCCTGTAAAGCAGAGCGGATGCGTCCCAGGTGGTGATAGCTGTGTCTGACAGCGTGATCCTCGAGAATGAACTGGCACGTCAGTATCGCGTTCGCGTACAGCGACACCGGCACCGCCTGATCGAGCTCCTGGTCAGTCAGTAAACGGATCGCGACTGCTGCTGCGGCACTGTTCTGCTTCAGCAGCTCGATCGTTTCCTCTTTCGTGACGCCGTCGAACTTCTTCGCGTGATCGGCGTTCATTTTGTTGATGACATCCATTGTCAAACCTTCAACCGCTTCACCTTTCGCCACGGTTTGGGCCAACCCGATCTCGACTGGATACACACTCGCCACGTGATGGACCACCACACCAATCTTTCGTCCGTCTCCGGGAACACGGCTTTGCCATTCGAATTCCGTCAGCGAGCTGGCAAAAGCCTCGAGCGCCAGCGCGCCCAGCTCGAGTCGACGGGCAAGTTCGTAACTACGTTTACTCATCTTCGTTTCTCCTCATTGAACCTGTTGCGGTTCACCAAAAATAAAATCGTCCATCATCACGACGTCGTCTTTCTCGGAGTCGTTTGGACCAGGCGCGACATCGCCGCTCGTGATTCGCACTCGCGCGATGCGTGCCTCAGGAAAGACGACGCCGAAGAAAGAAAACCCGCCATCGCCCGGCGACGCTGGTACGTAACTGCTGAACAGCAACTGTCCCTCAGTGCCGTAAAACTTGATCAACGTGCTGGCGTTTCGATTTCCGCGTTTCTTTGCCGGACCGCTCCCGTTCGGCTGGTCCACATCAGAGAAAACCGCGGCGAAACCGTTGACCGTGGCTGCTACGTTGCCGCCGCCGGGCACGAAAAAGGTCGTGTCTGTGACTTTGCCGCCGATGACGGCAAATAGACGTGACGCGCTGAATGCGCGAAAACTGGTTTTGTAAGTTGGATTGTTGAAAAAGCCGGCGAGTCCTCCGGGCGCCACATCGGTGCCGGCCGGAGCTTGCACGAACCCCGTCCCGTCTGGAGTTGTGAACAAGGCGCCGCGCGAGACCAGAAATCCTGTAAACGGATTTCCGACTACTGAAGTGGCCTCGTTTGCGGGGTTGCCGCCGTCCCAGTTGATCTCACGACGACCAGCCGGCACGCTGACCGCCGCGCGAAACTGATCGACTGAGCCCTGGATCGACGCTGCCGTCGGTCCGGCCGCCTGAAAAACGGATACCGGCTCCGAACTAATGGCGACTGCCTGATCGTCCTGAGCTTTAGCAAGCCTCGGCAACACCACGAATGCCGCCAGCAAGCCCAAAATGCCTATTAATGCGAAATTTCTCTTCATCATTATCCTCTCTAGTCTTTAAGTCGGACGCGAGGATAGAGATCGATTGCAAGCCAGTCATAAACTTCCGGTAAATGTGCGGTAACGTTTCGGGAATGAAACCGACCGGAAAGTGGTAAGTAAGAACAGATGAGGCTTTCTCTGCGCTCTCTGCGTATCTCTGCGTTCTCTGCGTTGAAATAACCCTTTAACGCAGAGAACGCAGAGGGCCGCAGTGATAACTTTTAATTTTCCGGCTAACTCCCCCGCCTTGTTTGCCATCTATCCAGCAGAGGAGGAAAATGGACCAAACGTGAACCTGACCGTGAACGACAAGCGCATAGTCTTCGATCGCTTTTCCCTCGATCTCATAAATGAGTGTCTCTGGCGAGGCTCAGAAGAAATCAAGATCAGGCCCAAGGCTTTCGCCCTGCTCAACTACCTGCTGAATCGCTCGGGACAACTCGTTACCAAAGAGGAGCTTCTGAACGCCGTCTGGCCGGAGACGTTTGTCGGCGACGCTGTCCTGAAAGTCACGGTGCGGCAGTTAAGAGAGGCGCTCGACGACGATCCCAAATCACCCCGTTTCATCGAGACTTCACACCGGCGCGGCTATCGCTTCATCGGCGAGATCGCGGGGACTAAGAAGGAGCCGGAGCCGTCGTACCAAAACAACAGCGACAGCGCGTATTCCGGTGCATTTTTTGTTTATACAGGCGTGGTCGGACGCGATCAGGCGTTGGAGCGAATGTATCGCTGGCTGCGCCGGATGATGCGCGGAGAGCGTCAAATCGGTTTCATTACCGGAGAAGCAGGCATCGGGAAGACCGCGCTCGTCGACGCGTTTGCGCGAACGATTCCGGCTGACGGATCGATCCGTGTCGGTCGCGGGCAATGTCTGGAACAATACGGAACGGGCGAAGCCTACTTGCCGGTGCTGGAAGCAATCGGGCGTCTCTGCCGCGAAGAGCCACGAGTTGCGGACGTAGTTCGTGCTCACGCGCCGATGTGGCTGTTGCAAATGCCTTCGTTATTGAGCCCGGCAGAGCGCGAAGAGTTGAGCCGCGACGTTTCGGGAGCGACGCGCGAAAGAATGCTGCGCGAGATGGGCGATGCTTTGGAGGCACTCACGGCCGACGTACCGCTCGTGCTGATCCTGGAAGACCTGCACTGGAGCGATTACTCAACACTCGATCTGATCTCGTATCTCGCCACGCGTCGACAGCGCGCTCACCTGATGCTGCTTGGGACTTTTCGCAACGTTGAGCTGATCATGAGTGGTCATCCGTTGAAAGCCGTGAAGCAGGAGTTGATGGCAAAGCAGTTGTGCAAAGAGTTGCCGCTCGAATACCTGACTGAAGCGGCGGTTTACGATTATCTCGCGGTCACGTTTCCCGGTAATCGATTTCCGGCCGGCCTGGCAGGACTGATCCACCAGCGGACGGATGGCAATCCGCTGTTTATGGTGAATGCTGCCAACTACCTGCTCGAGTCGGGGCTGATCGTGCAGCGTGACAACCGGTGGGTGTTGGACGTTGATCTGGCGAATGTCGAGCTCGGCGTGCCTGACAATATCAAGCAGATGATCGAGCGGCATGTGGACCACCTCGATGCGGATACGCAAAGAACTCTGGAAGCAGCGAGTGTCGCTGGGGTTGAGTTTTCAACGCCGGCGCTGGCGGCGGGACTCGAGGAAGATCCGGGCGTGGTCGAGGCACGCTGCAACGAGCTCGCGCGACAGCGGCAATACATTCAGGAGTGTGGCGTACAAGAGCTGCCGAATGGCGAGGTCGTGACGCGGTTTGGCTTTGTACACGCTCTTTACCAGAACGTTTTGTATGACCGGATACCGGCGGCGCGGCGCGTGCGGCTGCACCGGCTGATCGCAGAGCGCGGCGAGGAAGTTTACGGCAAACGCGCGGTGGAGATCTCGGCTGAGCTGGCGATGCACTTCGAACGCGGCCGTGACTACAAGCGCGCCGCCTACTACTTCAAAACCGGCGCAAATAATGCGATCCGGCGTTTCGCGTACCAGGAGGCGGTTGACCTGGCGCGGCATGGTATCGAGTTGATCAGCCATCTGCCTGACACGCGCGAAGTCATTAACGAGGCGCTGTGTTTGCACCTCACGCTCGGCGTTCCGTTGATTGCGATCGAGGGTTATGCGTCTCCGAACGTCGGCGAAGTCTACATGAAGGCGCGGCAGTTTTATGATCAGCTCGGCGACTCGCCTGATGTTTCTGAAGTGCTCTGGGGCCTTTGGACATTCCATACGTTGAGCGGCGAGTTACAAACAGCGCGCGACATTGCCGAGGAGTTTTTGCGACTTTCTGAGCGACTACCTTATCCGGGGCTCGCGCTGCGCGGACACTGGGCGTTGGAGATCACCAACACACATCTCGGTAATTTCGAACTCGCGGTGGACCATTACGAGAAAGCGCTCGCGCTCTACGATCCGGCGCTGCATCGTGACGACTCTTTTCTGTATGCGCTGAATCCCGGTGTCGCGATGCCTTGTTTTGCTGCATGGGCGCTGTGGTTTCTCGGCCGGACTGATGAATCCGTGAATCGCATGGACGAAGCCGTGGCGCTCGCGCTCGAGTTGTCTGAGCCGCACGGGCTCGCACATGCAAAGTTGTTCGCGAGCATTCTTCATCAGCTTCGTGGCGATCAGCAGATGGCCCAACAGTATGCCGAGGCGGTGAGCGAAGTTTCACAGTCGCACGGGCTCGTGTTGTACGGCGCGATGGCTGATGTCATGAAAGGCTGGACGCTCAGCGAACAGGGACGCGAGCAGGAGGGGATCGATCTGATGCGTGAGGGACTCGCGGCGCTTGAAGTTACAGCGACGGCGCTCGTTCGCCCGCACTTTTTGGCTTTACTGGCCGAGGCGCTGTCGAAGCTGGGTCGAATTGACGAAGCGTCTGTTTTGTTGGATGAAGCGACGACGATCGTGGATAACAATGGCGAGCGATACTACGAAGCTGAGCTCTATCGGCTTAAAGGCGAGTTGTTGTTGAAGAAAGACAAGCGAGCAGAGGCGGAAAATTGTTTCCAGCGATCGCTCGAGATCGCGAAGTCGCAGAAGGCAAAGTCGTTGCTGATCAGGACCGAGATGAGCCGTCTGCGGGTGTCTTCCGGTACGCTGCTATGAACAGAAACAGCAGGATGAGATCAAGTGAGGCGGGTATGAAGATCTGCGGCGCCACGCGACCCTGGAGATAAAGAAGCACGACCGCAATCGGAAAACCGATCTTTTCGAGCATGGCTGGGATCATCATGGGCCGGTACCTGATCGGATCTCTCGAGAGGATCAGGAAAAGAACCTGCCACGCGACTGCGACGCAAACGAAGCCGTAAAAAAATTCTGGGTGCGTGATCGGCGGCGGCGTATCCACGCCGATCTTTCGTTCCAGAAAGAACTGCGGCACGAGCACAATCAACCCGTAAATCCCCGCAACCAGAAAAACCGTCTTCGCAAATTTCATCGTTGATCCTTAGACAGGATTTTACAGGATTACAAGATTGGCAGGATTCATCTTGTAATCCTGTCAATCCTGTAATCCTGTCTGACATACCTCAACCCAACGCTTCATCAACAACCGCTAATGGTCCAGCCTTCGCCACGTAACTAACATCCGTCACGCCTAACGTACTGCGCAACTTGTCTGCCGCCACATCCTTGATTGGTCCGGGCGCTGGCGCCGTGCCGGGCGCAGGCTGTGGATATGCTGTCGAACGCGCCGTATGAAAACTCACGTTCCCCTCAACCTTCCGCAGCACTTGATGAACATGCCCATCCAACACCGAGACCGATCCGAACCGCTTCAAATACGACAACGCCTGCGCACTCTCATCCGTGCCCCAACCCCATTCGAGTGAGATGGTCCATAACGGAATATGCGCAAACACCACAATCGGCGTGCTGCTGGACAAACCCTGAACATCCTTCTGCAACCATGCCAACTGTTCCTGGCCCAATTGTCCGAGCCCGCTGCCGCCCAGCCCGGTTCCACTGCCCTGCTTCAGATTCAGCACATTGATCAATCCGATGAAATGCACGCCGTTGTAGTCGAAACTGCGCCACCCCGGCCCACCGCCGAATCTTTCGAAGTAAAGCTTGCCATCGTCAGTAAACACATCGTGCTCGCCCGGCACATAGTAAACCTGCTCCGCCTTCGCGCTCTTCATGATCTGCGCGGCCGTGTCAAACTGCTCGGCCGTAGCCAGATGCGTGATGTCGCCCGTGTGAATCACAAACGCGGGCTTCTCGTCGAGCGCATTGATCTTGTCGACCGCCTCTTGCAGCGTCTTTGAAACATCGTGATTCGGATCTTTATTGAATCCGATATGGCTATCGCTGATCTGGACAAAGTTGAAGCCGTTTTTCCGCTTCGGCGCCGCCAGCAGCTCGTGCGAGCTCAGCACGCCGCCATTCATCGCCCACACGAGCCCGGTGCCCGCCCACGCCATGCATTTAAGAAAATTCCGTCGATCTTGTTCCACTTTTGTCTCTCCTTGAGCTACTTGACGATGACCTGACCCGTCATCTTCGGATGTAGCGCGCAGTAGTACTTGTAAATGCCCGGCTGGTTGAACTCGGTCGTGAATCGATCGCCGTTCTCCAGTGTTTTCGAGTTGAAACGTTTGTCAGTGGCCGTAGCTGTATGCGGTTCGTCGTCGCGATTGATCCAACTGACTTTCGTACCGACCTTCACGGTCAGCGTGGCGGGTTCAAACGCAAAATTTTGAATGACGATCTCGTTTTCCTGCTGTTTAGCCGCGCCCTGACCGTACACAGCCAAAACCACGCCGGCCACGATCAGTGTGAATGCGAGAAGAAAATTCCGTTTAGTAAGCATTGCAAAAACCTTTCTTATTGTTTTGACAATGCAGACCCGGCGGACAAAAAATTTATTCCCGTGAATGGTTTAGTGGAATAAAGGCGATGGCGCGTGAGTTTACGCAGATAACCACCCGCAGGGACACAAACAAGACAATATGAGATGTAAAGAAACTCAGAAGCTGACTTCTGCTTATATCGATCGCGAACTGGACGTGCCGAGTAACGTTGCGGTTCAAACCCACTTCAGCGTGTGCGCAGCGTGCGGGCGCAAACACGAAGACCTTCTGAACCTGCGCCGGACGATTCGCGCCGGCGCCCGGTATTTCACCGCGCCCGATCACCTCAAGATCATGATCCGGAAGAAAATCAGCGAGGTTTAATCCACTCTTTTGTGAGTTGTACTCAGCCCGCATCGCTTGTACTGTGTCTTTGTGGCTGATTTATCTGACAACTGTCTCTTATTCGCAGCAACACATGGACGTTTATGCCTGCTGCGATTAAGGAACGCGCACGGCACTTCGATTGCCGTTGCACACACACGTGATCGATGTCTCCTCGTAAGGCAACACTAATTTCGAATCCGAAAACGGGCCGCTACGCTTCACGCCGGCGACCTGTTGCAGAACTTGCCGCACAACTCGAGTCGCTCGGCATTAAAGTCGACTTGCGTTTGACAGGAGGTCCCGGCGACGCAACCGAGATCGCCGCGCGCGCTGCGCGTAACGGCAGCTCGGACGTGATCGTCGCCGGCGGTGATGGCACGATCAACGAAGCGATTCAGGGTTTGGCAGGCACAAAGGCGCGACTCGCGATCATTCCGCGCGGCACCGGAAACGTGCTCGCGCGTGAGCTGGGTTTACCGCTCGACGACGAACCGGCGTTAAAGATCGTGGCGCAAGGTAAATCGCGACAGATCTATCTCGGCCTCGCGATCGACGAGACTACGAACGAGAGTCGTTATTTTGTTTTGATGGCCGGCATCGGTCTCGACGCGTCGGTGGTGAAGCGCGTGCAACCGAGGTTGAAAAAGCGAATCGGCAAGGGCGCGTTTTGGGTTTCCGGATTGAGTCATCTCGCAACCTGGAACCCGCGGCCATTCATCCTCGAAATCAACGGCCACAATTACACGTCGACGTTTGCAGCGATCGGTAACGGGGCGAAATACGGTGGCGACCTTGCGATAACGCCCGGCGCGCGACTCGATCAACCCGAGTTTGAAGTTTGCATCATCGACACGCGCAGCCGCCTGCGTTATCTCCATCTGCTTTCGCAGGCAATGCGCAACGGCATGCCTCGCGACACACCCGAAGTGCAATTCGTAAACGCTGTATCGATCAAAGCGCACGGCGACGCACACGTCCAGATCGATGGTGAGTTAATCGGTCGTCTGCCGATGCGCTTCGAGATCGCTCCTCAATCTTTGGAAATAATCGTTCCTTAAATCCGCGCCGATCCGCGTTTCACTTTCCGCTTAACCACGCAGCACGCAACGCCTTCTGCTCGGCCGTCGCATCTGCCTTCTCCTCGATCCGGTAATCAAATCGCTCCGGCTGGCCCAACACGATATTCGTCTTGATCGTTCGTCGATCACGTTTGACTGTGATCGGCACTGAGTCGCCCGTCTTGAAACGCGCGAGCGTCCGCCGCCACGTGTCCCTCGCCAACACTCTTCCACCAAGCGAGAGTACCTGATCGTTCATCTGCAGTCCCGCATCTTCAGCCGGCGAGTTGTTGCGGACATTCCCGATCTTCGCTTCGCGCGGACCCTCAAACTCGAGCGAGAGTCCCGCATCGAATGGCTCTTCCGACTTAGTCTTCACGAGCCGTAACCCGACATATGCAAACGCTTCATCGTAAGGCAACACTTCGACGCCGCGAATGTGTCGCTTGAAGTAATCACTCAGATCGAAACCCGCACGCTGCGAAGCAATCTGCTCGAGATCTTCCGTCCGGTAACCACGACCACGCAGGTAATAGGTCATGTTCGGGCTTCTCTCGTAAAACTCCACGTACATGTCGCGCATGATGTCGTCGAGCGACGCCTTTCCTTTCGTTCGACCGCGCACGAGCAAGTCCATCACCATGCCGATGAGCTCGCCTTTCGGGTAGTAGCTGATCGACGTGTTTTCGAGGTTGACGAGCTGTGCGTGTGGCGCGTCGTCGAGAAAAGGCGCCGATAGCGACGACTCTTCAGCGCTCATCAAACGACTTCCCTGTGCACTCTCGATACGGTCGATCGTCTGTGCTTCTTCTTTTAGAAATTGCCTGTCGTCCGCGATACCTGCGCGTCTTAACATGAGGTGGCCGTAATAGTTCGTGAACCCTTCGGCGACCCAGAGTCCCCGCGTTGCGAGCGGCTGCGTGAAATCCCATGGTCCAAGTTCCAGCGGGCGCAGTCTCTTGACGTTCCAGACGTGAAAGAACTCGTGCGAGACTGTGCCGAGTGTTCGTTCGTAAACACCGGGTTCACCGAGCGCGCCGGGTTGGATGATCTGAGTCGACGTCAGATGCTCCATGCCGTCGCCGGAATGATCGTCGGCAGCGAAGTGGATCAGAAACGTGTACTCCTCAAACTCGGGCGGGCCCCACATCGCGACTTCCGCCCGCACGATCTTCTCGATGTCTTTGACGAGTGCGGCGCGGCGTCCGCCTTCTGGTCCGAATGAGTGGACCACGACGTGATACTTTCTGCCCTCAACTATGAAGTCGTCCTGAGTCCAGTCAGGCGCGATTTCGGTGGGCGTGTCGATCATGATGTCCCAGTTTGAAAATCGCCACTCGGTTTGACCGGGACGATCGGTGCGGCCGTTCACGATGCGCCAGCCGGAGGGCGGCTGAATCGTGAGCTTCACCGGATCGGGTTTATGGTCCACGACGTACATGAAGATCGACCCGCCGTTGTAATTGCCGTGACGGCTGTC
>Ga0207710_10000864_pt1 | contig 16296 bp, 8 predicted proteins | sample KBSS24metaG_FD_184400 | JGI IMG/M metagenome (GOLD analysis project Ga0207710, IMG submission 184400) | Switchgrass rhizosphere microbial communities from Kellogg Biological Station, Michigan, USA - KBS S2-4 metaG (SPAdes) (version 2) | ecosystem: Host-associated > Plants > Roots > Rhizosphere >...
GTGCCTTATGTGATCGACTGCGGCTACGGAGTATCGAGACAATTGATTAATGCGGGCGTGGCGCTCAATCGTATCCGGTACGTCTTCATCACTCATCACCACTCCGACCATAATCTCGAACTCGGATCACTCTTCTACAACGCCTGGATCACGGGCTTACCCGTTCGTGTCGACGCCTATGGCCCGCCAGGCTTAACAGCGATGACGCGTGACTTCTTCAACTATCTCAAGTTTGACATCGACACGCGCATCGACGATGAAGGTCGTGCAGATCCACGCACTCTATTAACACCGCATGAGTTCGATAAACCCGGACTCGTGTTGACGAATGACGATGTGAAGGTGACTTCCTGCCTCGTCCGTCACCCGCCAATCAAACAATCCTATGCTTTCCGCTTCGACGCGAAGGATCGTTCTGTCGTTATCTCCGGCGACACAGCATACGCACCCGAGTTGGCTGAGTTCGCAAAAGGCGCGGACGTGCTTGTGCACGAAGTGATGTACCTACCCGGCATTGAAGCGCTGATTCAACGTCTACCAAACGCAAAGCGACTGCGCGAACACCTCATGGCAGCTCATACATTGCCCGAAGACGTCGGCAAGATCGCCACGCAAGCCGGAGTAAAGACGCTGGTGCTGTCACACTTCGTTCCCGGTGACGACGCTTCGATCACAGACGAACAATGGTCTGAAGGCGCGCGCAAGTATTTCAAAGGACAGATTATCGTTGGAAGAGACTTGATGGAGATCTAAAAAAGCACAAAACGGAATCCCATTTTGTGCTTTTGTGCCTTTTTGCGGCCTGAATTAAGAGACTGGCTTCTTCGTGTTGTAGCGCTTCAGGATAAGTCGCACGTAATTGCGTGTTTCGGTGTACGGCGGAATCGTCTTGCCATACTTCATCACCGCGCCCTCGCCTGCGTTGTATCCCGCCAGCGCCAGGTCCACACGACCGTTGAACATCGACAGCAGATCCTTCAGATAGCGCGTGCCACCCTTGATGCTTTGGGCCACGTCGTACGGATTGGTCACGCCGTATCGCGCCGCCGTATCAGGCATGAGCTGCATCAATCCCTGTGCGCCTTTCGGACTCGTCGCACCAGCAGTGAAACTCGACTCCTGCGCCATCGTGCAGTAGATCAGGAAAGGATCAACTCCATACTGTCCACCGTAGTAACGAATGAGATTATCAATCTTCACATTGCCTGTAGACCAAACCTGATTACCCGCTGCTACGAGATTCGAGACAACTTCAGGAAGCCCCTGCGCCGGTTGATTCACCGCCGCGATCTCTTTCGCGACCTGCTCCACTTTGGCGCGCGCATCAGTCAACTCTTTCTCGCCCTTTTCGAGATCCACGCGCGAGATCAGCCCATCGTTGTAGAGCTGTTGTGACTGCTGCTGTCGCTTCTCGAGCCTCTCGACTTCGGTCTTATACATATTCGAAAGCTCAGTCAGACTCGACGTAATCTCACTTTTGGGATTCGCGGCCGGGGTTGTCTGACCCTGAGCAGATGCGGCTGAAAAAAGCCCAATCACAACAAAGCCGAGCAAAAGCGCGGCTTTTCGAAAACCAATAAAAATAGCGCTAAAATTCAAACGGAAATCCTCCACAACAAACTAGACACGTAAAATGAGCGGCCCGTTACGATGTTTGTACGGTATGTCGAGTTGCCGAACCACTTACGCAGACACTAACAACATGGTTCGCTATTTTTCCTGTCGGCGACTAATTTCCGGTATGATTTCCGCGCCAACCATCAGTTGTAGACAGGATTACAAGATTCACAGGATTACGTTAGGAGGATTCCGTATGTTTTCCACACGACCCCGCCGGTACTCTTTCTGGATACTGATCGTCATCGTTCTAATTTCAGGCACATGGCTCAGCATTAGCGCCCAGACGAGCAAGGTCCCGTTGACGCACGAAACAATGTGGATGATGAAGCGTGTCGGAGCGCCGGTGCCGAGTCCGGATGGAAAGTGGGTCGTGTTCTCCCTCGTCGAGCCCGCGTATGACGAGAAGGACCAGGTGTCGGATCTATGGATCGTCCCGACCGACGGTAGCGCGAAGCCACGCCGGCTGACGTCGACGAAAGGTGGTGAGAGTGGCGTCGCGTGGAGTCCTGACAGTCACCGGATCGCATTTGCAGCGCGACGCGAAGGAGACGAGGTAAGTCAGATTTACGTGTTGGACGTAGCTGACGGTGGCGAAGCAGTGCGAATGACTTCGCTTTCGACTGGCGCGCGCGCTCCGCAATGGCGGCCCGATGGACAAGCGTTACTTTTTGTCAGCACGGTCTATCCCGGAGCGGCCGACGACGAGGCCAACAAGAAGATCGCGGCTGAACGAAAAGCGCAAAAGTATCGCGTGCGCGTTTACGATAAGTTTCCGATTCGAAATTGGGACAAGTGGATCGAAGACACACAAGCGCACGTGTTTGTACAGACTGCGCAACAAGGCGCGAAGGCGAAAGATCTACTCGCTGGAACAAAGTTAGTCAGTGAGCGGGGTTTCGCGGGTCGCGTTTCCGATTCCGGTGAAGAGCTCGATCCGGTTTGGACACCTGACGGCAACGAAATCGTCTTCGTCGCGTCAACAAACAGAAACGCCGCGGCGTACGCAGACACAAACACATCGCTTTTCAAAGTAACAGCAAGCGGTGGCGAACCGGTGCGTCTCACGACGAGTGCTGACACTTTTACGAATCCGGTCTTTCGACCTGATGGCAAAGCCCTGTACGCGCTTACTGAAGCCGAAGGTGACAATAAAACCTATCACCTCGATCGCCTCGTGAAGCTCACCTGGCCGAACCCCGGCCAACCTGAAATCCTCACTGCAAAGTGGGATCGATCGGTCGGCGGCTTCGCCTTCACGCCTGACAGCAAGTCGATCTATCTCACGGCGGAAGAAGCCGGCAATGAGAAACTCTTCACTCTGCCTGCTGACGGCGGCGAAGTGCGTCTCGCGATGGATATGACGAAGGGCGTTTACACCAACCTGCGAATTCCTGCGAAGGCGCCGGCAACGATCGTGCTCGCGAGTTGGGAAAGCGCTATCAATCCGCCTGAGATCTTTCGGTTGGATCTGTCATCAAAAATCCAAACGCCGCTCACCTCTTTCAATGCCGAACAGGTTGCAAAGATCGACTGGCAACCGCTGCGTCACTTCTGGTTCACCAGCAAAGCAGGCAAACGCATTCACAACATGATCGCGTTGCCGCCGAATTTCGACGAACACAAGAAGTACCCGCTGTTCGTGGTAATGCACGGTGGACCAGCCAGCATGTGGCGCGACAACTGGGGATTGCGCTGGAACTATTTCATGCTTACACGACCCGGATATGTCGTGCTCTTGACCAACTACTCCGGTTCGACGGGATTTGGTGAAGCTTTTGCGCAGAGTATTCAGGGCGATCCTTTTAAAGGACCAGCCAACGAAATCAACGAAGCGGCGGATGAAGCAATCCGGCTTTACCCATTTGTCGACGGAACGCGCCAGGCCGGTGCGGGCGCAAGTTACGGTGGTCACATGGTCAACTGGATGCAGGCAACAACGACGCGCTACAAGGTGCTCGTCAGTCACGCCGGCTTGATCAATCTCGAATCGCAGTGGGGAACGAGCGACACGATCTACTCGCGTGAAGTGAATAATGGTGGTCCAGTTTGGGAACAGGGACCAATCTGGCGCGAGCAGAATCCGATCCGCTTCGCGAAGAACTTCCGCACGCCGATACTGCTTTCGGTCGGCGAGAACGATTTCCGTGTACCGCTAAATCAAACGCTGGAAAACTGGAGCGTACTGCAACGGCTGCGCGTTCCGAGTCGTTTACTTGTCTGGCCCGACGAAAACCACTGGATATTGAAAGGCGAGAACAGTCGCTACTGGTACCAGGAGCTTTACGCATGGCTCAAGAAATACCTCGACGAGCCAAACAGCACGAACACATCCAGCACGCAATAATCGGGTAATCCTGTTACTCCGGTAATCCTTGTCAAAGCTGTGCGCCGGGATTTGTGCTTTTTTCCACGGTTTGGCATAATCTCGCCCCTTTTACTTATAAGCGGGTCAATAACCGTTTCAACCAGTAACCCTTCTCTCTTCTCTTACGCAGTCTGGTAAGAGATGAGCAGTTCCAAGTCTCTTACGAAGCTCGATAAGAGATAAGTCGATCCAGAATCACGCGCTTCACATTGAAAGGACACCCCTCGTATATGCCCAGTCGCATCATTACATCCCTAACCCTGATCTCTATGCTCTTCCTGAACGGCGCCGCGTCGTTAGCCGTGAACAAGAATCCCAAACGACAAAAATCACGTGTGGAGCATAAAGGCTCTACCAGTTCTGCGCGCGCAAAAGAAGAGGCGCGTGAAAAACGTGAATCACGCAAAGAAGCCGTCGCACGTCGCGCGGCCATCAAACGCAATCCGCGCGCTGCCGCCATATTTAAAGGTGAAGCCGACCTCGATGGCGAGCGCTTCGACCAGCCACGCGAGGCACTCGAATGGTACCTGCAAAAACGACTCCCCAAAGGCGAGAAGCAGTTACCAGTCGAACGCTACTTCGAAGCAAAAGAAAAAATCAAACACATGAATCGGTTCTCGAGCGCAAAAGCCAAGAACCTCCCGCCCCAGGCTAACGCCAACGAAGCCGATGAAATACTCGACCCGGGAGACGGAGAGTTTCCGGGCAGCACGGGTGGTGGCGGCGCCGGCGACGGTAGCGCTTCAACAGGCGGCGCGCTCGGCACCTGGCAATCATTAGGACCAGGCAACGTCGGCGGTCGCACGCGCGCGTTGCTTATCGATCCGAGCAATCCTGCTGTGATGTATGCGGCAGCAGTTGCCGGCGGTATCTGGAAAACGACCAATGCTGGTACATCCTGGGCGCCGCTCAACGACTTCCTCGCCAACATCGCCGTCACCTGCATGGCCTTCGATCCATCGAATTCAAACACGATCTACGCCGGCACTGGTGAAGGATTCTTCAACGCAGACGGCGTTCGCGGCGCAGGACTCTTCAAGTCCATCGATGCCGGTGCGCACTGGACGCGCTTACCCGCCACGATCTCGAATACAGACTTCTTCTTCGTAAACGACATCGTGGTCAGTCCGGCAAATGGCCAGCACGTCTACGCCGCAACGCGAACCGGTGTGTGGCGCAGTCTTGACGGCGGCACCTCCTGGAACCAGGCGATCGTTTCCAACGTCGCGAATGGCGCAAACGGCGCGATGGACCTCGTCATACGCACCGATCAGGCGACTGACTACATCTTCGCCGCTGTCGGCACGTTCTCGCGTTCACACATCTTCCGCAACACTGACGCTGGTGGCGCCGGGACGTGGGTAGATGTTTTCTCTGAAGTGAACGGGGGCCGCACGTCGCTCGCGATCGCGCCTTCAAACCAGAACGTTATCTATGCAATGGCGTCGTGCATCTCGTGCGGAGCCGGCACAAACCCAAACTTCCCAACTGCTAACTACACCGATGGCCTGCTGGGCGTGTTCCGTTCGACAACGTCCGGCGACGCTGGATCGTGGACCACACAAACACGTAACAACAGCGCTACGCTCCAGGACACGCTATTGCTCAGCAATCCGGTCAACGGTGCGTTAACGCAGTGCGGTCTCGGCACCAGCCAATTTATTAATCAGGGCTGGTACGACAACGTGCTCGCCGTGGATCCGACGGACGAGAACAAAGTCTGGGCCGGCGGCACTGACCTGTTCCGCTCTGACAACGGCGGCGTTAACTGGGCCGTCGCGTCTTACTGGTGGTTCCAGGGCAACGGCACTCCACCAAACAACGGCGACCCGCAGTTCGTCCACGCTGACAACCACATCATCCAGTTTCACCCAAACTACAACGGCAGCACCAACCAGACGATGTTCGCTGGTAACGACGGCGGCATCTATAAAACCGACAACGCGAAAACCGGTAACGTCGGTTACTCCGTCGGTACAACGGTCGGCGGCGGCACTATCACGCCCTCGAGCCCGATCTGCGGTAACGAATTCACGCCGGGCGGATTCTTTACAGTTCCATCTCCGGTGATCTGGGGTCCGTTGAATAACAATTACGCAGTGACCCAGTTCTACCACGGACTGCCTTATCCGAACGGGCAAACATACTTCGGCGGCACACAGGACAACGGCACCAATCGCGGCACAGACGCCGCTGGACCAAACGCGTGGGCCCGCATCAACGGCGGTGACGGCGGATATGTGGCCGTCAATCCGGCGAATACCAACACGCTCTTCTTCGAAACAACTGGTCTCTCGCTGCGTCGCTCGACAAACGGAGGAGCGAGCTCGGCATCGGTTATTTCTGGAATCTCGGGCGACGTGTTCCCGTTCATCACGGTCTTCCGAATGGATCCAAACACACCGACTCGCCTATGGATCGGCGGTCGCTTCATGTGGCGCAGTGACAACAACGCCACAAACTGGACCAGGACCGCCAACGCGCAATTAACCGGCGGCTCGATCACGGCAATGGCGATCGCACCGGGCAATTCCAATATCGTGATCAACGGCGCAGCCTCGGGACAATTCCGGCGCACCACTACCGCAACCACCCTCACCGCAGCGAGTGTGTTGAATACGGTCTGGCTACAGACCTTCACGCCGCGCGGCAACGGCAACGGTACGATTTCGTGGGTCGAATATGATCCCTCGAACGCAAATAACGTTTGGGCCACGATTTCGAACTTCAACGGTACGCCTAACGCGCAAGGCACGAGCGCCGGTCACGTGTTCAAGAGCACAGACGGCGGCGCGAATTGGGTCCTTGCCGACGGTACGCAAACAGCCGGCAACGTCAACGCGATTCCTGACATTCCGGCGCACAGCGTTGCGATCGATCCAAATGACAACCAGCGCATTTACGTCGGCACCGACCTCGGCGTGTTTGTCTCGCTCGACGGCGGCGCGAACTGGGCTCGTGAAACGACCGGCTTCTCGAACACAGTCGTCGAGTCGCTTACGGCCGTGAACAACAACGGCGTCACGTCGCTGTTCGCATTCACTCACGGTCGCGGCGCATTCAAGGTCACGATTCCAACGTCGTGCGCGACAGTATCGCCGCTAAACCAGGCGTTCTTCTCGCCGGGTAACTCGGGCAGCGTGACGATCACGAAGAACTTGTCAGCCACCGCTCCGTGCGATTGGCAGGCAATGAGCAACAGCTCGTTCATCACGGTCGATTCCGGAGCAGCAGGTTCCAACAACGGCACGGTCAACTTCACGGTCGCGCCCAACACAACCGGCGCAGCTCGTGTAGGCACGCTGACCGTTGCCGGCCGCACCGTAACGATCACTCAGGACGCTGCGCCAACGGCTAACAACGACACCGCAACCACTGACGAAGACACACCAGTCGACGTCAACGTGCTTGCGAACGACGTTGAGCCCGACGGTGACACGCTGAATGTGATTTCAGTCACGCAGGGTGCAAACGGCGCCGTCTCGATCAATCCGAACAAGACGGTCCACTATTCACCCAACCTGAACTTCTTCGGCAGCGACTCGTTCACTTACACGATCGACGACGGACACGGCGGCCAGTCAACCGCGACTGTCAACGTAACCGTCAACGCGGTGAACGACCCACCAACGTTCACTATCAACCTGCTCTCGCAGACCGTGCAGTACAGCGATCCGATCACGACGGTAACCGTGTCTGTTTCGGACGTTGACGATGCAACGGCTGATTTGACGTTAACGATTCTCTCGTCGATTCCGGCGGGACTGACTGTTACCCCAACGGGCACCGGCTCGTTCACCATCTCCGGAAATCCCACCGTGGCGGCGGGCGTCTACCCGATCAATATGAAGGTAGAAGATCCGCATGGCGCGGTCACGAATGCGACGGTCACGATCACAGTGAACAAGGAGACGGCGGAAACTGCGTACACCGGCGATATGGGTGTCGTAACTGCCGGCCCGACTATCACCACTGCGACCGTCCGTCTCGCAGCACACTTGACTCAGGATGCAGACGGAGCGCCGGGTGACATTTCGCTCGCGAAGGTGAGGTTTGAGATCTTCAAGTCGAGCAATTTGACTCCGACACCTGACTTCGTGGTTCCGAACGTGCCGGTTGACGGCAACGGCGATGCGGTTGCATTCCTGCCGGGCCTTGGGGCCGACACGTACGTGATCTTCGTCAAGATCGAGGCGGCGAATGGATTCTGGACTGCGAATCCGGTCGGCCTCGGCACTCTCAACGTCGCTGTGGGCACCAACGAAACCCAGACGAACGGCGGCGGTTGGGTACCCGATGCGGGCAGCGCCAACGGTAAAGCAAACTTCGGCTTCAGTGTTAAAGGTAATAGCGGATCGCCGAAAGGCAATTCGATCTTTATCTTCCGCGGCACTGACGGCTTTAACTACATCGTGAAGAGCACCAGTTGGGCCGGTGGCTTCCTGAACTTCTCGACTGAGCCCTCGACGAGCATCTTGAATCGCACGTCGTTCAAGGGTAAGGCCGTTGTTCAGAAGGTCGATCGGGCCACCGGCGCGGTAGTCGCATCGTTCGGCAACTATAGCTTCACGGTTGACGCCCGCGACGGCGACTTACTGACGCCGCGTTCATATGACGCCTACGCAATCACGATCCTCGACAACAACGGCGTGATCTGGCGTCGTGTCGGCACCAACATCGCTCTGCTACCGCTCGGTGGTGGAAGCGTAATGGTCAAGGCCAAGTAGTTAGAAGTTACTTTTAGCCACAAGAGGCACAAAAAGCAGAAATGCTCTTTGTGCCTCTTTGTGTAACTGAATTCCCCGCCTGGCGTTGATTGGTCTTACCACGTCATAAATTATCCTTGACACCTAAATCTTCCTAAGGCAAGATACGCCGCCTGCTAAATAATATTGCCATCCCGAACTGGATTTTGGTCATACCAATAGCACAAATGCGGTTGATTTGTTCAGCGATACTTTTGTGCCTTTTGTGCTTTTTTGTGGCTAAAGGACAAATCGTTGTAGCGGGTGACGGATCGGGTGATTTCAAGACTGTGCAACAGGCGGTGGACCATGTTCCCGACAACAACAATCAACCAGTCGTGATTTACATCAAACGCGGCGTTTACCAGGAGCAGATACGAGTAGTTGCCGGTAAGCGTTATTTAACTTTCCGCGGTGAGGATGCACGCAACACTCTTCTGACTTACCGGTTGAGTGCGCAAAAGGCCGGCAACACGCGACTCGCGTTCAGCACGCTCATCAATGCAAACGACTTTCGGGCAGAAAATCTGACGTTTGAAAACTCGTTTGGCACCGGCTCGCAGGCTGTGGCGCTGTTCGTGGATGCTGATCGTGCGTCGTTTAAGAATTGCCGGTTTCTCGGTTGGCAGGACACGTTGTTTGTTAACGGCAGCCAACATTATTTCAAAAACTGCTACATCGAGGGCCACGTCGATTTCATCTTCGGCACCGCCTCAGCGGTCTTTGAAGACTGCACGATTCACAGCAAAGGACAGGGCTATGTGACGGCGCATTACCGGCTGAGTAATGAGGAAGACACGGGCTTTGTTTTCCTTCGTTGCCGTTTGACTGGAGCAAACACGGGCAACGGAGTTTATCTCGGCAGACCGTGGCGGCCATATGCGCGTGTGGTTTTCATCGATTGCTGGCTCGGAGATCACATTCGGGCTGAGGGCTGGGACAACTGGCGCGATCCCGCGCGTGAAAAGACTGCCTCGTTTGCCGAGTACCACTCGAAAGGCCCGGGTGCGAATCCGTCAGCTCGGGTTTCGTGGTCCAGGCAGTTAACTGCTCGCGAAGCCGCGGAGTTTTCGCGCGAGCGTTTTTTCAGTCGTGCGGTTCGCGCGCTTTCCGGAAACGCGAATGAAGCAGTCGGCACGATCGCGTGGGCCGACGCGCAGAACAAGGCCGAAGAGTGGTATGCGAGCGCTGAGGCGCTGCGCATCGCCGACAACCTCGTTCTTTATCAACGCAGGTCGGGTGGTTGGCCCAAGAACATCGACATGGCCAAGCCGCTCAGCGAGTCGGGCCGCGCTTCCCTGCTCCGCGATCAAAAGAATACCGATTCCACGATCGACAACGGCGCGACGTACACGCAGTTATCTTTTCTCGCGCGCGTCGTTACTGCTCGACCTCAGGAACGGCATCGTGAATCGTTTTTAAGAGGACTTGATTACCTGTTACAGGCGCAATATCCGAATGGTGGCTGGCCGCAGTTCTATCCGGATCTGTCTGGTTACTACAAGCACATCACCTACAACGACGACGCGATGATCGGTGTGATGAAACTGCTGCGCGATGTGGCAGACGCGAAGCCGGTATACGCGTTTGTTGACCGGGAGCGTCGTGATCGGGCGGCGAGTGCAGTTGAAAAAGGGATCGAATGCATTCTGAAGACGCAGGTGGTGGTAAATGGGAAACGCACGGTGTGGTGCGCGCAGCATGATGAAGTGACACTCGCGCCCGCTGCAGCGCGCACGTTTGAAGTGGTTTCGCTGAGTGGCGGTGAGAGCGTCGAGATTGTGAGATTCCTGATGTCGATCAAGGATCCTTCGCCGGCGACTATCGATGCAATCGAATCCGCGATTACGTGGTTTGAGCAGTCGCAGTTGAAAGGGATCAAGTGGATTGAGAATGGAACCGATCGCGTGGTGGTCCAGGATCCGAACGCCGGACCGATCTGGGCGCGGTTTTATGAAATCGGAACTAACCGGCCAATCTTCGCCGGACGTGACGGTATCGTGAAATACAGCGTCGCGGAGATCGAACACGAGCGACGAACCGGCTACAACTGGTACGTCGACGGCGCCGAGAAACTGTTGCAGAAAGATTATCCGGCGTGGCGCGAGAAATATTTTTCACGCAAAGACGCAAAGAGACAGAATCATAGATGACTACACGACGTGAATTCATTAAAGGTCTCGTGTTCGGGGGCGCAGTGCTCGCTGTTCCCTCCCACCTTTTCATAGCCGAAAATCCGTGGCAAACAGTTTTCCCTACACTTCTGGCGCGCATCAAACCGCCTCGTTTCCCAAACCGCACCTTCCATCTCAACGCCAAACCCGACGGCCGCACCGACTGCACCGCCTTCTTCCGCTCCGCCATCGATCAATGCTCGAAATCCGGTGGCGGCAAAGTCATCGTTCCATCAGGCACGTACCTGACCGGCGCCATTCACCTGAAGAGCAACGTCAATCTCGAGATCTCGGAAGGCGCGACGATCAAGTTCAGCCAGAACCCAAAAGATTATCTGCCCGTCGTCTTCTCGCGTTGGGAAGGTGTCGAGCTGTTCAACTACTCGCCGTTCATTTACGCCTTCGAACAGCAGAACATCGCGATCACCGGCAAAGGCACACTGGACGGCCAGAGCGACAACGAACACTGGTGGCCCTGGAACGGTCGTCCGCAGTACGGCTGGAAAGAAGGCACAGCCCACGCACGCCCGGATCGAAACGCGCTGTTCAAGATGGCGGAAGATGGCGTTCCGGTCCGCGATCGTATCTTCGGCGAGGGTCATTACTTACGACCGCAGTTTATTCAACCGTATCGTTGCCAGAACGTGCTCATCGACGGCGTCACGATTCAAAACTCGCCGATGTGGGAAATTCACCCGGTACTCTGTCGCAACGTGATCGTGCAGAATGTGAAAATTAACAGTCATGGTCCAAACAACGACGGCTGCGATCCGGAGTCGTGTACGGATGTGTTGATTAAAAACTGTGACTTCAACACCGGCGACGACTGCATCGCCATCAAGTCAGGACGCAATGCCGATGGACGAAGATTGAAGACGCCAACTGAAAACATCATCGTGCAGGGTTGCCGGATGAAAGACGGGCACGGCGGGATCACGGTTGGCAGCGAGATCTCCGGCGGCGTGCGAAACCTCTTCGCGGAGAATTGCCGGCTCGACAGTCAAAATCTCGACCATGCGTTGCGAGTGAAGAACAATGCGATGCGGGGCGGATTGTTGGAGAGCTTGCACTTCCGGAACATCGAGGTGGGGCAGGTCGCGCATGCGGTGATCACGATCGATTTCAATTACGAAGAGGGTGCGAAGGGCGGATTCGTGCCGGTCGTCAGAGATTACACCGTCGATAACCTTCGCAGTGCAAAGAGCAAGCACGCACTCGATGTGCAGGGTCTGAGCGGCGCGCCAATCCTCGACCTGCACTTGAAGAACTGCACGTTCGATAATGTCGCCGAAGGAAACATCATCAAAAACGTGAAGGACGCAACGCTTGAGAATGTCAAAATCAATGGAAAAGTCATTGATGCCATCGCATAGTTACTCACGCAGCGGCGCAACGGCACAGCGCCTGCCGGGCTCCAAGCGGAGTTCTTTTCGTCTTCCGCTGCGCCTTTGCGCCGCTGCGTGTGAATTCTTTCTCGTTTTCACGCTCGTCAGCAGCGCGTACGCACAATCGCTCTCCGAGCAAGCCGCCGCCACCGCCATGACGGCACTCTGGACCAACTCCGGCGGCTACCCATCGAGATGGACGTACGATCACGGTCTCGTGCTGAAAGGCATCGAGCGCCTCTACCTCGCCACCAACGACAAACAGTATCTCGACTTCATCCAACGCAGCATGGACCACTTCGTCAATGACGACGGCTCCATTCGCACGTACAAGCTCGACGAGTACAACATTGACAACATTAATCCCGGCCGCAACCTTCTCTTCCTTTACAAAACTACCGGCCAGGAAAAGTATCGCAAAGCCGCCGCTCTCCTCCGCGAACAACTGAAAACACACCCGCGCACTTCCGAAGGCGGTTTCTGGCACAAGAAGATCTACCCATCACAGATGTGGCTCGACGGCCTCTACATGGGGGAACCGTTTTACGCCGAGTATGCCGCGACATTTAAAGAGGACGCCGCCTTCGACGACATCGCAAAACAATTCATCCTGATGGAGCGCCATTCGCGCGACGACAAGACCGGTCTGCTCTATCACGGCTGGGACGAATCGAAGCAGCAACGCTGGGCCAACCCGAGCACCGGTCGCTCGCCAAACTTCTGGGGCCGCGCGATGGGTTGGTACGCGATGGCGCTCGTCGACGTGCTCGACTACTTCCCACAAAAACACCCGCAACGCGCCGAGTTGATCGCGATACTGAATCGTCTCGCGCGAGCAGTCGCGAAGTACCAGGATGAGCGCTCGGGTCTGTGGTATCAGATACTCGACAAAGCCGGTGCTAAGGGTAACTATCTCGAGTCGTCGGCTGCGTGCATGTTTGTTTACGCGCTCGCGAAAGGCGCGCGCAATGGCTACCTGCCGGCGAGCTACATGAAAACTGCCAACGACGGCTATCGTGGCATCCAAAGAGAGTTTGTTAAGTACGACGCGACGGGGAACTTCAATCTCGCAGGCACGGTGAGTGTCGCCGGACTCGGCGGCAACCCCTATCGTGACGGCAGTTACGAGTACTATGTCAGCGAGAAAGTCGTGACCAACGATCCGAAGGGCATCGGCGCGTTTCTTTTGGCCGCAACGGAGATTTACAATAAAAACCGCAAATGAGCGAATCAAACTCCAACCTCTTCAAGACCATCGACGCAGAGCGGCGCGGCACGAGTTTCGAGGAAGTCGTCTCGCAGCTTCGCGAGATGATTCACAACGGCGAACTGCGACCCGGCGATCGACTGCCGCCTGAACGAGATCTCGCAAAGCGGATGGGTGTGAGTCGTCCGACGTTGCGCGCAGGCATCAGCTCGCTCGCGGCAGTCGGCGTGTTACAACCGCGGCGCGGCGCGGGAACGTTCGTCGTCGAAGCCGAAGGCCCGCCGGAGCTCGATAGCAGCCCGCTGCGTTTGATGGCGTCGCTGCAACGCTTCACGCCCGCGGAGATGTTTGAAGCGCGACGCTCTTTGGAGATGGCGATTGCAGCGCTCGCCGCAGAGCGTGCGACTGGCGACCAGATGGCGGAGATGTCGGAAGAGATCACGGGGATGTTTGCTTCGCTCGACGAGCCGGAGCAATTTCTCGTTCACGACATGCGCTTCCATCAAACGGTCGCGGCTGCGTCAGGCAATCGAATACTCACGGCGCTGATGAACATGGTCGCCACGATCCTGTTTGAAGTGCGCAGCAAGACCGTGAAGCGCGCGCGAGATTTGAAAGAATCAGCCGAGATGCACCGCAAGATCTATCGCGCCATTCGCGAGCGCAACCCCGAAGCCGCGCGCGACGCGATGCGCGCTCACCTCATGCTCGCGCAAAAAGCCCAGGAGGAAGAAGAAGAAAATTAAGCCACGAAAAGGCACAAAAAGCACAAAACTGATTAGAACATCCTTTTGTGCTTTTTGTGCCTTTTTGTGGCTAAAATCGTTCTTGCGGCTGTGCTCTTCTCTGGCTAATGAGTAAACCGATGGTTATGCCCACGAGGATCCCGATCGCGGCGCCGAACATCATGTACTCAAACAAGGTGTGACCCGTCACGTGCGAGAGCAGTCCGGTGCACCAGCCGACAAAGGATCCGAACACCAGGCCGACGAATCCGAAGCCAACGAGATTGCCGGCTGAAAACGCGCTCGCAGACGCCTGTTCTACGTCTTCAACTGGATCGAGGTTTGGCGCGAGCACGTGAATCACGAGCAACGCGATGAGGTAAAGGGTTCCGGCGATCGTGAAGACGATCGAGTAGTTCTGACCCGTGCTTTGCAGTATATAACCCGTGGCGACGGCCATCGTCGCGCCGCCGAGCGCGCCCGCCATGCCTCCGATTCCCACCACTGATCCGACTGCCTGTCGCGGAAACATGTCTGACGTCGTGGTAAACAAATTACATGACCAGCCCTGGTGTGCAGCCGCAGCCAGACCGATCAAGGCGACTGCCGCCCACAGGTTCTTCACGTTCGCGGCGAAGATGATTGGCGTGACCATCAGCGCGCAGATCAGCATCGCCGTCTTGCGCGAGCGATTGATGGTCCAACCGCGCTTGATGAATGTCGACGACAGCCAGCCGCCGCCGATGCTGCCGATGTCGGCGATCAAATAGATTGCGATCAGAGGCGGGCCGATCGTGGTGAGATCGAGTCCGTGATTGTCGCGGAAGAAATTGGGAATCCAGTAGAGATAAAACCACCAGACCGGATCCGTGAGGTACTTTCCGATCGCGAACGCCGACGTTTGCCGGTGCGGGATCAAACTCAACCACGGCACTCTCATCGCCGGTGGATCCGGTGGATCGCTTTGAATATGGTCCAACTCAGCTTTCGAGACATTCGGATGCTGCTCGGGACGCCTGTAAATGGGAAGCCAGAACAGCAGCCAGAAGAAACCGATCGCGCCCGTGAGTATGAAGGCCCAGCGCCAGCCAAGATGTAGTGCGATCCACGGTACAGTAAACGGTGCGACAATAGCGCCGACGTTCGAGCCGGCGTTGAAGAGGCCGGTTGCGAAGGCACGTTCTTTTTTCGGAAACCACTCCGCGACAGTCTTGATCGCGGCGGGAAAGTTTCCAGCTTCACCGACGCCTAACGCCGCACGAGCGACACCAAAGCCAAAGGGCGTGCGGGCGAGCGCGTGGGCCATCGCAGCCAAACTCCACCACACGATCGCCAGCGCATAACCGGCTCGCGTACCGATGCGATCCATCAAACGCCCGGCGAGTAGAAGTCCAAACGCGTACGCGGCGTTGAAAGCCGCGACGATGTTTCCATAATCGACCTCGGTCCAGCCGATCGAATCCTTTAGATCCTTCGAGAGAATCCCGAGTACCTGTCGATCCACGTAGTTGACGGTCGTCGCGAAGAACAGCAACCCGCAGATCACCCAGCGATAATGACTGACTTGCTTGCCAACCGTCTCTGCTGTGACAGTACTCATTCTCGGGATCCTTTAGCACTCTTCTCTGTGCAATCTCTGTGTTCTCTGTGGTGATGATCAACTTGTCAACCACAGAGACACAGAGAACACAGAGGTTGCACAGAGAAGAGCTTTACTGATTAACGCCGCTCGCCAGGAAACCGCCGTCGACCGCGATGATCTCGCCGGTGACGAAGCTCGCAGCGTCGGACGCCAGGAAGATCGCGACGCCGGCGAGCTCGTCGACGTTGCCGAAGCGCTTCATCGGTGTGCGCACGAGAAACTCGCGACCACGTTCAGTCTCATCCAGTAACTTTTGATTGAGTGCCGTGCGAAAGACGCCCGGCGCGATCGCGTTCACACGCACGCCACGGCTGGACCACTCAACCGCCAGAGACTTCGTTAGCGAACCGACTGCCGCTTTACTAGCCGAGTACGCCGCCACTTCATGCAGCGCAACGAACGTCGAGAGCGAAGCGATATTGATGATGCTGCC
>Ga0207710_10000868_pt1 | contig 16235 bp, 24 predicted proteins | sample KBSS24metaG_FD_184400 | JGI IMG/M metagenome (GOLD analysis project Ga0207710, IMG submission 184400) | Switchgrass rhizosphere microbial communities from Kellogg Biological Station, Michigan, USA - KBS S2-4 metaG (SPAdes) (version 2) | ecosystem: Host-associated > Plants > Roots > Rhizosphere...
GCTCCGTGAGTTGGAGTGGCAAAGCTAAGCCTCCCGAAAGAGGAAAGGAAGCACGACTTTAAAATGGACTTTAATTGAGCGGACAGGATAGGCGCCTTTTCAGACCACCCAGAGCAGACTCAAACCATTGGTCCATAGACGTTTAAAGTCTTAAGGTTTTTAAGAAATTTCCTTAAGAACTCTAAGATCCGTCTAAGGTCATTTACCGTCAGCAACTTGGACCTTAAAAAAGCTGTTTCTTTGGAATGATGCTTGCTCCGTGAACACAGCATGAGCAAAAGAAGAGTGATGGCAAAATCCAAAGTCTATGGCTTCGGTGCCTGGGTGGATCAAGTCGACGCGATCAACCAGATCATGAAAGACACCGGTGAAAAGAATGAGTCGGCCCTCCTCCGGAAACTCGTTGACGAGGCGCTCGACGCGCGGCGGAAGAAAAGCAAATCAGCTCCCCTCGTTGAACAAGATAATGCCCGCGTAAGATCGGAAACGATCGAAAGTCTACTGATGCGTCTCGTAGGCCATGCAGACGTGTCGTTTCGTATCGATGACGTCTGTTTGGTGCTTTTACAGGACATTTTGGCTGAAGTTTATGCGACTCGGAGGCTTTTATGGGAGTCGGTGGTCCTGCCTCCACTACGCGACGCCGGGATTGATGTGAACGAGTTGGAGCGTCGATTTGCCCTACAGGAAGCCCAAGCCAAAAACTATGCCTATGGGCTAGCTGCACAAATCAAGGAGTCACAGGAATCGTCGAAATGAAATCGCTCTAAGCGCAATCGTCTGGAGTGCGCTCACCCCTCCAGGCCTGATGCCGCGGGCTCATGGGCCGTCGATCGAGCCAGCAAAACATTATCTTTAACAAATTAAAAAGTGCCCTGAATCTTGAGCAGTCGTTGCCCGTTTTCCCGGCACCCGCGAAGAATGCATTTAACAACTAGCCAGTAACAGCAGCGTATAGAATTTTTTCAACGGCACAGATATTGATAATTGCTAAGTATGCAGAATCTGGAAATACCGAACTCTCCGCGATTTCTGAAGGTCGCCGAACTTGCCGAACTGCTAAAGGTGAAACCGCGGACGATCTACGAGATGGTGGTGCAGAATCGCATTCCTTATCGAAAGCCGCCAGGTTCAAACATTCTTCGTTTCGATCTCGACGAGTGCGCACAAGTTACAGCTATAGAGTTTGTTGTTTGTTCGCGCTTCGCGCGTCAAGGATGTTGTTGCCAACATGATCGAGAGCGTAAGACTAAATGCGAATCAGCACTCAGTCGTTGCAATCCCTGTCCGGCATTGATAAATCGTACGGCAATGGTTCCAGTACTGGTGAGTTAACTTGGACCAGATGCATAGTGCTTATTAGTATGAGTTCCGAATCGACTGCTAATAGTGAGCCCAGCTATCTCACGGTTGCGCAACTGGCCCAGCGCCTACAGGTCAGTGAAAGCACGATCTACGGCTGGGTTGATCGCGATTACATTCCGTTTCTTATGGCCGGTGACCTCGTCAGGTTCGATCCCACCGCAATTCACAACTGGATGTTGGCGGAAGCCGATCGCAAACGCGAAAAGAAACGAGGGCTCAGGGCGATACGTGGTAAATTAGCGTCCGCTCCTGGCGGCTGCAACCGGAAAGGAGCAACCGGATGACAATCCGAAAACGCGGAACACGTTATCACTACGATTTCATGATCCGCAGACAGAGATACAGAGGCGCATTACCAGAGGCGCGTACGAAGGCTGAAGCACGGCAAGCCGAGGCGAAGATCAAGAACAAAATCTATGAACGCAAGTTTGGGAAAACCTCGGCCAGCAGATTGTTCGCTGAGTTTGTGCGTACAACTTACTTGCCCTGGGCCAAAGCAACAAAGCGTTCCAGTCGTGACGATGTACTACACGCAGAAGTCTTCTGCCGTCACTTCGGGAATAAGAATTTGAGCGAGATCGATTATCAGATGATCGAGGAGTTCAAACTCAAACGAATGAAATCAATCACTCGCTACGGGCGACGACGAAAGCCTGCCACGGTAAATCGGGAACTTGCGATTCTATCTGGCATTTTTCGAATGGCCGTTGACTACGAGGAGATCACTGACAATCCGTGTCGAAAGGTGGAGTCGCTACCCGAGAACAATCAGCGCACCAGGCATCTGTCTTTCGAAGAGGAAGATAGATTGTTTGCCAAGCTGACTGGCGAGCGCGACTATCTCAGAGCTCTAATCACGGTAGCAATCTACGCCGGACCACGTCGTGGAGAATTGCTAAAGCTTCGTTGGTCGAATGTGGACTTCGGGCTGAATCTCATTAACTTCACGGAGACGAAGACGAACAAGGATCGAGCTGTGCCAATGGAGCCGATTGTCCGAGAGGCTTTATTGGAGCTCAGCCAGCATAGCGGTCATGCGGAATATGTTTTTACGAATCCTGATACCGGAACGCGGTACACGGATATTAAGAAGTCGTTTTCCGCAGCGTGCCGGGAAGCAGGCATTACCAACTTCACGTTTCACGACTTGCGCCACACCTTCGGTACTCGCTTAGCGGATGCCGGCGTTGACGTTGTGAAGATTAAAGAGTTGATGGGTCACGCATCGATTGTGACGACGATGCGCTACATCCACGCGACTGATCAAGGGAAGCGTGGAGCGATCACCGTCCTGTCGGAGTATCGACAGAAACGACGTCACAAGTTTGTCACAGATGAAAAACGGCAGGCCGTTGAACCTGCCGTAAATCATTGCTAATAATGGTGAGCCGAGCAGGGCTCGAACCTGCGACCCGCTGATTAAGAGGAAACCAGTTTAGGTTAGCTTGCCTCTAGGGCAAGCAAAGGACTTACACGCTTTCTTGTTAACCAAAAATCCTGAATCAGCGAGTCAAATAACCGCGACATTTGATGCCGGAAACTTTACCACGGCTGCTTTCATTTATATAATTGGTCTAGTTCGTAAGCCCAGACTTTTAGGAGAAGCCCCCATGACTCCTGCTACGCTTCATTCTCTTTTTTGGCCCGTCCAATTTGCCTTTCTTATCAGCTTTGCCATTCTTGTCTTTAGCTTCCTAAAAGAGATTCGTACTTGGCCTGCACTACGCCAAATCGCTCTCTTTGTACTGTTGTTTAGTCAGATGTTCACAGTCTATCTGTTTGAACAGCTTGCCGGTAAGTGAGGTAGTTATGCCTAATGTCCCGACGCGCTCACTTGAAGATAGTGGATTGAGAGAATTACCCAAGACAGAACCATCGTCAACGCGTCTCATTGCTGTTGGCGTGATGGTTGGTTCCTTCGCACTATCCTTTTACTTGCTCTACCACATAACGAACGTTCCCGATTTTCTGCTGGCCGCGTTTTTCTTCGTCGTGGGGATTTACTCCTATTGGGCAGCAAAGGACGCTGACCTCACCGATGCAATTAATTCCGGTCACAGGGTCACAACGTTAATGAATGAAACGTTGGCCCACGCCCAGGTAATCGCCAGACGGAATCTTGAAGCCTTAACCGCAAGGAAGGCCCGCACCGAAGAGCTACGCTTACAAGTGGAAGAAGAGGAGCTTAGGTTACGGCACGACCTCATTCAGTTAGCGAGATTAGAGGGAATTACCGTTGAGTTGTTAATTGACCGAGCGGCCCAAATATGGCTTCGCAATTTAGACCTTCAATCCGAAGTGTTTAAGAAGAAACTGGTTTTAGATGCTGCCGACCACGTTGACTATTACAAAACCGTCCGAGCTTTAGAGAACGAGTACGAAGAACTCCTTGAGACTTTGGCCCAGGTCAGACGCGAGAAAAAAGGAGATAAGAAAATCAGGAGATTAAGACTTGCTAGCTTAGAGCGCCGCATGGCTCGCGTTGAAGGCGACTTGTTGAGAGTAGGGGTAGACATTGATGCCTGGAAAAGAGCCAGATTTCTTCCAACTTAGGACCGGCAAGAAGTTTGAAGAGATAGAACGCAAGGTTCCTACCTTTGAGAACATCCTTGAGCGTCGCGTCAAGGAAATCAAATCCCACTATCCAATTCGTCCCTTAGGCTTGAGTCAAGACGGTGAAGTCTACATCACCGAAGAAGAACGGGAATCCCATCTTCATATCTTAGGGACAACCGGAGAAGGCAAGTCCCGTTTTATCGAACATCTAATCCGTGGCGACATCGCACAGGGTAACGGTGTTTGCTTACTAGACCCCACGGATAGAGCTGATACCGCTTACAACATTCTTCGGTACTGTGCCTCAATCGGTTTTGAGAAGGTGTGTTTGATTGACCCTCACACTCTTAAAACGCATGGCCGTATTACTGCTATCCAGCCGTTTCATCGAGAGCCTAGTTATAAAACCGATAGCGTTTCAAATCTGATGGATACGGTTCGCATTCTTTTTCAAACTAAAGATGCTGCCGAAACGCCTCGCATTCAGAGATACCTTCCCGCGCTTCTCAACGTCTTGTGGAATGCGCGAATGACACTTCACGAAGCCGTTTACTTTAGTGAATTCAAACTCAGTAGACCTCGCCGGCAGGAGATACTTGAACACTCCCATCCGCTGGACCGTCATAAGCTGGCAATCGAAGAAGTCTTCGAGACATATCCTCGCTTTGATAACCAATTTGGTTCCACCGTTCGCAGGATGGAACCATTCTTTGACTCAACCCTGGACTTGATGTTTGGCGCTGATACCGGAGTGGATTTTGCCAAGATGATTTCTGAGGGTTGGGTAATTCTTGTGAACCTTGACGCCGAAGGCGGCATGGACCCGCTTCACACTCGATTACTCGGTACGGCCGTCATAAATGAATTGCTCTTTGCGATGTACCGGCTCCGCTCTCACGGATTCAAGCGGCCCTACTACTTGTACATTGACGAAGCTGGTCAGTACGTCAACGATAAGTTAATCAGAATTCTCGAATACAAGAGAAAATCCGGTTTCAGAGTGACGTTAGCCCACCAGGGCTTTTTCCAGTTTCCGGTTGAGAAAGCTAAAGCCGTAAAGCAGCTTTGTAAGATTAAGGTGATGTTCCACACGCCCGACCACGCCGATAGATTAGAAATGGTCAAAGCGTTAGGTTACGGCGGGGAAATCCCTCACGAAATGGCGAACTACGCTAATAAGAACATCCCCAAACAATATGCTGTCGTCGCTTTGAGTAAGCAAGACCCCGTTCGGATAAAAATTCCCGATGTCTCTGATGTGAATCTAAGCAAGGAAGCCGAACAGGCATTTATCGGCCACTGCTTACTAAGGGAATGGAATTACACGCCACGAGAAGTAAGGGAGCAGATGAAGAAACGATTCAATGACAAACCGTCAACCAATACTCGACCACCTAAAGAGAGAACCCCACCTAACCGCAAGGCAGCTAGCGGTTCTTCTAAGCGGCCAAAGACAGTATTTGACCTCGACTGACTTTCACTCGGGATATGTCGGCGTCACCCGCTTGCTTAACCGAATGGCTTACCCTAAATGTGGGCATAATCTTGACAAGAGACGCGGGGAATATCGAGAACGGTTTTGTAAAACGTGCAGCCTAGTAAAGAAGACCAAGATTCCGAGAGAAAATAACAGCCCCCTTTACTTCCACCTACCGCATATAAAAGGACTCAGGAACACCAACCACGAGCATCAGCGGGCTTGTGCCGACCTCTACGTTACTTATTCATTAACGGGAAATCTTCGGTTTTGGGAGCACGTCCCGCACGAGGAGTACCTTGAACTAGGATTGAAGCCCGACCGAGTTTCGCACATCGAAGGCAGGATTATCTTTTGGGAAGTGGACAAGGGAACCGAGACTTTGAATGTCATTAGAAAGAAGGTTGAACGATACATCGACCTCGCCCGATGTCACCCCGACAAAAGATTCTATGTTGTCTTCACAGCTACCCGAGGCAGGGCAAAAAGCATTCTTGTCGATGTCCTTCCAGATTTCAGACGCGGTAATCAGTTCCTAGTGGCCGAGCATAAAAGCGTCATAGAGCGTCCTTACGATGCGGTTTTTGTTAGCCCGTTAGACCCCGCAAAATGGCTTTCCATTACCGATTTAGAGTGTTAATACCGCGTGTAAAACCCACCGACTACCCTAAATAAACTTATCCCTTTTTATTCCTGCATTTACCTCTTGTAATTGCAGTCCTACTAACCGTGAAAAAGATAGAAAAGTGTGCTCATCAATTCGGCTCACATCCGTTCGCCAAAAGTGGAAGTGGAATAGGCGTGTGTCTTATTAACCGAGTGGATAAACGCGTATAGCTTGATGCTCAGTATTGCGTTCTACAAAAGGTGGTTAATGTTGTGTGAGTGCCATGAAGGACAATGACCGGCTCTATGCCGGTCTAACTTAGCTGCTTGCTATACTAAAGTTTCGCAGTAGGCACAGGAACGGTCAAAAGCAAGACATGCCTAAATGGAGCTGATTGAGAAGTCTCGGTTAGTTTGTCCTGGAATCAGGTTTGGGGAATCTGAGGAAGGCCCAAGAGTAATCCAAATGAAATTGTGGCCCCGTCTACTGATTGGAGTATGAAAAAGCCCTTGGCCTTAGATTGGCCGGGCTTTTCTTCTTGCTAACTTTAGGGTGATGAATATGTCATGATGAGGATATGAGGGGAGTTTCTTTTCAAAAAGTCATGTACCCTTCATAATTACCTCAATGGAGCTTTGGTCAGCTATCCTTCGGGGTAGGCCCGCCGCTAGCGGTTGCTTCAATAGCATTCCTTAACACTGTATCTACTTCGCATAGATAAGCCAGTTCTTTCACATCTTTGAATAAGGCTCTGCTTGGAATAAGGCCAGCTTTGACTTCCGTAGAGTAGAAGTCAGCATCACAGGCTAGTTGTAAGAGAGTGTGCATAGGTTTAAGCGTCTTTCTGTCCGCACTTTTCGCAGACGCCAAAGTAAAGGATTTCATCGCCTACTTGGTGATATTTGACTATCCAGGTGTGTTTGTGAGGTTTCATGATTTCTAGGTTAATAGTTCTTTCCAAAACTTTTCTGTATCACCGCCAGTTAAGACTAAATCGAAGTATTGATGGGCGTAGTATTGACTTGTAATGTACCGGGTGGCAAAAGGCGTATCCGTAAATTCTGTTGGCGGCCCCCACTCTTCATCGTCAGTAAAATCAACATTGCTATGGTGGCCGTAGTGATAATTGGGATAAGACAACCACACATATTTCTTCCACCCCAACGCCTTACCGAGTGCTTGCCAGAATAGAGGGTCTAGTGTCAAAGCATCGCCTTGAGCGGAATATCCGCGTTTGCGTTGTTCATAAGATAGTTCGAAGGGGGGATACCCACCTTTTTCTATGGCTAATTTAATTGCTTCATTCATGGGTTATGGTAACGATTAGTTGCTTTCATAGTTGCTTGTATTCGCACGAAGCGCAGAGCTGGTAGTAATACGTTTCGCCGTTAATTGTCTCGCTTTTGGTCCATAAGTTGTTTACGCCGCACTCAGGACAGACGGTAACAAGATGACCGATTTGGCCTAGGTTACGCCGGACTCTGTGTTGTTCTTCGCTAGGTTGTGTGGGCTCTGACAACGAGAGCATCAAGTGAACGTCTTGAAAGTTGCTCATAGCCATTTATCTCTTAATTGTTGTTTGATACTTCTCGCTACTGGGGCCATATTTATTCTACCTACCCACGTATTTTTATCAGGTATCTCGTCAATCATCTTCTCTATGATTTCAGTGGAGATGAAGTCTTCTAAAGATTTCATGTACTCAATAGAAAATTCTCCTTCTGTATTGGACGCTTTATTGATGTAGAGATGTAAATCACTAAACTTAAGCTCAAATTGTTCTTTCCAATTCATTTGTTTATGAGACAAGTTGTCCCATTGTAGTAAGCAGGACAAAAGTCATGGTTTACTAATTTCCATACTCCAATAAGCCCAAGACCGACCACGAGGGCTATTACTAAGGCCGTGCGCCAGCCTAACGTAATGTAATAACTATTCCGATGATAATGATTGAGAGGACGAGGGTATTTAACTCGATTGTCGTACATTGTTTTGAGAGTTAATGATTTCATGTTGCATTAAAAGCAACATAATAGCTTCATCAATACTGTCCAGCTTAAATTTATCTCTTGTCTTACGAAGCTTTTGATAGGTTTCTCGTTTCACACGAAACGATGTGTATTGCGGCATAAGGTGAGTGTTAATGATTGGACCAAGTCTCTGGCGAATAATCTCGCTTGGAGTATCAAGAGCCAGAATACCGCTGAGACTGGTTAACTAGGGATGATTCCTTAGTAACTTAAGTCTAGCATGTACACGCAAACCGTCAAGACCAGTTATCCCCAACATGGCCCATATCGTTCATTTCTCGCTTAACTAAGCCACCGAATCTTTTTAATATCTCGCTCATGTCTCGCAAAAAAGTACATTCTCACTATCAAGAGTATATCCAAGACATCATGAAGCGTTACGGCGTGGATAACCTACAGGCAATGCAGATTTATCGTAAGTTATATGAGAACCCTGATATAGAACTTGACCCAGTAGTAGCTAATAAATATGCCGCAATACATCGTTAAGAAACGCGTTCAAGCCAAGAGCATGGCCGAGGCTATCAAGCGCGAGAAACATGAGCCGGTAGAAGAAATTTGGCTAGACGACAAGCCTGGGGAAGCAAAGACTAATGCTATTGGATTTGAATTATGAGATTAGGCTTTGGAAAACAATATCGAGTTAAATGGATTGATGCCTTTGGCGATAGTCAATGGACGGATGAGGAAGCCTTAACGAAGCTGATAGACCAGTTTGAGAAGCCGGCAGACCAAACGCTTTACTTCATCAAACAAACCGACGAGTTTTACATCTTCACATCCGGCAAGCCAGAACAAGGCAAGCCATACATCGACATTCATGGCATACCTAAAGGCTGGATTCAATCACTCAAACCAATCAGGTAGTTCTTTGAAAATTGGGGTCAAGTCTAGTGAGGTAAAAATGGACCATCAAACGTCGGAAGTCACACATTTTGCGAACCTGCATTATAGTGAAATCCAAAGTTTAGAGTATCAATTGTTACTTTTAGGTGACTTGGCATTTGCCGATTCAAAGCAAAGAAAAGCATATAGACAGTTAGTACGTAGAACACTCTGGTTTAATTGGGCAGCTAACTTAGCGGATAGGACCGACCCTACTGTGCCAGTTGGCATGCCAGATTTAGAGCCAGTCGAATAATTAATCGTCTTGACCCCAGCTTTTAGATAACATATGTATCTTCTAATCCCACTTGAAGAACTAGAACCCAAGCCGTTAGGCTCTAACCTAATACCTGATTCATTCGACTTCATACAAGCTTTCACAGGAGTACCAATTACTTACCGTGATTGGACCACTCTTGGTCTAAAGCTGAGCACTTTCGATAATATCAAGCCGTAATTGCCTCTTGTTCGGCCTAGAGCCGAACTAACCTAAATTAATTCAGATTAATGCCTCGTAAAGGTGAACACAAGTATTCAGCAGAGCAACTAAGTAAATTAGCTGATGAATATATAAAGGACTGTACTACAGCAGGGAAGATACCCTTTCTTGTTGGTTTTCTAATAAACTAGACGTTGAGCCAGCAACACTAAGTGATTGGTCTAAAGAGAACCGCTCATACGCCAAGGTCTTAAAAAGAATCAAGCGAATCTGTGAAGAACGCATCATTGATAAGGGTTTAACCGAGAATAAGCCGGTATTCCCTATCTTCTTACTGAAATCAGTCTTTGGCTACTCAGATATGCAGCGAATCGACATCACCACCAACGGCGAATCGGTAGGCGTAGTCATGCTGCCAGAGCGAAAGTCCTCATAGTTAAGAGAGCTGACACGTCGCACAATGTACGTTGCACGAACCCCACCCCCTACCCCTGCCTTCGATGGGACCCAAAGAGAAAGAGATTGATACTTACCCACCCATTTTTACTCTAAAAGACCTCTTCTAATTTTTTCTTAAAAGAGTTTTAGGATTCATTCAAAGCCCTCTATTTGCCTCACAGTGAAGAGATAACTACAAATCCGTCTCACAGTACCACTCAGCCTCCAAAGAAGCGTGGTAGACCCTTTGGCTCAACCAAAGCTAAGAAACAAAAAGTCCTTTGGGAACCCCAACCCAAACAGATTGAAGCTCTTTCCAGAACCGAATACGAAGTTTTATACGGTGGCGCCAGAGGAGGCGGGAAAACAGCAGCCGGAATAGGTTGGTTGCTTTACCCCTTTTATGACTTTAAAGCCGGCAAACTCACCAAAGAAGCTCTTTCCAAGTATCGTGCTCTCATTATTCGTCTTAACGCCAAAGACCTTTCCGACTGGATTGATAAAGCCAAAGCCCTTTACCAGCCATTAGGAGCTGAGTTTGTTGGTTCTCCCGTCGAAATCAGATGGCCTAGTGGTCCAATTTTTAGAACCGGCCACCTTAAAGACGAAAATGCCTACACCCAATACCAAGGTCACGAGTACCAGCGGATGCTTATTGAAGAGCTTACGCAGATAGCAACCGTTGACGATTACGAAAAACTCATCTCTTCCTGCCGTTCTACTGTCCCAGGCATAGATGCTCAAGTCTTTTGCACCACCAATCCGGGCAATGTCGGACATCAGTGGGTTAAAGACCGCTGGAAAATCGAAGACAAGTTTTCTTGGGGAAAGCCCCTCTTGGGCATGAGTGCCATTGTCGGCGACAAGCTAATCGAAAGATTCAGAATTTTTATACACGCTAAGGTTGAAGACAATCCAAAACTTCTTCAAGCCGACCCTGGCTACGTCGCACAACTAGAATCCATTGCCGACCCTAACTTAAAGAAAGCTTGGCGAGACGGTGATTGGGAAAACCCCATCATCCCAGGACAAATTTACAAAGACGAAATCGACAAAGCCGTGGGCGAGGGAAGAATAGGCGAAGTCGCTTATGACACTCGTTTCCCCGTTCACACCTATTGGGATATTGGCGTAGGGGATGCAATGGCTATCTGGTTCATGCAGTACACCGGCGGTGCGTGGAAAGCGATTGACTACTACCAGAACTCAGGAAAAGGTTTTTCTCACTACCGACAAATATTGGACCAGAAAGGTTATTTTTACGGCCAGCACTTCGGCCCCCACGACTTACGCAAGCGTCAGGTCACAGGAACTATCGAAGCTGAAACTATTGCTGATACCGCACAAAAACTTGGCATCCTTTTCTACATCCTGCCGAGGCTAGACGTTAACTTAGGAATCCTCACTGTTAAAGAAAAATTCGCTCAGGTTCATTTTGACAAAGAAAAATGCCGGTTAGGACTCGACGCCCTCATTAACTACCGTCGCGAATGGGACGACGATAAAAAGGCTTTCACCGACAAACCACTCCACGACTACACCTCGCACGCTGCCGATGCTTTCCGCTATTGGGCCATGGCCCCTGAACCAGCTTTACCTAACCAAATGAATCAAGATTTTCAACTTTATAACCAATCCTTTTCATGACCATCCAAGAGGAGGCTATTAATTTAATTAAAACTGAAATAGGCCAGTGGGATACCGCTACTGCTTTCGTAACAGAGAAAGTGGCCTTTCAGATGCGGAATCTAATCCGCCAACTCCGCAAAAATTATTGGGGAGTATTCGACACTCCTATTGACCCTGTTACTCAGAAGAAAAAGATTTGGGTTCCCTTAACTGAATCTTTGGTTGAATCTGTTGTTAAGAACATCGACCTCGACACTAAGGACATTTCGTTTCGCGCCAAGCGTCCCGAGGCTATCGGATTAACCGGGCTTGTGCGAAATGTCGTAAAAAACGAACTTGATTACATTCACTTTGGAGAAACCTTAGACGAACTTGAACGCACTCTCGCTATTGACGGTACGGCCGTTTGGAAAACCATCGAGTACTACGACGAAGCGCGAAAGAAGAAGTGCATCAAAATTGTTCCCGTAGACCTTCTTAATTTCTATATCGACTCTACCGCTCATTCCATTCAAGAAGCCGAATCAGTTATCGAAAGAGCTGTGATTTCTGAAGACGAAGTGAAGTCAATGAACGGTTGGATAAACACCCAAGACATCAAGGGTGTTGAAAATCTTTCCCGCGTAGATGGAGAAGTGGGCCAAGCCTATCAACAGACAGGCTCTACTCGATTAGTTGAAGTGTACGAACGTTGGGGCAAGATGCCTAAGCGCCTCATAACAGGCGAAGAAAAAGATGTTGGTTACATTGATGGTCACATCGTTGTTTCCAGCACTCAAGGTAATTGGGTCGTTCACTTAATCGAAGAAAACTTAAAAAAACAAAAGCCTTACGAAGAAGCCTGGTACACCCGCGTTCCCGGTCGTTGGTACGGTAAAGGTGTTGCTGAGAAAGTGCTGATGATGCAGCTCTATGTCAACACCATCGTCAACATCCGTATTAATCGTTCTTATGTCGCTCAGCTTGGCATTTTCAAAATCCGACAAGGTTCCGGCATCACTCCGCAATCCCTCTCCAAACTCGCGGCTAACGGTGCTATCACCGTCCAAAGCATGGAAGACATCCAACAGCTCGCCATGCAAGAAGCCTCAACTGCTTCTTACAAGGACGAAGAAAACGCTTTAACATGGTCCCGCCAAGTTACAAGTGCTTTTGAAGCTATCACTGGCGAATCTCTTCCTTCGTCTACTACCGCAACCATCGGCGCAATTCAAAACCGCAACGCTTCTTCTCAGTTTATTTTAATCAAAGAAGGCATTGGCATGTTTCTGGAACGTTGGGTACAACGTCATGCGCTTCCTGTAATTTTGAAAGCCCTAAAAAGAGAAACTGTTATTCGTTACTACCCTGAATCTCTCCAAGCTTACGATGAGCAAATCGTTAACCAGCAACTTTACACTCAGCTTGAGACGATTAATAAATCTGGTGGTTATGTTGACCCCGACCAAGTTCAACTCGAACAGCAACGCGCCATAGCTCAACTTCAAGCTAGTGGCGACCATCGTTTTGTAAAAGTCCTAGACCCGATAGAAATTCTTGATTATGACGTTGACGTTCAAATCACCAACGAAGACTTTGATAAAGGTGTGTTGATGCAGAATCTTATTTCCGCTCTACAAGCCGCGCCTGAATACAAGAAGCCTATTCTCGATGAGCTATTTGACTTAATGGGCATTGGGCCATTCACCGCTCCACAAGTCGCTCCGCAACTTACTGGTCCTCCGAGCGTGGGCCAACAAAACCCTCAGGAATTAACTACCCAGGCTAATACCGGCGAAGCCTTCGGTAAAGCACAGGCTTACTTGAATGGATAAAGAGACACTTGAAACCGAACTAGAAGGTCAGATGGTTTCTGAGTACGTTGAATCCGATGGTTGGCGTTACGTCCGAGACAGGTTGATGGAAAAAATCATGGACCTTCAATCAATCATGAACATAGACCCTGACCCGAACAATGTCATCATTGATTTAAAGGCCCGCAAAATGGCAGTAGACATTCTCGTAAAGCAGATTAGAGAAATTGAAGGTCGCGCCAGTCAACACGCCAACAACAACCAGCCTCCAATTACCGCAGAAGAAATTATCCTCCAACTTTAAGAGTTTCTTTGGTCCCCTTTTAGGGGGACTTGTAGAGATTCATAAATAAAGGTCGAAGTCTCACAATAAACAGAAAGATATATCAATGGAAGAAGATAACCTTACCACCGAATCCTTACCTGATGGGGCACAGAACGTTCCTTCACCAGGCGGTGACGTGGCGGAATCTGAAGTAGCGTCTTTAAAAGATGTCCTAAACACGGCACTCGGCAAAGATTTCCCTTCTGACGAAGCCGCATTAAAAGCTGTCAAAGATACGTTCAACTTTGTCGGCAAACGGACCGACCCCCAGGTGGTTGAAAAACCTGTGGTCCCTCAAGAAGTCATGTCTGAGATTTCATCTCTGAAAAAGACTGTTGAGGAAAGCCAGTTCTACGCTCAAAACCCGGATTACAACAATGACGATTTCAAAAGCATGGTCGCATTGTCCGGCAAAACTCCCGCTGACTTAGTTTCAGCCCCAGGTTTCAAAGAGCAGTACGACAAAATCAAAGCCTACAACGAAATTGAAAAGTCTAAATCTGTCCTACAAAGTAATCCTCGCTTGGGACAGGTAACAGATAAATTCACGCAAGCTAAGGAAAGTCTCCAAGCTGGCGACCAGAAAGCAGCCAATCAAGCTGCTGTCGGAGCCGTCTTAGAAGCCTACCCTGAACTGCGTAGCTAGTTCTTTCCCAAGCCATATACTTTATGGCCTCAGATGCAATTCTGCGTACTTACGGTGACGTATCCGCTCGTGAAGACGTAGTGATGAACGCAATCGAAATCCTAACCGCTAAAGAGACTCAAATCTTTAACATGTTGGGCAAGACGACTGCGATTAACACTATCCACTCTTACTTGGTTGATACGCTTGCCACCGCAGCTTCCCTCGCTGTCGAAGAAGCCGCCGATTACACCGCGACCGCTAACCAGACACCTACCCGCCTGACTAACATCGTGGAAATCGTAGCTAAGAACTTTAAAGTCTCCCGCACTCAACAGAATATTTCCCACTATCAAGGTGGCGACGAATTACAACGTCAGACCGAAAAAGCCTTGATGGATTGGGCCAACGCTGCTGAGTTTGACTTGGTTCGCGCTACTTTGGCTTCTGGCGTATCCGGTACAGCTCCGAAGTTGAACGGTATAATTGCCGCGATTTCCAAATCGACCAACTACACCTCGCACACTTCCGCTGTAACGTGGAATGCCACCATCTTGGACTCCTTGATGAAGAATAACTGGGACAACTCCAACGGAGATGTCGCCACTGACCTCTTCATGGGTTCCTTCTTGCGGAAAGCCACTGACACGTTCGCCCAAAAGACCAACGTTGTCGTCAACTCTCCTGGCATTTCTAGTATCGTACGCACCGTTTCCAGCTATCAAACCGCTTTTGGCACTCTAAACCTTCACACTCACCGTTACGTTCAACAGTCCGGTGACGCCAACGTAACTGTTGGCCGCGTGTTGGCTCTCCGTCCCGAAAAGTTAAAAATAGCTTTCCTTCAGAAACCATATATTGACACCGGTCTGGCTCGCAGCGGTGACTACGACAACCGTGCGGTTGTTGGTAAGTTCACCCTCGAAGTCCACAACCAGGACTCTAATTGGTACGCTGACGGATTTAGTCTCGTCCTACCTTAAGACTATTGCTCTTGTCCTTTCTGTTCTCTTTGGAGAGGACAAGACAAAGAGAAAGCAATACGTTGAAAGATAAAGAAAAACACCGCCAATTTGTAAAAGACTGGCAAAAACGAAATCCAGAAAAGGTCGCTAAATATCACAAAATAGCATACGCACGTAAGGCAGATTATTTAAGAAATAGAAGGCAAGCAATAAAGAGTGAAGTTCTTGACCATTATGGACGCCATTGTGCTTGCTGTGCGGAACCAGAAGAAAAATTCCTTAGCATAGACCACAAGAACAACGACGGATATAAAGAGCGAAAAGGACGTGGGGGGAGCAGCGACTTCATCCATCGTCAAATAATTAAAAATAACTTTCCCGACACTTATCAGATACTCTGTTACAACTGTAATCTTGGTAAGGCCCGCAACAAGGGTATCTGTCCCCACTCGTTGACCTTACCGTAACGATTGTTGTTCTCCTCTTTCTTCACATTGAAGAGGGGAACGCAATGTGAAAGCAATCAATGTCTGATTATTCAGAAATTCAAAAAAAGATAGAGAGTGTAGTGACCGCTTACAAGCAGTTTTACCCCGACGACTATTTGGCAGTCGTTAAAATTGTTCGTGAAAAACGAGAGAACCTTAAAAACAAGTTTGGAGCTATCAAGGAAGCTGACTTCATCGAACGACCGCTTACTGAATACCCTGAAACACTCTTCTTTCTTTTCAACAAAGTGTTGTCCGAGGAAGAGATGAAATATTTTTCCTCGCTTAAAGGGCACTCATGGTTTGCGACTAAATTCCCTGAGTTCAGGGTAACGCACAAAGTATGACCTCACCCAAAATAGCTCTTGCGTTAATCGTCAAAGGCTCTGACGACGAAGCTCATGTTTTAGCAAAATGTCTTGAATACACCGCGCCTCACGTAGATGGAATCTTCCTCACAATCACAAACGAGCCCGGAGAACCGACGAATGATAAGGTCCAACAGATTGCCCAACTTTACGGGGCGAATATTAGTCGTTTTGAGTGGGTAAACGACTTTAGTGCTGCTCGCAATTTTAACTTTTCTACTGTTCCCAAAGACTACGATTACATA
>Ga0207710_10000870_pt1 | contig 16166 bp, 13 predicted proteins | sample KBSS24metaG_FD_184400 | JGI IMG/M metagenome (GOLD analysis project Ga0207710, IMG submission 184400) | Switchgrass rhizosphere microbial communities from Kellogg Biological Station, Michigan, USA - KBS S2-4 metaG (SPAdes) (version 2) | ecosystem: Host-associated > Plants > Roots > Rhizosphere...
TACTTCGCGCGCGGCGCGGGCGGCGGGCGCGCGGCTCGCGGCGCGGCGGCGGCGAGCGCCGGCGGCGGCCGGGCCCCGGGTCGGGCGAAGCGCGGCGGACCCCGGGCGAAGGCCGCGGGCGCCAAGCGGGCGAGCGGCAAGCGCGCGAAGCGTCGCGCGGGCGGCCGCGGGCGCCGGGCCGAGAAGGGGCAGCAAGCTCCGGCCTCGACCAACGGCGCGCAGGCGGCCGGCTGACACCTTCTCCACAGTCGCCTCGTCGTGTCGCCTCGCCATACGCGCGATCTACATGGGTCGAGTGTGGGTCGAGCCCCCCACGCGAGAGGCGATCGATGGCCGGCGGCTGCAAAGAGCCGTCCGCGCTCGGCCTGGCGAAGGCGGGCCGCGTCCGGGGCGCCGAACAGCGCCTCGAATAGACAGAGGAGAGTATCGAGGCTACGAACGCCGTGGGGCCGCGCCTTGCGGAAGACTCGGGCGAGCGCAAATGCGCGCCGCGCGCGTCGCGAAGGGGGATCGGGCTGTCCGACGTGCGGGCAGCGGCGCTCCTCCGGTTGCTTTCCGCTCCGCCGGCGTGCTAAACGCCCGGCCTCGTAGTCTTTCGACCCATTGGAGTCCGTGGAGAACGTTCATGCCGACTGATGCGATTCAGTGCAAACCCCTCGAGGTCGTGGTCAGCGACCGCGGGATCGAGCGAGCGATCAAGATGCTGAAGCGAAAGCTCGCCTCCGAGGGGGTTCTTCGCGAGCTGAAGATGCGACGGCACTACATGAAGCCGAGCGTCAAGCGCCGGAAGAAGCAGGCGGAAGCGGCCCGTCGGCGCCGTAAGCGCGCGAAGATGGACGCGGCTCCGCCGAAGAGCTGAGACGCGTCGAGAAGAGATGATGCCGAGCTCGCTTACATAAGGCGAGCTCGGGTCGTACGAGGTTGCGCGCGAGGCCGAAGAAGGCTTCGCGCGCGTTACCTTTTTGTAGCTTCGTGGGTCCGCGCCTACACCGAGCGCGGCTCGAGCTCGTCGTCCCTGCGCCTCGCGACGTTGGCTCATGGAGGCGCTGAGCGTGCTCGCGACGTGGCTCGTCGGCGCCCGGGATGAAGCGCGGCGAGCCACGCTGAGCGCGGTCGCGACGTGGCTCGTCGGCGCCCGCGACGGCGCGCAACGAGCCGCGTGCTCGAGGCGCGAAACGGCGCGAGACAGCGCGTGAAGTGGCTCAGGCGAGCTGCTAGCATCCGCGCCCGTGACCGTTCATCCGCATTCGCCCGACGAGCTCGCGCGTGCCGGAGGCGCCGCGTCGTCGCCTTCGCGCGCGAATTTTCTCCCCCTGTTCCTCACGCCGCCGCCGACCGTGGACGCGGTCGCGGTCGAGGAGCGGGCCGCCGCGCTCGCCAAGCGGTCCATCAAGAAGCAGGCGAAGGTCGCGGGGCTCCGCCTCGCCGTCGCGATGATGGACCTGACGACGCTCGAGGGGAAAGACACGCCGGGCAAGGTGCGTGCGCTATGCAACAAGGCGCGCTGGCCGCTCGAGACCGACGCGTCGATCGGCCCGTGCGCCGCGATCTGCGTCTATCCGAACTTCGTGACGGTGGCGCGCCGCGCGCTCGAAGGGTCGGGCGTGAAGGTCGCGAGCGTCGCCACCGCGTTCCCGAGCGGGCAGTCGCCGCTCGCCGTGAAGCTCGACGACGTGCGCCGCGCCGTCGACTTCGGCGCCGACGAGATCGACATGGTGATCGACCGCGGCGCGATGCTCGCGGGCGACTACGGCAAGGTGTTCGACGAGATCGCGAAGACCAAGGAGGCGTGCGGCGCGGCGCACCTCAAGGTCATCCTCGAGACCGGCGAGCTCGGCTCGTACGACGTGGTCCGCAAGGCGAGCGAGATCGGCATCGCCGCGGGCGGCGATTTCATCAAGACGTCGACCGGGAAGATCCAGCCCGCGGCGACGCCGCCGGTCACGCTCGTCATGCTCGAGGCGATCCGCGATCACTACTACGCCACCGGCCGCAAGATCGGCATGAAGCCCGCGGGCGGCGTCCGCACCGCGAAGCAGGCGCTCCACTACCTCGTCCTCGTCAAGGAGACCCTGGGCGACGCGTGGCTCACCCCCGATCTCTTCCGCTTCGGCGCGAGCGCGCTCTTGAACGACGTGCTCATGCAGCTCGAGAAAGAGCGGACCGGCAGCTACCAGGCGTCGGAAGATTTCTCGAAGGACTGAAAAGACGGCCGAGGAGCGAGGGATCATGAGTCGACAGATGACCAAGGCTCCGCCGTCGGCGCCCGAAGGGCCGCGAGAGGCGGGCGAAGAGCCCCGCCTCGTGTTCGGCGACGCGTGGGACTACGCGCCGGCGCCCGAGTCGCCGGATCACGTCACGATCGCGCCGCGCTACGATCTGTTCATCGGCGGCGCGTGGCGCGCGCCGCGATCGGGGAGGTACTTCGACACGATCGACCCGGCGTCGGAGGCGAAGCTCTCCGAGGTCGCCGAGGCGAACGCCGCCGACGTCGACGACGCCGTGCGCGCCGCGCGCGCCGCGTACGAGACGACGTGGTCGAAGATGAAGGGGAGCGAGCGGGCGAAGTACATATTCCGCGTCGCCCGCGCGATTCAGGAGAAGGCGCGCGAGCTCGCGATCGTCGAGTCGATGGACGGCGGTAAGCCGATCAAGGAGTCGCGCGACGTGGACGTCCCGCTCGCCGCGGCTCATTTTTTCTATCACGCGGGGTGGGCCGACAAGCTCGACTACGCGTTTCACGGGCGCAGGCCGCGCCCGCTCGGCGTCGCGGGGCAGATCATCCCGTGGAACTTCCCGCTCCTCATGGCCGCGTGGAAGATCGCGCCCGCGCTCGCGTGCGGCAACACCGTGGTCCTCAAGCCGGCCGAGACGACGCCGCTGACCGCGCTCCTCCTCGCGCGGATCGTCGAGGAGGCGGAGCTCCCGCCCGGCGTGGTGAACGTCGTCACCGGCGCGGGCGAGACCGGCGCGGCGCTCGCCGGGCACCCCGGGGTCGACAAGATCGCGTTCACCGGGTCGACCGAGATCGGCAAGCGGATCCAGAAGGCGCTCGCCGGGACGCGCAAGCGGCTCACCCTCGAGCTCGGCGGGAAGGCCGCGAACATCGTCTTCGCCGACGCGCCGATCGACCAGGCCGTCGAGGGGATCGTCAACGGGATCTATTTCAATCAGGGGCACGTGTGCTGCGCCGGGTCGCGCCTCCTCGTCGAGGAGAGCGTGCACGACCTCGTGGTGCGCAAGCTCCGCGATCGCGTCGCGACGCTGCGCCTCGGCGATCCGCTCGACAAGAACACCGACGTCGGCGCCATCAACTCGAAGGCGCAGCTCGACAAGATCAGGCAGCTCGTCGAGGCGGGCGAGGCAGAGGGCGGGGAGCGGTATTCGTCGTCGTGCGCCCTGCCGCAGAAGGGGTATTGGTTCCCGCCGACGTTCTTCACCGGCGTCAGCCAGTCGAGCCGGATCGCGCGGGAGGAGGTCTTCGGCCCGGTGCTCACCGTGCTCACGTTCCGCACGCCCGACGAGGCGCTCGAGAAGGCGAACAACACGATGTACGGCCTCTCCGCCGGCGTATGGACCGACAAGGGGGCGAAGATCTTCTGGATGGCGCAGCGGCTCAAGGCGGGCGTCGTCTGGGGGAACACGTACAACAAGTTCGATCCCAGCTCGCCGTTCGGCGGTTACAAGGAGAGCGGCTTCGGGCGAGAGGGCGGCCGGCAGGGCCTTTCGGCGTACGTGGAGCTCGACGGATGACGACGACCCGCACGAAGACCAAGACCGACGACGTGGCCATCATCTCCTCGGCGGCCGACGCGCCGTCCGCCGCGCTCGCGCGAGACGGCGACGACGGCGCGGCGCGCGCGCGCCTCCGCGTGAACAAGGCGTACAAGATGTACGTGGGCGGCGCGTTCGTCCGCTCCGAGTCCGGCCGGTACTTCCAGGTAAAGGGGGCGGCGCTCGAAGGCGCCGGCGCCGATCCCGACGTCGTGAACGTGCCGCGGGGGTCGCGCAAGGACGCGCGCGACGCCGTGCTCGCGGCGAAGAGCGCGTGGGGCGGCTGGGCGGGGCGCACCGCGTACAACCGCGGGCAGATCCTCTACCGCCTCGCCGAGGTGATGGAGTCGCGGCGCCCGGAGCTCGCCGCGTCGCTCGAGCGCGCCGGCGCGTCGCCCGGGGACGCCGCGGCCGAGGTCGACGCGTCGATCGATCGCGCCGTCTTCTACGCCGGCTTCTGCGACAAGTTCCACGCGCTGGTCGCGTCGTCGAACCCGGTGTCGGGCCCGCACTTCGGCTTCAGCGTCCCCGAGTCGATGGGCGTCGTCGCGATCTGCGCGCCGGAGAGGCCGGCGCTCCTCGGCCTGGTGTCGACGATCCTGCCGGTGATCGCGGGCGGGAACGCGGCGGTCGCGATCGCGAGCGCGGAGGACCCGCGCACCGCGGTCGTCTTCTGCGAGTGCCTGGCGACGAGCGATCTCCCGGGCGGCGTGGCGAACGTCCTCACCGGGCGGGCGGGGGAGATCGCGCCGCCGCTTGCGAAGCACCGCGAGGTCGCCGCGATCGACGCGTGGACGGCCGACGAGGCGCTGAGGAGCGCGCTCGAGCGCGACGGGAGCGAGAGCGTGAAGCGCGTGAAGACGCACGCGCCGCCCACGCTCGAGGCGTGGTTGGACGAGCGCTCCGGGCAAGGGCTCGGCTTCATCGAGCGCTTCCTCGAGACGAAGACCGTTTGGCATCCGGTCGGCCTTTGAGTCTATCGTCGCCTGGTCCGTCGCGACAGGCGACGAAAGGAGCGTCATGAGCAAGTCCGTCTACGACTTCGAAGTGAAGACGATCGATGGGAAGGTGCGGAGCCTCGCCGAATACCGCGGCAAGCCGCTCCTCATCGTCAACGTCGCCTCGGAGTGCGGCCTCACCCCGCAATACCGGGGCCTCGAGGAGCTCCACGAGAAATACGCGGCGAAGGGGCTCGCCATCCTCGGCTTTCCGGCGAACGAGTTCGGCGCGCAAGAGCCGGGCTCGGACGATCAAATCCAGTCGTTCTGCCGCACGCAGTACGGCGTCGCGTTCGACATGTTCTCCAAGGTCAAGGTGAAGGGCGAGGGGATTCACCCGCTCTTCGCGTTCCTGACGAGCAAAGACACGAACCCGTCGTTCGGCGGCGACATCAAGTGGAACTTCAATAAGTTCCTCGTCGGCAAAGACGGCGCGATCATCGGCCGCTTCGAGCCGCAGGTCGAGCCGGCCAGCGCCGACGTGACGAAGGCGATCGAAGCTTCACTTTAGCCGCGAGCCGCCCGGCTCGTCAGCGGCCCGGAGGGATGCGGCGGGCGGCGGCGCTCGTCGGATATCGCGAGCGGAGCGTCGCGCAGGCGCGCCGAGACGCGGCGGCGTCGCCGAGCACGTCGTATGTCTCGGCGAGCGGCGCGCTCCTTCGGGCTCACACGTCTCGGCGAGCGGCGCGCTCCTTCGGGCTCACGCGACGAGCACGGTGCCGACGCTCCCCGGCGCGCCGATCTCGCGCGCGAGGTCGCCGGGCGCGAGCCGCCCGACGACGTGCACCGCGCGCACCCCTTCGCGGATCGCGGCAAACGACTCTTCGAGCTTCGGGATCATCCCCTTGGTGACGACGCCCTCTTCGATGGCGCGCGCGCCCTCGGCGGCGGTCATCCTGGCGATCCGCGACGACGGATCGGCGACGTCGCGGAGCACCGCCGGCACGTCGGTGACGAGGACGAGCGACCGCGCGTCGAGCTCGATCGCGAGGCGGTTCGCCACCGTGTCGGCGTTGATGTTGTAGACGCGCCCGCCCTCGTCCGCGCCGAGGCACGCGATGACGGGGACGTACCCCGCGCCCGTCAGGAGGGCGACCAGCTCGCGGTTCACCCCGGTGACGTCGCCCACGTGGCCGAAGTCGATCGGATCGGGCCCGCCGCCGCTCACGACCTTGGGCGGCCTTCGGGCGGCGCGCACGGTGAGGGCGCTCGCGCCGTGCAAGCCGACCGGCCTCGCGCCCGCGGCGACGAGCGCCGCGCACAGGTCGACGTTCACCTTGCCCGCGACCGTCATCTTCATGATCTCGAGCGTCTCGTCGTCGGTGACGCGCCTCCCGGCGACGATGTTCGGCGCGATGCCGAGGCGCTTCTGGAGCGCCGTCGCCTGCGGGCCGCCGCCGTGCACGAGGACGACCCCCGTGCCGGCGCGCGCCAGCGCGGCGACGTCGCCGGCGATCGCCGCGAGGTGCGGCCCGGCGACGACCTCGCCGCCCAGCTTGACGAGGATCGCGCCGCTCACGGCCAGCCGCCGACGTCTTCGAGCGTGAGCCGCTCGTCGAGGCCGAGCATCAGGTTCATCGACTGGATCGCCTGGCCCGCGCCGCCCTTGATCAGGTTGTCGGTGGCGGAGAAGCACGCGACGACGCGCTTGCCGTTCCGCGCCTCGCCCGGCTGGACGCCGACCTCGGCGTGGTTGCTCCCGCTCACCGCCACCACCTCGGGGAGGCGCTTCGCCGGCACGCGGACGAACGGCTCGCGGGCGAACGTCTCTTGGTAGAGCGCGCGTATCTGGTCGGCCGACGCGCTCTCGTTCACGTGCGCGAACGACGTGGCGAAGATCCCGCGCGACAAGGGCGCGCTGACGGGGACGAACCGGATCGACAGGTCGCGCGCCCCGGCGTCCGCGAGGGTCTGCAAGATCTCCGGGATGTGCTGGTGATCGAGCGGCTTGTACGTCTTCAGGTTGTTCGCGCGCACCGGGTGGTGCGTCCCGGCGCTCGGCGCGATGCCGCTCCCGCTCGACCCGGTGATGCCGACGACCTCGACCTCGCCCTCGAGCAGCCCCGCCTTCGCGAGCGGGAGCAGCGCGAGCTCGATGGTGGTCGCGAAGCAGCCGGGCGACGCGACGTACCTCGCCTTGCGGATGGCGTCGCGGTGGAGCTCCGGGAGGCCGTAGACGAACGTCCCGTCGAGCTTTTCGGGGCAGGGGTGATCGGCGCCGTAGTACCGCTTGTAGACGTCCTTGTCGCGGAGGCGGAAATCGCCCGAGAGGTCGACGACGCGCGCGCCGCTCGCCATCAGCTCGGGCATCTTGGTCGCGCTCACCTTGTGCGGCAGGCCGAGGAGGACGACGTCCATCCCCTTCGCCGCCTCGGCCGGCGAGAGCCCTTCGAACGTGAGCGGCGTCATCCCTTCGAGGTTGGGGTGCGCCGCGGCGAGGGGCTCGCCGATGTAGTCGACGGAGGCGACGCGGACGAGCTCGATCTCGGGGTGAACGAGGAGCCGGCGAATCAGCTCCGCCCCTCCGTAACCGCTGCCGCCGATGACGGCGGCCTTGAAGCGTTTGGCCATGAGCCGGAGGTTAGCCCAGATCGTTCGTCCGCCAACGATCTGGCGCGCGCGTCCTGGGGCGCGCGAGGCGAGGTCAGTGACGAAACGAGATCCGGCGCGCGACGCCCTCGCACCGCGCGACGTCGGCGCCGGCGTCGCCTGGCGGGAACGTGAGGTGGTAGGTGGCGTAGCGGTCGTCGGTCACCACCGCGCCCTCGCAGAACGGGCGCGACTCGCCGGGGCGTGGGCCGGTGAACCCGGCCACGAGGTACGACGTGGACCGCATCTCGCTGGTCGAGATCCACCCTCGGTCGAGGTCGATCCCGCGCGCGTCGTCGAACAGCTTGTGGAGCGTCGTCTTCGCGTCGAGCTTGCCGCCGCCCAGGCGAAGCTCGGAGCCGTCCGCGCCGTCGAGGACGCCGGAGCTCCGCTCCACGAAGCCGTCGAGCGGGGCGAGCTTGAAGCCGGTGCGCTCGTCGCAGTACGTGTCGGGCCCGCACGCCGCCGGGGCGGGGCCGGCGTCGACCGGGTCGACGCTGCTCGCGCTGGGCACGGGGGCGGCGCCCGTCGCGATCGCGGCGATCGCGGGATCGTTCGCCGCCGGGTCGCGCGCGCCGCGGTCCGGCGCGATGGCGCGCGACGCGACGTACGCCCCGCCCGCCAGCGCGGCCAGCGACGCGACGACCACGATCGCGGCGCGCCGCGGGGGCGCCGGGGGGTCGACCAGATCGCGCGCGGCGCGCTTCGTCGGCGGAGCGCCCTGAGGCTCCGGGAAGCTCGGCGCGGCGCCGGGCTCGGCGCGGAGGAGGACGAGCGGCGCCGCGTCGCTCTCTTCCAGCGCTTCCGGCGCCGCGGCGGACGGCGCGAGCGCCGCGGCGCCCTCCTCCGCCTGGCCCGGCGCCGCCGAGCCGCCGTCCCGGCGCGTCGACGGCGCGCCGGCGAGGCGGCTCGCGTCGAACGACGCGACGGTGGGCGCGTGCGCCGCGGCGGCGGCGAGCGCCGACCAGAGCTCCGGCGCGCTCGCGTACCTCGCAGACGGCGTCACGGCGAGGGCGCGCTCGAGGACCGCCTCGACGGCGTCGCCCGCGTCGACGCCTCGGCCGCGGGGCGTCGGGCGGTGCGCGACGTTGCTCGCGGCGACGAAGAGCTGCGCGGCGTCGCCCTCCATGGCGCGCTTGCCGGTCACCGCCTCGACGACGACGAGCCCGAGCGCGAACACGTCGGTCCACGGGCCGGTCGCGCCGAACCGCCGATCGAACTGCTCCGGCGCGCCGTAGTGCGGCGTGAACGCGGTCGGCGCCGGGCCGGTCGCCTCGTACGCGCGCGCCAGGTCCGACGCGTCGGACAGCACCTTCGCGATCCCGAAGTCGAGCACCTTGCACGTCCGCCGGTGCGCGCCGTCCGCGCGCACGTCGCGCACGACGAACAGGTTCGCCGGCTTCACGTCGCGGTGCGCGATCCCCTGCGCATGCGCGGTGCCGAGCGCGCGGACCGCCGGCTCGAGGAGCGGCAGCAGCTCCGACAGCTCGACCCGCCCGTCGCCTGGGCGATCATCGCGACCCTGCGTCGCGTCATGCCCCGTGGCGCGGCCGAGGCGGCGCCGCTCGCGGAGCTCCTCTTCGAGCGTGTGCCCTTCGAGCCACTCGAGGACGAGGAACGGCGTCCACGTCCCGCTCGGCGACGTCGCGGCGCCGACGTCGAGCGCCTGCACGATCCCCGCGTCGGCGCGGGAGAGGCGGTGCAAGAGCTTCCCCTCGGCGAGGAACGACGCGAGGAACCGCTCGCGCTCTTCGCCGTCGAGCTTGCGCGGGATCTTCAGGCACTTGATCGCGACGCTCTCGCCGAAGCCGCGGTGGTGCCCGCGGTAGACGACGGCGAACCCCCCTTCGCCGACGACCGCCTCGACGTCGTACTTGTCGTCGATCGACCGCCCGATCCACCCGAACGGGTCGTCCACCATCGCCGCAGGACTTTTGTCGCATCGCGTCGCCTAGGCAAGTGGTACGTCGTTTTCATGCGCGACCCGGCAGCCTGGCTCGAAGGGAAGACGGTCGAGATGGAGCAGGCGATCCGCCGCCTCGTCGACATCAACTCCTTCACCGACAACGTCGAGGGGGGGCGCGCGGTCGGGCAGGTGCTCCGCGACGAGACGTTCGCCATCTTTGGGCTCACGTCGTCCTCGCGCAAGAGCGAGCGCTACGCCGATCACGTGCTCTTCACGTCGAGCGATCGCGGCGAACGCGCGCCGATCGCGCTCGTCGGCCACCTCGACACCGTGTTCCCTCCGGGGACGTTCGAGGGGTATCGCCGCGACGGCGGCCTCGCGCGCGGTCCGGGCGTCCTCGACATGAAGGGGGGGCTCGTCGTCGTCGCGTACGCGCTCCGCGCGATCGCCGAGACGGTCGGCCTCGACGCGATCCGCCCGATCCGCCTCGTGATCGTCGCCGACGAAGAGGTCGGCTCGCCGGAGGGGGCGAAGTGGATCGGCGAGCACGTGCTCGGCTCCGCGTGCGCGCTCGTGTTCGAGGCCGGGCGCACCACCGACGCGATCATCACCCGCCGAAAGGGGACCGGCGCGATGACCGCGTCGGCGACCGGCCGCGCCGCGCACGCCGGGGCGAACCACAAGGACGGCGCGAACGCGATCTGGGCGCTCGCGAAGTTCGTCGACCTCGCGCAGCGCGTGACCGACTACGATCGCGGCGTCACGGTCAACGTCGGCAAGATCGGGGGAGGGCAGGGGAAGAACACCGTCCCCGACGCCGCGGAGGCGCTCCTCGACCTCCGCTACTGCACGTCGAGCGACGGCGAGCAGCTCGTGACCCGGCTCGGCGAGGCCGCCGCCGCCGCCGCCGCCGAGGTGCCCGGGACCGCGGTGCGCCTCGAGGGCGGCATCGCGCGCCTGCCGCTCGAGCGCACCGACGCGAGCGCGGCGCTCATGCAGGCCTACGCCGCCTGCGCCCGCGCGTTCGGCCTCGGCGCCGACGAGGCGCCGCTCATCGGCGGCGGGTCCGACGCGAGCACGACCAGCGCGCTCGGCATCCCGTCGATCGACGGCCTCGGCCCGCGCGGCCGCGGCTTCCACACCAAGGACGAACAGATCGAGGTCGCGACCCTCGTCCCCAAGGCGCAGGCCCTCGCGCGGTTCCTAGCCACGTTTTGACCCACGCCCCCGCGCGCGCCGCGCGCCGCATCGACTCGCCCCGCGCGCGCCTCGCGCTCGCCGTCGCGTCGCTCTCGTGCATGGCGTCGCCGCTCGCGCCGCTCTCGTGGATCGCGGGGTGTGCGCCGCCGGCCGACGTCACGCCCCCGATCCGCGTCGTCCCCGGCGCCGCGGCCCGCGCGCTCTGGATCGGCGCGCGCGGCGGGCCGGGCGCGCCCGCTCCTCCGCCGCCGGTCGCGATCGCGCGCGCCGACGGCGCCGACGTCGTCCTCGAGAACGAGGAGGTCGCGTTCCGCTTCGTGCGCGGCCGGCTCGTCGCGGCGGTCGACGCGCGCCGGCACGCCGACGCGCTCGCGTACCTCGCCCCGGCGATCGACGGGCTCGAGATCGCCGTGGACGACGCGAAGCCCGCCGCCGCGGCCGGCGGCGCGGCGACCGTGGTCACGACGGGCCGCGACGCGCGCGACCCGCCGACCACCGTGTCGGCGCGCTACACGCTCCACGCCGGCGATCGCGCGCTCCTCGTCGAGATCGACGCCGCGCGCCCCGCCGCGCCGCCCAGCCCCGAAGCGCGCCCCGCCGCGCCGCCCAGCCCCGAGGCGCTCGCCCTGATCGCCGCGTTCGACGACGCGCGGATCGTCGCGCCCGCGCCGCGCGACGCCGGCGGCGCGGCCCGCGCGCCGTTCGTCGGGGCGATCGCGCGGCGCGTGTCGTACGCGCTCACCACCACCGAAGGCGACGTCGGCGCCGCGGTCTCGGGCCGGACGATCCGCGTCGGCGAGGCGGCGCTCGCGCCGGGCGATCACGCGCGCCAAGCCTACGTCCTCGTGGTGGGCGAGCGGGGCGACTCGTCGAGCATCGTCGCCGAGCTGGCGAAGGCGGCGGGCGAGGCGGTCGGCGCGATCGCCGTGGACGTGGTCGACGCGCGCGGCCAGCCGGTCGCGCCCGGCGACGCCGACCGCGTCGCGCTCCTCGGCCCGTCCGGCGACGAGGTGCTCGCCATCGCCGAGGACCGCGGCGCGTTCGCCGGCGAGGCGCCGGCCGGCGCGTACGATCTCGCGTACGTGCGCGCCGGCGCGCGCGACGCGGCGAGGGCGCACATCGTGGTCGCCGCCGGCGCGAGGGTGCGCGCGCGGCTCGTCGTCGTCGACCGTTGACGCGTAGAGCGCCTGGTCCGCCGTGGTACCTTCGCGGCCCATGAAAGCTCACCTCGTCAGCCTCGCGCTCGTCGTCCCCGTCGCGTTCGGATCGATGGGGTGCAGCAAGCTGAAGTCGGCGGTCGGCCTCGGCGACGACGACGGCGGCGGGGCGTCGTCCAGCCCGCTGGCCTTCCTCAGCAGCTTCGAGGGGGAGATCGACGTCACCGCGAAGAGCAAGGGGCCCGGCGGGAGCAGCGACGCGCCGATGAACGTCGCGCTCTTCGTGAAGGGGAACAAGATGCGCGCCGAGGTGCCCGAGGACTTCGCGCGCGAGGTCGGGGGCAAAGGGTATTTCATCCTCAACGGCGACGAGAAGAAGCTCTACTTCGTCAGCGACGTGCAGAAGCAGGTCATCGTGCTCGACCTGAATCAGGCCGGCGATCACATCAAGACGGCGACGCAGGCGCTCCCGCGCGCCGGCGGATCGGCCGGCGCGTCGAAGCCGCCGCCGAAGATCACGAAGACCGGGAAGACGGACACGGTGGCCGGCCACACGTGCGAGACCTGGGAGGTCCTCGACACGGAGACGAGCGACAAGATGGTCGTCTGCGTCGCCGACGAGGGGGCGTCGTGGTTCCACGTGCCGCTCACCGGCGCTCCGGCGCAGTACGCGTGGGCCGGCGAGCTCCTCGACGGGAAGCACTTTCCGCTGCGCGGCGTCGCCTTCAACAAGGCAGGCGCGGAGGAGGGGCGGATCGAGGTGACGAAGATGGACAAGAAGTCGGTCGCCGATTCGCAGTTCGTCTACCCGCCCGCGTACAAGGTCGTCGACGTCGCGCAGATGCTCGGCGGCCTCGGCGCCGCGGGCGGGCTCGGCCTCCCCGGCGGCGCGGGCGGCCTCGGAGGGCCCGGCGGGCTCGGCGGTCACGGAGGCGGACATGGCCAAGGCCGCCCGCACTGAGCCGCTGGTCCTCGCGTACGCGGGGTGCTCGACGTGCAAGAAGGCGCTCGCGTGGCTCGCCGAGCGCGGCGTCGCGCCGGTCGTGCGCCCGATCGTCGACGAGCCGCCGACCCGGGCCGAGCTCGACGCGTGGATCCCGAAGAGCGGCCTCCCGGTCCGCCGATGGCTCAACACGAGCGGCCAGAGCTACCGCGCCATCGGCAAGGAGAAGGTCGACGCCGCGAGCGACGCCGCGATCCGCGGCTGGCTCGCCGCCGACGGAAAGCTCGTGAAGCGCCCCGTCCTCGTCGCCGGGTCGCACGTCGTCGTCGGCTTCCGCCCCGACGCGTACGCGGCGATCTTCGGCGAGCCGTAACGCCGCGCGCTGCCGAAGCGACGCGGCGGGCGCGCGTCGCGCGGACCGTCGTGACGACAAGCTTGCGATCCCTACGAAAACGGGTAGTTTCGCGCCCGCGCTGCTCTCGAGCGGCGCGGATCGGGGCGTAGCGCAGCCTGGTTAGCGCACCAGACTGGGGGTCTGGGGGTCGGTGGTTCGAATCCACTCGCCCCGACTGGGTCCGGCATCGAAGGCGATGACCGGGCCCGGTCGGCTTTGTAGGGGTTGCGCGAGCCGACTGCGATCTGCAGGGAGGTCGCTGCGCCCGCCGTCTCGCGTTCGACTCGACGCCCCCTCGTGGCCGGCGCGCCGAGCGGGCGCCGCATCGACGCGCGCGCGCAGCGGTCGGCGACGCCGTCGCTCGGACTCGCGCGCCCTGTCGCGATGCGTCGAATTCCACGCGGCGTGATGCACCAGGACGACTTGAGTGAACGTTGTTTGGGCTACATATGGGATAGATGCCTACATAAAAGATCCGGAGACGTCGCTGAGACCGGGGGAAATTTCGAAGTGCCGCCGTAGCACCCAATGTCCGCGTTATGCGACCAAGTGAGTCTATGTCGCACAAAGTAAGCGACGCAACGCGACGCCGATTTCAAATTCCGTAGCGCCCATCTTTCAGCCCCCCCGGAGCCTCCCATGATCCTGTCGAAGAACCTCTGGACCGCCGCGCTCGCCCTCCCGCTCCTCGCGTTCTTCCCCGTCGGCTGCGCGAGCAACGCCGGCGGCAACGACGACACCTCGTCGTCGGACGACGCGCTCGACGAGGCGGCGCTCGGCGCGGTCGCCGAGCACCCGACGACGAGCCCCTGCGCGGAGAACGCGGTCCAGGGCCAGGTCCGCTGCCACGCGCACCTCCGCGCGACGCCGGACGGACAGATCCAGGCGTTCGCGGCGCCGAGCGGCCTCAAGCCGGCCGACCTCCAGGCGGCGTACAAGGTCCCGACCGGGTCGAAGGCGACGATCGCCATCGTCGACGCGCAGGACGACCCGAACGCCGAGGCCGACCTCGCCAAGTACCGCGCGCAGTTCAACCTCCCCGCGTGCACCACGGCGAACGGCTGCTTCAAGAAGGTCAACCAGCGCGGCGAGCAGAAGAACTACCCGAAGGCGGACAAGGGCTGGGCGGGCGAGATCGCCCTCGACATCGACATGGCGAGCGCCATCTGCCCGACCTGCAAGATCATCCTCGTCGAGGCCGACCAGCCGACCAACGACGACCTCGGCACCGCGGTGAACACGGCGGTCAAGCTCGGCGCCACGGTCGTCAGCAACAGCTACGGCGGCGGCGAGGACGCGACGGATCTCCAGGCCGATACGAAGTACTTCAACCACCCCGGCGTCGCGATCTTCGCGAGCAGCGGCGACGACGGCTTCGGCGTCTCGTACCCGGCGTCGTCCCCCGGCGTCATCGGCGTCGGCGGCACGAAGCTGACGAAGTCGAGCAGCTCGCGCGGCTGGGCGGAGAGCGCGTGGACCGGCGCGGGCAGCGGCTGCAGCACCGTCGAGCCGAAGCCGGCGTGGCAGACGGACACGGGCTGCAAGAAGAAGACGGTCTCGGACGTCTCGGCGGTCGCCGACCCGAACACGGGCGTCGCGGTCTTCGACACCTTCGGCAGCAGCGGGTGGGTCGTGTTCGGCGGGACGAGCGTCGCGTCGCCGGTCGTCGCGTCGATCTTCGCCGCCACGGGCAACGGCGACAAGACGGCGCAGACGATCTGGACGCACACGAAGGACTTCAACGACGTGAAGTCGGGGAAGAACGGCACCTGCTCCTCGTCGGCTCCGTACCTCTGCAAGGCGGCCACCGGCTTCGACGGCCCGTCGGGCTGGGGCACGCCGATCGGCTCGAAGCTCGCGACCCTCTCGGCCAACGCGCTCCCGGCCGACGCCGTCGCGCAGTGACCGTCCAGGCGAGCGCGAAGAGCGCGCCGCCGTCGACGTGAAGCGAAGGGACGCCGGCGCGCTCGCGAGAGCCGCCGGCGTTTCGTCGTTTCGACCGCCGCATCGCCGGCCGGGCGACGTGGCGCCGCGAGCGCCGCCGGCGCCTCGTCGTCCGCGGCTCCCGAGCCGCCCTCCTCGATCCCCGGGACGAGCCCGCGCCCTCGGCCGTCAAAGCAGCGGGGAGACGAGGCGCGCCGCGCCCTCGTAGAGGCGGAAGCGGGACGGGCGCTTGCGCCACGAGGCGAGGTCGACGCGGCGGCACTTCGCGAGCTCCTCGTCGAAGGTGCCCTCGAGGGCGCGCGCGGTGCGCTCGTCGTGGACCAGCGTGTGGACCTCGAAGTTGAGGCGGAAGCTGCGAAGGTCCATGTTCGCGCTCCCGACGAGGCACACCGTCCCGTCCGCGACGAGCACCTTCGCGTGGACGATCCCGGGCAGGTACTCGTAGATCTCCACGCCGGCGCCGACGAGCACCTCGTAGAAGCTCCGCCCGGCGTGGAACGTCACCTGGTGGTTCGAGCGCGCCGGCAGGATGATCTGCACCTGCACGCCGCGGTAGGCCGCGAGCTCGAGCGCCGTCGTGAGCGCGTCGTCGGGGACGAAGTAGGGCGTGCTGATCCGGATGCGCGTCTTCGCGCCGACGATCGCGCCGAAGAAGACGCGGTGGATCGCCTGGGTGGCGGTGTCCGGGCCGCTCGGGACGATGGCGATCGTGGCCTCGAGCGCCTCCGGGTCGCGCGCGCCGCGGCTCGGAAAGTACGGCGCCGCGTCGGGCGCGCTGCCGGACGCGAACGCCCAGTCCTCGAAGAAGATGCGCTGGAGCTCGCGCGCGGCCGGGCCCCGGATACGGACGTGCACGTCGCGCCACTCGCCGAGGCCCGGCATCTGCCCGCGGTACTCGTCGCCGACGTTGAGCCCGCCGGTGAACGCGAGGCGCCCGTCGACGACGACGATCTTGCGGTGGTTGCGCAGCGTCATCGGCTGCATCAGCATCGCCCGCAGCGGTAGAAACTGGGCGATCTCGGCGCCCGCGTGGCGGAGCGGGGCGAACCAGCGGCGCCCGAGGGGCAGGCACCCGAAGCCGTCGCACAGGAGCCGCACCTCGACGCCCCGCCTCGCCGCCGCGACGAGGCGATCGCGGAACCACGCGCCGGTGGCGTCGTCCCGGATCAAGTAATACTCGGCGTGCACGTGGTGCTCGGCCGCGTCGATCGCCTCGCCGAGCGCCGCGTACGCCGCGTTCCCGTCGCTGAACACGTCGACG
>Ga0207710_10000871_pt1 | contig 16165 bp, 16 predicted proteins | sample KBSS24metaG_FD_184400 | JGI IMG/M metagenome (GOLD analysis project Ga0207710, IMG submission 184400) | Switchgrass rhizosphere microbial communities from Kellogg Biological Station, Michigan, USA - KBS S2-4 metaG (SPAdes) (version 2) | ecosystem: Host-associated > Plants > Roots > Rhizosphere...
TCAGAAGGTGCTGTTTACATCGTCATGGAGCTGCTCGAGGGCCGCACGTTGCGAGAGATACTCAGCAGGGAAGCGCCGCTCGAAACTGCGCGCGCCATCTCGATCATGCTACAGGCTTCCGACGCAGTCGCAGCGGCCCACGAAGCCGGCATCATTCATCGCGATCTGAAACCCGCGAATATTCTCGTTACACAAAGCGCGGATCAACCGGCTGTCGTTAAAGTCCTCGACTTCGGCATCGCGACGTTTTCCGCCGACGATGACGAAGACGCAACAGCGTTGGCCCAGACCAATTCCGTGATCGGCACGCCGCGTTACATGTCGCCCGAACAACACAACGGAAACGATTTGACTGCGGCCGCGGACGTTTACAGCCTCGGCGTTATTCTTTATGAGATGTTGACCGGCATGGTTCCATTCTCCGGCGCGACGCCCGCCGAGATCGCACAGAAACATGCGAACAATCCACCACATCCGCCGCGCGAAGTGGTTGCGGGGATTCCTGAAGACGTCGAACACGATGTTTTGCATGCACTCCAGAAACAACCTGCGGATCGACCTGCGAACGCGGGTGAGTTTCGCCGCGAGCTACTCGAGACGGCGGAGCGGCTGGGTCTGGAGCATCACGCTATAACGAGCGCGCCTGACATCGAGATGCTGCGTGATTCCGGTGTGGAGTCGCCGTCAGGACGCCTGGTTGTTGATATCTCGCGGCTGCGTGAAAAGCGTGCGCTCAGCTCGGGATCGAACGAGATCAAGGTTTTGGGTAGTAAATCTGCTGAAAAGCCTGCCACTGATAGCGAAAAATCACCCCAGCCCAGTTCATTTCTGGACAAGGTCAAGCGTATACTCGGCATCTGATTTTACGAGAAGACGTTGGACAGGATTTACAAGATTTGACAGGATATACAAGATTCTTCCTGTAAATCTTGTGACATCTTGTAAATCCTGTCTAATGTCTTCCTCGTGAACTCGACGATCCGATATGTCTAATTCTTTCTCTGTCGGCAAAGCTACGTTTGGCGATGGCCGGCTCACAATCATCGCCGGACCCTGCGTGGTTGAATCACCCGAGCACGCGTTAATGATGGCACGCGAATGCCGCGATCGCGCCCAAGCCGCGGGTCTCGACTACGTCTTCAAATCGTCATTCGACAAAGCCAATCGATCGTCAATCAAGAGCTTCCGCGGGCTCGGCATGGACGCCGGTCTCGAAGTCCTGCAACGCGTGAAGGAAGAAGTCGACGTGCCCGTGCTCACGGATGTCCACGACGTTTCGCAGGTTGAGCGCGTTGCTGAAGTTGTTGACATACTTCAGATACCCGCATTTCTCTCGCGGCAAACAGATCTGATCGTCGCTGCGGCGAGATCCGGGAAGGCGGTCAACGTCAAGAAAGGCCAGTTTCTCGCGCCGCAGGACGCGCGCAACATCGTCGATAAAGCGCGCGAGGTTGGGTGTGAGAAGCTTCTGCTCACGGAACGGGGCGCGAGTTTTGGTTATCACAATCTGGTGGTCGACATGCGCTCGTTTCCAATCATGCGCGAGTTTGGCGTGCCGGTAGTTTTTGATGTGACGCATTCGCTGCAACTGCCGGGCGGGCTGGGTCATGCAACGGGTGGACAATCGGAATACATCGAACCGCTCGCGCGTGCAGGAGTTGCGTGTGGAGTCGACGCCGTGTTTATGGAAGTGCACGACAACCCGGCGCAGGCGTTGTCAGACGGACCGAATGCATTGCCGCTCGAGCGTCTCGCGCCGCTGCTCTTGATGTTGCGCGACATTCACCAGCTTGTTAGTAGTTCATGATTTCTCTGTGCAACCTCTGTGTCCTCTGTGTCTCTGTGGTTTCCCGAACAATTCATTAACCACAGAGACACAGAGGACACAGAGTTGCACAGAGAAGAAGTCAGAGTTTCCGTAACTATGAGAACACTTCTTTTACTCGCGCTCGTGCTGTGTCTTGTAACGACGGCAGGCGCACAGGCGCCAGCGACTGTTATCTGGCAGGTCAATTCGTTTGATGTGAACGCGAACGTGCAGCAGACCGAGCGTTTGCTAAATGGTGTCGCGACCATCAATGCGACTAACGTCGGCAGCGGATCAGGTCGAACGCTTACACTTCGTATCAATGCAAAAGCGAGTGTGAAATCGGTGACTGTCGGCGGCGCCGCTGCGATTTTTAGACCCGGACAAGAGCCACGCGGCGATCTGCAACGAGTCGAGGTCACGCTTCCCGCGGCAGTCGCTCCGAATGCGACTGTGTCAGCTACCGTGACATACTCACTTCCAGTTGAGAGTAACACCGGGCTCACTGCGATCAGTCCGATTGGAACGCAGTTTTTGCCGTTGTCGTTCTGGTATCCGATGCCGAACACGCCTTACTCGGTGCGCGGCGCTGACGCGGCTCCTTTTCATTTAACCATCAATATTCCAAACGCGATTTCATCAGGCGTCGAGAAGGCTGGCGCGCCGGGTTCGATCACGTTCGATCAGTCACTCAACGGACAACCGTTCTTTGTTCAGGGTGACTGGGACAAGCTCGAAGGCGCTGCTGACGCAAAGAACGTGATCGTCATGCTCGAGAAAGGCGCGGGCGCGGACGATCGCAAACACGCGGAAGCGTTGATGGCGTTCACGGCTGCGGCGCGTGCTTTTTACGCGGCGGCGCTTGGACCGGCGCCAGAAACGCCAGTGCGTTTGGTGGCGGTGCGTCGAGGTGCAGGATTCAACGATGGCGGCACGGTGCTGTTCGACGCCGACACATTGCGGATGCCGAAACTCGATGCGGGCACGGCGCTCTCCGTAGCTGAAACAGTTGCCCGGCTCTGGATTGGCGGTCAATCACCTGTTCGCGGTGAAGGCGCTGGTGTGTTGCGTGATGCGCTCGTGCGTTATCTTGCGACGCAGTTTCTCGAAAAACAGTTTGGCGCGGATGCGGTGAAGTCGGAGTTGTATCGCCAGCGACTCGCGTATGTGACAGTCGCGCAGCGCGATGGTCCACTCGCGCGTACGAGTCAGTTAGACAGCACTTATTTTGCGTCAGTGCCGAATCGTGGCGCGATGTTCTGGCGTCTCGTCGATCGTCGTTTGGGTCGAGACGCGTTGATGGGCGTTTTGCGTGCGTCACTTCAAACCGGGAAGAGTGATCCGAACGGTTTCAATCTCGTCTCCGTGCGTGAAGCACTCGCGGCGCGCGGTGGTGAAAGTTTGAAAGCGTTGCTTGACCAGCAGCTCGATCAGGTGATCGACACGGATCTGATGATTGGATTGGCGGTGCAGCGCGGTGCTGACTGGGTCTCGGCGCTACGTAATCTCGGCTCGGTCGACGTCACTGTCACGGTGGCGGCGACAACTGAGCAGGGCCAGGAAGTGCGAGCGGAAGCAACTGTGCCCGCGAAGAACTTCGGCGAAGCTGTTTTCAAAACCGCGGGGAAGATCGTGCGGGTCGAAGTTGATCCTGACAAGCTTTACCCGCAACTCGACTACGGCAACGACATGATGCCGCGCGGCAAGGATCTTTCGCAGGCATTGAATGAAGCGGCGTTACAGTTAGGCGCTCAGGATTTTGCGAAGGCTGAAGCGACCGCGCGTGCGATGCTCGCAAGTGCGCCGCGTTTTCAGGAGGCGCAGATCATTCTCGCGCGTGCGCTACTGGGCCAAAACCGAAATGAAGAGGCGGAGAAGCTCTTTCGTGCGGCGCTCGAGGAGCCTCTGCCGTTTGCTGCGACGGTTGCATGGGCCAACATCGGTCTCGGTGAGATCGCGATGAAGCGCAACCAACCGGCCGAGGCTGCCAAACGATTTAACGACGCGGTGTCGGCGAGTCGTGATTACCCGTCATCACTGGCAGCGCGCGCGGCGCGAATGCGCGCGGAAGCTGCCGCCAACAATGCGCCGCCGGTTGACGAGACGGCGCGCGCGTTTATCACGCAGTTTGCGCAGGCAGTCGTTAGTAACAAGAAAGCCGAGCTGGAATCGCGGATCGTCCCCGGCGAGCTCGTGCGATTTATCAACGCGAGCATTGGCACGGAAGCGTGGGAGACGAAAGTCCTGCGCACCGAGCAGCTCAACGCGAACCTGATTGCCGCTGACGTGCAGATCCGTGCGAGCAAGCTGGGCACGGTTGGTAACGGCACGGCGGTGCTGATACTTGCGCGAACACCTTCGGGCTTGAAACTTTCCGGTATCGAGCTCTTCGAAGTGCGATGAACGCTGACGTTCAGGAACGTGCCGCACGCATCAAGCTACTCTTGATGGATTGCGACGGTGTGTTGACTGACGGGCGCATCTGGCTGTTCGAGAACGGCGAAGAGCAGAAAGGTTTTCACACGCGCGATGGTCTTGGCATCGATTTGTTACATCGCGCCGGATTGCGATCGGGAATCATCTCAGGCCGCACGTCGAGCGCTGTCGAGACTCGTGCGCGAACGCTCGGCATGTCGTTCCTCGTCCAGGGACATGAAAATAAAGTCCAGGCATTCAATGATGTGTTAGCGCAGGCTGGCGTGACCAATGCTGAAGTCTCCTACATCGGCGACGATCTCAATGATATTCCGTTGCTGTTGCAATCCGGACTCGGTGTCGCCGTTGCAGATGCTACATTTGAGACACGCCAGCGCGCGCATTACGTGACGGAAGCTCCTGGTGGTTTCGGCGCGGTTCGTGAGGTGATCGAGCTGATCCTCAAATCACAGGGCCGCTGGGACGACCTAATCAACGGTTACATTTCAGCCCGCTGATTTTGATGCGGCTCCCGTCTTGGCCTCGAGAGCAGATTGCGAGTGGAAGAAATCGATTTGGTCATTTTCTTCACCGGCAAAATACATATCTACGCCGTCAAGACTCACGATGGCGCCGAAGAATTTCGTGTTTCCGGGGCAGGGATCGCCTCCCATGCTGTCATTGCTGATGGTGACGACTCCGTTGTTCTTATGAGAGTCTAAGGCAGCTTGCAATTGTGGTGCGCAATTAATTGCGTGCATGCTGTCCGCGCCTCCGCCACAGAGACGACCGTAGACTGCGAACTGGACCACTAGAGAACTCATGAGATTACCTCCAATCATCAAGTGAAATTAGCCGCTTCGGGAGTTCGACATTAGGTTGCGGCAAGCCACAAGGTCGATGCAGCTAATCAGCTACATCTAATAACGCGAGAACTGATTCGCAAAACCACCAAACGTTCAGCCACAAAAAGGCACAAAAACACAAAAACGATTTCTGAGTTTGTTGCGAAATCATTTTGTGCTTCTGTGCCTTTTTGTGGCTGAGTGTTGGTCTTATCCGTCCGTGGTTAATTCACGGCAATCCATGATATCTTCTGCAAACCTGAGCGGGTGTGGCGCAACGGTAGCGCATCAGCTTCCCAAGCTGAGGGTTGCGGGTTCGAATCCCGTCGCCCGCTCCAAGTTTCCTTAGGAAAACTTATCGCGGGTTCTCTTAGTAAATTTTGTCCCACGAAATTTGAGCTTTTTTAGTCGTAGTCTACCTGTTCTTATCTTAATGCCGTGTCGCGGAACACGAGCAACATCCGCCGATTCATTAACATCACTTGTCCTGCTACGTGCCTTTCAAAGAGCATATTTATAGCGGCGAGGTGCTGCTGAAACATGGGGTAATCGTTCTGGGCAATTCCGACCAATCAATCCTCCTCTCTCCCGTCAGTCAATGAACTGCGGATCTATATTGAAGATCCGGTCAATATCTCTCAAACCATGCAGAACGCGGATGATTTCTATTCCCTGACCGATTTCACGATAAAAAAACAACATAGGTGCCTTCAGAAAAGCTGCGCAAATTTGGGTAATAATATATTTTGACTGACCTTAGGGGTTGGTGGTCTAATGCTGGCCATGTCTCGTCCTCAGCAAATCGTTTTAGGGTTGGGCTTTCTATTGGTGTTAGTGATGGTGCTATTTCCTCCTTGGATTTTTGTCTATCACTACGAACCCCGAAATGTGCGCGTTTCGTATGAGCAACGGATAGAGCGTCCGGCAGGTTATCACGCAATATGGGAATCTCACGTGCCCTCCGATTCAACTGCCTTAGGGAGCCTCTTTTCCTTAAGCACCAGCCAGTTCGAGCAAGATCGACTGGACTTGAAGTATTTCTCAATGCGACTGGACAAAGATCGACTGTGGATACAACTCGCAGGAGTTACAATTGCAACGTTGCTACTCACTGCGCTTCTATATAAGAGACCCCGATGACTCGTCTCGTCTTCGCATTGTGCTGTGCGTTAACAACTTTATGTTTGGTGGGATGCCAGGCAGCCAACAACGATTCAGCACAAACTGCTACGCCAACCCCGACACCTGATAATCCAGCTACACGTGCGGCAAGGGACGAAAGAGACTTTCAAGGGGGCGACGTTATTGCCACGAGGGAGGACGGCCAAGATCGTACGGATGCCAGACTCGCGGTAACAGCATACGTCAATCAAAATTTACCGGGCTGGAACATTAAAGGAATGTCATCCCAAGTCTATCCGGGACTGGTCTTTTCAATCGACGCGGATCTCGAAAAGAGCGGTAAGAGGGTTGTGGTTACATTCGATACGCGCAAATTTTTTCCTGATACTGGAGAGGCGTATTGGCTCCCGGTTCCGGTCAATAAGTATCGCTTAGATCGACTGCACGAACTAAGCGACATGGAGATTTTGGAAGATTTGAAGGATGCCAAGGATCAAATCAGGGCGGGACCAGAACAGCCCTAAAATGAGAGGCAACATTTTCATAGAATGAATCTGCTATGCGGTTAGTTTGTCCGTTCAAGTTCAACCGCGCAACTCGATCGGCTTTCCGTCTGGCTTAATGAAAGTGAACTCTACGATGTGCTTGTTCGCGTCGGTTCTGATGAACACTATACGCCTATAGAGTCGACCTGTTTACTATGGACCAAACTTTGTCATTGACAGACGACGATCTGAGAGCTAAAGTGCGTCACCCCTTTTAAAATGCAGCGGGCCGACTTTGTGGTGACACACAAAATCGACCCTAGATCTCAACCCTTTAGCAAGAAAGGACCGAGACCATGAGTACGCATAGTACTGCATCAACGCACGAAGAAACACCTCACGCAACTAACTCAATCACAAACAAACCGATCAGCGAAGCTCTCAAACGACGGGCGCAGTCGCTCATCAAAGACAAATCAATCGACGCAAGCGGACGGACCTGGATTCGCTACGCACTGGAAATAAATGATCCCGCGCTTTCGGAACTGGTGCGCCGCGCCGATGCGGGTGAACCAATCATAGATGATTCACACCTCCTGGAAGCTAATGAACAGATTTCAGACGAAGACAAGCTCGAACGGCTTGCGGAGATGATCTCCCAAGCCGGCGATCAGGCGGAAAGCAGAGCGGCGGCATTGCTCGTTTTAATGTCGACGCTGGAAAATTCAACCCAGCCTAAAGTACTTGCGAACTACGTGAAGCATTTTGCATTCACGCGCTGCGGTGAGTTGAACTGTTACGGCATGGTTGACACACAGATTGCCGCAATCGAAAGCGAGCTGTTAGCCAGCACAATTGCGGATTAACTTTCGCATTGCCGGGTCCCACCACCCGGCTACTATCAATTCCAAAAACCGAAAAATGAGAACTAATCAATTTTTAATTGAGAACTCTTTAAGGACTCTCAAGCTCAGTCTGATTTAGTGTAATCGGCTAAAGAACGTTCTTGCATCAAAAAGTTGAAAAATCTCGCACACAGAAACCTACGACTGGTGAGTTTTGCGACCAATTCAAATCAAAACGTTCCAACAAAAATTGCAAGTAAGAAACGCGAAGCACAGATCACAACTCGATTGCGTCTGAACAAGGAAGTTTCATCTGGACAACCATTAAATAAACCGCAGAGACGCAGAGGACGCCGAGATCGCGCAGAGATGGATGATAGATCTGTTTGGCTTTGCACAAAAGTTACTCAGCCTGCGAAGCAGGCGTAAGCATAAAGCCTGGGGCGCAAGCCCCAGGACCAGATCACAAAAGACAAACCGGAGCCCCGTGAAAACGGGCGACAGCCTGAAATTCCCAGTCTTTCGCCCGCTATCGCGGGCTCCGGCCCTTTTATTTGGCACCTTAACCTGGGGCTTGCGCCCCAGGCTTTATGCTTACGCCTGCTATCGCAGGCTAAGAAATATCATTCGATTTCGACTTTGTGCAAAGCCGATCTGTTTGGTCGTTTGTGTAGGTTTTGTTTGCTTCTGAACCGCTCAAACCCGCCTTGGCACTAAAGGCTTGGCGCCTATTTTCCATGATGTTCCCACGAGTACCTGGCTAAACGATAGACGGCCATCAGCAGTGTCCAAGGTTCCACTCAGGTCGATTGGCCGCGAATAAGGCGGGTTGCTTGACTGCAATTTGAACCTTACGGCCCGATCGTGGACACTGACAACGCCGGCATGGACCATCACTCCTGATCCTCGCACCCCGACGAGAGTCATCTCATCTTTACCGCCCCCGTTTGTCAGTATGTATTCATCAAGCGAATAGTGGTCAGAGCAAACCCGGTATTTCAAAATAGCACCGGCGATGAACGGTCGTTTACGCAATGCGGCGGCGGAGCCCGTTTGGACCACCTCTGCATTCACCAGGACCCAGTGTTCACTGGCGCCACACATGAACCGCAATCCGCTTTTAACATCCACGTCGATTGCAGGTAATTGACGTCGAACAGACGGTAAAGCGACCTCTAACCTTTCCCTCCCAATCTCGTTGAACTCAATGTGGGTCCGTTGCGTTGTCGCTGGTTCAAGACGCTTGATCTGCCGGCTGGGCTCGAGCAGGTAGGCGTTTGAACCGATACGATAGGAGATCAGCGTCTTCGCGAACCGTAGCGCGACCGCAGCCGGAGTGTCATCAGGCACTTTTACTTTTTCCAGTTCTTTGAGCGCCTTTTTCCCACCAATCTGCCCGAGACTCTTCGCTACGTGTTTGAGCAGTGCGGGCGAAGCACCCTTCAACGTGTCTATCAAGAGTTCCTCCGACTTGGCATCGGAGTGTTTGCCTAACTCTACGGACGCTACAGATCGAATTCGTTCAGGGGCTTTACGGTCCTTTAATATGGTGCGGGCCTCAATAAGACCCTGTTCTGGTGAGCGCTGGTTGAGCGTTTTTAAAGCGAGACTGGCCCACTCCACTTGATCGAAATCGGCGAGGGCTTCGCGAATTTTTTGCTCTGGAATATCGTGAGGAAGCTGCGCCGGAAAAAGCGGTTCTTCGTTCTTCATAATCCGATCCCCTTTTAGCAACCATCGTGAACCTGACAACGACCGCGCATGGTGCTGCCTTGCGAGCTGGTGAGTTGCACTGAGGTCCGCGCACTCAACGCGCAGCGACATTGAGCCATGAGGTTGTTCTGGCCGTCGGTGGTTGTCGGGCAACTATCACCGTGATTGTGAGACAGATCGAGGAAGTGACCAAGCTCATGCGCTACGGTGCGAGAGAATGATTCGAATCCAAGGTTACTCTCTCCTCCGATCAACCCGTCGTCCTTGTCGCCCTTGTCGCAATCGCCTGGAACAGGAGAGATACCAATGTAATCAGAATCGCTGATGTTGCGAACAAGGAAGACGTCGATACCATTATTAGGCACCGACCACTCGTCAGACAGATCGTCAGCCTCACCTTCACTTCCAAGATCGTCGCGTCCGTTAGACTGAGCGGCACTGATAACGTAATGCTCGACCCTGCCAACGCCCAGAGCTGCCTGGGCGAAAATGTTGCGCGTGCGATACACAGCGTAATCTACTTTGTTAGCTGCCGTCTGCTGATCCGAGGCGGAAAGCGCGTCGAAACCGACCGTAATCATGTTCAAATGAATGTGCCGTCCAACCATTGCTCGAAGCTGCGCTTGCACTGAAACGGAAGCTTTAACTGAAGGGTCCGGATCCCTAGGTACTCGGTGCTGTAAAAAGCCAAAGAGATCTCCCAGAACCGAGATGTTTCGATTCGTATTTACGCCGATGCAGTTCAGCGTGGTCTTTACTGATTTCATAGAAAGACTCTCCTCACTGTAACGCCACCAGCACAGGCAACAATCCCTGTCCTTCTTTGAGAGAGCCGAGCGCTTTTCCTAACACCGCTCCAAATGCTCGACCAGGATCTGTCGCTTTCATGGCATGACCGGCTGTTTGAGACGTAGTGAGGAGATCCCCAACTGAAATAGGGCCTTCGCTGGCGTCAGCCATGCAAAACACTTTACCAAGAAGCGCCAAAGGTACTCGCTTCATCACGCCCTCTCGTTTATCAAGCACGAGTGCAGGCCGAAAGCTGCCCGCACCGGATATCACGCCGGCAACGCGTCGATCATAAGCAACGGAACTGGGCGACACTGAAGCATCGTCGTTTAGCGACATCACCATCCCTGGCTGGATTGCCTGGTCGTCCGGCACGTCAAATTCTTCTGCACAGTCTGCGTTTTCCAGAACAATGTCACCAGTGGTGCGAATACTGCCATTGACATGCAGTCGGGCAAGGGGAGCATTGGTGCCGATCCCAACATTTCCGTTCTGCAAGATGTTCATGATTTCATTGTCACCGGGATTGTTTCCGTGAGAGATCCGCAGACGCCCAATCGGACGCCCACCACTAGGACCATTATCAATATGGAACCACGCAAACCCGTCTGGCGGGAAGAACGTCATCGCGCCTGCACTAGTGAAGTCGAGGCCGCTCGAGATTCGTCCTATCACGTGAACCGTGGTACGCGGACTATCCGTTCCGACTCCTACTGTACCTCTCAGCCTGGTAACGCCATTGACTGTAAGATCTTCGTTGAAGACTGGCATAGGGCCCTCCTGTGAGTGTATTTCAGACTTTCAAGCATGATGCGAGGAAGGTGTGGGTCTTACGTGGGGGAACTCGTGAGAACAGACACCGCCGAACAGCCGCTTTTTATACCCACGAATCGGCGATGTCAACCGGAAAGTACATCGGAACTAACTAGTTGGCGGTTACTACGGAAAGTTAATGGCTCATGGCGTAGACGATGACGTCCATGCCGATCTTGTAAGCCATGACACCGTACTGTGCAGGATAACGTGGATCGTTGATCCACTCCCAGGCGTCGCCGAGATCACAGTTGCGAGTGAGAAAGACCATCAGCCGCCCGTCCTTGTTCTCCACGCCCATGTAATGCGGCGTTACACCGCCCTTCTCGTACGTCACCCCACGAACCAATGCTGCAACACCGGGCACCTGGACTACCTGGTCCACGTCGAAATAGCTGTGAAATATCGGATGCGTGAGGGGTAAATCTTTGATCTCATACTCAGGCAGGATCATGCGCACTTGCTCGCGGGCATGTTGCCATTCGTACTCACCGTGAAAATCATCCAGCATTAAGAAACCACCACGCAGCAGGTATTCGCGTAACGCGGCTGCATCTTCTTCGGTGAGTTCCATATGGCCAGGCTCGACGATATACGCGAATGGGTAATCGAAGAGCCGCGGGTCGGTCGGTCTTAGCTGTATTTGTTGCGAGAGATTCAGATTGGTACTTGCCCAGGCGTGGATCCCCTCGGTCAAGTTCTCGTCCGCTTCTGGATAGTCGACCCTCCAGGCACCGCCAAACCACTGGTTGTACGGCGAATGCGGCGAGGGGTAAATGATCCGAACGAACCTGAACTCTCCGGTCGGCTTGGTAGTAGCCGGCAACGCTGTTGGATGATAACGGCTGGTGACGTTGCCGTCTTCAAACCCTGAAAGTGGTTGTTGGCCTACACTGGGCAGTAGTGTAACGAGAACGCAAAAGGCAAGAGAGAATGCGGCGACTGTCTTCCTGATGATAGACGAACTCATTCCTGTAAACCCGCTCTTAGATGCAGCCTGGCGGACCGGAGTGTTCGTCACGATGAGCTTAATGTACTAGATCTTTCCGCACGACGCGACGAGCAACCACGCCTTCTTTGGCGAGATTATAGATCGTCTGCCAATTCTGAGCGATGACCTTCGTCCAGGCCCATTTACCCATCTGCGGAAAGTAGATACCTCGAAAACAAAGACGCGCGATCAGAATGCCTACGCGACGTCCGACGGACTCGTCACTGATCGAATTTACGGCATTAGCGATGCCCGCGGGACTGTAGGAATTTGCCCACGCGTGATCGACCTCCGTTTGAGTCTGCTCAATGCTCATTTTTAGAGGTGTATGGGCCATCTGGAAAGGCCGGAAGTCCAGCCAGTGCTTTGGCCGTGTGAGCCGCCCGGCAACTTCAAGCCTCTTGTAGAGTGGAGTTGAAGGGAAGGGAGTTAGAGTTCCAAAGACGGGCAATCCGGGCGGCCAACTACGAATTTGTTGAAGCGTCCGCTCTGCCGTACCCGGTGTGTCGTTGTCCATTCCAAAGATGAAGGAAGTGATCGCATGAATGTTCCGCCTGGCAAGTCTCTCCAGGACCGCAGCGTACTCGGCGGGCTTGTTGAAAGACTTGTTCACATCAGCGAGATTCGCCGAGTCGATCGACTCCATCCCGATGAATATCCACTTGCCTCCCGACTCCGCTATCAGATCGACGAGTTCCTCATCTCGTAAGAGGTTGGCGCTGATCTGTGCAATCCAATTCATCTGCGCGCCGGCGGCGATGATGTCGCGCAACAATGATTTCGTGCGCTTTATATTGATGGCGAAATTGTCGTCGATGAAGAAGACGGCAATTTGCCCGCGCTCACTGGTCGCCCGAGCTTTCAGTTCCAGTAACTCACTGACGACGCTTTCGTTTGAACGGAATCTTATAGAGTCGCCAAAGAAGCCGGTCACAGTGCAGAACTCGCAGCCATAAGGACACCCTCGACCAGACTCTATCGGAATGAGTCGAAATGTACCCCAGCCCTCTCCATGGCGTCTGAGAATCGGAGCGACAAATTTCGGGACCAGATTGAACTGATCCAAATCCATGGTCCGCCAGGAAATGGAGGGATATGGTTGAAGACTGGGCTTTCGTTCCTTACCGTTCTCGTCTACTGGCTCATAGATTTCTTTGAGTCCGCCATTTGCGGCATCCTTGACGATCTCCGGCCAGGTTTCGTCAGCCTCACCAAGCGCGACAGCATCAGCGTGACGCGGCCCGCCATCTCGCCCGAGCGCCTCGTTCGGAACTTCAGTCACATGAGGCCCGCCCATCACAACAGGTACACCCGCAGCGCGAACGGCATCAGCCATTCGATAAGCCTTGGCTATCATCCTGGTCATCGCGCCGATACCGACGAGTTTGACGTCTTGTTCGCGAACGAATCGAACAAGGTCTTCCTCGTTCATCGCGCGCGCGTTGCCGTCGATCAGTAAAACCTCATGGCCCGCTGGTGTGAGCGCTTGCAGGAGAAACATCCAGAGATGTGGCATGAAGTTACGCGTGACACCGTTATCCGGGTTATAAAGTAAGATCTTCATTGACTACTTTCCCACTCTGATTCAGCGCAAAAAAAGGCTGAAATAGGTTGGCTTTGAGGTTCTGTTGCCGCCGATCGAAAGGGTTAATCCTATGTGAACCGCTGATGGGATGTCTTTTAACTACGTTCGGATCTCATAGGGTCACGCACAAGCTGCCACGCGGAGGAAGCGCGATTGAATCGAACGCGCTTGATACCGTGAGCCAGTCCGAAAAGTTGCAAAGCACGAATACCGAGCCAGTTTAGATCAAACTCGTACCAACGCAAACCATGACGCGCTGAGGTTGGATGAGCGTGATGGTTGTTGTGCCATCCTTCGCCGAATGTCAGTAGCGCTACCCACCAGCTATTACGCGAATCATCACCGGTTTGGAATCTGGTTTTACCCCACAGGTGCGTTGCCGAATTGACGAGCCACGTCGAATGAAGAGCCAGTGTAAGGCGCAGAAAAACTCCCCACAGCAATACGGCCCAACCGCCGAAGATAAAGAGCAGCACACCCACCACTAATAGAGGAACATAATAATAGGTATTGAGCCAACGGTAGTAGCGGTTTTTTATCAAATCGGGTGCGTAGCGGGCGAAGGTGCTGTCACTATGTTTATGTGCGGTGCCGTACAAAATCCAACCGATGTGTGCCCACCAGCCACCGTCGCGAGGCGTGTGCGGATCGCCTTCTTTATCTGTGTGTGCGTGGTGTATCCGGTGAGTGACGACCCATTGAATTGGTCCGCCTTCGAGCGCCATCGTGCCGCAGGTAACAAGAAAATATTCAACCACTTTCGGCACTTTATAACCGCGGTGAGTGAGTAGCCTGTGCCAGCCCATGCCGATGCCAAGACTTCCACCGACCCAGTAAAGGACGATCGCGGTAATCACCGCGGGCCAGCTCCAGAAAAAGAGAGCTGCGACGGCAGCAAGATGCGCAATAACTAGAAAAATGGCGGTGCCCCAATTGACGGTGCGTCTTTTCGCCGGTGCGGCTTCCGTGTAGTTCTCAAATATCATTCAACAAAACTTCCTTGAACACCCATTCGCGTAATGTTTAGTCTGTACTTTCTTGTGCAATCTCTGCGCTCTGCGTCTATCTAACCATACATGCAGAAAGAACACAGCGATTGCACGGAGAAATTACAAAACTGCGACATTAGCGAATCAGCGCCCGCGTTGCGGTCTGAAAGAACGCACGCCGCCTCTGGAAGCTCGCCCGAAAGGCGCGAATGGTTTCCGCGTGCTGGATGCAGCTACCTGCAGACCGCCAAAACCTTCCGGCACAACGCGCTTTACTGGTTGTCCGATCAATCGCTCGATTGCTCTCATCGACAACTCATCGACAGGCGTAACGATCGTGATCGCTTTGCCTTGTTTACCCGCTCGGCCCGTTCGACCAACTCTGTGCACGTAGTCTTCCGGAGCACCAGGCACGTCGTAATTGATGACGTGTGAAACGGCATCAACATCCAACCCGCGAGCCGCGATGTCTGTAGCTACCAGCACGCGTGTATGGCCCTCGCGAAACTCCCGCAAAGCTGCTTCGCGTTGTGGCTGACTGCGGTCGGCGTGAATGCGATTCACTTTGTGATTGCGCGCTCTAAGAATGTGCGACAGGCGTTCGGAGCCGCGTCGCGTGCGCGTAAACACCAAAACCTTTGCCAGCGATTCTTTTTCGTTCTCTCGCTCGAGCAAATCAAGCAAGAGCGCGGTCTTGTTTTCCAGCGAAACTGAATAGACAGTTTGCTCGACCATCTGCGCCGCATGGCCGCGCTGGTTTACTTCAACGAGCTTCGGTTGTCTCATGGTAGAGCGAGCCAAACTCTCAATGGTTGAAGACATCGTGGCGGAGAACAACAGCGTCTGCCGCTTTGCCGGCAATAGCGCCAGTATCTTTTTGATCGCCGGCAGAAAACCCATATCCAGCATACGATCGGCCTCATCCAGGACCAGGACTTCGACAGCGGAAAGATCGATCGCGCCACGCTCTTTAAGATCCTGCAAACGGCCCGGTGTAGCAATGACGATCGTTGGCTTGCGACGCACTTCGGCGATTTGCGTCCTGATATTGGCGCCGCCGATAACGAGCACGCTGCGATTAGCTGTCAGATGATTGAGCTCGCTGTAGTTCTTCTGGATCTGGAGTGCCAGCTCGCGCGTAGGCGCCAGCACGAGCACACGAATGCCCGGACGCTTTTGTGCGTTTAAGTTGTGAATGATGGGAAGGAGAAATGCGGCCGTCTTGCCTGTTCCGGTTTCGGCACAGCCAATAACGTCCTCGCCGCTCAGAATGAGGGGGATGCATTTAGTTTGGATTGGGGTGGGATTTAAGTATCCGAGAGATTCGCAAACGCGCAATTGTGCGTCTGCCAATCCTAATTGAGAAAAATTCATAGGTTCCTTTGTGTTTGCAAAATTAACAGCAGCATCGATCTCCGCGCCCGCGGAGATCGAACACTGCGTCGAATGTGGACGATTACCAGCGTGGCTCGTAGCGACGTCCCTGGTTGCCACCACCACCACCACCAAAACCGCCGCCGCGATTACCGCCAAAGCCACGTCCACCACCGCCGCCGCTACGATTTTCGCGGGGCTTGGCTTCATTGACTTTCAACGCACGACCAGCAACTTCTTTTCCGTTGAACTGTTCAATCGCTGCAGCCGCTTCGTCTTCCGTAGACATTTCGACGAAGGCGAAACCTTTCGACCGTCCAGTGTCGCGATCTTCGATGAGCTGCGCTGATTCAACTGTTCCGGCCTGAGCAAATAGTTGCTGAAGATCGTTA
>Ga0207710_10000874_pt1 | contig 16147 bp, 7 predicted proteins | sample KBSS24metaG_FD_184400 | JGI IMG/M metagenome (GOLD analysis project Ga0207710, IMG submission 184400) | Switchgrass rhizosphere microbial communities from Kellogg Biological Station, Michigan, USA - KBS S2-4 metaG (SPAdes) (version 2) | ecosystem: Host-associated > Plants > Roots > Rhizosphere >...
TTTTATCAGAAATGGAACTGATAGCTGATTCAATGCTGATCATTGACAAAGGGAAAAAAATAGTAGAAGGAAAGGTGAATGACCTTTTTGATCCTGCTGAAACAATAGTTGAACTTAAAACTACAAATGATTCAGCAGCCTGGCAAACATTACAACAGTCCAACTTGAAAAAGTATATAAGGGAAAAAAGAGAAGATAGTATTCTTCTTAAAATGCATAAAGAAACAATACCTTCTACGATTAAAGAACTGTTACGCATGAATATTGAGATTGTTTCATTTAATTCCAAGCATTCCCTCGAAGATTATTTTCTGTCATTAACCACCGGTCAGGAACATGGGAAAGTTGTTGCAAATTGAATTGTTTAAAATTTTTAAACGGCCCCGGACTTATATTGCTTTCGGAGCCATTGCAGCTATTATTTTCCTCATGCAAATAGGTTTAAAATTTGACGGCAAAGCCTATTTTGATCTTTTACTCGGCAATGTTGCGGGTTCATTTGATTTCTCTGATGAATTTAAGGTTAAACTTCTCAATGGTTATCTTGTTTGCTTTTATATTCTTAATACATTATTGATACAGATGCCGTTGTTAGTTGCATTGATAGCCGGGGATGCAATTGCAGGCGAAGCCAATATGGGAACGTTGCGGCTTTCTCTCACAAGACCTGTAAGCCGTACTGAATATATGATGGTCAAATTCGGGGCTTCTGTTATTTATACACTAGGCTTATTAATTTGGATGGCTGTTCTTGCTTTGCTCGGAAGCATGTTGATCTTTGGCACTAATGACCTGGTAGTGCTGCGTTCCGGTGGTATTGAAATAATAAATGGATTCGATGTATTCTGGAGATATCTTGCTGCTTTCGGGTATGCAACTATCGCATTAACCGTCGTTGCATCTCTTGCATTTTTGTTAAGTGTATTCGCAGAAAACGCTATCGGTCCTATTATTGCCACTATGAGCATTGTAATTGTATTTACTATTCTATCCGAAATGAATATTCCAATTTATGACACTACCATCAAACCTTATTTATTCACGACACATATGGTGGCGTGGAAGGGTTTTTTTTATATAAAAGCAAATGGTGAAGGAACTGCTATAACCGGTAGTATTGCTAACCTGCCAGCCATAATGCGAAGCATGATTATTTTACTGGCTTATATTGCATTATTTCTTGGTACTGCAATATGGGTGTTTAGAAAAAAAGATATTTTAAGTTAAATAAAAATCTATGGCTGTTAAAAGAATTCGTTTACAAAAGACTTTTGGTTTGCTTATGGGGTTATTTTTATTCTTTACTGCCAATACACAAACAGCGGAAGATGTTATTCAAAAAGTAAAAGCTAAACTGGATAAGGTAAACGATTATGAAGCAAAAGGAAAAATGAAAACAAATGTGATTTTTATAAAAGCTCCTATCGCTACTGTAAAAGTGTATTATAAAAAACCTAATCAGCTTCGGATAAAAAACGAAAGCGGTATATCTTTTATTCCCAAAGGATCTGTCAATATCAATCTTAGCAATATTTTTTTAAATACCGGCGGTTTTGACATACTTGATCTTGGAAAAGAAGCAGGAACCGGACTTCACATCATTAAGCTATTACCTAAAGATGAAAACTCTGATGTAGTATTATCAACCCTCTATATTGATGAAGTAAAATCAGTGATCAAAAAAGCAAAGACTACAACCAAAGAAAACGGTACCTATGAATTAGAAATGATTTATGATAACTATATTGATTACGGATTGGCAGATAGAGTGACTTTTACGTTTAATACTAAGGATTATAAACTACCAAAGGGCATAACATTCGATTATGACGATGGCAGCAAAAACGAAGCTCCTGATAAATTAAAAAATAAAAAAGGAAAGGTAGAGATAGTTTATTCTTCTTATACAATAAATAAAGGCGTTCCCGATTCCATCTTTAAATAAACTCTACCCTTCATCTATCTGTTCATCTTCTGCGTTGGCGAGAATGGCAGGTGTCATTTTGCGAAGCGGATTTTTCCTGTTTTCTTCATATTCATTCCTGCGATTGATGATATCTATACATTCAAATAAAGCAGTAAGAAAAGAACTTACATCTGCTTTATCTTTTCCTGCAATGTCAAATGCTACTCCATGATCAGGCGAAGTTCTTACTATTGGTAAACCTGCAGTAAAATTTACTCCTTCGCCAGTTGCTAATGCTTTGAAAGGAATAAGCCCCTGATCGTGGTACATAGCTAATACTGCATCAAAGCGATCAAAATTATGCCTTGCAAAAAAAGCATCAGCGCTATACGGACCTATTACAAGCGTATTATTATTTTTTGCTTCCTTGATAGCAGGCTTAATGATTGTTTCTTCTTCATTGCCTATCAATCCTTCATCGCCGGCATGTGGATTGAGGCCAAGCACAGCGATACGGGGTTTATCAATACCAAAATCTTTTTGCAGGCTTTGATGTATGATCTGCAGTTTGCTTAATATAGCTTCTTTTGTAATATATTTCGTTACTTCATTTAATGGTACATGTTCTGTAAGTAAGGCCACACGGAAATTTCCCGCACAAAGCATCATGGCTACATCATTTACTCCAAATATATTTTTCAAAAAAGGCGTGTGACCTGTAAAACCAAATTCGGGAGACTGAATATTCTTCTTATGTATCGGCGCTGTTACCAGGCCATCGATATGTTTTTGTTTTAAGGCAGCTACAGCTGTCTGCAAAGACAGGATCGCATATTTTCCACCAATACTGGTTAATTGACCGGGATTGATCGCAACTTCTTCTTCCCAGCAATTAAAAAGATTTACCTGTTTTGGATTAACACGGTTATATTCTTTAATGCTTTGATAATTAAAATTGATATCAGGAATGGATTTGCGATAAAAATTGATCACCTTGTTTGAAGCAAAAATTACAGGCGTGCATTGTTCCACTACTCTTGCATCCGAAAACGCTTTTATGATAAGTTCGATACCGATGCCATTCAAATCCCCACAACTTATCCCGATAACCGGTTTTATCTGACTCATGTTAGAAAAATTGAAAAGTAAAAATAACGATTTCGAATCTAATGTTTCTATTGAGATAACAGCATAAAAAAACCACCATGATTATTCAGGGTGGTTCCAGGGTTGGTAATTCTATTTTATCTTTTTAAAACTTTACTGTTGATGGTTGTATTACCATTTTTTACCTGTAATGCATATATACCAGGGCTCAGCCCTTGTGTATTATCAATGGTAAGTCCGTTTACACCACTGTATATATTGTAACTTTTTTGTTTTACTGTTTTACCAAACAGATCAGTAAGTATTACATCAATTTTTGTATTATAGGTTGCAGTAACTTCAAAACTTAATGCATTCCTAAATGGGTTAATAATATTTCCAAGTCCAAATCCTATTTGCTGGTCAGACAATCTAATAGTTTGAGAATATTTTCTACCACTGTTGTTATTTCTTATAACAATACGATACCAGCCTTTGCCACTAAAGATGAAGGGATCTCTGAAAGAATAATGATTTACTTCTGATTTATTATCGTTGTATCCGTTTATACTTCCAATCTTATTAAAATTGATGCCATCGAAGCTTTTTTCAATATCATAAATTACCGATTCATTTTCTTTAGAGGTTGACCATAACAATTGAGAATGGTTTGATATCAATCTCCCGTTTAATGATAGCATATCTGTGTTCAACACTATTCCGCAATCGATGACGCTAAGTGTTATAATGCTAATTCCGTCTGTTGTTTGGCAACTCGAACTTGAAAGATTTGATGACGTGGTAGCTACAACTACACGATACATATTGCCATTGTCTGTTAAGTTAGTTGCTGCGGGTGGAACTGTATAGGAAGAAATATATTGATAGGCTGATCCGTTCCATGCCGGAGAAGCTACGCCTGAGGCCCCTGCTATATCATTCCATGTAGAACCATTGTTGGTACTTCTTTGCCATTTATAATTTGCATAATTATTAAAATAAGACCTTATGGTATCGTTTATTGAAATCGTATTTGAATCGCAAACTGCAGGAGCTAGTGATGGCGAATAACTCATATTAGGCAAGCAAGTGGCCAGGCTAATATCATCTAAAGCCCAGTCATTGCCTCCGCCTCCTGGTGCATTATTCCTGATTGTCAATGTAAGTGATGATTGACTTGTTCCTGTTAAATAAGTAAATCCTCTTTTTACCCATTTATTTGTGGAATCAGAACCTGTTTGGGTGGCGGGATAGATACCTGCATAAGCAATATTTCCCGTAGTATAATAATCTATTCCGTTTATATCAAAAGCAAGATTAGGTTGAACTCCCGAAGAATCATTTAAGGCAAATGGAATGTAACCTGCGCCGGATACACCGGTACCATTTGAATCGCAACTGCATTTGTAACAAATATTTTTTAACCACGCCGATACTTCATAATAAGTATTGGGACATAGATTTGTAACACTATATTGAAAAGCGGTATCTGTTTTATATGCAGAGTTTATCACAAGCATGTATCCACAAGGATTTGTTGCACTCATTGGTTGTGTTGTATCACAAGGCGGATTACCTTTTGTCGTATTAATAGCTCCGGTATGATCTCCTGTAATGTCCCAAACGTTAAATACCCGATGTGTGGGAGAACTTGGATCAGATTTAGGCCATGTAGTAGTTGTCGAAAAAGATTGACTGGTATTATTGGCTATTCCATAATAATAATCGTTTGGTCCTCCAGCGCTTGAAAATGCATTATAAATATAACTTAGAACATTTGTACTGGTTCCCCGATTTCTGGCAAGTGGTGCACTACCGGATGGCGTACCAAATGTTCCATTAAAATCACCACCAATAGCATTGGTAGCAGAAACCGCATTCGGACATAGTCCAGGACTACTATATACCATAGCGCTTCTTGAACTTAACGATAAAGTACCGGATATACCTGTATTTGCATCTTTAATAGAAAAAGCACCTCCACCCACATTAATTAATGAATTATATGCTGCATAAACGACTACACGATATGTTGCCATAATGATACAAGAGGCTCCAAATACTGAAGGTTTTGAAGTATTCAAAAGTCTGCCACGTGCCGAACTTGATGCTCCTGATCCGATATTCATTCGTATTACTGTATCAAGGCCATTTGTATAACGATATCCCGCATCATCGCCTGAAGCATCGGTAAATGATTTATAAACTTTTCCTTCGTTAGTTCTTAGCGCAATAGAACCCGGGATCAATCTTGTGCCTCCACTATTATATAAGGTATCAAAAAATGCAAGACTATCTAATACGGAGCCTGAATTTCTTATTACAAGTGTGGCCCTTATTTCTAAAGTATCACCAACGTTAATGGTTCCTCCTCCAGAGTTTCTTGAAATATTTATATAGCTTTTGCCATAATCATAAGTAGATGGGTTTGGATGATAAACACAAATTGAAAAACTGCCGTTACTTGTCATAGCAGAGCCCACGTTGGATATACGGAGATAATAAGTTGTTCCAATTGACAAGCTACTTGCTGTGATAGAAGTTGTGCCACATTGTATCGAAGTCAGCGTACCGCAAGTGCCGCTGTATAATTGTAATTCAGGATTAGAAATATTTGTGCCTAAACTGCTTAATAAAATGAGTTCATATGTTCTTGCTGCAGTAAACTTATACCAAACATCATAATGTGTACCGCCGGATTCACATCCCGAAGGCAAGCCTGTTGTTGCAGTAGCACCATTGAGAGTTCCTGAAGTGTTTGAGCAGGATGTGGCTGGTGTTAATGTAACCGCTCCGCTACAATCATCATTGGCGGGAGTTGAAGCATGCGTAACACAAATATTAAAATCGGCAACATTACTGGTTCCGGAAGGATTCGATCCAACATTTGAAACCCTGATATAATAAGTATTACTTACTGTTAAACCAGATGCTGTTAATGATGTAGTGCCGCATTGTAATGAAGTTAGCGATCCGCATGTTCCACTATATAATTGTATTTCAGGATTAGTAAGATTAGCGCCAAGATTGCTTAAGGTAATCGTTTGAATAGTGCTTGAGGCAGTGAATTTATACCAGACATCATAATGTGTGCCTGCGGATTCACAACCGGAAGGAAGCCCCGATGATGCTGTTGCAAGGTCTAAGGTGCCTGAAACATTGCTGCAGCTTGTATTAGATGTTAAGGAAACCGCTCCGCTACAATCATCATTAGCAGGAGGTGTTTGTACACAAATATCAAAATTCCATTTACTTGTTGGATTGCCTGTTGGATTGGAAAGTACATAAACCCTTATATAATAAACTGAACCTATCGTGGTTGATAAGGTCAGTCTTGTAGCCACAGTTTGACAGGCAATAGAAGTTTGTAAACCACATACACCTGTAAGAACTTCCATATAGGTAGTACTGCTGCTAAGATTACTTCCTAAATTTCCCACTGTTATGGTTGAAGTAGTGGATGTAGCGATAAACTTATACCAAACACTGTATGTAGTAGTAGTAGCTCCTGAACATGTACCTGCAAAACCGGCACTAAGAGCATTTTGCAAGTTGGGCTGTACTGCAGGATTAGAGCAACTTGTTGAAGGAGTAAGGGAAGTCGCAGTTAAACAGGTAGCTTGTGTATATGCAAATACCGGTACACAAATAAACAGAAAAGCAATTATTAAGGTACGATTCAGTGGATTCATACAAAGGATTTGGACTTGTAAACTGTCTAAAATTTTATCCAATAGTCAGCCATAAATGTGGATAAAATAATAAGTGAAGGTATTAAGTTGATATGTCCTATACAATAGAAAAAACCTCTATAAGTGTTAACTACTATTTTATGTTTAGAAAAAAATGATAAATAGTAAATGCCCTATAATTATTATTTTATTTTCTGCAGTGAATAGAAAATTAATAGGCAGACAGTTCTCGGCCGAATTAAAATTTATTTGAAATTTTTTGTTTAAAACCAGTAGCCAAAAATAATTGCCATAAAAAATATCCATTTCATTCATTAGATATTACATAAATAAAAAACCGCCCAGTTACCTGGACGGTTACGTGATGATTCGTAACAGTTTTATCTTTTCAGCACTTTACTATTAATGGATATGCTGCCATTTTTTACCTGTAATATATATATGCCCGGACTGAGACCCTGTGTATTGTCTATACTAATACCATTAACTCCGCTATATATCGTATAGTTTTTTTGTTTTACTGTTTTTCCAAACAGGTCAGTAAGTAATACATCGATCTTCGCATTATTAGTTGTAATTACTTCAAAACTTAATTGGTTTTTGAATGGATTAATGATATTACCCAAACCAAAATTTATTTGTTCATTAGAGAGCTTAATCATTTGCGAATATTTTTTACCTCCATTTTTGCCTATCATTACAATGCGATACCAACCTTTTCCGCTAAAGTCTGCCGGATCAATAAAAGAATAATGATTTGTTACAGAGTTCAAATCGTTATTGCCCATAATTGATCCGATTTTCGTAAAATGTATTGCATCAATGCTTTTTTCAATATCAAAATGTACTGTTTCTATTTCTTTAGAAGTTGACCAGAATAATTGAGCATGATCATCTGCTAATTTTCCATTAAATGATAACCAATTTACTTCAAGGGGTATATAACAATTTAGTATATCAAGAGAAATAAGGCTCACTCCATCGGTATTCTGACAATCAGTAATACCGAGATTAGGAGAAGTAGTGCCAACTACTACACGATAGCGATCACCGCTATCTGCCAAATTAGTTGCAGTCGGAGGGACTGTGTAGGAGGATACATACTCATATGCACTGCCATTCCATGTAGGAGCCGAAGGTCCTGATACACCCGTCACATCAAACCATGTTGCACCATCATCAGTACTTCGCTGCCATTTATAATAAGTATAAATATTAAAGTATGATCGTATTGTATCTGTAACTAATAATGAGTTTGAATCACAAACCGATGGAGTTTTGGAAGGTGAATAGGCCATATTCGGTAAGCAAGTAGCTAACTTAATATCATCGATGGCCCAATCATTACCACCTCCTCCCGGTGCATTGTTTCTGAGCGTAAGAACAAATGAGGTTTGAGAAGAACTTGTTTTAAAAGTGAAGCCTCGTTTCACCCAATTGTTAAGTGTATCAGAACCAGTTTGCGTACCGCCGAGACCCTGGTATTGCAGATTGCCTGTAGTATAATAATCTGTTCCGTCGATAGCAAAAGCAATATTGGGCTTAACACCGGATGAGTCACCCGTACCAGTAGGAATATAACCCGCAGTTCCATTTCCAGTTCCCATTGAATCGCAACCACATTTATAACACACATTTTTGAACCAGGCAGATATTTCATAATAAGTATTGGTACAAAGACCTGATACATTGTATTGAAAAGCGGTATCCGTATTATAAGCTGCATTCACCACCATCATATAGCCGCAGGGATTAGAAGCGCTTATTGGCAGAGCAGGATTACAAGGAGGATTTCCCCTGGCCGTATTGGTTGCACCGGTATGATCGCCTGTTATGTCCCAAACACTATGTACACGATATGTTGCATCTGGCTTGCCCCATGTCGTTAGTGCGGTAACGGTACCTCCCGAAGTGTTATCAGCAATACCATAATAATAGTCCTGGGGAGCACTGGCGCCAAAATTTGTATAAAGATAATTTGTGTTAGGAGATGTTCCCCTGTTTCGTGAGGCTGCTGCCGAACTGGATGCCGTACCAAAAGTGCCGCTGTATTCATCGGTGATTACATTGGTTGGCGATATGGAATTAGGACAAAGCCCCGGACTTTGATAAACGATAAGACTGTCTGTCGCAAAAGTTATACTTGATAATACGCCGGTTGCAGCATTTCTGTAACTAAACCTTCCGCCCCCAAAATTTATTTTAGTATTATATGCTGCATAAACAACCACCCTGTATGTAGCCATGATAATACAGGCAGAGTTATAAAATTTGGGTCTGGAGCCATTTGCAAGCCATCCTCTTGCTGTATTACTTGCACCGGTTCCAAAATTAATTTGTATAGCTGTATCCGATCCAACAACCGTACGCCATCCTGCATCTGTATCAAAAGCATCTGTAAAAGCTGATTTGACAGGACTGTCTGCCCGGTAAATTTTTCCTTCATTAGTACGAAGGGCAATAGTTCCGGGAACTAATGCAAACCCTCTTGTACTAAATAATGTATCATAATAGGCAAGGCTATCAATATTTCCTGAACCGGTTATTGCCAATGTCGCTCTTATTTCCAGTGTATCTCCCGGATCGACCGTACCTCCATTGGATCCCTTTGTAATATTCACATAGCTTTTACCATAATCAACAGCAGCGGTACCGCTTGGATTGGTAACACAAATACTAAAATCCCAACCGGAACCTGTCGGAACTGTGTTTTTATTTGTAGCAACTCTAATATAATAAGTATTTCCAACAGTAAGACCACTTCCTCCAACAACTGATAATACGTTTAATGTAGACGACGCTGCACAACCCAAAGAAGTTAATCCAGCACAAGTGCCTGAATAAAGTTGCAACCAACCTTTCATACCACCGCCAGGAAAAGATTCTGTAAGTGTAATTGTTGGATAGGCTGATTGGGCAACAAAACTATACCATACATCGGCTGAGCTTGGATCAATACTACCACAAGCAGCCATGCCAGAAACTGTGGCATTCAGCAATGTGCCTGAAACACTAACGCAACTTGAACCGCTTGTCAAAGAATAGGCACCCGAACAATTATCGTTTAATGGCGCTACAGCTCCATTTGTGATGCAAATATTAAAATTGGCTACGTTTCCAGTGCCAGAAGGATTCGTTGTATAAGCAACACGAACATAATAAGTCGTTCCGATTGTAAGAGTCGTTTGGGTATAACTTGTTACTCCAGTTCCACATCCTTTAGAAGTCAATGTGGCGCAAGATCCGCTCCATGTATAAACTTGAATCCTGAGATTTGCAATAGTAGAAAGATTCGATCCTAAACTACTAAGGTTAATTGTATGTGAAGTAGCTGTCGCTACAAATTTGTACCAAACATCATAATATGTATTTGCTGCAAAACATCCAATCGGTACCGATGTATTTGGTGTTGACAAATCAAGAGTTCCTGCAGTATTTGTACAAGTTGCTCCCGGAGTTAATGTAACAGCACCGCTACAATCATCATTGGCAGGTTGATGTTGCACACATATATCAAAATTCCATTTGCCGTTTCCACTTGCTGTAGGGCTTGACAATACATATACCCTTACATAATAAAATGTTCCAACAGTCAGTCCGGTAACGGTAAGACGAGATGGTGCCGTTGATACAGCCTGGCAACCGAGCGATGAAAAACCTGCGCACGAAGAACCACTTAATATTTCTAAATAGGGGACGTAGTTTCCAAGTTTATTGAATTGGGTACCCAAATTACTTAAAGTGATAGATGTTGTAGCATTAACAGCCTGAAAAGTAAACCAAACATCATAAGTAGTCGTTGTTGTTGCTCCGCCACAACTTCCTGCAGTGGTAGAACTTGTTGCATTGCGAATATTATATGTCCCACTGCTGCAAGTATTTCCTGAAGTCAATGTAATGGCGCCGGAACAATTGTCATTAGATGGCGCCTGCGAATAGCCCAATGCCGGGAAGCTTATAATAAGAAAAGCAGTAATTAAGGTACGACTCAATAGGTTCATACAAAGGATTTGGACTTGTAAGGATTTTAATACTGTTTTACTCTTAGAATAAAATAAAACAATGGGTGAAGATATTAAGTGGAAACATGTAATACAATAGAATAACCACGCTAAGAGTTATCCCGTAGTTTCCGTAAAAGATCAAGGTAAATTGCTATTTACCTAATGAAGGATTACATTTATTTTTACCACTTTATTTTACTATCCAAATCCTTTTAAAGCCATGTCACAGACTACTGCACGAACCATTGTATTGTTCTTTATTTTTATTTTGTTTTCAAAAACCATTCTTGCACAACCAGCCAATGATGATTGCTCAGGAGCAGTTCTTCTTACCTCATCAACTACTACATGTGGCGGGGCTACCGCCGGAACCGTAACAAATGCTACAAATTCAGGAATAGTTGCAAATGTTACTTGTGGTGGTGCTGCCGATGATGATGTTTGGTACATGTTTATAGCAGTGGTTCCATCTGCTACTATAACCTTAAGCAATATCAGCAATGGCAGTGGAAAACTCGGAAACGCCACACCAACACTAGAATTATTTTCTGGCACATGCCCATCGGGTTTAGTTTCTCTCGCATGTGATAATAGCAATAGCACCAGCATAACTTATAATTCATTAATACCCGGTAATACTTATTATGTGCGGGTTTATTCCGGTGCAACAGGTTTTCCATCAAATAACGGAACTTTTAGCATCTGTGTAACTAACCCACCTCCACCTGCAAATGATAATTGTGCAGGAGCAGTAACACTTACTAATGGAGTGACCAATAGTTCAGGAACAGTTTGGAATGCTACCGCAAGCAGTAGTATTCCCGTTGGATGTACTGGAAACCCTGATGACGATGTATGGTATAAATTCACCGCAACAGCAGCTATCATATCCATCGATTTAAGTTCTGTTGGATCTAATTTAAGTTCATCAGGTGCGATGATACAAATGTTTACAGGCACATGTCCTTCCGGATTTACTTCATATGCTTGCGGCAATACCAGTCTTACAACTTCGGTAACAAACGGAACCACTTATTATGTAAGAATATATTCATCTGGTACAGGATCTATTGGTAGTACTTCACCCGGTTCAGCTTTTAGTATTACGGTTACTTTTTCTTTGCCACCATCAAACGATGATTGCTCCGGAGCTGTAACACTTTCTACCGGAGTCACCAATAGTTCGGGTACAGTTTGGAATGCAAGCGCAAGCGGTAGCATCCCTACAGGTTGCGCAACGGGCACGCCAGATGATGATGTATGGTATAAAATTACTTCGGCTTCATCAAGTTCAGATTTAGCAGTTGCATTAAGCGGAATAGGTACTGAATTAAATAATTCAGGCGCTGTGATACAAGTATTTTCCGGGAGCTGCGGTTCATTGATTTCCGTTGCCTGTGGTACCAGTAGCCTGTCAACACAAGTAGGCGTTGGCACTTATTATATAAGAATATATTCATCCGGTGCTGGTTCTATTGGTGGTACTTCATCAGGTTCTGCATTTAGTATTACAGCTACAGTAACAGCGCCAGTTATCGTTACTGCAGGTCGTATGAATGAAGTTTACAAACAAACTATTCTTTCCGGATCAGGCGTTTTACAATATCCGTGGGAAGTTACTTATGGTCCCGATAGCATGTTATGGATTACCGAAGCAAGAGGGTATAAAGTTTATAGAATGAATCCTTCAACAGGATCGAAAACAACGGTGCTTGATCTTAATTCAGCAAGCACTGATCTTAGTGCATGGGGAGCAGATTCTTTAAGGGCTGTGAATCTTACAAGCCAAACTAACTGGAACGCCACCGCTAATAATTGGCCTCAAGGTGGTCTTGCGGGCCTGGCTATTCATCCCAATTTTGGAGATGGATCGGGCCACGATTTTGTGTATATCTCTTATGTTCACCGATACCTATCTACTGCTTCTGGTTCAGCCGGAATATTCTTTAGAAATAAGATCGTAAGATTTACTTATAATAGTGGCACAGGAAAATTAGGTTCACCTGCCGTAGTTTGTGATACCATACCAGGCGGGCAGGATCATAATTCTCAACGAATGATTATTGCCCCGGTTACTCCCGGTGGCACCAACTATTTATTTTATGCTGCCGGTGATATGGGTGCAGGTCAATATGGAAACAGAATGCGGCCTGAAAATGCACAATATCCTTCTTCTTATGAGGGAAAAATCCTACGTTTTAATCTCGAGTCAGATGGACAGTCAGGCGCAGATGGATGGATACCTGACAGTAATCCATATAATGCATTACTGGGTGTACAAAGTGCAGTTTATAGTATAGGTATAAGAAACAACCAGGGTTTTGCTTATGATACTGCAACAAATAAACTATATGGAGCCTCCCATGGTCCTTACAGTGATGATGAAATCAATATAATTGAGTCATTCAGGAATTATGGCCATCCCCTGATTGAAGGTTTTGTGGATGGCAATTATAACGGCAACACTGTGCAGGGAACAACCACTAGTTATTCAGCCGGCGCCGGCTGGAATGATAATAGCGGAGTATCCACTTGCCCTCCGATTGGCAATGAAGCAACAAACAAGGCCCTTATTGATGCAAGCGGAAACGGACTTTATAAAGACCCGCTGTTTTCTGCTTATGCGGCCCCATTAGCCACCGTAGCAAACATTTGGACAAACAACATAGGTGGAAATCCCACAAGTCCGACACTCTGGCCCACAGAAGCATGGTCAGGTCTGGATATTTATAATAATAAAATTGTGCCGGGATGGAAACATTCATTGGTAGCTGCGTCTTTAAAATTGGGACGGCTTGTGAGGTTAAAGTTAGGTGCAGCTGGCTCAACCACTATGCCTAATAACAATGAAAGTGATACTATCAGTTATTTTAATAGTAAAAACCGTTTCAGAGATTTAGCCTTTTCTCCCGATGGTAAAGATCTGTTTGTGATCATGGATAACTCATCTACCACATCGGGACCTGGTAATGCTAATCCCGTTGTGCCTACATGCGCCGGTTGTGTTCAGAAATATACTTTCTTAGGCTATGCTGATGCATCAGGTAAAAGTTCTATTCCAACCTCTATTGATGTTACCGATGGAACAGTGAATACCTGCAATACCGGGACAACAGTTACTATAGATGCTACCAATAATAACTATTGGGTTCCTATTACAGGCCCCGATGGAAATATAATGGCAGAGATCTATGCTAATGGCAATAATCTTGGAACAGTCACTTCTTCATTCTATAAAAATTCAGGAGCTATCAGGATAAAAAATAGTAATCATTACCTGGATAGAAATATGACGATAACACCACAAACACAACCATCAACACCAGTAAAGATCAGGCTTTATATTTCCAAAGCTGAATTAGATGCGCTGATCGCAGATGGTGCCAGTGGTGTATCCGATATCAGTAATCTGAAAATACTTAAGAACAGTGATGCTTGCGGCAGCTCCATTTCAGCTACCACAACATTAATCACACCTACATATGCTGAAGCACATGGAACAAATGGATATATGTTGCAGGGAAATATTTCAAGTTTCTCCTCTTTTTATTTCAGCAGTTCCAATATAACATTGCCGTTGGATCTTCTTTCCTTTACGGGATCATTGCAGAATAATAATACCTTATTAAAATGGAGAACGGCGAATGAAGTAAATGTGTCACGTTTCCAGATAGAAAGGAGCACCGATGGTACCCGTTTTAATGAAATAGGAACTGTATCTGCAAATGGTAATAGCAATGCAGGCAGCGTATTTGATTATTCCTTCACAGATATCGATGCGGGTAATCAACCATTATTAATCTTATACTATAGGTTGAGAATAGTCGATATTGACGGCTCTTTCAAATATTCAAACATCATCTCTGTTTCATTGGATGCTATTACCGGCAAATTGAAGGTTTCTCCAAATCCTGTTATCAATCAGCTAAAGGTTAATATTTCTTCACCGGCTGATGGAAGGATACAATGGAAACTGTTTGATAATACCGGCAGAGTTGTTTTACAAAACGCAGAGTTTATAAGAAAAGGCGATAACAATTTTACTATCATGATGAATAAATTGTCAAAAGGTTCTTATTACCTGAGTGTGTCCGGCACTATTGACCAGAAAATTAAGTTGCAGAAACTATAAGCATAATAGCTTATTTTTTAAAAATAATTTTTATAGCCCTCTCTTGCCTGAGAGGGCTTTTTTATTTAATTTTTTTAAAACGGCATTGCTTTACAGCTAGTTAGTCTTTATACTCGGATTTTTTGTTACTATAAATACGGCATTTAAGCGGTGAAAATGACAGGAAGCTTTACCTATGATTCAACCAGGAAGGGGGTTACTTTTAATATCAAATTTATACCTTATGAAAACAATTGTAACAACCGGGATATTATCCCTTCTTCTGTTTATCTGCATGTCGGCAACTCCTGTAAGATCGGGTAAAGCAACAGCATCTGCGAAAGCTATGCCTGCTGCTACATTTTCTACTTTCAGAACACATCCTCAGGGCAGAGGAATTGCAGCTGCCTGGAGCATGTCTTCTAATGCAGGTGTAACCGGATTTTATGTAAGAAAAACTTATGAAGATCCTTATGATCAGTATGCAAACTGGGAAACTGTTTATTCCTGTGGTTGCGGTTCAGAAAGATCTTATAAGTGTACAGATCCTAACGTTTCTCCAGGTTACATTACTTACCAGGTGGTAGCAGTAATGGCTGATGGAAGTACAGTAGGTTCAGAACTCAGCACGGAGAGAAAAGTGGCCCATTAAAAATTATTGAAACAGGTAGCTTGAATAAAGTTGCCTGTTTCTTTCGCTATTTAGTGGAATGTGGCGGATCAAAACTAAACGGTATCCCATGAAAACAATTTTACTTATTCTCGTATTAATAATCCCACTGCTTTTTTTCGGACAAATCACAACACCTGTCATTAAAGCAAGATTCGGAGTAGATGCTGATCTGCGAGCAAACTATTTCAATGGCGCTGTTCAAACCGGTAATGACGACTGGTTTAATTTAGTTGCAACTGATACTTCAGGAAAAGCTGTAATCGATACAACCGGAGCCACTTCTATAATTGCAGGCTACCTTTCTGATGTTTCTCCTTATCCTAAGAGAATGGCTACTTTAATCAGAGGGATGAGTAAACCCAAGTTTAGTGTAATTAATAGCAGGCTTTGGGTAGATGCTGTATATGTAAGAGACTATCATGGTACAGATACCACAGTTTTTACTGTAGCATCTAAAAATGGAGAAAGCCCTGCCATCTGGACACCCGGCGTACAGGCTGTTCCTGATAAGAATGATATTCTCGATATGTTCATGCATGTAAGAAGGGCTGGTCCTAATGCTACTGACTCACTTTGGATGTTTGGAGGTATAGCGATGGATAACGTTACTGGTAACAGATACTTTGATTTTGAAATGTATCAAACGGATATTTATTATGATAGGGTGTCTCAAAA
>Ga0207710_10000879_pt1 | contig 16114 bp, 12 predicted proteins | sample KBSS24metaG_FD_184400 | JGI IMG/M metagenome (GOLD analysis project Ga0207710, IMG submission 184400) | Switchgrass rhizosphere microbial communities from Kellogg Biological Station, Michigan, USA - KBS S2-4 metaG (SPAdes) (version 2) | ecosystem: Host-associated > Plants > Roots > Rhizosphere...
CTCGTTCCGGAACCGCGCGACGCCGAGCTCGCGGAGGCGCGGGACGACCCCCGCCGCGCTCTGCGACGCGGCGTGGAAGACCGTGTTGCGGCAGCCGACGTCGGCCTCGACCGGGTGATCCATGCCCGCGCGATCGCGCAGCGCCACGGCGTGCCGCTCGCACGGCCGGCCGCACGTCGTGTGGTCGCCTCCGTCGGAGAGGAGCGCCGCGATCACGCAGTGCTCCATGTGGAACAGCGGCATCGGGTGGTGCACGACCACCTCGGCGAAGGGGGCGAACGGAGAGTCGAGGAGGGCGACGAGCTGCGCCGCGTCGAGGTCGTACGACGGGGTGAACGCGGCGAGGCCGCGCGCGAGCACCTCGCCGGCGGTGATCCGGTTCGTCACGTTGAGCGAGAAATCGCCGATCCGCGGGATCCAGCCGGCGCGCCCCGGGTCGAGCTCGTGCAGCGCGCCGAGGCCGCGGACGAGGAGCGCGTCGGGCGCCAGCTCCTCCAGGTAGCGATCGATCTTCTCTTCGCCGGGCTTGCGGATCCGCGTCGGGCTGAGCGTGACGTGGACGCCGCCGCGCGCGCGGAGCGCGCGGAGCGCCGCGCCGGTGCCGGTGAGCTCGAGGAAGTCGAGGATGACGCCGTCGGCGCCCGCGTCGACCGCGGCGGTCGCCTGCGCCGCGTTCCGCGCGAGGACGAAGAGCCCCCCGGGCGGCGGAGCGCCGCGCGGGGCCGCGCGGGCGAGGAGATCGGCCGACGTGACCGCGGTCGTCCCGTGCGCGCGCCGCGCCTTCGCGAGCAGCGCGTCGACGAGCGCGCGCCGCGCCCGGTTCACCGACGAGATGGGGAGCATGACGTCGCTCGGGAGATCGACGTCGAGATCGCGCAGCGTGAACGGCGTGTCTCCGAGGCGCTCCAGCTTCTCGCGGATGGCGTCCTTCCCCGTCGGCGTACGCTCGGCGCGCGCCAGCTCCGCGTCGCCCGTGACGATCGCGCGCTCGCCCTTCGACGTCGTCGCCTCGAACACCGGCGGCTCGCCGATCGCGCCGCGGACGCGCACGTCGAGCGGCGTCCTTTGCGGATCCCTCTCGACCGAGGCGAGGATCGACTTCGCGCGCGCCGGGTCGCTGGTCTTCCAGATCCGCCGGCCCGCCAGCCCGTCGCCGAGCGCCCGCTCCGGTCCGAGCCAGAGGAGCGCGTCGTCGCCCGGTGCGGCGCGCTCCACCTCCGCGCCGCGCACGCGGACGCCCCAGACGCGCCCGCCGACCTCGCCCTCGGCGTCGAACCCGCCCTCGACGAGGACGCCGTCGCCGCGCGCGATCGGCCCCTCGACCCGGACCGCGAGGTGACGCTTACCGCCCCACGAGGTCACCTTCGCGCACGCGCCGACGAGGAGCCCGCGGTGATCGCAGCTCCGCCCCTCGACGAGGCGCTGGTGGTCGACGCCGGGGAAGAACCCGGGGCCCGATCCGCGCGAGAACATCTGGAGCGCGTCGGCGCGATCGTCCTCGGTGGCGGCGGAGTCGATCGCCTTTCGATAGAGGCGCGTCGCCGCCGCGACGTACTCCGGTCCTTTGAGCCGCCCCTCGATCTTCACGGACGAGACGCCCAGGCGTACGAGGTCCGGGATCGCCCGCGTGGCCTCGAGATCCTCGGGCGAGAGGAGGTACGCGCGATCGCCGAGGTCCTTCAAGACGCCGTCGACGACGAGCTCGTACGGGAGCCGGCACGCCTGCGCGCACGCGCCGCGGTTCGCGCTGCGCCCGCCGATCGCCTCGCTGGTGAGGCACTGCCCGGAGTACGCGATGCAGAGCGCGCCGTGGACGAACACCTCGAGCTCGACCGCCGTCTTCTCGCGGATCTTGGCGATGTCGTCGAGCGACAGCTCGCGGGCGAGGATCACGCGCGACGCGCCGAGCGACGCCGCGAGCTCGACGGACGCCGCGTCGGTGCACGTCATCTGCGTGGACGCGTGGATCGGCATGTCGGGGGCGACGGCGCGGACGAGCCGCGCGACGGCGAGATCCTGCACGATCACCGCGTCGACGCCGGCCGCCGCGCAGGCGCGGATCGCCGCTTCGAGCGCGGGGAGCTCGCTGTCGAAGACCAGCGTGTTGAGCGTCACGTACCCGCGCGCGCCGTGCGCGTGGAGGTAAGCGAGCGTCGAGTCGAGCTCGCCGTCGTCGAAGTTCTCCGCCCGCGCTCGCGCGTTGAACCCTCGCAGACCGAAGTACACGGCGTCGGCGCCGGCCCGCACCGCCGCGCGCATCGCGTCGGCGTCGCCCGCGGGAGCAAGCACCTCGAGCGGATGAGGTCTCATCGCGTCATGCCGGCAAGCGATGAGCTTCGCGTCGTGGCGCGTGCGGTCCCGCGCCCCATCTCGTGAAAAGGCCGCCGAATCGAGGCGTTGCGGGGTATCTCGTCCATTGTGAGCTTCTGGGTGACGGTGGCATACTCTAAAGCTGACCACCCAAAAGGGTGATGGACGGTCGGGTTGAGTTGCGGTCCACTAAAGAGCGGAGAGCTTCAGCGCGCAGTGTCTTTTGATCGCCGCGGGACCATAGCGTCCAGTTGGCAGACGCAGGTCGTCCGAGGAAGGACTATCATGAAGGAATTCGAGTGTCCCGACGTTGGGATCACAGTAGGTCGCGGCGTCATCGACGCATTCGTCGCCGCGTTCGGGCCCTACAAGACGCGCGGTGAGAAGGTCGTGAGCCGTCACCTGGGGCTAGCGAGCATTGGAACGGACACCGACGCGATCTTCCCGCTGCGACGGTTTTTGAACGCGATGTCCGAGCTGCAAGAGCAGTTCGGAGGGCCCTTCATGCGCAAGGTCGGGTCGTATATCTTCGACAAGGCGGTCTTTCCGCCCGGGATCGACACGGTCGAGAAGAGCATGGAGCTGCTCCACGCCGCGTACTACATGAACCACAGCAAGGACGCCGAGGGCCGGATCGGCGGCTACCACTGGCGCGTGGTCAAGGCCAACGAGGGGCGGGTCGTCTGCGACAACCCGTATCCCTGCGCCTTCGATATGGGGATCATCGAGACGGTCTCTCGTCGCTTCGCGTCCAGCGCGAAGGTCACCCACGAGCCCGGCTCGTGCCGGCACGAAGGGGGCGGACAATGCACCTACAAGGTGGAGTGGTGAGCGCCTCGGCGTCGTTCGAGGAGAGAATCCGCCGCTGCGAAGAGGTCCTGACGAAGGTGGCCGAAGGGCACCTCGATCAGCGCCTCCAGCTCGGAGAGGTCGAGGACGCGCTCACGGGGCTCGAGATGGGGATCAATTTCCTCATCGTCGACCTCCGGCAGACCGAGCAGGCGAACCGCGAGCAGCAAGAGGCGCTCCTCAGCCAGCAGCAGGAGCTCGAGGCGAAGCTGCTGACGATCGAGCAGCAGGCGGCGGCGATCCGCGAGCTCACGACCCCCGTGATGGAGATCTGGGACGACATCCTGGTCCTCCCGATCGTGGGCGTCGTCGACACGCGGCGCAGCATGGACATCATGAACAACCTCCTCGAGAAGATCGTGGAGGCCCAGGCCAAGTGCGCGATCATCGACATCACCGGCGTCGAGATGGTCGACACGAAGACGGCCGACTACCTGCTCAAGGTGGTGCGCGCGGCGAGCCTCCTCGGCACGCGGTGCGTCCTCACCGGCCTGTCCGCGGCGGTGGCGCAGACGCTCGTCGAGATCGGCGCGGACCTCACCGAAGTCCGTACGCTCCGGAACTTGAAGGCGGGCCTCGTGGATTGCCTGAAGTTCCTGAAGAGCGGACGCGCGGAGCACTGATGCCGCGCGCCATTCCCATCATCCGGCTTCACGGCAACCTGCTGGTGTCGATCCAGATCGCGCTGAGCGATCACGTGATCTTGGATCTGAAGGACGATATCGGCCGCGAGATCCGGATGTACGAGCCGAACGGCCTGGTCATCGAGGTCTCCGGGGTCGATCTCTTCGACAGCTTCATCGCCCGGTCGATCCAGGAGCTGTCGAAGATGGCGAGGCTCATGGGGGTGCGCACCATCCTCGCGGGCCTCAACGCGGGGATGGCCATCACGCTAGTGGAGATGGGGATGCTCCTCGAAGGCGTCGACACGTCGCTCAACCTGGAGGCGGCGCTCGAGCGGCTGCGCCTGCACAAGCTCCAGGAGGCGCGCATCGGAGGCGATCGCGAGGTCGCCGACTCGGGGGCCCTCGCCGACGACGAGTTCTTGCTGGCGGAGGCAGACAGACGATGAGCCGCAGCGCGACCCCATCTCGCGCCGACGAAGTGCGGGCGGTACTCACCAACTACGTCAGCGGGATGACCGCGCAGAGCATCGTCCGCGCCGCGATCCACCAGGTCGGCGTCGCTGAGTCGACCTTCGAGCGCGTCGGCCTCGACATCGAAATCCTGAACGAGATGCGGAGGAGCATCGCCCTCTACGTCGCCGACGAGGCGAAGAAGGCGGCGTGCTTCGAGCGCCTCACCGGGCTCCTCCCGCCGCGATCGTCGCTCCGCCACCTGGCGGGGCGACACATGGCGGGGCACGAGCTGTCGAAGGCGATCGACGTCGTCATCCAGGACGAGAACGGGATCGTCGACGCGCGGACGCGGGCGCGGTCGTTCGCGGCCGACGTCGGCTTCCGCTCCACCGATCAGTACAAGCTCGCGACGGCCGTGTCCGAGCTCGCGCGGAACATCTTCCGCTACGCGGAGAAGGGGAAGATCTCCTTCGGCGCCACCGCGCCGCGCAAGGGGATGTTCATCATCGCCAAGGACGAAGGTCCCGGGATCCTCGACGTGTCCAAGGTGCTCTCGGAGACGTATCGGTCCACGACCGGCCTCGGACGCGGGCTCCAGGGGTGCAAGAAGCTCATGGACGAGTTCAACGTCGAGACGGCGCCAGGACGCGGGACCACCGTCACGCTGAGGAAGTTTCTTTGACGCTGCAGGTCCGCGTCGGGTGGGCGACCCGCCCGCTCGCCAGCGGGACCGAGTGCGGAGATCAGGTGGGCGTCGTGCAGACGCCGACCGCGACCACCGTGGCGCTCTGCGACGGCCTCGGTCACGGCGACGAGGCCGCGGCGGTCGGCAAGCTGGCGGTCGAGTACGTCCTGGCGAACGCGTCGCTCGGCGTCGCCGATCTGCTCCGCGGCTGTCACGCCGCGCTGGCGCGCACGCGCGGCGCGGCGTTGACCCTCCTCCGCTTCGACGCCGTCGAGCACGCCGTGACGCACGCGGGCGTCGGCAACGTGGAGCTCACGACGATCTCGCGCGATCCGATCCGCCCGATCGTGATCGCCGGGATCGCCGGCGCGCGCATGCGAAAGGTGGTCGAGACCAAGCACCGCCTCTACCCGGGCGACCTGTTCCTCCTCTACACCGACGGGATCTCGAGCCGCCTCGAGCTCGCCGATTATCGCTCGATGGAGCCGCAGGTGCTCGCCGATACGATCCTGAAGCGGCACGCCAAGCCCCAGGACGACGCCGGCTGCGTGGTCATTCGCTGCCTGGCGTAGCGCGCGTCATGTCCGCGGAGCTCGTGCTCGAGATTCGTGCGACGACGAGCGCGGCCTACGTCCAATCCGCGGTGCGGGCGTTCGTCCGCGCGAACCGCGGCTCCAGCAGCGACGAGTGGAGCCTCGCGATCGCGGCGAGCGAGGCCGCGACCAACATCGCGAAGTTCGCGACGCGCGGGACGATCCGCCTGCGCGCGCTCGACGGGACGCCGCCCGTCATCGAGATGTGCGCCGAGGACGACGGGCCCGGCGTCGACGACGTGACGCTCGCGATGCAGGACGGCATCTCCGAAGGGCTCGACATCGCGGCGCAGGAGCGGCGCAACCGCCGCGGCCTCGGGACCGGCCTCGGCGCGATCGCGCGAGCTACCGACACGCTGTCGATCGATCGCTCGTCCGCCGGCGGGACGCGCCTGACCGCGCGCCGCCGCATCGGCAAGCGCTGACGCCGGCGCCTCCGCGCTCCTCGTCGCGATCATCGCGCCGCGCTGGTCTCACTTCGGCCGAGCGCGCGCCACCGCGGCGTCGACCGCGCTCGCGATCGACGCCGCCGCGTCGGGCGCGCCGCAGCTCGCGAGGAACGTGTCGAGCCACGCCGCCACGTCGCGCGCGTGCGCGGGTCGCCCCGTCGGGAACTTGGCGAGCAGCGCCATCACGAGGCCGTCGAGCTCGCACGGGACGCCCGCCGCGACCGCCGACGGAGGGAGCACCGACTCCTCGCGCGTCGCCTGCGCGACGCCGTCGCCGTCGCGATCGCCCCACGGCCTCCGGCCGGTGAGCATCTCCCACAGGACGACGCCGAGCGCGAAGAGATCGGCGCGCGCGTCGATCGCGAGGCCGGCGAGCTGCTCGGGCGCCATGTACCCGATCTTGCCGACCACGGTCGTGCGCCCGGCGGCCTTCGCGTCGCAGGTGCTCTTCGCGTTGTCGAAGTCGAGCACCTTCACCGCGCCGGCCCGCGTCAGGAAGATGTTGTGCGGCGTGACGTCGCGGTGCACGAGGAGGAGCGGCCCCGTCCGATCGCCGAAGCCGTGGGCGTACGCGAGGCCCCGCGCCACCGCCGCGGCGATCGCGCACGCCACGCCGGGCGCCACCGGGCCGGCGATCGCGCGGAGGTCCACGCCGTCGAGCGCCTCCATCACGAGGAACGGGAGCCCCTCCTCCTCCCCCGCCTCGAACGTCCGCACGACGTTGGGGTGATGGAGGCGGAGCGCCACCGCGGCTTGCGCGCGGAACGCGTCGAGGAAGCGGTGATCGCCCGCGAGGTGCGGCAGGACGCGCTTCACCACCACACGCCGGCGCGCGGCGCCGCCGTCCTCGGCGAGGATCACCTCGGTGGCGCCGCCGCTCCCGAGCCGCCGGATCGGAGAGAACCGCGAGGGCACGCGCCCGAGACGATACCACACGATCCTCTTCCCCGGCCGCGGAAGGCCGGTCATCATCGACGCGTGAGCGACGACGCGCGCACCCGCACCCTGGACCTCCCTGCGCCCGACTCGGAGTCGGGCGACGCGCGCCCGTCGATCGTCGTGACCGTCGTCGACGGGCCCGATCGCGGGACGACCGTCACCGTGCCATCGTCGCGCGCGATGGTGGGCCGCGCCGAGACCGCCGACGTGCGCCTCTCCGATCCGACGGTGTCGCAGTTCCACGTGGAGCTCGGGACGCGCCACGACGGCGTCCTCGTGAGCGATCTCGGCAGCCGCAACGGGACGCGCGCCGGCCCGGTCGCGATCCGCGTCGCGCAGGTGCCGTTCGGCGCGGAGCTGGCGCTCGGCTCGAGCCGCGTACGCCTCGACGTCGGGAGCGCCGCGCCCGCGGAGCGCTCTCGCGCGAGCTCGTTCGGCGCGCTGGTCGGCGCGTCGCCGGTGATGCGCGAGCTCTACGCGCTCCTCGAGCGGGTCGCGCGCACCGATCTCGCCGTCCTCCTCGAGGGCGAGACGGGCACCGGGAAGGAGCTCGCGGCGCGCGCGCTCCACGAGACGGGGCGGAGGAGCCGGGCGCCCTTCGTCGTCGTCGACTGCACGTCGATCCCGCCGAGCCTCGCCGAGAGCGTCCTCTTCGGCCACGAGAGGGGGGCGTTCACCGGCGCGACCGAGCGGCGGAGCGGCCTCTTCGAGGCGGCCGATCGCGGGACGCTCTTCCTCGACGAGGTGGGGGAGCTCGCGCGCGATCTCCAGCCCAAGCTCCTCCGCGTCCTCGAGCGGCGCGAGGTGGTGCCGGTCGGCGCGACGAAGCCGCGCCCGGTCGACGTGCGGATCGTCAGCGCCACCTGGCGCGACATCCGCGCGATGGTGAACGACGGGACGTTTCGCGAAGACCTCTATTACCGCCTCGCGCAGGCGCGGATCCGCCTCCCGAGCCTCCAGGAGCGGCGCGAGGACATCAAGCCGCTCGTGCAGCACTTCCTCACGCAGATCCCGTGGGACGTCACCGCGGCGCGCGCCATCGAGCACGACGCGCTCGCGGCGATGGCGTCGCGCGCGTTCCCCGGGAACATCCGCGAGCTCAAGGCGACGGTGGAGCGCGCGGCGATGATCGCGGAGGGGGCGACCATCACCACCGCCGATCTCGCGTTCGATCGCCTGCTCGCCGCGGAGCGGGGGCGCGCCGCGCCGGCGACGTCGGCGATTCCGGCGCAGCGCGGCCCGTCGGCGCTCCCGCCGCCGCCCTCCGCCGACGGTCCGATCGAGAAGTTCAAAGAGGCGAAGCGGACGCTCATCGACGAGTTCGAGAAGGACTACCTGGCGCGCCTCCTCGCGCGCGCCGGGACGAACGTCTCGCGCGCCGCGTCGCTCGCCGGGATCGAGAGGCAGAGCCTGCGCGATCTCCTGAAGCGCCACGGCCTCCGCGGCGACGACTGACCGCGTTCGGCGTCGCCCGAGCCCGCGAGACCGTGTAGGATGCACGCGTCGCCGCGAGGAGCGCGCCGGCGCGCCGATCGGAAGAGCACGGCGCGCGCGTCGAGGCGAGAGCGACGCGCGCGCCGTGTACGTCACTCGGGCGCCGGGCGCTCGCGCGCCGCCGGCCGCTCCGCGTGCGTGCGCGCGCGGAACCGCTCCCTGACGCGATCGGAGACGACGTAGAACGCCGGCACGACGAGTAAGCTAAGCAGGGTCGACACCGTGAGCCCGCCGAGCACCGCGGCGGCCATCGGGCTCCGCGTCTCGCTCCCGGGACCGATGCCCAGGATCGCGGGGACCGCGGCCATCATCGTGGCCACGGTGGTCATGAGGATCGGCCGGAGGCGGAGCGGTCCGGCCTTCTGCATCGCCTCGCGCGCGGGCAGGTGCTCGTGCTCGCGCACCTGGTTCGCGTACTCGACCAGCAGGATCGAGTTCTTCTTCACGATCCCCATGAGGAGGAGGACGCCGATCATGCTGAAGACGTTGAGCGACTTCCCCGACACGAGCAGCCCGAGCACCGCGCCGGAGAGCGCGAGGGGCAAGATGGTGAGGACGGTGATCGGGTGGAGGAACGAGTTGAACTGGCTCGCGAGCACCATGTACGCCACGAGGATCCCGATCCCGAGGGCGAAGACGAGGCCGCTCGTCGTCTCGTCGAGCTGCGACGCCTGGCCGCTCGCGACGACGCGGTAGCCGAACGGCAGCTCCTTCGCGAGCTCGCTCACCTCGGCCATCGCCTCCGACTGCGAGTGCGCCGGGGCGACGTTCGCCGAGATGCCGATCGCGCGCTCGCGATCGAGCCGGTTGATGGACTGGAGGACCGCGGTCTCCTTCTGCGTCGTGACCAGCGAGATCGGGACGAGCTCGCCGTTCTGCGCGCGCACCCGGATCTGCCCGAGGTCCTCGGGCCGCGAGCGCTCCGCCGCCAGGAGGCGCACGCGCATGTCGATCCGGCGCCCCTCGGTCGAGAACTTCCCGGCGACGTTCCCGCCGATGAGCGCGCTGATCGTGCTCGCGAGGTCGCTCACCGAGACGCCGAGATCGCTGGCGCGCCGCCGGTCGGGCGTGACCTGGAGCTCGGGCGAGCCGATCTGGTAGTCGGTCGTGACGTCGGTCGCGACGCCGCTCTTCTCGAGCTCGATCTTGAGCTTCATCGCCGCGGTGACCAGCGTGTCCCAGTCGGCGCCGCGCACCGTGAAGTCGACCGGGTACCCCTTCTGCACGCCGAACCCTTGCTGCGACGGGTCCTGGATGGACGCGCGGATGCCGGCGATCGACGACAGGTCCTTCCGCAGATCGGCGGAGAGGGCGACCGCGGAGAGCCTCCGCTGCTCGGGCGGGACGAGCATGAGCGTCATCGATCCCGAAGAGCCGGAGAGGGTCGTCAGGATCCGCGCGACCTCGGGGCGCGACGCGAGGCGCCTCTCGGCCTTGTCGATGAGCGGCGTGGCCGCCGCGAGGCTCGTCCCGACCTCGGTCGTGAGGCGCACGTTGAGGCGGCTCTGGTCCTGCGACGGGACGAACTCGGTCGGGATGTGCGGCACGCCGAGGAGCGACGCAAAGAGGACGGCGAGCGCCGCGCACAAGACGAGCCACGGCGCGCGGAGCGCCCGGCCGAGGAGGCGCTCGTAGGAGCGCTCGAGGCGGTCGAACGCCCGGTCCACCGCGCGGCCGAGCGCGCTCCGCCCCTCGCGCGACGTGTTCAAGATCTGCGCGCACCGCGCGGGGGCGAGGGTGATCGCCTCGAAGTACGAGAGCATCACCGCCACCGACAAGGTGACGCCGAACTGGAAGAAGAACCGCCCGATGACGCCCTTCATGAAGATGACCGGCAAGAAGATCGCGATGACCGCGAGGGTCGCGGCGAGCGCGGCGAACGTGATCTCCTTCGTCCCGTCGCCCGCGGCGGCCACCCGCGTCTTCCCCATCTCGGCGTGGCGGTAGATGTTCTCCATGACCATGACCGCGTCGTCGACCACGAGGCCGACGGCGAGCGACAGCCCGAGGAGCGTGAACGTGTTCAGGGTGAAGCCGACGAAGTAGACGACGGCCACCGTGCCGAGGAGCGACATCGGGATCGCGAGGACGACGTTGAGCGTGCTCGAGAGCGAGCCGAGGAACAGCCAGCACACGAACGCGGTCAAGATCAGCGCGAGGCCGAGCTCGAGCTCGATCTCGCGGATCGACTCCTCGATGAACGTGGTCGTGTCGAAGAGGACCTCGACCTTCATGCCGTCGGGGACGCTCTTCTGGATCTCGTCGACCTTCGCGCGCACCGCCGAGGCGACGCCGACCGCGTTGGTCCCGCGCTGCTTCAGCACGCCGAGCGCCTGGAGCGGCGCGCCGTCGAGCCGCGCGATCGAGCTCACGTCCTCGAAGCCGTCCTCGACCAGCGCGACGTCTTGCAAGTAGACCGGCGTGTTGTTGACGCGGCGGACGACGAGCTGCCGGAGCGCGCCGAGATCGAGCGCCTCGCCGAGGAGGCGGACGTCGAGCTGCCGCCCGCCCGCGTCGAGCTGCCCGCCCGGGACCTCCACGTGCTCGCGCTTGATCGCGTCGAGCACGTCGTTCGCGACCACGCCGTGCTCGGCGAGGCGGCTCGTGTCGAGCCAGATGCGGACGTTCCGATCGAGGTACCCGTTCAGCGTGATCTGCCCGACGCCGGCCACCGTCTGGAGCTTCTGCTGCACCTGGTACTTCGCCACGTCGGCGAGCACCTGGCGCGAGAACGGCCCCGACACGCCGACGGTGAGGATCGGCGTGTCGTCGGGGTTCGACTTCGACACGGTCGCCGCGGGGACGTCCTTGGGCAGCGAGCGCTGCGCCTGCGCGACCTTCGCCTGCACGTCCTGGAGCGCGAGGTCGACGTCCCGCGACAGGTCGAACGTGGCGGTCACGCGCGCCGACCCTTCGCGCGCCTGCGACTGGATCTGCTGCACCCCTTCGACCTGCGCGATCGCCTGCTCGAGCGGATCGAGCAGCTCGCGCTCTACCGCGGAGGGCGACGCCCCCTGCCACGAGATGCTGACGGTGATGTTCGGGTAGTCGACGTCCGGATACTGGCTAATGCCGACGCGCGTGATCGAGACGAGGCCGAAGAGGATCGTCCCCGCCATCAGCATCCACGCGAAGACCGGGTTCCTGATCGATACGTCGGTGATGTTCACGGCGCCGCCGCCTTCGCGCGGCGGTGGCCGCCGTCGGGCGCTCCCCCCGGTCCGCCGTCGGGCGGCCCTCCGCCTTCGAGGTCGACGGCCGGCGCGGCGCCCGCGTCGCCGCCCTTCGCGCCGGCGTCGTGCGCGAGCGACGCGAAGGTCACCGCGGACGCGTGGACCTTGGCGCCCTCGGTGAGCGCCTCGGCGCCGCGGACGACCAGGTGATCGCCGGCGGCGAGCCCGGAGCGGACCTCGACCCACCCGTCCTTGGTGTTCATCCCCAGCGTCAGCGAGCGCTCGTGCGCGGCGTCGCCGTCGATGGTGTACGCGACGTACCCGTGGTCGGTCGCGCGCGCCGCGGAGCGCGGGATGATCGGCGAGAGCCGCTCGGCGGGGAGGGTGACGGCGACGTCGCAGAACGACCCGGGCCGGAGCCAGTATTTGTGCTCCTGATCGCGGAGCTCCGCGGTCACCGGCACCATGTGCGTCGTCGGGTCGGCCGCGCCGCCGACCAGGGTGATCTTCGCGGTGAAGCGGCGGAGCGTCTCGCGCATCGTGAAGTCGGCGGGCATGCCCGCCGCGAGGCGCGGCGCGTCGAGCGGCTCGACGTTGAACCGCAGGAGCATCGGATCGGCGCGCAGCAGCGTGGCCATCACGTACCCGGCCTGCACGTACTGCCCGGTCTCGATCGTGCGGGTCTGGATCACGCCGTCGATCGGCGCGCGCACGAACGAGTCGCGGAGGTTCAGATCGGCGACGTGGAGCGCCTCGAGCGCGACCTGCGTGTCGGCCTTCGCCGTCAGCGTCTTCGTCTGGTACGTCGCGAGCTCCTCGCCGGGGATCAGGCCGGGGTGCGTCGCGCTCGCGCCCTCGCGGCGCGTGACCATCGCCTCGCTGTCCTGCTGCGACGCCCGCGCCTTGTCGACGGCCGCCTTCGCGCTGTTCACCGCGAGCCGGTAGCGCTCCGAGTCGATCACGACGAGCACGTCGTTCTTCTTGACGCTCTGCCCCTCGGTGAAGCCGACCCGATCGACCGGGCCGGCGACGCGCGCCGTCACCTGCACGCGCTCGAACGCGTCGATGACGCCCGGCGCGCTCACGACGTAGTCGACGCGCTTCGCCTCCACCGGGAGGACGTCGACCGCGAACGCGAGCCCGCCGCCGCGGCCCGCCTTGCCCCCCTTGCCGGCCGCCTCCGGCTTCGCGTCGGTCTTCTTCTCGCACCCCGCGGCGCCGATCGACGCGGCGAGCCCGAGCGCGGAGACGGCGGCGGCGATCGCGCGGGCCGCGCCGCGCCTCATCGCGCGCCCCGCTGCGCGATGTCGTCCTTGATCGGGTCGAGGCCGAGCGCCTGGCGCAGATCGAGGTAGGCCTGTTCCATCGAGAGCTTCGCCCCTTCGAGGTTCACTTCGGCGTCGTACTGCGACGCGTTCGCGTCGGTCACCTCGATGGCGCGCGCGAGCCCCTGGCGGTAGAGGATGCCGGTCTCCTCCGCGCTCTTCTTCGCGGCGGCGACGGCGCCGTCCGAGATCCGGTACCCCTCGCGCGCGGCGCGGAGCGCGGCCGCCGCCACGCCGAGGTCGATCGCGATCGATCGGCGCAGCGCGCGCTCGTCGAGCGCCTGGCTCTCGGCCTGCGCGTCGCGGGTCTTCTTGTCGGCGTAGCGCGCGCCGCCGTCGAAGATCGTCCAGGTGAGCGTGAGGACCCCCGACTCGTCGTGCGCCGGCGTCGGCGCCACCGGGTCGACCGTGGTGTGGACGACGAAGCTCGCGCCGAGCGTCGGCGCGAGGCGGTAGAGCGGCTCCTCGGCGGACGCGCGGAGCGCCTCGGTGCGCTCGTGCGCCGACCTCACGTCGGCGCGGCGCGCCTCGGCGGCGCGGAGGACGTCGTCCGTCCGCCACTGCCCTTGCTGCGCCGCGGCCGACGTCTGCTGGGGCGGCGTGAGCGGCCCGGCGACCGGGCGCGCGGCGATGAACGCGAGCTCGAGGTACGCGCGATCGAGCGCCCCCTTCGCCTGCGCGAGCTGGTTCTCCGCGGTGTGGGTGTCGATCTGCGATCGGGTGACGTCGTTGACGCTGGTGAGCCCCGCCTCGGCGCGCGCCTGCGCGTCCTGCTCCGCGGCCTGCGCGCGATCGAGCCGCCGCTGCGCGGTGCCGACGAGCCGCTCGGCGCTCACCGCGACCAGAAACGTCTTCGCCGCGTCGAACGAGAGGAGCCGCTTGTCCTCGACCGCGCCCCAGCGCTCCGACTCGAGCTGGTGGCGCGCCTGCGCGTACAGCGGGAACGCGGGGAGGTTCAGGATCGACTGGTTCACCGCCGCCTGTCCGGTGCCGGCGAGGATCCGCCCGCTGCGATCCGGCTGGCCGGAGATCGTGCCGCTGCCGCCGGCGGTGATGGTGGGGAGGAACGCGGCGCGCGCGCGTTCGAGCTGCCCCTCCGCCGCCCGCACGCGGAGCGGCGCCTTGAGCGCGCGCTCGTTGTTGGCGAGCGCGAGCTTCACCGTGTCCTCGAGGGTGAGCGGCCCTTCGGCGCGAGCCGCCCGGGCGAGGGCGAGCGGCGCGACGAGGCCGGCGAAGGCGAAGGCCGCCGCAATCGCGCGGCGAGGGCGGCGAGGCATGGTCCTGGGCTCCTCCATCGGCGACGCTATCGCGTAGGCGCCGCCGATCGCGCGGCGCGCGGGGCGCCGCCTCCACTTCGTCACCGGCGATGACAGCCGTCACGATTCGAGACATCCTTCGCCGATGCGGTCGCCGCGCGTCTCGCTCACGTGGCTGCTCGGCGCGGTCACCGCGCTCGCGTCGCTGATCTTCTTCGTGTCGGTCGGCTCGTTCGGCCGCCTCCTCCGCACGACCAGCGAGCAGCGGCTCGATCGGGCGCGCGACGTCGTCGTCCGCGAGCTCGCCCGCGCCGCGGCCGAGCCCGAGCCGGGCGGCGGCCCCCCGCGCCTCGTCGTCCTCGGGATGCGCGGCGGCCTCGCGGCTTCGTCGGCCTCGGGCGCGCCGTCGGTCCGCTCGGGGCTCGACGGCGCCGTCGATCGAGCCCTCGAGACGCTCGTCGCGGTCGCGACGGCTCGCGACGAGGTGGTGTCGACCGAGTCCGAGGGGGGCACGGTGTTCCTCGGCGCGCGGCGCCGCGGCGACGGGCGCGTGGTGTGGGTCGCGTACCCGGTGTCGGCGCCGAAGTGGCTCGGCGCGTGGCGCACCACCGTCACCGTCCTCACGTCGGCCACCGTGCTCGTCGGCATCCTGGCGATCTTCGCGGTCGTCGGCACGACGCGCGGCGCGCGCGCGCTCACGCGGTCGTTCGTCGCGCTCGAGCGCGACCTCGCCGCGGAGGTCCCGCGCCCGGCGATCGCCGAGCTCGCGGCCGTCGCCGACGGCGTCGCGGGGCTCGCGCGCGGCCTCGCCGACGTGCAGCGCGATCGCGAGATGCTCCAGGCCGAGCTCCGCCATCAAGAGCGCCTCGCCGCGCTGGGGCGCGTCGTCGCCGGCGTCGCGCACGAGGTGCGCAACCCGCTCGCGTCGATCAAGCTGCGCGTCGACGTCGTGCGGAGCACGCGCGACGTCCCCGGCGACGCGCTCGGGGAGCTCGACGCGATCGACGAGGAGATCGCCCGGCTCGACCGGCTCGTCACCGACTTCCTCGTCGTCAGCGGGCGGCGCGTCGGCCGGCCCGTCGACAGCGACATCGGCGAGATCGCGCGCAAGCGCGTCGGGCAGCTCGCGCCGTGGGCGAAGGAGCACGGCGTGTCGATCACCGCCGTGGGGAGCGCGCGCGCGCGCGTCGACGAGGACGCCTGCGCGCGCGCCGTCGACAACCTGGTGAAGAACGCGATCGAGGCGTCGCCCCCCGGCGCCGAGGTGCGCGTGCGCGTCGAGGATCGCGCGGGCGGCGTCGCGATGACGGTCGAGGACGACGGGCCCGGCGTCCCGGAGCCGCGGGTCCACGAGCTCTTCGAGCCGTTCTTCACCACGAAGTCCGACGGCACCGGGCTCGGCCTCGCCGTATCGCGCGCGATCGCCGTCGCGAGCGGCGGCGACCTGTCGTACCGCCGCGAGGGCGGCGTGACGCGCTTCGAGCTCGTCCTCGCGGCGCGCGCGGGGGACGCGTGAGCACGATCCTGATCGTCGACGACGAGAAGGGCATCCGCGCCGGCCTCTCCACCGCGCTGGCGCGCGTCGGCTACGCGACGACGTCGGCGGCGAGCCTCGCCGAGGCGCGCGCGCACCTGGCGATCGCCGGCGCGTTCGACTGCGCGCTCCTCGACATCCGGCTGAAGGACGGCAGCGGGCTCGACCTGCTCCGCGAGCTCCGCGCGGGCCCGCACCACGACGTGCCGGTCATCGTCGCGACCGCGTACGACGACAGCGAGCGGACGATCGAGGCGATGCGCGACGGGGCGTTCGACTACATCACCAAGCCGTTCGATTTCCCGCGCCTCGTCGAGATGGTGGACCGCGCGGTGAAGCGGCGCCGGCCGCCGCCGCCCGCCGTCGGCGTGCCGGCGGAGACGTCGCCGCTGGTCGGCAGGAGCCCGGCGATGCACGCCGTCTGGAAG
>Ga0207710_10000880_pt1 | contig 16111 bp, 9 predicted proteins | sample KBSS24metaG_FD_184400 | JGI IMG/M metagenome (GOLD analysis project Ga0207710, IMG submission 184400) | Switchgrass rhizosphere microbial communities from Kellogg Biological Station, Michigan, USA - KBS S2-4 metaG (SPAdes) (version 2) | ecosystem: Host-associated > Plants > Roots > Rhizosphere >...
AGCCCGTGAACGGGTTCGCAAGCGTCGGCGCGCCCGGCGGAAACACGCCGTTCACCGGATCGAAAAGAAACTGCGGTGGAATGAAGAAAAGATTACCGGCGCGAACTTCAACCGGCAGCGCGCGACCATCAAGACCGCGCTCGAGCGTCTGAATTTCGAGAGTGACGCGGTCGTAGTAGATGCCGTATCCGCCGTGAATACTCGTGCGCAAATCCTTCGTCGAATAATTGAAGCCGATGCGAGGCGCGAAGTTGTTCTTGTCTTTACCTCGCGTGCCATGCAGGAAAGGAAGTATCAGCGGGTTCAACTCGTCCGTGCGGCTGACATTCTTGACGTCGGTATCGAGCTCATAGCGCAAGCCGATGTTCAAAGTTAATTGGCGGTTGATGCGCCAGTCGTCCTGAAAAAACGCGGCGATGTAAGTGTTGTCGGTGTCAGGCAGGACTAGCGAGCGATCCGGAACCCCGCTGCGAAGCGTCACCGCAAACAGCAGATCGTTGTCATCAACGCGGCCATCGCCGTTGCGATCGAAGTCGGGAAAGTCTTCGATCAACTCGATCCGTCCCTGTTGAAATACTTTCAGATCCAGATCCGACTCGACACGTTGAACTTCACCGCCAAAATTCAACGCGTGATTGCCGCGAAACATCGCGAACGTATCACCAAACTGGAAGCGCCGCTGTTTCGTTTGCTGCGGTACGCGGAACGACGCGCCGTCCTGAATGCTTGGAAACGTGAGTTGTGGTCCGGGCGCGACGGGCAGCGTATCGTTGCGGAAAGTGCTGAAGCTGAAGTTGAAAATGTTTACGTCATTCGCGGAAAACAGACGACTGTAATTGGCGAGGAAAGAGTTTGACTGGTTCTCGCTCGACTGGCGCTGCGAGGCGGAGCCGATGGAACGAACGAGCGTGCTGGCGGTTGTTCCCTGCTCTCGCTCAAAGGAGTAACGGAAATTGAAGCTATCTGCACCGTTGGGACGCCAGTCGATGCGATTGGTCGTCATGAAATCGTCGAGTGGCGAATCAGCAAAACCCCGCCTGATGGATCGCGTCGCCAGATCGCGCGTTCCAACGAGCACCACGCCATCCTGGTTGCGATCTTCAAACGAGCCGAAGAACCACGCCTGATTCTTTTTGATTGGTCCACCGATCGCGAACGCATACTGCTGGCGATCGAAGGGCGGTGATTGATCGAGACTGCGATCGAAGGTGGCAGGAAGGCCTTGCAGACTGCTGTCGCGGAAGTAAATCGAGCCCGAGCCGTGGAGATCGTTTGTGCCTGACTTGGTTATGACATTAATGACTGAAGATCCCGAGCGACCGAGTTGTGCTGAAAAACGATTCGTGGCGATCTGAAATTCCTGGATTGCTTCCTGCGAGATGTTTTGTATCGAGCCGCCTACGACATCGTCGTTAGTGTCGGCGCCGTCGATGGTTACATTGCCGCCGCGCCCGAGTTGACCGGCAGAAGAGATTACGACTGTGTTTGTCTTTGTCGGATCGAAATTCGGTGCGGGACTATTGCCCGGAACGAGCAACGCAAGCTCGAGAAAATTACGACCATTGAGTGGCAGGCTCTCGACTTCGCGCGACACGATCACGCCGTCGATCACAGAGTTACTGTTATCGACGAGCGGCTGGTTATAGGTGATGTCGTCAACGACTGCTCCATACGTCGCAATCTCGAGTTGCGGATTCAAAGTAGCCGTTTGGCCCACTTTGAGCGTCACAGACTTCGTGGCTTTCGTTGCGAATCCCTTTGATTCGACCAACACCTCGTAGTCGCCGGGCGTCATGTTCGAGAGAACATAGAAACCTTCGTCGTTGCTGACGGTTTCGCGTTTGACGCCAGTGGCTTTGTGAGTTGCGGTTATCTGCGCGCCGGCGATGACCGCGCCCATTTGATCCATGACGGTGCCGGTGAGAGTAGCGTTAGCAGCCTGCTGAGCGAACGTGGTGAGATGCGCAGAGATGATCACGAAACTCAAAACTATTAAACGCGTCATTTGTTTCCTTTCGTTTGGACAGGATGACAGGATTTACAGGATTCGCCCGATCACATCATCAACCAGACTTCTAGCTCTCTCTTCGCTCTTCGCTTCGGCAACAACACGAATGATCGGCTCGGTATTTGAGCCTCTCACCAACAACCATCCATCCGGCACGATCACTTTCACGCCATCGCGCGTGTCCATCTGATATTCAGCGAACTCCTGCCGCACGGTCCGGAGCACTCCCGCGATCCGATCCGAAGCAACAGAGATCTTTTCCTTCACGATCATGTAGCGCGGAATGTCAGCCAGTAGCTCGGTCACTGACTTCTTCGATTCAGCGAGCAGATGCAGCACGAGTGCGATACCCACCAGGCTATCGCGCGCGAAATTGATTCGCGGATAAATCACGCCGCCGTTACCCTCACCACCAATCACCGCGCGCTGTAACTGCATCGCATCCGTGACATTCACCTCGCCAATCTTCGTCAGAAACATCGGACAATCGAACTTCTTCGCGACGTCTGCGACCGCTGAAGTCGTCGAGAGATTCGCGACGACTGGTCCCTTCTCGCGCCCAAGCACGAAAAGAGTCGCGAGCACGAGCGTGTTGTCTTCGCCGATCGCCTCGCCTTCTTCTGAGACGATCGCCAGTCGATCCGCGTCCATGTCCTGCGCGAAGCCGATGTCAGCTTTATTTTCTTTGACTGCACGACGTAGATCACCGAGGTTTTCAGGCAATGGCTCAGCCGGACGCGGGAACGAGCCGTCAGGCGTGGTGTTTAGTCGAATCACTTCAGCGCCGAGCGCTTCGATCAGCTTTGGACCCACGAGCGAGCCCGCGCCGTTACACGAGTCGAGCACGACGCGCAGCTTCTTCTCTGTTTTTGGCAGTGGACCAAGCACGTCGAGGATCGACTTGATGTGCAGATCAGTCGCGCCTTCGACTACTTCAACTGTTCGTAGCTCCGCGCCGCCGACTTTCGTGTATTCGCCCTGGTGATAGATATCGAGTAACTCGCGCGCCTGTCCGGCATCGAGAAAGAGTCCGCTCGAGCCGATGAATTTCAGTGCGTTCCATTCAGCAGGATTGTGACTCGCGGTTATCGCAATGCCGCCCTGCGCGCGACGATGACGCACTTGCAGTTGAACTGTCGGGACCGGGCACACGCCGATATCGACGACGCGACTTCCGGTTGAAAGCAGTCCGGCGATAACGGCGTGCTTCACCATCTCGCCTGACGTTCTCGGATCGCGGCCAATAACGATCGTGCCCGAGCCCGTGTGCGTACCGAACGCCTGCGCGAAGCGCGTGAGTAGTTTCGGCGTGAGCGATTGGCCCACGACGCCACGCACGCCGGAGATGCTAATTTTGAGAGTGGGTATGGCTCGCATTGGACGAGTTCTGGTTAGACAGGATGGACAGGATTTTCATGATGAACAAGATATCTTGTAAATCATGTAAATCCTGTCTAAGACTTACCGTTTAATCCGGTCGCGTGCCCAGTCGAGTAGCTCGCGGGCCGCTGCGTCCTCTTGGGCTTCAACGATGATCCGGATCATTGACTCGGTATTTGATCCACGCACGTGAACCCAACCGTCAGGCAACGTCACCTTGATTCCATCCGTCGCATCGATCTCGAGCCCTTCCTGCTCCATCACCGCTCGAAACTCCTGCAACACCGAGTACAAACGATGCGGCTCGACGTTTACGTTGTGCTTCAGGATTGTCAGCCGCGGCAGCCCCGCGACGAGATCCGAGATGCGCTCGCCGGTTTGGGCCATGTGCTCGAGTATCAATCCGATCGCGGCGGCACTGTCGTGCGTCAAGTGAACTTCCGGGACAGTGATCCCGCCACTTCCCTCACCGCCAAGAACACCGTTATGCTCGATCAAACCTTCCGAGATGTAGGCTTGGCCCACCGGAACACGCACCACACTTCCACCATGACGCGCGGCAATGATGTCAACCGCACTCGACGTCGAAACATTCGTAACCACCACGCCGGCTTTCTTTCGCAGACGAATGTCAGCGGCGATGGCGAGCGTCATCTCCTCGGAGAGCGGCTCGCCAAGGTCGCTGACGATTCCCAGGCGCTCGCCATCGGCGTCATGGGCGAAGCCGATGGCGGCGCGGCCAGCCTTCACCACTGCACGTAGCTGGGCCATAGTCTCAGGCTTGGGCTCGGGAGCGTGCGGGAAAGGGGCCGTAGGGTTATCGTTGACTGCAAGCACTTCGCAGCCCAGTTTCGTCAACCACTTCGGACTCAGAAACGAAACGGCGCCGTTACAACAATCAACCGCGACAGTTAAATTTTTGGATCTAATTGCGTCCGTCGCAAAATTCTCATGCAGGACTTTGATGTGCTCTTCAATCGCATCAGCAGTTTGGACGACTTGTTTGATCGTGTCCCAACCAGCCTTCGCATACTCACCCTGGTGAAAGATGTCGAGCAATTCTTCTCCCTGAGTGGAATTGAGATACAAGCCATCGCTACGCACAAACTTCAGCGCGTTCCATTGCCACGGATTGTGACCCGCTGTGATCGCGATGCCGCCGTCAGCTTTCAGCCACTTCACTGCGAGCTGCATGCTGGGCGTCGGGCAAATGCCGAGGTCGACAACCTCACAACCTGTGGCGAGCAGTCCTGCCAGCACGGCTGAGCGAATCATCTGGCCCGACGGCCGCGTGTCGCGACAAACAAGAATCCGCCCGCGGTCCAGGTAGGTTCCAAAGCTCTCGGCAAACTCGACCGCCAGCTCGGGGGTGAAGGTTTCACCGACAATTCCCCGCACGCCGGTGATGCCGATTTTCAGCGGTTTCATCGAAACTTTCTTTGTCTGAATTCTCAGGAAGCTGGGCTGTCGGACTTAATTGTACCCCACGACATAAGTAATCGTCTCCACCAAAAGGTTGACGCGCAGCGCGATCTTTCGACTGATAACGACGAGTGCTATTCTCTACCGCCATGAGAGGAATATTGAGACGAACATTGCCGCTTGCCGTCGCCGTGCTGGCGTTATTTCCCTTCGTTGAAGCCCGCAGTCAGGAACCAACAAAAACGCTCGCTGAGCGGCTCGGCTACCCGAGTGACGCGAAACTTTTGATCGTGCATGCTGACGATCTCGGTATGGCCCACTCGGTAAACGCCGCCACGATGAAGGCGTTGGAAACAGGTCTCGTTAACTCGGGCAGCATCATGGTTCCGTGCCCGTGGCTTTCAGAAATCGCGGCGTTCGCGCGTGCGAATCCGCAAGCCGATCTCGGTCTGCACTTAACCCTGACGAGTGAATGGACCACGTTCCGCTGGGGACCGATCGCGTCGCGCGACAAAGTGTCGTCGCTATTGGATAAAGACGGTTATTTGCGACTGACGGAGAGTGAAGCGGCGGCGCAAGCTGATCCGAAGGAAGTCGAGATGGAGATCACCGCACAGATCGAGCGGGCTCGTGCGCTCGGCATTCAACCGACGCATCTCGACTCGCACATGGGAACGCTTTATCAGAACAAGGCGCTGTTTGAAGTGTTCCTGCGTGTCGCGCGTAGTCAGAAGCTGCCGGTGCGAGTGGCGAAGACGTGGTTTACGCGTGCGGACTTTCTGCCGCAAACGCTGACGGCAGACGATGTTTACATCGATCGAGTGCTCGATATTAATCCGACTGTCGCGCCACAGGATTGGGCCAGGTTTTACAGCGACGCGTTCAAGAAACTCGAACCCGGCGTGACGGAAGTCGTGATTCACCTCGCGTACGACGACGCCGAAATGCGCGCGGCAACATCCAATCACCCTGACTGGGGCGCAGCCTGGCGGCAGCGCGACTTCGAGTTCTTTACCAGCGATGCCTTCCGTAAAGTCCTTCAGGAAAACAACATAAAACTCATTACCTGGCGTGAGATTGGTAAATTGATCAAGTAGGTTCCACAGATTGCGCAGATTACACCGAGGCAAAAAAGAAATCTGTGTAATCTGTGGATAAAAGTGGCCCTCTTCCCCTCTCTTTCGCGCGTTATTCGATTGACGGCAGCAATTGAGCTTGCCGAATTTTCCCAAGTGCCTGAAGGAGAGCACCATGAAATACATTCAAAGGGCGATCGCATTTTCTGGTCTACTTGTACTTTTGACGTTCTCATCCGCTTTCGGACAGTCTGACCGGCAGACCATCATACATATACCTTTTAATTTTAGTGTCGGTGAGAAAAGTTTTCCGTCCGGCAAGTACGTCATCGAGCGGAACAGGAATAACTCAGACACAGTGTGGGTAATTCGGAATAAGGACAACGACAAGAGCGCAATTGTGGTAACGAGATCAGCTCGTGCAAACGACGTGGTGGAAGAAACACGACTGGTCTTCAACCGTTATGACGATCTTTATTTTCTGTCGGAGTTCTGGATCGTCGGTGGTCAAAACGGACACGAAATCCCGATCTCCAATCGCGAGAAAGCGTTGGAAAAAGCTGTAGCAGTAAAGCGCCAGGAGCAAATCCTGATCGGTTCTGGCAAGTAATCAAACGGGGGCGCACACTGAAGGCACAGGCCCTGACCAGCAAGTCAGGGCCTTGCTTTTTGTCGCGAAGTCGACTAGGAAGAATCGCGCTGGTTTTCAATTCAGACGATTCGAGGAGTCGCCGGTGACAATTGACAAGCTTTCACGCCGCCAGTTTTTGGGAGCTGGCGGCATCAGTGTGTTTGGTCTAATCGCTTCGCGTGCCAACGCATGGTCCAGCCAGAATGGTCACTTCACGATGTATGTTGGCACATACACCGCCGGGAAGAGTGAGGGTATCTACGGCTATCACATGTCTTCCGATACCTTGCACAGGATGAGTCGTTTCACCTCGTCAAGATCAGTGAACCCGTCTTTCCTCGCGATCGATGACAGCAAAACTTATCTGTATGCGGTGAACGAGGTTGGCGAATATGCCGGCAAGCCCGGTGGCGGCGTCAGCGCATTTAAGATCGTCGATGGAGGCGGTCTCAGACTGCTGAATGAACAAGCTACACTGGGCGCTGATCCGTGCTACGTAACAATCGATCGCCGCAGGAAAAACTTACTCGTCGCTAATTACACCGGCGGTAGCGTTACTGTGCTACCAATACGTTCCGACGGCACGTTGGGTATGGCAACTGACGTGAAGCAACACGAAGGCTCAGGCCCAAAAGAACAACAAAAGGGACCACACGCACATTGTGTAATCCTCGATCGTTCCGAGCGACATGCGCTCGTCGCCGATCTGGGGATCGATAAAGTCATGATTTATCGTTTTGACAGCGCCAAAGGGAAGTTGCTACCGAACAACCAACCTTTTGCAGAGCTGAAAGCCGGTGCTGGCCCGCGGCACCTGACTTTTCATCCGAATGGTAAGTTTCTCTACGCGATCAGTGAGCTCGACTCGACAATCACAGCATTTGATTACGACGAACGTAACGGCACGCTCGCACACATCGATACTGTTTCGACTCTACCCGGCGATTTCTCGGGCGTCAGTTACTGCGCCGATGTGCACATCCTTTCGTCCGGCAGGTTTCTTTACGGTTCGAATCGCGGACACAACAGCATCGTTGTTTTCGAGATCGATCAGCGTTCCGGCAAACTGAAGCTCGTCGAACATGTCTCGACCCAGGGAGACTGGCCGCGCAATTTTGTAATCGGCCCGGCTGACGTCACTTTGTGGGTTGCCAATCAACGCAGCGACAACTTTGTTGGGTTCGGGATCGACCCAAGAACCGGCCACCTTACTCCGCTGAATGTGATCGAACAGATTCCCTCTCCCGTCTGCCTCAAATTTCTCTAGCAGCGGGGGCAAGCCACCCTTCCTGACTTGTTCTTTTTTCAGGTCCTTTAATGGAATGAACAAGTCAGGAAGGGTGGCTTGCCCCCGCTCATGGAAGAGTCTTTGTTTGATGACCATTGAAAAGTCTGTCTAATTAGATAAAATACCTCGCGTTCCTGAAATTCCTGCCTGAGGACAGCTAATAGATGCGGAAACCCATACGTGCCCTGTGGGCAGTCAGCCTGTCACTGTGCTTCGCTCTCCAGCCACTTACAGCCCAGACGCCCAATGCCGTCGACAGCGACGAATTCTTCCAACGCGCCAGCCGCAATGGTCCGGAGCGCGATCACTCCCGGAAGATCGAAGACCTGCTCAAGCGCATGACGCTTGAAGAAAAAGTCGGGCAGATGACCCAACTCGCCATCGGGGCGATCGCTTCCGGGCAAGATCAGCAGATCAAAGTGGACCCGGTAAAACTCGAGAATGCGATCGTCAAATACGGCGTCGGCTCGATTCTCAACGTCTCTGACCAGGCGCTCACTGTCGATCACTGGCACCAGATCATCGGTCAGATTCAGGAAACCGCGACGAAGAAAACACGACTCGGCATTCCGATGATGTACGGCATCGACTCCATTCACGGCGCCAACTACGTCCAGGGCGCGACGCTCTTCCCACAAGAGATCGGAATGGCAGCGACATTCAATCCCGAGTTGATGAAGCGCGCCGCGGAGATCACTGCGATCGAAACACGCGCCGCCGGCATACCGTGGAGTTTCTCGCCTGTTCTCGATCTCGGTCGGAATCCACTGTGGCCGCGTTTCTGGGAAACGTTTGGCGAGGATCCATATCTCGCGAAAGTGATGGGCGTTGCTTTCGTACGCGGCCTCGAAGGAACAGACGTTTCATCGTCGAGCGCGGTCGCGTCGAGTCTGAAGCATTACATGGGCTACAGTTTTCCGCTCACCGGACGTGATCGCACGTCCGCGTGGATTCCTGAGAATTACCTGCGCGAATACTTTCTCCCAACATTCGAGACTGCGGTCAAAGCCGGCGCGCGCACGATAATGATCAACTCGGGCGAGATCAACGGCGTTCCGGGGCACGTCAATCATCACATTCTGACTGACATCCTGCGAACTGAGCTTGGCTTCAAAGGTCTCGTCGTTTCTGACTGGCAAGACATCAAGAAACTCGTCAACGTGTGGCGCATCGCGGCGGATGAAAAAGAAGCGACACGCCTCGCGGTGATGGCGGGCATCGACATGAGCATGGTGCCGGACAATCTGAGTTTCGCCGATCACCTGATCGCGCTCGTGAAGGAAGGCGCAGTGCCGCAGTCGCGCATCGATGAAGCAGTACGTCGCATACTTTGGGTTAAGTTTGAGCTCGGGCTGTTTGAGAAGCCGATGCCGGATGCATCGCTGAAGTCGAAATTTGGTTTGCCTGAGTATCGACAGGTCAGTCTGGATGCGGCGCGCGAGTCGATCACGCTTTTGAAGAACAGTAACAACATCCTGCCACTCGCGAAGACGACAAAAGTTCTCGTCACTGGTCCAACATCAGATTCGTTAGTCTCGATGAACAACGGCTGGACTTACGTGTGGCAAGGATCGGCAGAAAATCTTTATCCGAAAGATCGACATACGATTAGACGAGCAATCGAAGCGAAACTTGGCGCCGGTAACGTCACGTTTGTTCAGGGCACAAAGATCACACGCGCTGCCGGGCCGTCAAACAGCACGCCAACGGATCAGGAAGAGGAAGTCGATATCGCGGCGGCCGTTCAAGCCGCGCGTAATGTTGATGTCGTCGTGCTGGCGCTGGGCGAAGGCTCGTATTGCGAAACACCGGGCAACATCACAGACCTGACGATCGGCGCGCCGCAGGTGAAACTCGCCGAAGCATTGAAAGCCACCGGAAAGCCGATCGTGCTCGTGCTCGTCGAGGGTCGTCCACGCATCATCAATCAGATCGCCGATAACATGAATGCGATCGTGATGGCTTACAACCCGAGTCATGAAGGCGGCACAGCGATCGCTGATGTGTTGTTTGGCGACGTGAATCCGAGCGGCAAGCTTCCGTTCACTTACCCGCGCACGCCAAACGGTCTGATCAATTACGATCACAAACCATTCGAGACAGAGAACACTTCGTTTGGAAACATGGCGTTCAATCCGCAGTTCCAATTCGGTGATGGATTGAGCTATACGACTTTCACGTACAGCGATCTGCGAATTGGGAAACAAACGATTTCCGCGAACGAAGAGTTGCCAGTGAGCGTGGTAGTTAGGAACGCGGGCACTCGCGCTGGTAAAGAAGCCGTTCTGGTTTACGTGAGCGATCTGGTTGCGTCGCTATCACCGCCGGGAAAACGTCTGCGACGATTTGCGAAGGTGAATCTCGCGCCCGGTGAGAGCCGGACGCTGAACTTTAAACTTCGCCGCGAGGATCTATCATTTATCGGTACTGATAACAAACCGGTTGTTGAGCCTGGTGAGTTTGAAGTTCGGATTGCTGGTCTGACGCAAAAGTTCACAGTCAAATAGTTGACAGGATTTGCAAGATTTTCAGGATGAACAGGATAAGTCTTGTCAATCCTGTAAATCCTGTCATCCTGTCTGAAACTAACATCACCTAAACGAATCAAAATGAAAATAAATCGCTACCTCCCGATCTTCCTGATCATCACGTGCACGGTCGTCGCATCAGCGCAGCAGAAGCTGAACCTGATGCCTGTCCCAGCATCAATCACGTTCCATAACGAACGGTTGGCCGTCGACAGCAACTTCCGCGTCGCGACGCGCGGCCATTCGGACGCACGTTTGCAAGCAGCGATCTGGCGCTTCATGAAGCGTCTCGAAGGACGCACCGTCCTGACACTCGACTCCACCCTCGCACCCGACGATCAAACCACACCTCTGATCATCCAGACGCAAGGCCCCGGCAAAAACATTCCCGGGCTCGGCGAAGACGAGAGCTATCGCATCGACATCACCAGACGGCAGGCCATTCTCAGCGCGCCCACAGTTGTCGGCGCGATTCGCGGCCTCGAGACTGTACTGCAACTACTCGACGCCGATCGAAATGGTTACTTCCTGCCCGGCGTGCAAATCGACGATCGACCACGCTTTCCCTGGCGCGGGTTGCTGATCGACGTCGCGCGTCACTTTCAAACAATGGACGTTCTGAAGCGCAATCTCGACGGGATGGCCGCCGTGAAAATGAACGTCTTACACTGGCACCTCTCCGAAGACCAGGGCTTCCGCGTCGAAAGTAAAAAATTTCCAAAGCTGCACCAGCTCGGCTCCGACGGCAACTACTACACGCAGGAACAGGTGAAAGAGATCATCGCGTACGCACGCGATCGCGGCATTCGCGTCGTGCCGGAGTTTGATATACCCGGTCACAGCACGAGCTGGCTGGTTGGTTATCCGGAGCTAGGCAGCGCGCCTGGTCCATACACGATCGAGCGCCGCCCGGGAATCTTCGAGCCCGCGCTCGACCCGACGCGCGAAGACGTCTACAAGTTTCTCGACACATTTCTCGGCGAGATGGCCGCGCTGTTTCCCGACGACTATCTGCACATCGGCGGCGACGAGAACGAAGGCAAGCAGTGGGATCGCAATCCCGCGATCCAGGCTTACATGAAAGAGAAAGGCATCAAAGACAATCACGCGCTGCAGGCTTACTTCAACACGCGACTGCTGAAGATTCTTCAGAAGCACAAGAAGAAGATGATCGGCTGGGACGAGATCCTGCAACCCGAGCTGCCGAAGGACGCCATGATTCAGTCGTGGCGTGGCACTGCGGCGCTCGCCGAAGCCGCGCGTAAAGGTTATGACGGTATTCTCTCGAACGGTTATTACATCGATCTGATTCAACCCGCGTCGCAACACTACGTTCCCGATCCACTTCCCGCCGATAGCACTCTGACGCCTGAAGAGGCGAAGCACGTGCTCGGTGGTGAAGCGACGATGTGGGCTGAGTGGGTGACGCCCGAAACGATCGACTCGCGCATCTGGCCTCGCACCGCCGCGATCGCGGAAAGACTCTGGTCACCGCGAAGCGTGACTGACGTCGCCGACATGTATCGCCGGCTCGCAGTGCTCAGTCTCCAGTTGGAAGAGCTCGGTCTTACGCACAAAAGAAATCAGGAAATGATGTTGCGGCGTCTCGTGCGCAACGATGACATTGGACCACTGCGCACGCTTGTTTCCGTAATCGAGCCGGTGAAGGAATACCGTCGCTACCAGCAACGCCCGCAGACGATGCTCAGCCCGTTGACGGGCGTGATTGACGCGACGACTCCCGACAGTGAAACCGCGAGGAAGTTTCAGTGGATGGTGTCGGAGTTTCTCAATGATGGACCACGTTTCCAGCTCTACCGCGCGGAGTTGAGCCAGATGCTCGGTGACTGGCAAACTGCGGGTGCATCACTGAACCCGGTGATCGATCGATCGCCGGCGTTGAAAGAGATCAAGCCGCTCGCGCACAATCTTTCCGAGCTCGGCGCGACGGGCCTCGAGGCGCTAACTTATTTAAAACTCAACATGCCGCCACCGCGTGACTGGCGCGAGCAGAGTTTGGCGAAAGTTGAAGAAGCGACGAAGCCGTATGGCGCGCTGGAGTTTGTTGTGATTTCCGGGGTCAAACAATTAGTGAACGCCGCGGCCGAAGTCAAACGCTGACAGGATTGACAAGATGTTTACAAGATTTACATGTTCATCTTGTAGAATCTTGTAAATCCTGTCTAAGACTGTCTCATGGTATTCGTACTCGCATTGCTGTTGACCTTCATCGGCGACGAACAATGCCTCTCGTGTCACGAAAAGCAACGCACATATCTCAACACCGCACATCACTTAACCTCACGCGAGGCAAACGCGACTTCGATTCTCGGTAGTTTCGCGCCCGGCAAGAACGTTCTCGCTGCGCAGCCCGAACTGCATTATCGAATGGAGGCGCGCAACAACGGCTTTTTCCAGGTCGGCATCCTCGGCACGCCGCCCGACACCGTCTCGCTCTCTGAACGCTTCGATATCGTCATCGGCTCCGGGCGCAAAGGACAAACATATCTCTACTGGGACAAGAACGATCAACTCTTTCAACTACCGGTTTCTTACTGGACCGAAGTGGCGAGTTGGGTCAACAGCCCCGGCTACGGTGATCGGACGATCGAGTTCAGCAGGCCGGTTTCCGCGCGTTGTCTCGAATGTCACGCATCATCATTCGACGCCGTCACAAACGCGGGTGTCGCAAATAAATACCGGCGCGCTGATTACGTGCTCGGTATCTCGTGCGAGCGTTGTCATGGACCAGGCAAGCAACATGCTGAGCTGAACAAGCCCGGCGCGCCGAAGCCCGTCGATCAGGCGATCGTTAATCCCGCGAAATTGCCGCGCGACCGCCAACTCGCGTTGTGTTCACTCTGTCACGGAGGAATCGGCGTCGCGAAGGCGGCAGCATTTTCTTTCAAGGCCGGCGACGCGCTCGAGGATTTTCTGAAGCTGGAGATTCCGAAAGAAGACGAAGCGCTCGACGTACACGGTAATCAGATCGCGCTCCTGGAGCGAAGCAAGTGTTTTAAATCGTCATCAATGACCTGTTCGACGTGTCACGACGTGCATCTTCGGCAACGCGACGTCACCGATTTCTCTGAGCGCTGCATGGCCTGTCACAAAGTCGAGAGCTGTGGCCTATTTCCAAAACGCGGCCACACGATCGCCGGAAAGTGCGTTGACTGTCACCTCCCAAATCAAACGTCCAACGTTATCTTCTCCACCCACGACGGCGTACGCATCCGACCCAAAGTCCGCAACCACTGGATCAAGATCTATTAGCCACAAACGGGATCACAAAAGGCACAAAAAGGATCACAAAAAGCACAAAGGAATTTAGATGACTTCCCTTCATTGAAAATAACTTCTGTGCTTTTTGTAGTCTGTTTTGTGCTTTTTGTGATCTGTTGTTGTGGCCTATCGTGGCACGGGTTCGTTGGGTTTGGCGATGCGTATCCAGTGATCGGTGAATGATGCGTGCATGCCGGTTAACTCAACTTTCGGCATGTGGCACGTCGCGCAATTCTTCGTCCTGACGGGACAAGCCGCGGCACTGCGGCGTTCAGTCTTCGCTTCCTTCGTTGTCGTTAAGTGACACGCCAAACACTTCGCATCGTAATGCGCCGCATCCTTCTTCAAATGCTCATGCGGATTGTGACACGCCAGACAACTCACGCGCGGATCGTTCGTGTTGTGACCACGACTATTGAACATCCGGTACGGTTGAAAGCGAATGTTGTTGATACCTGACTGGCCCGGCAACAACATCGCCTGCTCGAAACTCGTGTGACACGTGCCGCAAAACGACTGCGAAAGCTCGAACGCGCCGAGGCCGCCGGGATTGAAGATTTGCGGCTCATCCAGCTTCTTTTCCTTCATCGCCACAAGATGCTTCTCGCCTGGTCCATGACACGCTTCACATTCCACCCCCGGCCGCAATCGATCGAGCTTCAACTCGAAACCGTTAACCGCCCCAGTCGTGTGGCAACCGAAACACTGTTGCGGCTCCTCGCCGACAATCGCACGTCCCAACGCATCTTCGAGCGAGGCGGGCACATTCGTCCGGTGGCCGATCGTGAAATCGAGCGCGCGCAGTTTCTCAAAATAGCTGACGCGCGTTTCGTAAAACACGTCGTTCTGACGAAACACGTAAGTCTGTCCGACATGGCCCTGACCAAAACAATAGAGAATGGGCTTCGAGACACTGTTTGTGCCATCTGAAACTTTGTACGTAACGTTTTGGCCCTGGCGCGCGAGCTCGTAAGTGTAGTTACTGTTCTTGAAGGTGAGACGGCCGCGTGCAGTGAGGATCCTGCAATCGGGCGCAACTTCCAAAGCCTGGGCCATCGGCGTATTCAGTTGCGCCGCCTCCTTCTGGTGACAATCGACGCACGCCTTGTTACCGACAAACTTGATGCCGCGCGTGTCTGTATTCGGTCGCCACTCGGAGAAAAACGTGTCCGTCTGCGCGCGGCAGAGGATCACGATTAATCCACAGATTACACAGATGACGCCGATTATTTTCACTTTTTCGACAAGCCTGACCCTTCGACGACCTTTATATACGTGTTCAGCGGCGGGTTTGTGAGCTTATCGATCTTGCCGCTGGGCCAGCGTATCTCCACGAAATCGATCTTTGTTGCCGCTCCGAGACCGAGAATCTCACGCGGATCGTGCGATGAGAGATAACTGCCGCCGCCCGTTTTCAGACGACTGCGTTTCAACGTTCCTGCCTGCCACGTGATCATCGCGCCGACAGCCGCCGGATTGCTCTTCGTCGCAATCAACTGAAGCCCGATCCAGTTGTTGCGATTGCCGCCCTGATTGCGCAGCAAGAGCGGCGGCTCGCCGTTGTTTGAAGTGAGCACGTCTGCATCGCCGTCGTTATCGAAATCGCCGAGCGCCATGCCGCGACCGGAAAACATCTTCGTAAAGACCGGACCGGAGCTCGCGCTCACGTCTTTGAAAGCGCGACCCGTGTTCTCGAACAACAGCAACTGCTCTTTGTGCTTCACGCGCGGTATACGCGACTCGATCATATCGTCAGGATGCCCGTTGACGAGAAAGAGATCGGGATCGCCGTCGTTGTCGTAGTCAAAAAACTTCAGACCCCAGCCGCTGAGCAGTTGCGTCGCGGGCGCAATCTCGCCGGGCTGATCGGTGAAGATCAACTCCTTGTCGTTATGATAGAGACTGAAGAACTCCTGATCGATGTTGGCGACGAAGAGATCCTGCCAGCCGTCGCCATCGAAGTCAGCAGCGTCAACGCCCATGCCCGACCGCGGCCGCCCGGCTTCGCCGTACGCAACACCGGCAGCGAGCCCGATCTCCTCAAACTTTCCGCCACCTTTGTTGAGAAAAAGAAAGTTGGGCATCGTGTCGTTGGCGACGAAGAGATCCATCAAGCCGTCGTTATTTACATCGGTGGCGACAGCGCCGAATGACTTGCCCGGCGATCCGGCGATGCCCGACTCGCGGCTCACGTCCTGAAACGTACCGTCGCCGTTGTTGTGAAAGAGACGCGACGGCTGCGGCTTGAAGAGCCGTGGAACGCAGTAATAACGCTGTTTCAGAGTCGGATCAGTGCAGAGCGGATTCTGCGATTTATCGTAGAACACGAAGCTCGAAACGAAGAGATCGAGCTTGGCGTCGTTGTCGTAATCGAACCACGTAGCGCAGGTGGACCACCCGGGCGCCGAAACGCCGGCTTTGCCGGTCACGTCGGTGAACGTGCCGTTGCCGTTGTTATGATAGAGAATATTTGAGCCGTAGTTCGTGATGTAGAGA
>Ga0207710_10000886_pt1 | contig 16030 bp, 16 predicted proteins | sample KBSS24metaG_FD_184400 | JGI IMG/M metagenome (GOLD analysis project Ga0207710, IMG submission 184400) | Switchgrass rhizosphere microbial communities from Kellogg Biological Station, Michigan, USA - KBS S2-4 metaG (SPAdes) (version 2) | ecosystem: Host-associated > Plants > Roots > Rhizosphere...
TACTGTTTCCGCAAAAAAAGAGGGTAAAAATATAAACCAATTATCTGTTTGCCTCATCTTTCCTGGCTATTGATAACGTCCCCTGCGCAATCTGTCTTCCAGGTAAAGTTGAATAAAAAGTTTCTGTTCAGTTCTTTTTAAATGAAGAGCGGGTTGATCATTGATAAACCTGTTATCATAATATACATGATGTTCAAATCCGATAGCCATGGTGTGAGAAAGATTAATGATTACTCTCGGCTTGATGATGCCGATCTTACTTTTACCAGCCAATCCTTCATAATTCCATATCCAATAATAATAACCGTTAAAACCAAAGCTTATCCATTTGCCGATGTTCAATGTTTCTTCGATCCTTCCTTCAACTCCGCCACCAAATGGATAATCACGAAACTCAGAGGTATCCGGGCCAAACCTTGTACTGTTTCCTGCCAATGGAACTCCCGCTAAATGAAATCCTGAATATAAATTGGAATGCCTGCGAAACTGGATCTTTGAAATAATTCCCGGTCCAAAACCGAGGCTTCCTACTTCAAAAACATTATTATTCCAATAATCAAAATGCTGGAATATACCGATGAGAGTTGCATTGCGCCCTTTGATTATATTTTTTCCAAACAATAAGCCATAGCCCAGCACATTATCCAATAGCTTTTCATTGTTGCCATATCTTGATTCAATTCGTAATCTAAAAAGGTCGAAAGGTTTTCGTCGTCTTACTTCAAAAGGATCGCCATAATCAAGTTGTAGGTTGAAAATAGCATTGGTTTTGCCGCTTCCAAATTTATTATTATCATTTACTTTATGAATTCCTGCACTCAATGTAATGTTTAATGGTTCTTTCTGATAAACTTCTATTGCTGTATGACGAAACATTTTTCCTTGTGTGAAGCGATTTAATGCTCTTGTTGGATTAATGATTCCCGCAAACAACTCACGAAAAACTCTTTCACCGCCCCGTGTACGATCATCTAAAATATTTGAACTGATACGATACAGAACTTCGCCAAGAAATGCACCACTGACAGGTGTATTGATCAAATCGTTTCTTGAAGGCTTTGTATTTTCACCAAAATATTCCCACATAAAACTACCGGCGAAAGTAAATGGATACGAGGCCCAAAAAGAATAACCATTACTACGGGCTACATTAAAATAATTGCTGCCGGAATGAGGGTGCCCGATAAAATTAACTCCAAAGCGATCAGCATCCCATTCCCAACCACCTTTAAGATTATTCTTCCATACTGTAGTATTAACTCTCGCCCAATCATAATTAAAAACATAACGGCTGAGTGACCAGTTAAAGGCATTAGCCATTGCAACCCTTAGGGTAACAAGTGTCCATGGATATCTTCGATTGTAGACGGGGTCATCGTTTAGCAGATCTCCGTAAGCATTACGGGGTCGATTGTCTACAGTTGTGTCATTGGCGACCGAGTCTTTTTGGAGAAAACTATTCCTTGTAGCAGTATCCTGTTCAGAAACAGTCTGAGAAAATGTATTTACAACAAATAACAAGAAGCAAATGGTAAAAACTTTCCTCATAACTATTAAAGGCTCGGCTTTGCCTCAATAGTTTAGCATCAAACGTGCCATAAAAGGATAGCACTAATTCGTGAAAATAGATTTTTGGATTATTTCTCTCACTTTATCTGCAGGAATTCTTTCTTGTTGCATTGAATCACGATAGCGGATGGTTACAGTATTATCTTCTTTAGTTTGGTGATCGACTGTAACACAGAAAGGTGTTCCAATTGCATCCATGCGACGATAGCGTTTTCCTATTGCGTCTTTCTCTTCATAAAAACACCGGAAATGAGACTTGCATTCATCCATGATTTTTCTTGCTATTTCGGGAAGTCCGTCTTTTTTTAGCAAAGGCAAAATAGCCAATTTAAGCGGAGCAAGTTTTGGAGGAAATTTTAAAACAACACGATCATCTTTCTTTTCAGGAGTACTTAAATCTTCTTCTGTGTAAGCATTACTCATCACTGAAAGAAACATTCTGTCCAAACCAATAGACGTTTCAATAACATAAGGAATATAATTGCCGAAAGGTTTTCCTGTGCTCTCATCTACATCATTATCGAAATACTGCATTTTCTTTTTGCTATACTCCTGGTGGCTTTTCAGATCAAAATCAGTACGACTATGAATACCTTCTACTTCTTTAAAGCCGATGGGGAATTCATATTCAATATCGCAGGCAGCGTCGGCATAATGTGCCAATTTGATATGATCATGAAAACGGTACTTTTCTTTTGCTGTGCCCAAACTTAAATGCCATTTCAATCTTTCTTCCTTCCAGTATTCATACCATTCTTTTTGTGTGCCGGGGCGAATAAAGAACTGCATTTCCATTTGCTCAAACTCTCTCATTCGAAATATAAATTGTCTTGCTACGATCTCATTGCGGAATGCTTTTCCAATTTGTGCAATGCCAAAAGGAATTTTCATCCTTCCTGTTTTTTGCACATTTAAAAAATTAACGAAGATGCCTTGTGCAGTTTCGGGCCGTAAATAAACCTTATTGTCTGCATCATCAGCTGAAACAGTAGAACCAAATTCAGTAGAGAACATAAGATTGAATTGACGAATATCCGTCCAATTCGCAGTATTGCTTATCGCACATTTTATATTGTGATCAACAATCAGTTTTTTCAATCCATCAAAATCATCTTTGGCCAATAACCTGTCCATATCTGCCAGCAAGCCCTTTGATTCATCATGGCGTCCTTCCTTTTCCATAAGTTCTGCCTGGCCTTCTATCAAATGATCGACTCTGTATCTTTTTTTACTGTCTTTGTTATCGATCATCGGGTCATTAAAGTTATCTACATGTCCGGAAGCTTTCCACGTGGTAGGATGCATGAAGATGGCTGCATCAATACCTACGATGTTCTCGTTCATGCGGGTCATACTGTCCCACCAATAATCTTTGATGTTTTTTTTCAATTCACTTCCCCATTGACCATAATCATATACGGCCTGCAGCCCATCATATATTTCACTGGAAGGAAAAATAAAACCATACTCTTTGCAATGCGAGATGATCGCCTGGAATTTGTTACTATCGGTTGCCATAGGGACAAAAATAAGTCAGAACTTGGATTTATGGGATTAATGCAATGAATAAGAAATAATGTAAATGTCCGGGATGATAAATAAAAGAATTAAGATGAAGTGCCCGGCGCTTTAATCACTGTTTTTCCTTCGGATTGTTGCTGAATGGATTTTTGCGATTCTACTTCAACTTGTTTTACCCACACAGCATAACTATTAGGATAGATAGCCGATCCGGTATGAATAGCATATACTCTTGTAAAGACTGCTCCAAAATATAAAATAGCAGCAGAGTAATAAACCCACATAAGTACTACAATGACGGAGCCGGCAGCGCCATAAGCAGATGTCATGCGGCTATGACCAAGATAGTAGCTGATCAAAAACTTACCGACCAAAAATAAAAATGCTGTAACAGCGGCGCCAACTTTTACATGTTTCCAATCCACACGGGCATCGGGCAGTACCTTGAATATGGCGCCAAAAATAAATGTGCTGATAAGAAAAGTAAGTATGAGATTGATTATATAAACAAGTATAACGGTAAGCTCAGGGAATCTCTGCGTAAGCCGGTCAAGCAAAATATCCATGGCTCCATTAAGAACAAGCGATACCAACAATATAAAACCAAGTGTGATGATCATAGAAAAGGATAGCAGGCGATTGAAAACAAGTTTCAGGATCGCCAATCCTTTCCGGGGACGGGCTTTTAATTTCCATATCAAATTGATTGAATCCTGGATCTCTCCAAATACGCTTGTAGCACCGATCACCAATGATGCGATACCCACGATAGTTGCAAAATTACTTCCGGCTGCCTGTGTTGCATTATGTATAGTTTGCTGAATGTTTAATGCCGCATCATGCCCAATAAACCCTTCGATCTGTTTGTAAACAGTATCTTCTACTACCTGCCGGCCATAAAATAAATTACTGAACCAGATAATGATGATCAAAAGACCGGGCAATGAGAATACGGTAAAGAAGGCTAAAGATCCGCTAAGCTTCATTACATTGCTATCAAAAAAATCTGTAAAGAGATTCTTGATAAACTTCCATGTCTTTTTCAAAGGCATAGCATCTTTAAATCATATAAAGTGCCAAAAGACAGTTGAATTACTTCAATTTTTGATTTTGCTGATGCCTTTCCTTATCCCGGCTGTTCTTTTTTTCAAAATTTTTCAGCAACGCATCAGTAAGATCTACACCCGTTTGATTAGCGAGACATATCAGGACCCATAGCACATCAGCCATTTCATCACCTAAATTCTTTTTATCAGTATCCTTGAATGATTGATCGCCATAAGTACGGGCCATGATGCGGGCCAGTTCTCCTACTTCTTCAGTAAGTATTGCCATGTTGGTTAGTTCACTAAAATAGCGAACGCCTACCGTTTTTATCCATTCATCTACCTGTTGCTGGGCTTGCTGAATAGTCATAACAAATTTTTTAATTGCTTCATTGCAATATAGCATGATTATTGGCGTTTACATCTTCCGTCCCGAACCATCTGCCCTTCTGAAAGCTACTAAATTCAAACTTGTATTCTATGATGTGCCGATCAATCCGCAGCATTTTTGCTATTGCTTTTGTTTTATTATCCATAAACTTTTGCTCTGCCCAGGGAAATGATATTCCTGCAAAGCTCAATTCCGATCCATTCCGGGTTCTTACCTCCGGAAAGCAAGTAACTATTAAAGCAGCTAAAACCATTAAAAGTATTATGGTATGGACTGCCAGCGGTCATCGTATCATTGAGCAAAAGGATGTGAATGCCAGTAGTTATAATTTTAAGATCAATGTCAGCGAAAAAGTATTTTTTGTAATGCTGCAATTAGCCGATGGGAAGACATACTCCGAAAAAATAGGGATCAGGTAAATTATTAATTAGAGGTTATTCTTTATTCTTCGTATCCATCACTATTGTTACCGGCCCATCATTTAATAACCCCACTTTCATATCAGCAGCAAAGACCCCGCTATAAACCTGTTTTCCAAGATCAAGGGAAAGCTGTTGTAACATTTTTTCATAAAGAGGTATAGCAATCTCATGTTTGCTGGCCCTGCTGTAAGAAGGACGGTTTCCTTTTTTAGCAGAAGCATGTAAAGTAAACTGGCTGACAACAAGAATATCTCCATTTATATCTTTTACAGAAACATTCATGACGGCATTTTCATCATTAAAAATTCGCAGGTTGACAATCTTTCCGCTCAGCCATTCGATGTCTTCATTTGAATCTGCATCTTCAATACCTAATAAAACAAGCAAGCCGGATCCAATCTGTGAATGAATTTTTCCATCAATTGTTACAGAAGCTTTTGTTACCCGTTGAATTACAGCTCGCATAATTTGTATCTTTATTGTCTTTACAAATGTATTGACTTCCCGATACCTATCAGAGACTATTGACTATTGACTCGTTTGACTTATATGACTTTTGTAAATCTTTCGTCCGAAATACAATTTCAAACCACCCGTAGCGGCGGCAAAGGCGGTCAGAATGTAAATAAAGTTGAAACTGCTGTTATCGGAGCATTTCACATTGCATCATCACAACTTTTTACGGATGAACAGAAGCAATTGCTAACAGAAAAACTCAGCAACCGTATAAACAGCGAAGGCTATTTATTAGTAAAATCACAAACACACCGCACACAGCTTTCCAACAAAGAAGAAGTGATCAAAAAGATGAATGCCCTTGTTCATTATGCATTAGAAAAGAAAAAACCACGCATTGCAACGAAGGTCAGCAAAGCGGCTAAACAAAAAAGGATTGAATCAAAAAAGAGAAAGGCAGAGATCAAAGAAGGCCGGCGTAAGTTCAAGCCGGGTAATGATTGATTACTCGCTCCTCTTAAAATCGTAATTTACATGTCCAATTGAAAACGGTGCAAAAGAGTTTAATCACCATACTCTCCATAATCTTTTCCGTCATCCTCTTATCTTATGGATTTGGCTCATGCAGTAAAATAATCGCAATTCCATTAACAAGTTTACAGCAAAACATTCCTGAAAATTTTCCTCAGCCGGTTTATAAATTTGAAGACAACCCATTAAGCAAAGAAGGTTTTGAGCTTGGCAGAAAATTATTTTATGATGGAAAACTTTCCATTGATGGGTTTCATCCCTGCTCATCCTGTCACCAACAAATTGCAGGTTTTGGCACTTATGAGCATGACCGTAGTCATGGCGTCTATAATTCGCATACATTGCGCAATGCCCCGGTGCTATTCAACCTGGTATGGAATACAAGTTTTCATTGGGATGGGGAATTTAATTCGTTGAAAGAAGAAGCAGTTCAGCCTATTACCGGCCATACTGAAATGGGTGAATCATTCAAAGGAGTAATTCAAAAATTGCAATTTGATCCAGATTATCAGCCGATATTTATCAAAGTTTTTAAATCCCCGTTGATCCGCCCTGAATTTATTGTAAAAGCATTGAGCCAGTTTACTGGTAATTTAATATCTGCTGATTCAAAATATGATCGGTATAAAAAAGGAACTGTAACTTTTACAGTACAGGAAGAAAGCGGCTACCAAATATTCAAAGCAAGCTGCGCAAGTTGTCACCCCGAACCATTATTTACTGATTATAGTTACCGCAATATTGGTTTACCGATTGACAATGACCTGAAAGATTATGGCAGAATGAGAATAACAGGAAAAAGGGAAGATTCGTTGAAATTCAAAGTACCAACACTTCGCAATGTAAATATATCATCCAACTATATGCATGATGGAAGGTTCAATACGTTAGCGCAATGTCTTAATCATTACCGAAGCGGCGTACAACAAAGCTCCACGCTTGATCCCTTATTAATAAATGGAATTCCCTTATCAAATACACAGGCAGCTGACCTCACAGCTTTTTTAAAAACACTTACTGATTCTGCTTTTTTAAAAAACAGCCGCTATTCAAAACCCAACTAAAGCGTTTTGCCATCCGTTTTTCTTTTCAACTTCAGATTTTCTAAGACCTGTCTTTGGTTTTCTATATCCTTTTGTGTATCGTCCTGGTCTTTGATGTTTTTCTGAATATCATCCTGCAGTTTTTTTATTTTATCCTCCATATCTTTTTTATCCGATTGCAGGTTTCTGAATTTCTTTTCGGCCTTTGCCACCATATCTTCCTGGTCTTTTATCTGCAGTTCAAGATCAGCCGCTACCACTTCAGGCTCAAGGTTGTTTAAAAAAGTCTTTGCCTGTCTTACATCATAGGCATCAAATTTTGCCATAGCATTTTCGCCATCTTTAATAATAACGAGGTACACGATAGATTCATCTTTTGCTTTGCGGCTTTTCTGATCTACTCTTATCATATAATCCATACTGTTGCTGCTGATCTCGGTGATAAATGCATTTTTATAAACCCTGAATCCTTTGTCTTTATTAAATAACCCTTTTTCTGCTTTGCCTTTGTAACCCAGCTTTTCCATTTTTTGAAGAATAGCATTTTCAACGGCTTCAGAGGAATAATGATACTCGATGATGAAGGCTGCCTGCTTTTTTTTATCATATTCAACTGTTCCTTCGTAGGCCTGGGAGTAAATCAAAGAAGTTATTAAAATAGTGGATAGTAAAAGAAAGGCTTGTTTCATAATGCAGAAGTTTAAAGCTAAGATACTGCAAAGGCAAAAATGCGGCGAAGAAGTTAAATGAAGACCATTAGTGATGGTTATTAGCGATTTCAAGAACTCTCTATTACATTTGTTGCGAAATCCCATCCTTTGAGTGGTATAAAAAAACTAGCCGGGCAAACATTGTGGTATGGACTAAGCTCCATTGCTGCCCGTTTCATCAACTATTTACTCACTCCTTATCTTACGTACAAGTTTCTCGATTGGCAATATGGTGAAATGAGCATTGTGTATGCCTTCATTCCTTTTATGAATGTCATTTACACGTATGGAATGGAAACTGCTTTTTTCCGGTTTGCCAACAAAGCAGACAAGAAACAGGTATATGACAATACCAGTATTTCCTTAATTGTCTCTACCGTTCTTCTTTCTTTTGTTTTGATACTACTGCAGCATCCTTTATCTGTGTTGTTGCAGATCAACCAGCATCCTGAATATTTGTCTATGGCAGCCGCTATTATCGGCCTTGATGCTCTAACTACAATTCCTTTTGCAAAATTGAGACAGGATGGAAGGCCCAGGAAATTTGCTTTTACCAAAGTAGGTGGGATACTTATTAATATTATCAGCGTTTATTTTTTTCTTAGCATTTGTCCGAGGTTGGCAAAGGATCCAAATAGCTTTGTCCATATATTTTATAATAAAGATTGGGCGGTAGGCTATGTATTGCTCGCTAATCTTATCCAAAATATAGTAACCCTTCTGTTACTTTTAAAACAGTTTTTTGGTTTTGAATGGAGATTTGATAAAATACTTTGGAAACAAATGATGATCTATGGATTGCCATTGATCATCGCTGGCTTTGCAGGTATGATCAATGAAACATTTGACCGAATCATGCTTGGTTGGTGGGCTCCGGTAAAAACAGTGAAGCAGGCTAAGGCTGAGGTTGGTATTTATTCGGCCTGCTATAAACTATCTATTCTTATTACACTCGCTGTGCAGGCATTTCGAATGGGTGCTGAACCTTTTTTCTTTAAGCAATCTACGGAAGACAATGCTCCAAAAGTTTATGCAAGAGTGATGAAATTTTTTGTGATCACATTATGCGGCATGTTCCTGTTTGTTATGCTTTATCTTGATCTTTGGAAGCATTTTATCCGCAATCCTAAAATGTGGGAAGGATTGAAAGTAGTGCCTATACTTCTTCTTGCCAATATGTTCCTCGGCATTTATTATAGTTTAAGTATCTGGTATAAGCTTAGTAATAAAACACTTGCTGGCGCATGGATCACCCTGATCGGCGCTATTATCACATTAGCCATTAATTATTTTTTAATTCCCTATTTCAGTTATATGGCTTGTGCATGGGCCACATTTGCCTGTTACGGAAGCATGATGGTAATAAGCTATATATGGGGACAAAAAGAATATCGCATTCCTTATGCCTGGAAAAAATTATTGGCTTACATGGTTATTAGTATATTATTATTCGGGCTTCATAAAGTTTTGATCTCCTTTATTTCTTCCGGCATCTTTTATTATGCATCAGCTACCTTTATATTAGGTGCATTTACATTGTTTATTTTAAAAATTGAAAAGAAAGAATTCCAGAGATTGCCATTGATTGGGAAATATCTTGGGGCGAATGTGGCTTAATACAACTTCACAAACGCATTATTCATTTTCTCTAATCCAATAGTCGTCATTGGCCCATGTCCGGGATAAACTTTTGTTTCATCGGGCAAAGTGAAAAGCTGAGTTTGAATGCTATTGATAAGGGTTTTGTAATCACCTCCGGGCAGGTCAGTTCTTCCAATACTTCCGTTAAATAACACATCGCCGCCGATAATAAAGCCGCTGACTGCGTTATAAAAGCAAACATGTCCCGGTGAATGCCCGGGTGTGAAAAGAATTTCCAGTTCATCTCCATCTATTTTTATTTTTTCTCCGGGTATCAAGTAAACCAATGGCCCTTTGTAGCTGTCAAAGGGAAGCTGCCACATTTCACCGGAGGCCGGAGCAAGATCAAGCATTGGTTTTTCTTTTTCATGCAGGTGCAAGGGAAGCTTCCAGGTATCATGAATGAATTTATTGCCAAATACATGATCAAGGTGGCAATGTGTGTTAAGTAACAAAACCGGCTCCAATTGGGCTTTTTCAATGGCCGTTTTTAATTCGTCCCTCTCTTCCGGAAAATAACAGCCGGGGTCTATAATGCAGCACCGGTTGTTTTCGTTATACAAAACATAAGTATTCTCCTCAACCGGATTAAAAGTAAAGGACCTGACGGTTAACATGGACGATTGTTGTAATTTTAAAGTACTGCCCTTCGAAGAAATTCCTTTGGACAAGTTTTTGCCTCCGGGGCCAACTAATGAATTAAGCCAAAATTACAAAACACTTAATTTTGGTTACGATAAATGATTTGGATATTGCTCAACCGAATTACTGCAGTTGAAGAGTGCGACGCAAGGGACGATCATCCGTGTTAATGTCGCTGGCAACATAAAAATGAAAAAGAACGATTAACAAGAAACGAAACAGTAAAGATTCTATGAAGAAATTATTATTCCTCTTTGCCTGCCTCCCGGTTTTCATTTATATAAAAACTTCAGCCCAGGTAAGTACAGTTGAGTTTGGAAAGAACCGTGTGCAATATCAAAAGTTCAAATGGAAATATTACCAGACCGAAAATTTTAATTCTTATTTCAGCCAGGATGGATTAGGGTTAGGGCAATATGTAGCCCAGATCGCCGAGCTCGAACTACCAAGCATTGAAGAGTTTGTTGAATATGGTATGCAGCGCCGTGCCAATATTGTCATTTATAATAATTATGATGAAATGCAGCAATCCAATATAGGGTTGGGCATTGACTGGCAAAATACAGGTGGCGTAACCAAGCTGGTGAATAATAAAATGATTGTGTACTTTGATGGTAATCACGAGAACCTGCGCAGGCAAATAAGACAGGGCATTGCCAAAGTACTTGTTGAAAACCTTTTGTTTGGTGATGATCTGGGTGAGTTTGCCGCCAACCAGGCATTGCTCGATTTACCTAAATGGCTAATCGATGGGTATATTGAATATGCAGCTGAAAACTGGAACACAACCTTGGATGATGATCTGCGTGCAGTAATGCTATCCGGTAATTATAATAATTTTTACCAGTTTGCTTTTGCCAAGCCAACATTGGCCGGTCATTCTTTCTGGAAATACATTGGCGATAAATATGGCAAAAGCAAAACGACCTATTTTTTATACCTGGCCCGCATTTATCGCAACCTGAATAATGCATCTCAAAAAATAGCAAAGAAAAAATTTAAAAAGTTGCTCCAGGATTTTATGCTGGAGATACCCCAACAATATTTTAAAGATATACGTGGCCGTCGTAATGTTCCCAAAGGGCAGCTTTCAGTAAGTGAAGTGATCGATAAAAAAGATTATATCCGCTTCAATGCTAATCCTGTTCCAAGAAGCTTTACCTATGCGATGGTGGAGTTTAAACAAGGCAAATACCAGGTAGTATTAATGGAGAATTTTGTAAATCGAAAAGTGTTATTAAAACTTGGTGTACGGTCAAGAGAAGAGGATAAAAATCCCAACTACCCGATACTTGCATGGGATGGCAAAGGAACAAGGCTTGCCGTATTATATAATGAAGAAGGAAAAACAAAGTTCTTTGTGTATGATGCTGTGAACAGGGTTAAAATAAATAAGCAGGAGATAACACAGTTTGACCAGGTGCAGGACATGAAGTACATGCTCGATGCAAATACTCTTTTGATGAGTGCAATTAAAAGCGGACAAACAGACATCTATGTTTATAAAATAGATAAACAAACAGTAGAACAGGTTACCAATGACGTATATGATGATCTTGATCCTTCTTTTGTAGCATTTCCTAATAAGACCGGTATCATTTATTCGAGCAACCGTCCTACCGCTGAAGCTGCATCAAGCGAAGATTCATTGCCGGCAAGGCGATATAATATTTACCTGGTTGATAACTGGAATAAGTCTGATATAAAACAAATCTCAAAGCTTACCGATCTTAAACATGGCAATGCAAGATTCCCTTCTCAGTATAATCTTTCACATTTTACATTTATAAGTGATGAGAATGGTATCAATAACCGCTATGCAGGTTGGTTTAAAACTGAAAGAGCCGGATTAGATACTCTTGTTTTTATTGGTGATGAAATGTTGCGCAATCCAAGTCAAAAAGATGTTGACAGCCTTTTAAAAGAATGGAATAAAGCAGATATTGATTCGGTCGGATTTGTTTCTGTAACAAACGATTCATCTTATATTTTTCCTTTGACCAATTATCAAAGCAGTATGCTGGAAACAAGAACTGCAGGAGATAATCAGCAAGTGAGTGAAGTGGTTAAGTTAGGTAATGTAAAATTATTATACCGGTTAAAAGTTGACGAAAACACGTTGCATCGAAGAAATATCAGTGCAAAGCCAACAGAATACATGAAGAAAGTTATAGAAGAAGAAAAACGGGCTACGGGGAAATCTGTTACGATTCAAAATAATACCGGCACAGATACCACAGTTAAAAAACAAGATGATTTTTTTGTAAGTGAATTTAAAGACGAAAAAAATGACAGTACTAAAATAGGAAAGGTGGTAGAAGGTCAGGAAATAACGAAAGAAACAGTATTAAGAAAAGCAAGAGTATTTGAATACCGGCCTCCCAAATTTTTTAATGATTACCTGGTAAGCGGATTTAATAATAATGTTTTGGTGACCCGCTATCAACCTTACCAGGGTGGTCGTGGCCCTGTTAACCTGAGTAACAATGATCCTTTTAATGGAATGCTACGTGTCGGAACTTCTGATCTGTTTGAAGATTGGAAATTTGCCGGTGGTTTCCGAATCAGTCCCGACCTGAAGAACAATGAATATATTTTAAGTACACAATACCTTAAGAAGAGGTTAGATTATGGATTTACTTATTATCGCAATGCGGTAACCAATCCACCACTATACGATGATTCATTGTTCAATGCCAAAGAATATACTAATCTATACCAATTCACCATATCTTATCCTTTTAGTAAAGTAAACAGCTTGCGCTTTAATGTTGGCTTTCGCCGGGATAAATATGTAGCGCTTGCAAGTGATCCTGTTTCCTTGAAGGATCCTGATCGCAGATTTTCATACAGTTTATTGCATGCTGAATATGTACATGACGATGCCATAAACCCTGCAATGAATATATGGTATGGTCTGCGCTGGAAAATTTATATGGATTGGAACTTTGGAGTGGGCAAAGGCACTAATGGTGGATTTGGCGATCATCCCCAAACGTTCAATCTTGGATTTGATGCACGGCATTATCTTCCTATTTACAGAAATATCATCTGGGCTGTTCGGGCAGCAGGAGATTTTTCCTGGGGTGATGAAAAGATCATTTATTATGTAGGTGGGGTTGACAATTGGTTGTTTCCAAAATTCCATAATGAAAACAAACCCGATCCTGATAATACGTATGCTTACCAATCATTGGCTGAAAACCTGAGAGGCTTTAAACAGAATGTATCGAATGGCAACAATGCAGTAGTAATAAATAGCGAAATAAGAGCCCCTATATTTAGCTCATTATTCAATAAGCCAATCAATAATGCCTTTCTACGCAATTTCCAGTTGGTGCAATTTTTTGACCTGGGAGCTGCATGGAATGGTGCTTATGATAAAATAGAAAGACCAAGTGTTGTTTATAATGCACCCAATAATCCTGTAAGCGTTCTTATCAAGGCAGGAGGCATCGGACCCTTTGCCGGTGGTTATGGTTTTGGTGCCCGCAGTACAGTACTTGGTTATTTCCTTCGGGTAGATGCTGCCTGGGAAATGAATGGTTTATTTAAAGGAAAACCCATGTGGTATTTTGCTATGGGATTGGATTTTTAAAAAATTATTTTCATTCAAAGAAAACCTCTTCAATTGAAGAGGTTTTCTTTACACAGATAATGTATTGGCTTGCGAAAATGATTCACTTAGTTTTTTGATGGTGAAATAAAGAAATGTCATGAATATAGAATAACATAAGATCATTCCCCATGAATAGGCATTTCGAAAAGGATGTATCATCATATACCCAATATCACTTGCCAGATCAAAAGGATCTGTAATGATATCCCAACTATTGAAACGTAAATAACGGCCTATATAAACTCCCAAAGCGCTTAGCCACATTACCACAAGAACAATAAAAACAGAAAAGCTTTTGTTCTTCAACAAAGAAGATAATAACACTTCAACTTTACGAACAGAGACAATCCCCAATACTATTCCATTCCATGCAAAAGAAAAGATCATCAAAAGATCAAACCATTTAGGCGCTGTACGAATATTAGTAAAATGGAAAAGATCCGTAATGATGTAAAATGAGTTGGGAATAAACAGCAACCATACAGCGAGGATGGCGAATAGCTTTATTCTACTCTTCGCCATTCCGGGATTTGAAATCATACGGATAGTTATCCAATAGGGAATAAAAGCAAGAAATAAATTCCATGGAAGAAAAATATACTGCAGAGAAGTGGTTGTTATCATTCGTGCCATTAATAATAAACAACTGAAACAGCATGAAACAAACAACCACTCATTTATTGCCGCGAATAAGAAATAATGGCCAGGGCGAAATAATTTTATTTTCATCTTCATATTAATTTTGGAATAAACACAATACAACCTGTAATAAATGCTACCATTGCTGCTACCAGTACTGCGGCAGCCGAGAGGTCTTTAATGAGTTTGATCTTGGGATGCTGTTCTTTAGAAATAAAATCCATGATCTTTTCAATAGCAGTATTGAATAATTCAGCTACCCACACAAACCCAATAGCAAATACTAATATGATCATCTCCGCTAGGGAAACATGAAGGGCTATGGCCAGAAATACTACTGCTGCAGTACCTGCCAGGTGCAAAACAGCATTATGCTCTGCTTTAAAAAAAGCCATTACTCCATCAAAAGCATATTTAAGACTTTTCCTTCTTGCCCCAATTGAAAAAGATTTATTATTCTTCATGCTCATTTGTTTTATCTTTTAATGAATAATTAAATATTTTTTTTCTTAATTCTATAGTTTGTTCTTTAACCATTTGATTCCACTGCCAGTTGTGAATTGACTTACTTTTTCTGCCTTGATGAAAAGAAAATCGCATTCGTTTCCAGTATTCAGGCATAGTGATCAATGCATATAAAACCGTCGCCAGCACAGGAAAAGAAATTCTGCCATTGCCCAGCATAAAACATTGCAGCCTGGCTTCGCCTTCATCAGTGGTATCATAATTCAGCAATACATGCTTGAGATCGTGGCGGGCATAATGTTTTAACAGCGGTAAATTTCTTTTTTCTAAAAACCAATACAGATCATTTCCCAAAGTTCCCGCTGGAAATCTTTTTAATTCGTCTTTACTATATACAAATACATTTGGCTTTCTGACAATTTTTAATACCGGCAGAGCAATTTTATGCGTCAAAAAAACAAGAATGACTGATCTTATTTTGATTAAAAGTTTTTTCATAAACTACTTTTTAAAGACAACATCATCCGAATTTTACCATTGCAATTTTCTTGAGAAATACATGATAATCGCCAGGGCAATAAACAAACCAACGCTGCCCATCAGCAAAGCATAATCCTGTAATTGAATAATAATGAAGATATACCCATACACAACTGCCAATACAAAACTGATAAACAAAGCAAGTTTAGATGATCGCATAACACTGCCGACATACCAGGTTACAAGGCCAATAGTTGCTATACCAGCAATAAGATAAGCAAGGTTGAAACCGGTATATTCCGATATTGACAACAATAATGTATAAAATAATACCAAAGCAAGCCCGGCTAATCCATATTGAACAAGGTGCAATGGTTTCTTATAAATTCTTTCTACAAGAAAAAATGCGGCGAAAGTAAGCATGATGCAAAGCAGCGCATATTTTACTGACCGCTCCGTCTTATCATAGCTGTCAACCGTGATCATCAGGTCGGAGCCAAGTACGGAGGCAGACAAATCATAAAAATTATTATTCCAAACCTGCGGCACTGAACGGTTCATGTATTTCCAGTTAGCAACGAAACCGCTGTCTTTTACATCTCTTGAATCTGGAAGTTTTATCCCCGTAAAACTAGGGTTTGACCAGGTTGATTGTATTTTTAATTTATTCTCTCTTGCTGAGGTTGTAAAAAGTAATTGCTCAGATCCATTCAATAAAAACTTCAGAGAACAGGAATGTTCTTTTAATGCTTCATCCGAAGAAAAAGGGATACTGGCAACAAAGGCGTCATTCAGGTTAGTAAGACCGGCTGGCTGAGGATTGAAAATAATATTATTGTTATTCCAATTAACATA
>Ga0207710_10000891_pt1 | contig 15976 bp, 14 predicted proteins | sample KBSS24metaG_FD_184400 | JGI IMG/M metagenome (GOLD analysis project Ga0207710, IMG submission 184400) | Switchgrass rhizosphere microbial communities from Kellogg Biological Station, Michigan, USA - KBS S2-4 metaG (SPAdes) (version 2) | ecosystem: Host-associated > Plants > Roots > Rhizosphere...
TCGACGGAAAATCCCGCCTCTTCTACCGCCTTCAACAAACGCGGCAAGGTGTAGCGGCGGCGGTGATTGCTCACATCATCCTGGACGCCCCAAAGAAACATAAACGCCGGGACAAACACGAGGATCCGCCCGTCGCGACGCAAGACTCTTCTCATCTCTCGCAGTCCGGCAATATCGTCGTCAAGGTGTTCGATTACATCGAGTGCAGTGACGAGCTCAAAAGAGTCGTTTTCATAGGGTAGCTGTTCGATAGCTCCGAGTTTCACGGTGTCCAAACCGCGCTCGTGGCAGAAGTCGACGGCTTGCGGAGAAATATCAACGCCTTCTGCTTTCCCGTAAGCCGCAAGCATCTTGAGGTTCGCGCCCGTACCACATCCGACGTCGAGGATTCTCTGAGTCTTCAGCGTTGTCGAAATTTTCTCGACCAGGGATTGAATGATCCGGCGTCGACCGACATACCACCAGTGTGTGTCCTCAACCTGATATAGGATCGGGTAGTGATGCGACTGCATCTTCTCACTCTAATACAAATATCCGCAGATAAAGAAATCCAATACCTCACGTCCATCCGTAAATCACCATATGACAAACAAAGTGCTGGCAGTTCTGGCTTCCTTGATTCTTGTCTTTGCTCTGATTGGAAGTCGTAAGACGTCTCTTCGGACTGACACGGAAAACAGTTCACTAAAGAGTAACGCCTGCCGTTTTGTTTTGGCTTCGCTGAACGGGAACGAGCCCATCGACGAAGAAATCGCGCGACAACAGGCGCTCATTCGCAACGGATCGACAGCCCTGTTGGAGCGTCTCGGATGGACTTTCGTCAAGAAAGCTCGACTCACGTTCGATGCAAGCTATTACAACCTCGCGGAACAATGCGCTCAATGCATGGAGGCAAACGGCACGAAAGGCCCGGATACGCTGCTGTTAAGCGCTCATGCGTTGCAAAGCCTGCATCGCTTCAGTGAAGCCGAGGTCGTAGCACGCGAGCTCGTGAGCACGCGCGAACGGCCATTTGATTACGGTGTTCTCGGCGATGTGTTGGTCGATCAAGGCAAGGTTCGCGAAGGAGCAGCGGTCTACCAGAAAATGATCGATCTCCGGCCGGATCTGCAATCGTACGCGCGCGCCGCTCACGTACGCTGGCTGACTGGAGATCTGAACGGCGCGATCGAATTGATGAGACTGGCTGTCAGCGGTAGCAGTCCGAACGATCCTGAAGCAGCCGCATGGGCCTACACGCGACTGTCGCTTTATCAACTGCAACAGAACGCAACAAAACAAGCGCTGGAATCGTGCAGTGCTGCGCTGAACCTGCAACCCGACTATGCGCCCGCACTGCTGGCGCGAGGTCGAATACTTCTCGCTCTACATCGCCCGGCCGACGCCGTTGTCGAGTTGCAACACGCGGCGGCGTTGAATCCGCTACCAGAATATCAATGGGCTTTAGCTGACGCTCTGACGCTAACCGGTGATCGTGATCGCGCAAAGGAAGTCGAATCACAGATCGTCGAACGTGGCGCTACGGAAGATCCGCGAGCGTTGTCACTCTTTCTCGCCACCCGTGGTGAGAACATCGAGCAAGCTGTCCACCTGGCCCAGCAGGAATTAACCAACCGGCAAGATGTCTTTACACACGACGCACTCGCGTGGACCCTCGCTGTAGCCGGACGCACCACGGAAGCACAACTACACGCGACGCAGGCTCTATCAGAAGGAACAGTCGACGCCCGCCTGCTTCTGCACGCCGGCATCATCGCCGCGCTCAACCACGACATCACACAGGCAAAGCGACGGCTGCAACAAGCTTCCGTGATTCAGCAAATGCTCTTGCCGAGTGAGCGTGCGCTGCTCGAGTCGTGGCGCCAGAAGATTAATACCAAACCAAAGGAGTAACCCAACATGTCTAAACTGAAACCCGTAGTGGCGATACTTATGCTCGCGCTACTTCTACCCGCTAACATTCTCGCATCGAGTCACATGGATGCTCCGCTGATCATTCTCGATCCGGCAGCAAACACCACGGACGTTTATGCCTTCGTCGATCAGGACGGCGGGCAAAAGTCGCTGGTCCTGGCGCTCGGTGTGTACCCGCACGAGGAGCCTGGCATCGGTCCCAACAAGTACAACTTCGATGACAACGTTTTGTATGAGATTCACGTGGCGCTCGGTCCTGACGTGGCCGCCGGTCGCGCCACACTGAGTTATCAATTTCGTTTCACCACCAGCTTCAAGAACCAAAATACGATACTGCAATCGTACCTTGGTGTGGTCCAGCACGTTGACGATGCGAACCAGAACCTGACGCAGACTTACACAGTTACGAAGGTGGACCACCGCACGCATCGTGAGACATTGCTCGGCACGGGAGTCGTTCCGCCTAACAACCAGGGCAACGCGACGCCGTTCTACAATCAGGGCAACGACGGCGAGAACCGTGCGCGAGATGGTGTCGCCACCGAGGCCGAGCTCGATCGGTATACGCGCGAGGCGATTGCGGAGTTGTCGCATGGCTACGTTGCGTTTGCCGGCCAGCGTGACGATGGCTTTTACGCGGACATTCAATCGGTGTTCGATCTGCTCAAGCTGCGCAATCCCGGCAAGGATTCGCAGGGTGGGTTCAATCTCCACTTGATGGCGCTCGAGGTGCCGGTTGCAGAGCTCGGCGGCGACCAACAGATCGCGGGTGTTTATGCGACCACGAGTCGACGCTCGGTGCGAGTGTTGGATGATAAACATTCGCCGAAGAACAATGGGCCATTCGTCCAGGTTGCGCGTCAGGGGAATCCATTGTTCAACGAGGGATTGGTCGCGATTGCTGATAAGGATCTGTACAGCCGCACGAGTCCGAGCAGCGATGGTGAGCTTTTCCGGAAGTACGCGGAAACGCCGGAGCTCGCTCGGCTGATCAATCTGCTTGTCTTTAAGTCGCCTGTTGCGCCGGAGACTAACCGCACAGACATCGCCGGCATTTACATTCCGGATCTGATCAAGGTTGATCTCTCGACTACGCAAGCCCGTCTGGCTGGTGGCAGCTCGAGCAATCCTGACGACGCCGGCTTTTCGCGCTTGAGCATTTTTGGCGGCGACGTGCTGAAGAGCAACATTCAGGATCCATTTAAGAATGGCGGGTTCATTCCCGGCGGGTGGCCCAACGGTCGTCGTTTTGGAGACGATGTTGTTGATATCGCCGTGACCGCGCTTATCAGCGATCTTCGCGATCCCAATAACCTGATCATTCGTGGTCCAGCAGGTGACGGTGTCGATCGTAACGACATGGCCTTCAACAAGGTCTTCCCCTACGAATCAACACCCCAAAACGGCCGCAACCACCAACACCCATAGTCAAAACAAATGTAACAACGGACGGGGCGAACAAGTCAGGAAGAGGGGCTTGCCCCCGCCGTTGCTTGGATTGGACGAGCGGGGGCAAGCCCCTCTTCCTGACTTGTTCCCTTACGTCGAGCTATGATGAATTGTCTCGCAAAACTTTCAAGAGTGGTGATGCTCGTTCTGCTTTCTGGCGGCACGGTGCTGGCCCATGATCCGGGTTTGAGTGCCGTCGAGGTTCGCATTTTTCCTGATCGAATTGTGGCGGAGGTGAGTTTTGCTGCTGTCGACGTGGATTCGAACGTTGCCGAGCATCTGCTGGAAATCAAAGGTGATGGCCAAAGTCTGAAACTACGAAACTTCACCGTCCAAACACCTGACACAAACAGCATCCATTTCATCCTGGAGTTTCCAAACTCGTCCGCCGCCGAATTGCATCTCAGCGCAGTCGCACTCGAACATCTGCCGCGCGGTCACAAGCAATTTTTCTCAGTCCGAGATGGCGCCGGCAAACTACTCGCAGAACGCATGCTCAGTGCTGAATCGAAAGACCTCACGATCACTCTGCAACCCGACTCCGGCTCGAGCAGCGAACGCTTCTTCCGCTTTCTTACGCTCGGGATCGAGCACATCTTTACCGGCCACGATCACCTCGCGTTCCTTTTGGCCGTGCTTCTCACCGGCGGCACACTCTTGGGTAACGCGCGAGTCATTACCTCATTCACGATCGCACACTCTTTAACGCTGGCGCTCGCGACCTTCGGCGTCATCACTTTACCCGCGACCATCGTCGAACCACTGATCGCGGTTTCAATTGTATTCGTCGGCATCGAGAACCTGGTGCGACGGCAGGTAGCGGCGCGCTGGCTCGTGACGTTTGCTTTTGGCCTGATTCATGGACTCGGCTTCGCACAGATCCTTCGAGAGCTGGGCATTGCCACAATGGGAATACGAGGCGCCGTTCCACTCTTGTCATTCAATCTCGGCGTCGAGCTCGCACAACTCTCGATCGCCGCTCTTATCTTGCCGTTGATATGGCGATTGCAGCATCGTCCCACGTTCATGCTGAAACACGTCCCGGCACTCTCTCTATTAATCACCCTCGCCGGTGTTTACTGGCTCCTCACGCGCACGTTGATATGAACGAAAGGGCGGCCACGGAGGGCCGCCCCTACAGTTGTCTCTACGAACTCTCAACTCCGAAATCCGGCGCTGTAGCCGCGCTCGAATCCGTCTCGATAAGACTCTGCAAAGTTACCGAAGCCGGCGTCTTTGAAGTAGTGCGATCGCTCAGGATCGAAACTGCGCCCGTGCTGCGCATCCTCTTCACCCGTCCTCAGCCCGTCGTGATAACCCTGGCTGTCAGCGGCCACGTTGTCACCAAACACGTACTTCCCGTAATACCCGTAAGCGTAGCCATATGGATACCCATACCAGTAAGGATATGGATAACCAAACCTCGGTCCGATAAACACCCGGGTATGGAAGCCACCGCCGCGGAATCCACCGCGAAATCGTGCCTGCGCGTTCGCATCAGTGCTCGCGATCGCGGTCACACCGAATACCAACAAAGCTCCCAGCAACAGATTTCGAATTCCTCGCAGCAAGTATTTCCCTTTCATGATCATGCCTCCTTTTCAACGAGTTCTTTCGAACTCAAATATGAATACGCCGGAGGCATCGCTTCAGATCCTAACCAAAGTGTTCCTTTTGTAAGCAAAAGATTTCGGCAAACGGCGGTAATACGGAGCAATTGAGAGCAAGATGATGCAAACGTCTTTGAGCTACTTTCACCACTCTTGAAAGAGATTGGGCCCGTGAAGAGATTTCAACTACTGTGTGCGTGTTTGATTTGGTTTGTCTGTGTCACAGCTTCGGCACAGACCACCAACCGCAATCGTGATTTCGATCCACTCCATCAGTTCAATAGCGCGGTCAGAAAACTCGTCAGCCAGGTCACGCCGAGCGTGGTCCAGGTGATCGCCACCGGATATGGACCGGTTGAGTCCACTGGCCGGAACACTACTGCGCTGGTGGGCATGCAGCAGAAGATCGGATCGGGAGTGATCATCGATCCTGACGGCTACATCGTCACGAACGCGCACGTGATCGGCGGCGCGCAGCACGTGCGTGTCAGCGTTCCAACCGTCGCCACGAACGAATCGACCGACGAGCCAATCATCAGCCGCTCACGCATGGTTGAAGCACGCGTTGTCGGTTCAGACGAGGACATCGATCTCGCAGTGTTGAAGATTGAAGCGACAAAACTGCCTGCCCTTCGTCTCAGCGATTACAACAAGCTGCGGCAAGGTGATTTTGTATTCGCATTCGGTAGTCCCGAAGGCTTGCAGGACTCAGTCACGATGGGAGTAGTCAGCACGCCCGCGCGACAACTGGATCCGGACAGCCCGATGGTCTATGTCCAAAGTGACGCGGCAACGAATCCAGGCAACAGCGGCGGCCCGCTGGTGAACGTTGATGGCGAGCTCGTGGGAATCAACACGTTCATTCTCTCGCAAGGCGGCGGCAATGAGGGTTTGGGTTTTGCGATTCCGAGTGCAATCGTCGCTTACGCTTATCCACAACTTCGCAAGTACGGCCACCTGCATCGCGGCGAAACCGGTATCGGCGTACAGGCGATTACGCCTGAGCTCGCTGCCGGGCTCAAACTCAGCACCGATTCGGGTGTGATCGTTTCGGACGTGATGCCGGGAAGTCCCGGAGACAAGGCCGGGTTGAAAGTACAGGACATCGTTAAGACTATCGATGGTTATCCAGTCAACAATATTCCCGCGGTTGGTACGCGACTGTTTATGCGAGGCGATGGTGAACAGATCAAACTCGGTGTGTTGCGCGGGTCAACGAGGCTCAACTTTGTCGTGCCTGTGGTCGAGTTGCAGAACGATCTCGATAGTCTCGCGACAGTAGTTCAATCGAAGCAGAGTCCTGTGAGCCAGTTGGGTGTGGTGGTCATCGATCTCGATCCGGCAGTAGCAAACAAGTTTCCGTTGCGGATCGCGTCGGGGGTTTTGGTGGCTGCGCGTGCAATCGAGTCAGATGTGGACGTTGCGCTCGAAGCGGGCGATGTTATTCACACGATTAATGGTGTTTCAGTGAAGACAAGTGAAGAACTTCGCTCGGCATTGAGTCACACGAGCGCAAATAGTCCGGTGGTCCTGCAGATCGAGCGTTCCGGGAAGTTGCTGTTCGTCGCTTTCAAACTCGAACAGAACTAGTCTGCTACCTGCTCCTACGATAGTATGGTCAAACAAGGAGACCTACTAATGATAACCAAAGGCTTACTCGTCAGGTTAGAAGCTAAATCAGGCCTGGACGAACAGGTGGAGAATTTTCTCACTTCAGCGCTGCCGCTGGTCCAACAGGAGCCAGCGACTACCGCATGGTTTGCCATCCACTTTGGAGGATCGGAATACGGAATCTTTGACGTCTTCCCGGATGATGCTGGACGCGACGCCCATCTTTCCGGTGCAGTCGCAAAGGCGCTCATGGAAAATGCTGACACGTTGTTGTCAAAGCCGCCCAACATACAAAAACTCGACGTGCTGGCATACAAGCTTCCCGAAGCTCCACTCGCTGAACCGAACACGAAAGGATTGGTCCTGACGTTCGAGGCGAAGGAGGGCCACCAGCAGCAAGTCGAACAATTCTTGCGCGACGCGAGAGCGCTGGTGCTCGAGGAGCCTGACACCACGGCCTGGTTTGCCATACACACGGACGATAACAAGTATGGCATTTTCGACGTCTTTCCCAGCCACGGAGGACGCCTCAAACACCTGACCGGTCATGTGCCGAGAGAACTCGCGAAGCATGCACTATCGCTTCTCGGCAGTCTGCCGGACCCGGACTTGCTTGATGTGCTTGCGGAGAATTTACGTCAAGAGGTGTAATCAAAGCCCCAAAGCAGCGGGGGCAAGCCCCTCTTCCTGACTTGTTCCATTCGAACTTGTCAATTTGTCCAAGGTTCTCAGGCAAGAACAAGTCAGGAAGAGGGGCTTGCCCCCGCTGCTTCACCGGCATGTTATCCTCACGCAGAGGCAACGTTATCGTGAATACATTCTCGCGGTTTATTCTTGTCGTACCCGTCTGTTTACTACTGTCGTCGTGTTCGCGATCGAGCTCGACAAATCAAGTTCCATCCGGTCAGCCAACTCCCAATCAACCGGCACGTTGGCTGTTGATTGTCGCTCCTAAATTACTACCGGATGACTGCGAAAAATCTGAACCCTGCAAGGGCACGCCCTACGTTCGTGCACCTTATGCAGACTGGGAACGAGAAGGTGAATACAATTCCTTCGAGGAATGTGCTCGGGCCATCAACGATCCGCAACCGGATCCAAACGCAGAGCTGCACCGACAGGGGAAGTTGAGCAAAGACGAACTGCTCGTAGGCTTCAGATGCGTGCCAACCACAGACCCCCGCCTAACCGCACAGCCCAAATATAACTGGGAAGCCGAAGCTCAGATTGACAAGTGACCGTATCCACAGATTACACAGATTGTTTATGACATCTGTGTAATCTGTGGATGATCGACTGTCTTAGTCACAAGCAAACCGGTCGCGGTACTCAGATGAAGACAGGAAGGCGTTGATGCTGTCGTAGTAGCATTGCGTGCTACAACCGGGGCAACTGTACGCTGACGTGCTGTTGTTGACGCAGCTATCCAGATTGCTTAACCAGAAAACGTAGCCCGAAATGTCGTGGGCGCGTTGCAAATAGACCAGGTAATCCAGACGAATAAAGTCGTCATTGTTGTAAAGCTCATAGGTGTGACTAAAGAAAGCCGGATTCATCAGATCAAGGACGCGCGACTGTGACTGAAACTCTGCTTTGTCCCACATCGTGCGCGACATGTGCACGCGCTCTGTGTTGTAGCAGGCAAAGTTGCCCGCCAACAGACAAGAGTTGAGCGGCGCCACGTCATTCGCCAACTCCGCGCCCGTCGGGTTGCGGAAGAGGAAGTCTCTGTACTGCTGCTGGACGAAGAAGGTCGGATCGTCAATCGGGTTAGACGTACAAGGCGGCGGGTCCGGCGGCTCACAGTTATTGCAGATCAGTGGTTTGATTTTCTTCTTCTGAGCAAAACTCGCCGGAACCACACAAAGACACAGAACCAAAGCAAAGAGCAACATCAAAGATTTTTTCATGCATGTCTCCTGTTGTGAAGATGAGGCCGCCCTGCGCCAACGACCCCTTTCGTTGCTATAAAGCGTTATAGGTTGCGTGAGCAATACGAGACCTATGAGCAGAGAACGCAGATGAGCGTCGTTTCCCAATGGGTGTAGTACGAAGCCGAGCGGCAGCGTTGCTACGACTCTCCTCAAACTTTTTTACGGCTAAAGACAATTCGACCAGCGAAGCTCACGAAGGCGTTCGGGTTTACCTAGCGGGGGAGAGCTGCTGGCAGCGGAGTTAATCCTTGTCTTAACTAGACGTGAGGAATTCGGTTTTATTCCTTCGACTAAAAAATATTTTTCTCAACTCGATTCCTGTTGCACGACACCGGCCAGATGCCAATAATGGCAGTGCCAAACGACAACCTCTCCCCGATCACGTCCCGAGCAAACACATGAAACTCACAGGCTTGAAAACCGTCTTCGCGTTATTTCTGTTGTTCACTTGTCTGCCAACGCCGAGCCACGCGCAAACCAATGAGCAACGCGTTGTAGAGCTCGCGGAAGCACTGAGCGCCGTTAAGACACCGGAAGAGAGCACCGCACTCTTAAACGCGCAATCTGAATTAGTCACGCCTGACCTCGTCAAAGCATTAACCAAACAAGCACGGGATCACATCGCGCGTGGCAAGCACCAACAGGCTTTGATGATCTGCGATCTGGCTTTGGACATTGCCAGGCGGCTCAATGATAAACGCGGAATGTTTCTGACATTGCGTGTGAAGGGCGAACTCGCTCGCGTACGCGGCGATTATAAGCAAGCGCTGGAATACCTCGATCAGTGTTTGAAACTAGCCGAAGAGATTGGTGACAAAACGATCATCGGCGATGCTCTGAATAGTATGGCAATTGTCTATGCCTTGCAGAGCGACTATCCGAAAGCCCTCGAGCTGTTTCAGCGAAACCTGAAGATCCGAGAGGAGCTCGGGAACAAGATTGATATCGCTCGTGAGCTGAGCAACATCGGAAACATCTATGTCTATCAGGGCGACAAGGTGCGCGCGCTTGAACACTACCAGCGCAGTCTGAAGTTAGCTGAAGAAATCGGAAATAAGGGCGGCGCGGCGGCCACGCTCAACAGCATCGGCAATCTCTATTACTCGCAGGGAAACTATGCGCAAGCTCTCGAATACTTTCAGCAAAGTTTGAAACTCAAGCAGGAAGTGGGTGACAAACTCGGTGTGGCGCGGGCTCTGAATAACATCGGCGTCATTTATTCCGTCCAGGGTCAGTACGCGCAAGCACTCGACTACTTGCAGCAGAACGTAAAACTACTCGAGGAGCTGGGCGATAAATTGGTGCTGGTCGAGGCCTGGCACTATATCGGCGGTGTTTATCTGTTGCAGGGAGAATATGAGCAATCACTGACCTACAACCAACGAGCTCTAAAACCGGCTGAGGAGCTCGGTAATAATCAACTGCTGAGTGAGATCCTGCAGAACATCAGTGAGAGTTATTTGCGGCTGGGCCAATACCGGCTCGCGGGTGAATTTGCCGAACGCGCGGCTTCACTCGCTGCTCAGTTTGGCATACCTGACATTTTGTGGAACGCGAAGACGGTCGCGGGCAAAGCCCACCTCGCACTTAACCAGCCGGACCTTGCGCGGCAGGATTTTCTCGAATCAATTACCGCAATCGAAAAGCTGCGCGGACAGGTCGCAGGCGGCGAACAGGATCAGCAACGCTTCTTCGAGAACAAGATCGCGCCTTACCAGGCGATGGTCCAACTCTCGCTGGCCCAGAAGGACACGACTGCGGCCCTGACTTATGCGGAACGCGCCAAAGGACGTGTGTTGCTCGACGTGCTGAGTCGTGGACGCGCCAACATCACGAAGGCCATGACCGCGGATGAGCTCAAACGCGATCGTGAGTTGAGCGAGGAGCTTGCAGCACTAAATACACAATTGCTTCGCTTGAAGACGCAGAGTAAACCGGCAGAAGTAACTGATATTCAAGCGCGGCTCGATAAAACGCGACTCGAGTATGAAGCATTTCAGGCAAGCCTCTATGCCGCGCATCCTGAGCTCAAAGTGCAGCGTGGCGAAACTCAACCGTTCACACTCAACGAGTCAGCGGCGATGTTGCCCGACGATCAGACTGCCATCCTCGAATACGTCGTCACTGAAGACCAGTCTTACCTGTTCGTCATTCGAAAGCCGGCGCGCACTACAGTTTATACATTGAACGTTAAAGGCACAGAACTCGCGCAAATGGCAAAGTCGTTTCGAGAAAGGGTGGCCGAGCGTGATCTGACGATCAAACAGCCGGCGCAGCATCTTTACGATCTTCTGATCAAGCCGGCCGAGGCGCAGTTACGCGGCGTGCGGAAACTCCGCATCGTGCCCGACGGCGCGCTTTGGAACGTACCGTTCCAGGCTTTACACCAAAGCGAGCGTGGTTACCTGCTCGAACAGTACGCGATAAGTTATGCGCCATCGTTGAGCGTGCTCCGCGAAATGGGAAGAAGGGCGAACACACTCGCAGCCGGGCGTCGTGAGTCAACACTGCTGGCGATGGGTAATCCTGCGTTGAGCGGAGACACGGTCGTGAAGGTACGCTTCACTCGACGTGATGAAGCACTCACTCCGTTACCCGAAGCGGAAAAAGAAGTGAATACTTTGGGCCGCTTGTATGGTCGCGGCAGCAAAGTCTTGATCGGTCAACAAGCATTAGAAGGCACAATAAAGTCGGAAGCCGGCCGTTATAAAGTTTTGCACTTCGCCACACATGCAATCCTGGATGACCGCAATCCTCTCTACTCACACATCGTACTTTCGCGCACTGAGGACGACGCGCATGAGGATGGCTTGCTCGAAGCGTGGGAGATCATGAAGCTCGATCTGAACGCCGAGCTGGCAGTTCTCTCAGCATGTGAAACAGCGCGCGGTCGTATCGCAGCGGGAGAAGGCATAATCGGTATGTCGTGGGCGCTGTTCGTCGCCGGATCACCGTCGGCGGTAGTCAGCCAGTGGAAGGTTGATTCTGCGCGCAGCTCCGAATTGATGATCGAGTTTCATCGCAACTTATTGCGGAAGCATCTGACCAAGTCGGAAGCACTCAGGCAGGCGGCACTGAAAGTGTTTCACAGTCCTTACAATCATCCCGCTTACTGGACCGGATTCATTTTGATCGGTGAGGACAATTAACATTTATCGCATCGACTGAACCTGCCGTAGTAATTTCTGCGCGACAGGGGCGTGTGGGTTGTCGCGGACGAGCACGCGCAATTCCTGCTCTGCTTCGTCGAGGAGACCTGCTTCCGCGTAGAGCACGGCGAGCGTCAGATGCGAATCAGGATAGGTATGCTGCGCCTGCTGTAACATCTCCGCTATCGAGCGATCGATGACCTTGAACTTCGCCTGCGGTGCTGGCAGCACAGGCGTTGTAATCCTGGTACCGTCATCTTTCAACGCAGTCACCTGCCACGAATAAATCCCACCTGCTTTAAGTGGCCTTGATATCCGCCACTGAGTCGTGTTGAGCGGCGGACTCGTTGCAATGACATTTAGATCAGCATCAGTCACGGTCACGGCGTAACTCTGGACACCGCCGCCCGTGTGCCAACGGAAGGTCGGTCGTTCACTCCGCACTACCTCGCCAAGCGGGCCGATAAGTGGAAACGGTAATCCACCCTGCGACATACCGAGCAGCGTACTGGGCTCAATTGCGACTTGGGCCAAAGCAGATGACGGCTCGAGTCTGCCTGTTTGCAACGCTGCACGAACTTTCTGTTGGATGGATGACGGCAACCGTTCAAGACCCGCCAAATTACCCTGCTTATCAACGGAGATTTTCCGATTCCCGTCGTTTAACACCAACGTGAACTCTGGTACAGCTTCAGGCGAAGGTTGCACCTCAACAGCCGGACTGCTCGTGTTTGCCGGGTTCCATACTTGCTGCTGAGGTGGCGCAGGTTTACTTCGAAGCAACCAGATCGCCAGCACGATCACGATAATCCCGCATGCCACGACCGCCGCCACACGCCACGCATTTATCAACGACCAGCCCCGCGGTTTGAACGTGTTCACCTCGTGTCGTCGCACCGCATCAAGACATGTCGCGCAATCACTCAAATGACTATCAGCGATCTCCAAGTCGATCTCGTTTGCCGTGCCTCGCGCATAAGCCGCCACTTCAGCCGCAGACAGGTGATAAGGCGTTTCGTCAGGTGCGTCGAGCAATGCTGCCTGCAGAGTCTCCATGTCACGCGCGAGACCTTTAAGTTCACGTTTTGTCGGATGCTCCATCATGTCTTCTCTCAGCGCGCTTTTATGCGCTTGAGCAATCGCTCGCGCGCTGTCTTCCGCAAATTGATCACCTGCTGCCGCGTGGCGCCGAGATAAGCAGCGAGAGACAGGTCGTCAAGCGGCAACTGGCCCCAAAGCTGCTCAAACTCGTGTGCGGGAATCTCCAACGTTTGCGCGATCTGTTCAAACGTCGCGACGCCCGTCGCCGGCAATAGCGTGATAACGTTAATCCCGTTCGGGTTCCTCAAATTAAGCAGAAGCGCTACGCGCTGGCGGCGCGGCAACTGGCAGATTTCACGCCAAAGCAGTTGCAACGACTGCCGTCGCTCAATGATCGTCGCGGGATTGACGTCAGTACCAGATTGGTCGTCGAACGTGGCATTCGAAACCGCTTCGAGCGATTCGGCCGGACGATCTTCGATGCCCCAGAGTCCGGCGATGAGCTCTGTTAACGTGTCGAGCTCGATTGGGCCACGCGCGACACGAAAGATCGTTGTCAGCAACTGGTGAAGCTCGACACGCTGTACATCTACTGACTGCCATTCGGTTTGCAAATGCTCCTGCAACCCGCCCGGTTCTTCCTCGAACTTTTGATCCTGCCAATCGGAACGCCCGGCGAGCCAGTTATGTTCCGCGTCTTCCCACAAGGCAAACTCACTACGGCTGAGCAGGTGGCGGCGAACTTTATCTTTCAAGCTCCGGCGCAGCGGGTAGCGTTGTCGCAGGTATTCGTCGCAGGTGTTGCGCGTGACCGTTGCGACGTACCCGCGCAAGTTCACGATCTGGTTTCCGGCTGGATCCTGTTTCAACGCGCGTAGGCGTTTGAGCAGGCGGAGTTGAATGTCGTTATAGAGTTCTTCGAGTTCCGGGCGAGCGAATCCGATTTTGTATCCTAAGCCGCGCCGTATCGTCGGCTCGATCTGCTCGGCATTAAGACGCGCGAGGGCCACAGCCTCCTCGGGCGCGTCACTCGCGTCGAGAAAAGGCAGCAGCGATGGATCGATTTGTGAGGCCGTTACAACCACACGATAATGCCTGGGTTTGACCTTATCCGCTTCTTTTAATCGCTGTCAATGCGTGTGGAAGTCGGGTTTAGACCAGTGGCGCTGCTCCCAAAGCAGACGCGGTTGTTGTTTGACGTGATGCGGAATGTTTCCTGTTCCGCGGCGAGACCGGTGCCGGTGAACACGTCGATGTGCTGTCCGACGATACCGTTGCCGACGTCCGTCGCGCGGAAAGTCTTAGATGCCCACGGATCCGGCAGCGTCGCGATCTGCACGTGAGAGCCGCGCGGGATGACTGAACGATCGATGGCGATCGCGCCATCCTTCAGTAGATTTCCAGAAGCGTCGAGCGGGCCGGCGTCAGAACGATGCCAGCCTTCGGAGTAATAGCCGAGCGCCCATCCAAAGCGCGTGATGCCCCAACCTTCGGTGCGAATTTCATTCAGAAATTTTTGACTGAAACTCAGATCGCCGACGCGTTCGACGTTAATCTGTTCGGTAGTGTCAGGCAACTCGTCTTCGCGCGGGACGTAATAGCCTGTGATATACCAGCCATCGGTACACGTTGATTCTCCGCGCGTCTGCGTGGCCGATGAATTAAAGTTGAATAGTGTTGGTGCGAACAAAAAGCTGATGCAGATGAGTGCAATCGCCGGCAGCAATCGACTTTTGATAAAACGTAAACTCATGCTCGCAAGATACTCATACGGACTCGAGATGTCGATTGAAGACATCTTGTTTTTTTGTGGCAAAGGAGACTATCTCTGTGTTTCGTAAAATGCTGCTCGTGATCTCTGTGTTGCTGGTGTTGTATTCCGTCACGCTTGCACAAACGTCACGCGAAAGTGCCCGCAAATTCGACGAATTCGGCGACATCGACGCCTCATATGAAATTGCGCGGCTCGATAATTTCGCCATTGCAGTTCAACAGCAGCCGGGCTCAAAAGCTTTTCTCATCGTTTATCGAACGAGGCGCGATTTGCCGGGACTCAATAACCGGTACGCTCACTGGATGAGGAGCTATTTGCTCTATTCGCGTGGCCTGCCTGCGGAGCGTGTTGTTATCGTTGATGGCGGTGTGACGACGTGTCTTTGGCAGGAACTCTGGATCGTAATGCCGGGCACAGCGCCAAAGCCACGTGACGACGTATACGGCAATAACCCCCAACCTTCAGTCTATAAATTCGACGAGCATTATTATCAGATAGAAAAACCTAATCCTGACGAGCCTATCTATTGGCCCAGCGCACCGGAGAATTTAATTGGCTATCTGGAAGCTTATGGCGAAACCTTGCTGAAGGATCGAAAACTGGTTGCCTATCTCGTAGCCTTTCGCGATGCCGATCGTGACGATCGAAGCGTCACACAACGCATGCTGCGAACCGAGCGAGACTTTTTGATCAAAGAATTTCGGATTAACCCAGCGCGCATCAAAACAATTGACGGCGGCTATAGCCAATCGAGAACAATGGAGTTATGGCTTGCACAACCCGGCTATCGCCCGATCATCACTTCATATCGCGTAGCCAGGTAACAACGTTATACTCTCGCTCATGGAATTGATCGAAAAGATAAAAAAACTTCCTCACGATCGCATAGCCGAAGTCGAGGCATTTGTCGACTCGCTTACGCGAAGACCTGATCGAAAAGCCATAGATCAGGCTCTCACCGAATATGCTCTCCAACACGGAGGGACAGACGCCGACCTGGATCCTGACCTAGAGGCGGCGGGCATTGAGCACCTACTCGAAACCGATTAGTTGAAACGCGGCGAAGTTTACTGGGCCGACCTTGCTCCCCGTTTAGCAGACTCTCCATTTATTTGGTCCGTAATCCAAGAACCCTGATCCGTGTGCGTGCGTATTAGGACGTCTTAAGCCGCAATCCTTCAGGAGACGAACCAATAATGAAACGAGCTCGCGAAATCTGCTGGTTGGTGGTGTTTTGTCTTGGCTTTCTCATCACTCAGGCGATCGCTAAACCAAAAACTGTTAAGCCACCCATTGACTTCACCGAATTAGACAAACTGGTCCCTGCTGAGCTCAAGGAAAAGAACACACCGGGCACGGTGATCACTGTCATCAGCGGCGATCAGATCGTCTACCAAAAAGCGTTCGGTGTGGCGAACGTCGAGACCAATGCGGAGATGCAACCGGGGATGCTCTTTCGTCTCGGCTCGACTACCAAGATGTTCACCGCCGCCG
>Ga0207710_10000892_pt1 | contig 15970 bp, 13 predicted proteins | sample KBSS24metaG_FD_184400 | JGI IMG/M metagenome (GOLD analysis project Ga0207710, IMG submission 184400) | Switchgrass rhizosphere microbial communities from Kellogg Biological Station, Michigan, USA - KBS S2-4 metaG (SPAdes) (version 2) | ecosystem: Host-associated > Plants > Roots > Rhizosphere...
TCTATGAAAAAAGATCAGACATGTTGCTCAATCCTGATATAATTGTTCCACAGGAGTACGGGCTTCGAATAGCACAGCAAAACGCGGGCATTATGGAAAACCGCGGATTTGAATTGACACTTGGCTCAACAAAAAGATTTACTAACGGATTACGGTTGTCTGTAGATGGCAACTTTACCTATGCAAAAAATAAGTTGTTGCAGATTTTTGAAAATGGAGCTACCAGGAACGACCCACAACGTAGCCGGACGGGCCGTCGCCTTAACCAGGTATTCGGGTACAAATCAATGGGCTTGTTTACTACTGCTGATGATAAAAATGGAGATGGAAAAATTAATGCGGCAGATGGCTACACCATTACTACTAATTTTGGCACCCTCCGTCCCGGAGATATCCGTTATCAAGACGTCAATGGTCCTAATGGAAAACCTGATGGCAAAATTGATGCTTATGACCAGGTTGCAATTGGTGGTCCGCAAACTCCGGCTATCATTTATGGTCTAAATCTTTCTGCAGCCTGGAAAGGATTTGATCTGTCCGGGCTCTTCCAGGGCGCAGCCATATCGAATTATAACGTTTATGGCTTTATGACAGTAGCCAATTTTAATAATGGTAGTAACTCTGCCTACGAGTATTACAATAACAGGTGGACGCCGGACCATCAGGATGCAAAATACCCAAGAGCGGATGGTGCCCCGACCACTAACAATTCGCAAACGTCAGATTTTTGGCTGGTAAACAGTTCATACTTAAGGTTGAAGACTCTCTCAATAGGTTACACAGTTCCAGCAAGCTTGAGTTCAAAACTAAGAATGAAGAGCCTTAGAGTATATGTGACTGGCCAAAACGTATTTACCTTGAGCCAATTGAAATTTACAGACCCTGAAACAACCGGCGAACAAGGTTATCCAATTCAGAAAACTTTCCTTGGCGGGTTTAATATCACCTTCTAATCTCCAAAAAATTAAACAATGAACATCATAAAAAAATATATTCTTTACGCTTGCATGGCAGCTTCATCACTAAGTCTGACATCGTGCGATAAGGATCTGAACAACGAAAAAAAGGACGTGCTGACTGACGCTACCCAATGGGCTTCAGAAGCCAATGCTGATATTGCAATAAATGACGTCTATGATCAGTTGCCGGATATTTACGGGCAGCCCGAGCAGTTTGATAATTTCACGGACGATAATGATCCTGACCATTACTATGCTTCGTGGAAATGGAAAGGTGGCGTTATCGACCCGGCTTCTACAAACTATGCATTATTTGGCGGTGCAGCTGTAGGTATTGCTACTATTAACCGGCATAACTGGGCTGCTCTTTATCAGGCTATTCGTAAATGCAACAATACCATGGCACAGATAACTCTTAACAAAAAGAATTTTTCTGATGCCTGGTATAATAAAAGGATGGATGAATTACGGTTCCACCGCGCATTCCATTACAGTATTCTGTTGCAGAACTGGGGTGGTGTGCCGCTTGTTTTGACGGCGCAAACCCGTGAAGACTCGGCTGCACTTTTTTTAAAAAGAAGCACATTTGCTGAAACTTTGGATTTTATCACCAAATCAATGGATACCATACTTACCAATAAGTACCTGGCTGTTAAGTATAATAAAGGTAATGCCGATGCAGGCAGAGCAACACTGGGTGCTGCCCTAATGCTAAAAGCCTACATGCAGCTGGTAGCCGCTAGTCCTTTACATAATTCTGCAACTTACCCCGGGGGAGCTGATCCGAATAAATTTGTGACATTTGGCAATACCGATCCTGCACGTTGGGCAGCAGCGGCCGCATCATTCAAAAAGTTTATGGATGATTGGGGTGGTACTGGCAAGCCATACGACTTGGTAGCAAATGATTCTACCATTTGGTATGAAAGCAATGAGTATAATCCCGAGGTGATCTTCGATAGGCAGTATGTTGCCAACGTTAAGGGCTCTAGCCTCGAATATTATGGCGGAGTGGTTTATGTTCTTAGCGCTTATCAGACGTGGGGCAATTATAATCCTACACAGGAATTGATTGATCAGTTCTATATGGCAAATGGTAAACCAATAACCGATCCTACTTCAGGTTACGATCCCCAAAAACCTTATGTTGGTCGCGAGTCCAGGTTCTATAAATGGATCGTTTACGACGGGGCTCCTTATAAAATGGATTGGATGGCTACCACTGATACCGTTTATACCCGACTTGGGAAGGCATCTTTAAATCAAATTGACTTTGGGCTTAATGACTGGACAAATACGGGTTATTACTTTAAAAAGAAACTTAACCCTCCAACCCGTCCTGCTGCCGGTGCAAGTGGTGCAAACTATATTTATTTTCGCTATACCGAAGTGTTGTTAGGATATGCTGAAGCGCAAAACGAAGCAGTGGGTCCGGATGCGTCTGTGTATAGTGCAATAAATGCAATCAGATCCCGCGTGGGACTGCCTGGCTTGACTCCTGGCTTATCACAAAGCGAAATGCGTGACGCCATTCGCCGGGAAAGAAGATTAGAGTTGGTTTTTGAAAACAAACGTTTCTTTGATATTAAGCGCTGGAAGATTGGAGAGCAGGTATTGACGACAGATTTACATGGGATGAAGATTGAGAGCATCGGTGGTGTATTGAAATATACACCTATAGGTTTGTCCGATGCACCTTCAACGACCGTCCATCCACACAGCTTTGTACCCAAAGTGTATATGCAGCCAATTCCAGTACCAGTTCTTAACCAAAATCCAAATCTGGTTCAAAACCCTGGGTATTAATAGAATCTGATTGTATTAGAGTAGATAAAATAAGAAGGCCCGTGATACTTTGTCGCGGGCTTTCTTATTTCTATTTCGAAATGAAATTACTCTAAATAGTAGTTTGATAAATAAGTTTATTTGTTATCGGCTTATTCAGGTTCATTGATTTTAATACCTAATAAAGAAAGCATTTGCACTGCATAGCGTTTTCCGAACTTTCTGTAACCTGCAGCATTAAAATGCAGGTTATCTCTTGCGTCGGTACATCCCGCAGATGAAATAACGTGTGCAGTAGGAATTGCTTGTGGTAACGTTCCAATAATTGCATTCATACTTGCACAAACACCGCCCTGGTCTGCATTCACAACTTCGCCGGCAAGCAGCGGTACTTTCTTAGCCTTTAACTTTAAATCCTTAAGTAAGTTTTTATAAATAACTTTTACTTTTTGTGGCCAAAGACTGTCTTTGGTATTTGATTCACCCTGGTGCAATAAAATACCTTTTATAACTCCGGCTTTCTGCGCCAACTTTGCCATTTCAACAAGTCGTCCATACGGATCTCCTCCATATTCTTTAATTATATTGCTCATCCACGAAGGTGCTTTGGAGCTGTATGATTGTAAACTGTCTCTATCGAACAATTCAATTTTACATCCGGCAACTGAAACATTAATCACTCCGACTCTTATTTTCTCCGGAAGGTTAGCGACCATTGTTCTGCCAAAATAATCTGCCGGAGTAAGGCCTGTTCTGCATCTGCACAAAGGCGGAAGGGCAGGATACCAGTTACCTTTTATTCTGTTGATATTAGGACAATCTACGGCTTCCAAAACCTGGAATCGTTCATCTACTGTTGTGGTATCCTGTGCTTCAGGTCTTGCATTTCCTTCCATGTTTGATTGGCCAAAGCACAGGAAAATATAAAAATTAGGATCCTGCGAAAAGATCTTTGTATTAACGAAGATCAATGTTGTCAATAAGAACATTCCCATTTTTATTTTCATAATAACCTATTTTAATAAGTAAAAATAACCTGTTGTTAATTAAAACTTTTATAGCTGGTCAAAAAAGCAGTTTTATTTATTTTCTATGTCAACTACTAATACTGAATACGGATCCATTTTAAAAGTAAGATCTTTTGCAAATGGTATCGTTCCTTCATTAGGTTTTATCGCATCGGGATGTTCCAAAGATGCGGTATCATTCAAACCTGCATGAAGTGAAAATGTTTTAATACTTGCATTTTCGTGAATAGCTGATCCCTGTAATCTTACCAAAAGTATATTGGTTGATCCGGCATAATTCACAGCTTTTATAATTATACGTTTGCCATCTTCGCTTTTTGTTGCAATAGCGTCAATAGTACCGGGTGTCCAGTCTTCAGGCTTCAACTGTGAAATGTTATCAAAGAAAACACTGCGGTTACTGGTATCTTTAAAAGTGCCGGATGTTGAAGCCAATTGTATTTCAGCATAATGTTCACGGAACAATTTTTCAACCACGTATCCTGCTCCGGGAAACCATGATACATGATCATGATAAATAAATGCTCTCCATTCAGGATTATCTGTAGTGTTGCGCATAAGCAAGGCCGGGCAAGTCATAATTAATTGCGGACTTAATCGTTCATAAGCAATCAGGCTTCCTGCTGCATGTAATCCTGCACGCCAATCGTAGGTACGACAAAGACTCCATTCAAGCACAGCAATTTTAATATTATCATGATTTGAATTTTGAATGTAATGATCCAGCTTAACAAGATAATCGGAGATGCGTTGAACACCAGGTTGAAAATTTTCATTTTCATATTCATAATTGTGACACCCAAGAATGTCAAAATTATCTCCTGCGATGTCAATTATTTTCTGGCTCCAATTAAGATCATTGGAACGTTTTTGTCCGCAAGCTATAATCTTTGATGCTGGAGCTATCTTTCGCAACACAGGTCCATAAGTGTTAACGATCTCTGCGTACTGATCGGAAGTAAACTTGTTATTCATCGGTTCATTATCGATCTGAAAATACGGGATCTTGTATGGTTGGGGATGACCATTATCTGCACGCATTTTACCAAATGTGGTTGTAGGAGGATCAGTCAAATAATGCACCCAGCTCATAGCATATTCCACATCTTCCGGTTTGGTAGAAGGAGCTGGAAGAACAATCAATGGATCGCTATTCAATTGCCTGCATAATTCAAGAAATTCATCGGTTCCAAAGCCATAGTAGTCCCCATATCCGCCCCACATTTCATTAATATGATAAACACGGGATACAGCAGGGCCAATACCATCCATCCATTTATAAGTAGAAGCAAACGAACCTCCTGGCCATCGGATAAAAGCAGGTTTCAATCCTTTAAGCGATTCAAGAAGATCAGGACGAAATTTACCATTGGCTCTTGCATCAGCAGTCATCATGGAAATAAAATCAACTATAACAGAGCCGGAACCGATAGCTGTAATCTCCAGCACAGCTTGTGTATCTGTTTTGGCGGATGTTAAAATAAACTTTGCCTCCTGCCAGGAGGTATCAGAATAAGTAAGCAGGGACTTTGCAATTTCATTATTATCAGAACCTATGATGCGAATTGACAATTGAACATTGCCTGACTCAGGTTTTATCCAAACAGATCCATTATAAGCAGATCCATTTTTTATATAGATACGTTGTTGGCGAATTGCTGCTACACCACCCGAAGGTGATAGCCGGATGCTTTTTAAACCTTTTTCAAAATTTATATCAACAAGTTCAACCTTTCCGTTTTGTGTTACAGGCTTCCAATAAGTTTCAAAATCTTTTCCTTCAAAGCCCTGTCCCTGCACCTGCTCTGCATACAATCCATCTTCTACTGAATGATTAATGTGTTCGAGAAAATGGCCGTAAATGTTTTTATCAATCAGGCTCAAAGGGTGGTCGGTATCTACCAGCAGAACAGCGACACCCGAAGTTTCAGCTAAGGCCTTTTCACTTGTTTTATTGTTTGAAGAACAGGAGATCAACAATAACAGTAGTACCTGGAAAATAGTTGCTTTGCAACGGGATAAATTCACTGGCATAACAATTAAATAAGAAAGATAAGAAATGATGTTGGTTTGATTTTATCTTTTAATGGCCGGGGAAAAATTATGCTGGCATTGAGTCTTATAAGAAAACCTATCTTAGTTCCCAAGAAAGGAATAAATGATTATTGTAAACATTAACCAACAACAAATAAATTGCTATGAGTAAACTGGACTACGTCGTATTTCTTATCTACTTCATTATTGTAGCTTCTTATGGTTATTGGATCTATTTGCGCAGAAAAACAAAAGAGCATGATTCCAAAGCTTTCTTTCTTGCGGAAGGTTCGCTGACCTGGTGGGCCATCGGCGCTTCACTGATCGCTTCTAATATTTCTGCAGAGCAGTTCATCGGAATGAGCGGCAATGGATATTTTGTTGGTATAGCAGTCGCCGCTTACGAATGGGTAGCTGCTATTGCTCTTATCATTATTGCTGTATGGTTCATGCCTGTGTATCTCAAGAATAAGATCTATACCATGCCGCAGTTTTTAAAGATTAGATACAACGAAACAGTATCAATGATCATGGCTGTGTTCTGGTTATTTCTTTACGTGTTTGTCAATCTGACCTCCATCTTATTTCTTGGAGCCATTGCTATCAGCGGTCTTGTTGGTCCGGAATATTTTCATCCTATTATGATTGCCCTGGCAGCATTTGCGATAGTAATTACATTGGGGGGAATGAAAGTTATTGGCTATACAGATGTGATCCAGGTATTGGTATTGATTATTGGTGGATTAGCCACGGTTTATATGGCTCTAAATAAAGTAAGCGATGGTCATGGGGCTATCAGTGGATTAAGTACTGTTATCAAAGAAGCTCCGGATCACTTTCACATGATGCTTGCAAAACCAAATGCATCTTCATCGCAGGAGCATATTGATAAATATCTTATTCTTCCCGGCATTTTAATGTATCTCGGCGGACAGTGGATAGCTAACCTGAATTATTGGGGATGCAACCAATATATTACGCAAAGAGCATTGGGTGCAAATTTGCAAACTGCAAGAACAGGGATTTTATTTGCAGCATTTTTAAAATTACTGATGCCGGTAATTGTTATGCTTCCGGGTATTGCTGCTTATGTATTGGTAAAACAAGGACATATTGGACAATTAGCAAGACAGGATGATGCCTACGCATCGGTACTTGGATTTTTACCCGTTGGTTTAAAAGGTTTATCTATCGCCGCATTAACAGCTGCTATTGTTGCTTCACTCGCCGGAAAGGCAAACAGCATTTCTACCATTTTCACGCTGGATATTTATAAAAAATACATTAATAAGGAGGCATCGGAAAAAAGAATGGTGTGGACCGGAAGAGCCGTAGTGCTATGTGCCATGGCTGTAGCAGTAATGTTTACCTGGAAAGATCTGCTTGGCATCGGCAGCGCAGGTGGATTTACTTATATTCAAAAATATACCGGCTTTATTAGCCCGGGAGTTTTTGCAATGTTCTTTTTAGGAATGTTCTGGAAACGTACGACAGGAGCCGCAGCCGTAGCAGGATTATTAACGGGATTTATTCTTTGTGTATTCTTTAATGAATTTGCACCGCAGGTTTTAGGTAATGAAACATTTTTATACACGGCTTATCCGAATGGCAAGGGCGGTTATGAAATTCCTTTTCTTATTGCAATGGGTTTGGCCTTTATGTTTTCAATAATCGTCATGATAGCCATTAGTCTTGCGGGCCCTAAAGTAAATCCAAAAGCATTTGCATTGGATAAAGAAATGTTCAAACTAAAGCCGCAAACAATTGTGATGATCGTTGTAATATTACTCGTATTGATGGCATTATATGTAAAATTCTGGTAGAACATTCTGATTATATCGTAGCAATGAAAAGATATAAAATATTCAAAGTAATATCTTGCAGCGAAGATTATGATTTTAGAATGGCATTTTTATTGTCCCTGATCAGCTGTGTCCGGATATTCAGCTCTTTTTAAAATATTTCGTATGAAAAAGATCCTTCTTGCCTTTAATGGAAGTCACTATTCAGATGCTGCGCTTTCTTTTGCCGAAGAATTAAATGAAAGAGATCCCATCTTACTGGTTGGCGCTTTCCTGCCGCAAATTGATTATGCCAACCTGTTGAGTTATTGGGGCGGCGGCGCTTCAGGGCCATTATATGTTCCGGTATTACAGGATGAAAGTTCAGATGCTATAAAAGAAAATATCAACCGGTTTGAATCCTTTTGTTTAAAAAATGATATTGAATTCCGTGTGCATAAGGACTTTGCAGATTTTGCAATACCAGAATTAAAAAAAGAAACAAGATTTGCTGACCTGCTGATAATAAGCGATCAGATATTTTATGATCAAAAAACTTCGAAAGGACCGGATGAATATTTAAAAGAAGTATTATCAGGTGTTGAATGCGCAGTAATAGTGATTCCTGAAAAATTTAATTTTCCATCTTCAAATATTCTTGCCTATGATGGAAGTGCATCTTCAGTATATGCTATCCGGCAATTTGCCTACCTGTTTCCCGAATTGGCGGACAACCAGACAATATTGATCTATGCAAGTGAAAAGGAAGTAAAAGAGCTTCCCGATGAAGTTAATATTGAAGAGTTAGCAGCCCGTCACTTCAGCGATCTTGTATTAACCAAAGTAAAAGCCGATCCAAAAACATTTTTTACTGACTGGATGCGTCAAAAGAATGATTGTATCCTGGTAACAGGAGCTTATGGTCGTTCTGATTTTTCCAGATGGTTCAGAAAAAGTTTTATAACTGATATTATAAAAGAACACCAGTTGCCTTTATTTATTGCCCATAGATAATTCTCTGATCCTGGTTGCCCGTTCATTAATTGTTAATCTGATACAATGCCAAACGAAAGATCGAATTATCTTTTACGACCGGCCACATTCAGGCTTTATCTTTTTCCTCCGGTCTTAATAATCGGCAATTATCTTTTTTTTCAATTCACCGCTACTATTGCCGGAAATAAAAATGGTTACCTGCTGGGAATGATCTGCTACTGGCTTGCATGGTGCACCCTTCCATTTTTATTATTTGTAAGCAGGATCAACCGTAGATTATTATTCAGGTTAACGAAAATTAGTTGGTGGCAGATTCTTTTACTTGTTGTTCCGGTTATCCTGGCCTTTTCTTTCGGTCCTTTTAAAAACAGGATAGGAGATGCTTCTCCCTTAATAATTATTCTCTCCTTTATATATGCAGCCGTTAATGCATTAAGCGAAGAGCTTTTATGGCGGGGAATTTACTATGATCATCACCAAGCCAATTTCTTTTATGCGGTAATAGTACCTTCCGCCTGGTTTGGCTTATGGCATTATGCACCTTTATCTATACAACCGGCATCTGCAAGTAATTTTTATTTTATTATAAGCACTATGGGACTTGGCCTATGTTGGGCAACAGTTACTTTTTTTACTCGGTCCATTTTCTGGAGTTTTATTTCACATTTGCTGGTTGATTTTTCCGGTATCGGCGCCTTGTATTTTTTTAAGTAATGGATACCATCACTCATATAGCATTGGGCGCCTGTGTTGGTGAAGTAATAGCAGATAAACAATTAGGAAAAAAAGCAATCCTGATAGGGGCATTTGCCAACAGTATTCCCGATTTTGATTTTGTTAGTTCTTTCTGGCTTGATGTGGATAATGCATTACTTGCACACCGGGGCCTTACACATTCATTTTTATTTGGGATAGTAATAAGTGGGCTACTTGCTTTTTTATTCCAAAGATGGTTCGGGATAAGATCAGGGATGACTTATAAAAAATGGTTTTTCTTTTTCATTATCGAGATCTTTCTTCATTTATTTATAGATGCATTTAATGCTTACGGTATCGGTTGGTTCGAACCGTTTAATCATTACCGGGTTTCATTCAATACCATTTTTGTTGCTGACCCTTTTTATTCCGTCTGGCTTGGTATTGCTTTTGTTATGCTGCTTGTTATAAAAAGAGATCATGCAAAGAGATTGTTCTGGGCCGAGTTTGGATTAGGTATCAGTACGCTTTATTTTATGTATTGTATAGTCAATAAAATAAAAACCGATACGGATATAAGAACAATGCTTCGGCAGGAGCATATCAGCTATAATAAATATTTTACCACACCAACGCCCCTGAATAACTGGCTTTGGTGTGTAACAGCAGGAAACGATTCTGGTTTTTATATTGGTTATTATTCTGTATTTGATAGAGAAAAAAAGATCGATCTTCAGTTTTTTCACAAAAATGATTCACTGCTTGATCCTATAAGAAAATTTGAAGATGTGCAGCACCTGCTACGTTTTTCAAAAGGATTTTATACGGTTGAAAAATCGGCGGATACACTTGTATTCAATGACCTCCGATTTGAACAGATGACTGGCTGGTATGACCCAAACGCAAAATTTGTATTTCATTATTATTTACAACGACCAAATGCAAACAAGCTGGTGGTACAGCGTGGTCGTTTTGCAAACTGGAATTTGAAAACATTGAGATCGCTAATTAAAAGAATAAAAGGAAATTAACCCACACCCAATAATACCACTTAGGCTTTTTGCCTGAAATAAAAAGTAAAAAGATAGAGAGCAGCACGTATAAATTCATAAGAGCACCACCTGACAAGTCGTTTAATGATATTGGTTGACTTTTTAAAATCTGCTGCTGTGATCTCTTTGCAATTTTCATCTATTACTTCATTCAGTATTTTTTCAACCGATTTGACAAATGAAGGATCGTTTATATCAAGATTCAATTCAACACTGGCATAGGCGCTGATATTATTAATGTTATAGGAGCCAATCGTCATCCATTTACTATCGCATACGCTTAGCTTACCGTGAAGTATATTGCTCTGATATTCGTATATCTGAACTTTATTTCGCAAAAGCCAATCATATACGAAACGTTCGGCTGATTTAGCCACCCCGACATCTGAAAGGCCCGCCAGGATCAATTTTATTTTCACTCCTCGCTGTACAGCTTTTATAAGATGTTTGCGAATGATGATTCCCGGAAGAAAATAACTGGAAAGGATTGTGACATGCGATTGAGATGTCCGAAACATTTCTATATAGCTCTGTGATATTTGCGTTTTTGCTCTAACCCAATCATTACGCCGCAAACGCACCAGGCTTGATTTAGCAGGAGGGATTTTAAAATCAACAGGATTTTTTTCACAAGGAGTTGTTCCCATTTTTGCAGGGAAACCTTTCCATGTTTTCCAGCAATGAATACAAAGTTGCTTTACGATCTCACCTTCTACGAACACTCCAAAATCAAGCCATGCAGGACATCCCGGAGTATCGTTATACCGGTTGGTGATATTGATACAACCGACCAATGCAAACCGATTATCAACAACAAAAAGTTTTTGATGTAACCGGCGACCAAAGTAAAAATATTTGCTTCTGAATAATGGTTCGAAGAAACGAAAATGAACGCCGGTTTTTTTAATGTCTTTTATAAACTCTTTCGATAAGCCTTGTGATGCATAGCCATCTACTATAAAATAAACTTTTACTTTTCGTTGTGCTGCCACCTTCAGTGCATCCCCGATGCTTATGCCTGTTTCGTCGTTGTCAAAAATATATGTTTGAAGGTGGATGCTGTCTTCAGCTTCATTGATCAACTTAAGCATCAGCGTAAAATACTCTTTACCTCCACGAATGAGTTTTACTTCATTATTCGCAGTATATTGGCTGGTTATTTTTTGATTTTTTTTCCCTGGCATTTAAGTCGATCTTCAAACTATAAATCTATTTAAATAAACTATCAATGGCATAATCTATGATAAGTATTAAGGGTGGAAACGAGAAAAAGCTTGTTTAAATTGAAAAAGTAATGCCAAAGAAAAAGAAACCAATAGAACCCAATGAAAACCCAGGAACAAAAGAAATCCCGGAGATAAAACCGGGAAAAGAACCCGAGACCCCATTGCAGCCAAATGAAGAACCAGAAGAGATTCCGGATGAAGAACCGCAGGATCCGTCACCGGATGAAATTCCTTCAACAAAACCTGGTGAAATATGAAAGCATTACCTTCATTCGAATCACATGTGCAGGGAGATAAACCGGTTATTGTAGATTTTTTTGCCGAATGGTGCGGTCCTTGCAAATTAATGACACCGATTCTTCATGAATTAAAAAAATCGATGGGAGACAAGGTTACTGTTTTAAAAATGGATATTGATAAAAATCCGCAATACGCCGAACAATATAATATACGGGCAGTTCCCACACTATTAATTTTTAAGAAAGGAAATATTGTATGGAGAAAAAGTGGCGTCACCCAGGCGCATGAAATTTTACAGCACTTAAATGTATAGCTGAATAGTTTTTTAAATTAGATTAATGATAAACCAGAAAGAGTTATGACGAAAACTGCTATTATTACAATCCCTGCATAGATATAATACTTCTGTACCTCCTTTGTCAATCGATATACTGATTGATTATTTTAAAAATATGCTCAAAATCGGGTGACAAAAGAAATGTTTAATTTATCTTACGACCCTGTCACTTTAAATTACCACCATGAAAAAGCTTGTCTTATTCGTTGTTTCGTTTTATTCTATTACACAGGTGAATTCTCAAAATAAAAATGCCGACTGGATAAAGGTGCAAGCACTTGTGAAAAAGATGACATTGGAAGAAAAGGTCGGGCAAATGACGCAGATTACTTTTGCTGTTGTTGCAAATGGTGGATCATCAAACAAGGATGGAAGTATTGACCCGGTAGCATTGAAAAACGCCGTCATTAATTATAAAGTAGGTTCTATATTAAATGTAACCGATCATGCCCTTACTGCTGAACAATGGAGATCGGTTATAACACAAATACAGGATGAAGTTAAAAACACAAGATTAAAAATTCCTGTTGTTTATGGGTTGGATGGAATACACGGCCAAACCTATACATTGAATTCAACTTTATTTCCGCAAAATATAGGAATGGCTGCTGCACGCAATCTTGATTTGGTTAAAGCAACGGCCAAGGTCACCGCAAAAGAATTAAGGGCTTCGGGTGTTCGATGGAACTTTGCACCCGTATTGGATTGCGGCCGTCAGCCATTATGGTCAAGACTTCCTGAAACATACGGCGAAGATGTGTATATAGGTAAAATAATGGGTGTAACTGCAGTAAGAGCTTATGAAGAAGATGGTTTGAGGAACCCAACAGCAGTGGCTGTAAGTTTGAAACATTATCTCGCTTATTCAATGCCGCGTAGTGGTAAGGACAGAACTCCGGCTTATATACCCGAGATCGAATTGAGAGAATATTACCTTCCCCAGTTTCGTGAAGCAATAAAAGCAGGCGCATCATCCGTAATGGTTAATTCGGGAGAAATAAATGGCGTACCTGTTCATGCAAGCAAATATTTATTGACTGACGTATTAAGAAAAGAATTGGGATTTGAAGGTGTGATAGTAACCGATTGGGAAGATATCAAACGTTTACATGACCGTCACTTTGTTGCTTCTACACCACGGGAAGCTGTGGCAATGGCTGTCAATGCTGGTATTGATATGAGCATGGTGCCCAGTGATTATTCATTTTACGACCTGCTCATTGAAGCTGTGAAAAAAAATGAAGTAACGCTGAGCCGTATCGATGATGCGGTAACGAGAATACTGGTGATGAAATTGAAACTCGGATTGTTTGACAATCCTTATCCGGAAAAAGATGTCGCCAACAATTTTGGAAGACCCGAGTATCAAACTCTCGCTTTAGATGCAGCACACGAAGCGATGACGCTATTAAAAAACCAGGATAAAATTTTACCATTATCAAAAAACGCTAAAGTACTGGTGGCAGGGCCTTCAGCACAAAGCATTACCGCATTGAATGGTTGCTGGAGCTATACATGGCAAGGCAACCAGGAACAATGGTATCCTGCAGACAGTAAAACTATCTTCCAGGCAATCAGCGATAAGTTGGGAGCTGCTAATGTTATGACGACTACTGCAAAGGGATTTGATAATGCTGCAAACTATGATATTGAAAAATTAAAAGCTGCTGCTGTTAATTCGGATGTGATCATTTTATGTTTGGGTGAAAACGCTTATGCTGAAAGCCCCGGTAATACAAGAGATCTTGCCTTACCGCAGCAACAGACGGAACTCGCAAAAGCAGCCATTGCCACGGGCAAACCTGTTATTTTGATTTTAACCGAAGGCCGTCCAAGATTTATTACAGATATTGCTCCACAGGTAAAAGGAATAATAATGGCTTATTGGAGCGGCAAAAAAACAGCTGAAGCTATCAGTGATGTATTATTTGGCGATTATAATCCCGATGGTATATTACCATTCAGCTATCCAAAAAGCATGGGTGAAATAGTATTGTACGATAGAAAACCGACAGAAGATGTAAGAGAAGTTTTTAACGATAATATAAGTGGTGGTTACGATCCTTTATTTCCATTTGGTTTTGGGTTAAGCTATACTACATTCGAATACGGCGATATTAAACTTAACTCCGGTAAACTGGCAGGTAACAGCAAATTAAGTATTTCAATTTCTGTAAAAAATACAGGTAACAGGGATGGCAAGCACACAGTTGAGTTATACACCAGGGATATGTATGCAAGCATAACTCCCAATATGCGCCGCCTCAGGGCATTTCAGAAGATCAGTTTAAAAGCAGGGGAAACAAAAACGGTAACATTTACCATTGATAAAAATGATCTTGCTTTTGTAAATGAAAAACTAAAAACAGTGACCGAGCCTGGTGATTTTGAAATTATGATCGGCGATAAGAAAGCAAAATTTACTTATAGTCTCAGATAAATAATGGAATCATAGTTCTTTTACCTCCATATTCCTGTAATAAACCTCGGCAAATTCTGATTGCAATAATATATTGCCTTCTTTAGTATTGCCAAGTCGTCCTGTATTTACAACTACTCCATTAAGTATATGAGTGATGTTCCCGTTTTGTACGATTACCTCTGCTTTGTTCCATTCGCCATTAGGTTTTTCCGCATCCTTTGATTTTATAACACGAAGTCCTCTTGTCGGGTGTGTTAATGTATCGGCATGTATAATCGTTGTGCTGTCTGTCATCCAGAAATCTCCGCAATCTCCTTCCTGGATCTGGCATTCTAATGACCGGGGCCATACCTTATCGCCATTATAAAAATCCACATGATATAAAATACCGGCATCTCTTTTTTCATTTAGCCGCGGCGGATATTTTTTTTCACCCCATTTGAATTCAACAGTGAAATGAAAGTCTTTATATTTTTTTACAGTAGCTATATATCCTGTTTCCGCACCTGACACATGTAATACTCCATTTTCAAATTGAAATACTTTGGCAGTATCATTATTCTTTTTTGACTGTGAAGTATAGACATACCATTCACCTTTTTTATCAGGAAGAAAAATTTTTTCCTGGCCGGCAACTGTTATACTGTTAAACAAGAGCCCTGAAGCAAGAGCCAGTTGCAAAACTTTTTTTATTTGTACCATATTATTATTTTTTAAGCATCTATAGAATCATACACCACCACCTTTTTCCATAAAGGAGAATAGTCTTCCACAAATTTCAGGTGAATCGGATCTTTTTGATAGCTATCCTGGTCGGCAGGGTTTTCAAACATAGTAAACCATGATATAGCGTAAGTACCGTCAATAACTTCCCGGCTTGTACCTGCTGGCTTGCCCATGTGAAATTGTTTGATCGTTTTTACCTTAGATAATTTTGTCAACCCTTCCTTTAGTTTATTCAGATCATCTTTACTGTCCGGATTATTCAGCCAGAAATATACGTGATGTATAAAAATGTTTTTCAATTCCATTTTGGCAGGTTTGTTTGCGGCAAAAATAGCTGTTCCGGCCATTGCTGCCACTGTGCTGTTTCCTAAAAACTGTCGTCTTGTTGTTTTTTTCATAAAAATAAAATTGTGTATAAAGTAATTAGCAACAGATTCACGGATTTTTTTTCTGTGTTTCAGTCGTTATAGTTTAATAAACTCTTCCTATATATTGATCTTCTACAATTGTTTTCTTCATTTCAGCAGGATTGATAGGGCCCTGTTTGCCATATACAATTTTTCCACCTGGCTCTACTAATATGGTATAAGGCAATGCACCCTGCCATTTGGGATCGATAGCTTCGATCAATTTGTATTTATCATCAACGCTGAATAAATAATTTTGATTGGAAGCTTCAGCTCTTTTC
>Ga0207710_10000896_pt1 | contig 15935 bp, 10 predicted proteins | sample KBSS24metaG_FD_184400 | JGI IMG/M metagenome (GOLD analysis project Ga0207710, IMG submission 184400) | Switchgrass rhizosphere microbial communities from Kellogg Biological Station, Michigan, USA - KBS S2-4 metaG (SPAdes) (version 2) | ecosystem: Host-associated > Plants > Roots > Rhizosphere...
TTGGCATTTACAGGCGTCGTGATCCTCATGGCGCATCCACGCCTGTATTGGGGTAACGCGGGGAATGATCTGACACCTGCGTTGCTGGAGCTCCCGATCAGCCGTAACTATAAGCACGGTGGCTGGGTCTCGGGGACAACCTTTTACGCCGGCGCAACGCCGGTCGTGAGTGCAGTGCGCACATACGACATCTTCAATGAGAACGGCTGGGCCCGCAGCCTGCACTTTCTCGCTGCGTGGTTTCTGTGCATCACGGGGCTCATCTATCTGATCACGGGACTCGTGAGCGGGCACCTTTGGCGCGATCTCACCCCACGACTCGGGGATCTGGCACCGCGAGCCCTTTGGCGGGATTTCGTGCGTCACCTACGCCTGCCGCTGCCGCGGGCACCAGGGGGGCCACCGTACGGCCGGCTGCAGAAGATCTCCTATGCCGGGGTTGTCTTCGTTGCGCTTCCACTCATGGTGCTGACAGGGCTCACCATGGCTCCCGCGGTCGCGGCGGCCTCTCCCTGGTTGCTGGATCTGTTTGGCGGGTCGCAGTCGGCGCGAACCGTGCATTTCTTCGCGTTCGCGGTGCTGTTCGTCTTCCTGATCGTCCACCTCGCCATGGTCCTGCTCACCGGCGTCATGCGTCAGTTGCGTGCGATGACCTTTGGAGGTTGACATGAGTAAATCCAAGCTGGCAGTTGTCAGCCGACGCAACATCATTACTGGACTCGCCTCGACCGGTGGACTACTGCTCGCCGGATGTACCTCCAAGGAGTTGCCCCCGACCTACGGGAACGTGCTCAGGATGGGAGACCTCCTGACCTATCGCGCGTTCCGAATGCTGCTGCCCGCGCATTCGCTGGCGCGCGAATACACCCATAGCGACATCACCTCGAGTCCCGCGATTGGCACGACCAACCCGGCCGATCCCCATCAGCCGGCTTTCAACGCAGAGCACGGGCCGATCTACGATCGGATCCGGGCTGCTGGATTTGCGGACTGGCGCCTGAAGGTGGAGGGTCGTGTAGCCAGACCAAGGAGCTTCTCGCTGGCCGAGCTCAGAGCACTGCCCTCGCGTACGCAGATTACGAAGCACACCTGCGAGGAAGGGTGGTCCGCGATTTCTTCGTGGACCGGCGTGCCGTTACGTGCTGTGCTCGAAGCCTGCGGCATCCTGCCTTCCGCGCGTTTCGCAAATTTCTTCGCGTACGACGACATAGCCGAAGGGATCGATATGATCGATGCGCTCCACCCGCAGACGATCCTCGCCTATGGTATGAACGGGCGGGATCTGACCACGGGACACGGTGCGCCGCTACGTCTGAGAGTGGAGACTCAACTCGGCTACAAGAGCGTGAAATTCCTCGACCGCATCGTTGTCAAGGATGAGTTCGATGATCTGGGCAAGATTGGGTCGCTGCAGAACGGCTGGGCGTGGTACGTCGGCATCTGACTTGACCGGATGCGTGGCTCGCAGAATACTCAGACAAATCATTCTGGGACGCGGGATTATGGATCATGCAGCCCCATGGGCAGTGACGCTGGCCACTGCCGTCGTTCTATGCGCCGCTGCTGGTGCGCATGCCGCAGATCCGTTTGCCAAGGCAACCGTTACCGCGCGCGGCCTGCAGATCGAAACCCAGGCAGGCGTGCTCGCGCTCGAGCCCTGGGCGCAGAACATCATTCACGTACGGTTCGCGGCCGACGCAACCTGGTCGAATCCCTACGACAGTTGGGTGATCAGCAAGCCTGTCCGTGTTGCCTGGACCGTGGAGGAAGTGCCCGATGGTTGGGTCCTCAAGACGGACTCGCTGCAGGCCCGCGTGCGCAAACCCGATGGCGCTCTTACCTTCCTCGATAAGAGCGGCGCTGCCCTGCTCAGGGAAGGTCCTGGGGCGCGCCGCCTCCCGGCTGGCGGTATTGGACCTGTCGTGCAGGCTTTCGATACGGTGACGCCTCTCTATGGCCTCGGCCAACACCAGAACGGGATGCTCGACTATTCGGGTTCCACAGTTCACCTCCAGCAGGCGAATCGTGATGTGGCCGTGCCCATGATGGTCTCCCCTCATGGTTTCGGCGTGCTATGGAACAACGCCTCCGTCACTGACGTGGACGTTGGACAGAGCGCGGCGGCGGCGCCGATTGTGATCCGCTCGGAAGCTGGCGCCGGCGTTGACTATGACTTCATTTACGGGCCCGACCTCGACCAGGTGATCGCCGGTTATCGTCAGCTCACGGGCGATACGCCGCTCATGCCGCGCTGGATGTGGGGGCTGTGGCAATCACGGGAGCGGTACGCAAGCCAGGCCGAGCTGTTGGATGTGGGCGCGCGCTATCGCGATCTGGGGGCGCCGCTCGATGTCGTGGTGCAGGACTGGCAGTACTGGCGACCCGGCCAGTGGGGCAGTCACGAGTTTGATCCGTCCCGCTATCCGGATCCCAAGGCGATGATCGCAGCGCTGCATGCTGAGCATTTGCACGCCGCGGTGTCCGTGTGGGCTCGCTTCGATCTTTCCACCACTACGCTTACCGAACTGGACCGCGCGGGTGCGGCTTTCCCGAAGGTCTATCCGAATGTCTACCCGGCTGGCGAGGGGCGTTGGTACGACCCTTTCTCGCCGGCAGGACGCGCGATCTACTGGTCGCAGATCCGCCGCAATCTGGGTTCCCTCGGCTTCGACGCGTGGTGGCTGGATGCCAGCGAAGCCGAACTGGGCGGCCGATGGGGTGAGATGCGCGACGTCTCCACGGCCGGCGGTCCGGGACGCGAGGTCTACAACGCCTATCCGCTGATGCACACGACCGCAGTGTACGAGGGCGCGAGACGTAGCATGGGTGGGCGGCGGCCGGTTATCCTGACTCGCTCGGCCTTCGCCGGCCAGCAGCGTAATGCAGCAATCACCTGGTCGGGTGACACACAGGGCGACTGGGAAACTTTCCGCCGCCAGATCCCTGCCGCGCTGAATTTCAGCCTCAGCGGCATTCCATACTGGTCTGCGGACATCGGCGGCTTCTTCGGCGGCGACCCAAAGAGCGCGGACTACTCCGAGCTCTTCACCCGTTGGTACGCGTATGCGGTCTTCAACCCCATGTTTCGGGTGCACGGTACGGGCGCTGGCAAGGAATTGTGGGCCTTCCCGCCGGAGATCCAGAAGGTTCTGCTGTCCTATGATCAGCTGCGTTACCGCTTGCTGCCTTACATCTACTCCATCTCTTGGGACGTGACGCACAACCGCGCAACCATGATGCGGGCCCTGGCTATGGATTTCCATCAGGATAAGCGTGTCCTCGAGATCGCGGACGAATACATGTTCGGTCGGGCACTGTTGGTCAGCCCGGTTGTCCAGGCGGGCGTCAAGATGCGTACTGTCTATCTGCCCGGAGGCACCAGTTGGTACGACTTCTGGACCGGCGCGTACCACACTGGCGGTCAAGTTATATCCGTGGAAGCGGATCTTGCGAAGATACCGTTGCACGTACGTGCGGGCTCGATCCTGCCGGTAGGCCCGGTGAAGCCCTACGCCGATGCGCGTTCAGACGAGCCGATCGAGCTCCGCGTGTACCCAGGTGCTGATGGAGTTTTCGAACTTTATGATGACGAGGGCGATGGCTTTGACTACGAGCAGGGCCGTTACGCCACCGTGCGGTTCACGTGGCACGACGAGCGTCGCGTGCTGGAGATCGGCGCACGACAGGGACGTTTCTCCGGTATGCCGATGAAGCAACGACTGCGCGTTGTCTGTGGCGCTGGCGGTGCAGAGCCCATCGATGCCGTTTATGCAGGTAAAACAACCACGGTGGCTTTGCCCGGCTGCCGATCTGCAAACTGAGCGGCAGCGCCGGGGGTAGGGCGCGCTAGTCATGCGGGGCGGCGCCCGAACGATGGGCAATCGGCCTATTCAATGCCCGGGTAGGCGTGGGGTTTCCGTTCCCGCGGGTATGACCGGCATTTTGGATGCGCTGGGGTCGTCGCGACGCGCCCGTTGCGCCCAGTCGACGATGAATGCGCGGATCGCCTCGGCGTCGGAGGCCTGCAGGATGTCACTAAAGCTTGCCATACCCGCGCTCTTCAGAACTCCGCCGAGAACAATTGCGTTGAAATTGTCGTAGGTCGTTGACGACATACGGCGTAGATCCGGTACGAGTGTTTGCTCACCGAGGTGGCCATGGCAGATCGCGCAGTGCGTCAGATAGGCGCTTGCGCCCTTGGCCACGAGTTTCGGTTCTTGCGGCAAGTCGATGGCCAGGAAGGGCGATCGTTGCGCGCGAGGGGCGACGGGGACCTTTGCTCCACCAAGTCTGAGCACGATCAGGCGCCCATCGTTTAGATACGGGGGCGGCGCGTCGGCCGCAACCGGTTCCGAATTGAAGCCGCTCCACCCTGTCTGGAACGCAAAATACTGCACCCCATCGCGCTCATAACTCACTGGCGGCGCCACTATTCCTGTGCCGGTGAACACCTGGTGCAAGAGCCGCCCGTCGGCTGATGAATAAAACCGCAGGTAGCCGTCCTGCGTTCCCTGAACAACCAGCCCGCCGGCGGTTGCGAGAACTCCGCCGTTGCTGATTGCTGCGAGCAGAAACTGCCACACCGGCTTGCGCCGAACCGGATCCCACGCGATCAGAGTAGCATGTGGTTTCCTGATGTCCTCGTCCCGGCTCAGTTTTGTCAGGTCATAACCTTTGTCGTACCAGGTGGGCACGGTCAGGCTGTAGATGAATCCGCTGTCGCGCGCCGGGATGTAGACGAGCCCGCGGGTTGGGTCAAATGCCATACCGGGCCAATTGTGACCTCCGTTTGCGGACGGAAAGATGAGGCGTGTCTGCTGCGTGTAGTTGGCGGCCGACTCGATAATGGGACGACCCGTTTTCGGATCGATTCCCTTGGTCCAATTGACGCGCACATAGTTGCTCGCCGAAATCAATTGCCCGCTCACGCGGTCCAGCACGTAGAAGAACCCGTTTTTCGAGGCCTGCATCAGTACCTTGCGCGGACGGCCATTAACCGTGAGGTCGGCGAGTATCATGTTTTGCGTCGCGTCGTAGTCCCAAATGTCTCCGGGCGTCGTCTGGTAATACCAAGCCATTCGACCGCTCTTCACATGGATAGCGAGGATCGAGCACACAAACAGCTCATCGCCTTTGCGCAGATTGTCCGGTTGATCCAGCCATCCGCCGTTGCCCGTGCCTACGTACAGCAGCTCCGTCTCGGGATCGTAGGAAAACGAATCCCACGGATTGCCGTCACCCCCCTTTGACCAATCGCGGTCTTTGCTCCACGTAGGCGCTGCGAGCGCGAGCTCTGGCTCTTCGTTCGGCTTGTGCGGATCATCCGGTACCACGTAGAAACGCCACGCCAGCCGGCCAGTTTCGGCATCGTAGGCCGAGAAGAACCCGCGAGTGCCGAAATCCGATCCGGCGTTGCCGATGATTACCTTGCCGTCCGCAATCCGAGGTGCGCCCGTGATCGTGTAGTAAGGCGTGTCACCGGTTGTGTTGACTTCCCATAGCCGGGTACCCGTCAGGGCATCGAGTGCGATCAGGCGCCCGTCGTACGCCGCAACATACACACGTTGCCGGCATCCACTCGTGCGAGCGGTGAGTAGCGCTGCTCGGCGTAGGTCCGACCGTTGCTGAGCCAATCGCCGGGCGCCTGCTGGTACAGGCCGATCGACTTCTCGTCTACAGTCGCAGCTGTCGTCTGTGCCGCCGACTGGCCCGCGAGCGCCCAACCAATCGCAACCGCGATAAAACTACTTCGCAGCATCTACTCGAACTGCGGCGGCCAGGGCCGGCCGAACTGCTCGGCAAGGCGGGCACCGCCCAGCTCTCCGGCGCTGACGAGTTGCATCCGCGACAGGCGCCAGCCTTGCTGCGAACGCACCAGGCGCAGCTCATAACGGCCCCAGCGATGACAATCGGCGGCGGCGGGAAAAGTCTTGAATCGCTGCCAGGAATACATGTAGGTGTGCCCCGTAACCTGGTCCGCGGTGTCAAAGAGTAACTCCACGTTCGCAATGTGGTGACTGCTGCTGACCGTGTTCGGAAAATAGCCGAGCAGGAAATCCAGCAGTGCCTTTTTTCCCCGGAAGGGAGGCGCCATCTGCGGCGGCACGTAGGCAACCACGCAATCGTCCGTGAAGTAAGCCGTCATGCCTTGCGCATCCAGCAGGTCCGCGTGCCGACAGTAACCAGCGAGAAGTTCCTGGATATCGAGGCGATCCTGCAGGCGTTGTACGGTCTCGTGAATTGACATTGCTTATTGAGCTCCCCGCGTCATCAGCCGATTTTGAGCCAGACACTCTTGACCTGCGTGTAGTCGTCGATGGACGCCGCACCGAGATTTCGGCCGTACCCTGACTGCTTGATGCCGCCGTAGGGTACGGATGGCAATAGCAGTTGGTATGAATTGACCCACACGGTACCGACGCGCAATCGTTGCGATGCTCGATGCGCTCGCGATAGATCGCGCGTCCAGACTCCCGCCGCAAGGCCATAGTCTGTGTCGTTCGCAATGGAATAGGCCTCTTCCTCCGTGTCGAAAGGCAGGACCGCCATCACGGGCCCAAAAATCTCCTCGCGTGCCAGGGCCATGTTGTTTTGAACGCCGGTGAATATGGTTGGATCGTGAAAATAGCCGGCGGTGTCGTGCCGGTTGCCGCCTAAGGCGATCTGCGCGCCTTCGCGACGTCCCAGTTCCACGTAGTGACTTACTCGCTCCAGTTGCTCTTTGGAAATCACCGGGCCCACTTGCGTGTCAGGGTCCATGCTCGGGCCGATCTTCAAATTGCGCGAGACCGCGACCATTCGGCTGACAACGTCGTCGTGTACTTTGCGCTCCACGAGCACACGGGTCCCAGCGGTGCATACCTGGCCGCTGTGCCCCCAAACTGCAAATGCGGCCGTCCGAGCGGCCGTATCCAGGTCCGCGTCGGCGAAAATGAGGTTGGGACTCTTGCCGCCGAGTTCCATGCTCAGGCGTTTCAATCGGGGTCCGGCCGCGGACATGATCTTTCGGCCGGTGTCACAGGAGCCGGTGAAGCTGACGGCGTCGACCAACGGATGGCGCACGAGGTCGGAGCCGACGATCTCACCTCGCCCCTGGACGACGTTTATGACGCCGGGCGGAATGCCGGCATCGATGCACAACTGTGCAACGAAGAGAGCCGTTAGCGGCGTCTGCTCGGCCGGCTTGATCACGACTGAGTTGCCGCACGCCAGAGCTCCGACGAATGCGAGCGGAGCGGCTGATGGGCCGTTCCATGGGATGATCGAGGCGCAAACACCAATCGGAGTCCGAACCTCCTGTACCACGAGATCCGGAGTGTTAACCGGCATCGAGCCGTGCAGCTTGGTTGGCCAGCCGGCGTAGTACTCGGTAATGTCGATGCCGAACTGGCTGTAGAACGGCGAATGTGAGCGGACAATGCCACCGTCGATGACGTCCAGATCGGTGAGGACGTCGCGGTGATCCTCGAGCAATGCCGCGAGGCGGCGCATGCGTCGTTCTTTCTCTAGGGCCGCCAGGTGTTGCCAGCGGCCGTCATCGAATGCCCGACGTGCAGAACGCACGGCACACTCGACGTCGGCCCCAGTGCCTGCAGCGACGCGCGCAAACTCAATCCCGGTTGACGGGTCGATGATCGGCAACGTTTCGCCGGAGGAAGACGGTACCATTTCGCCGTCGATGAAGTGACCGAAAGGGGAGCCAGTCAGAAATTGGCGGGTCCGTGCGGCCAGTGGGTAACGACTGAGGTTTCCCGGAAGCTTCGAGTTAGTAGACACGGTATTTTCCTGAGTTATAGGGAACACGCCAGGCGGTGCCCCTCGAAGACCGCGTGCGACATTCGGCGCGGCGTGACGCAGTCGCCTATCATGTGCAGCTCAATTTCGCTTGGCCTCAGTGCTTCAACGAGATCAACGACCGGTTGGCGGCCGGTCTGTACTACGACCAAGTCGCAGCGAACAACTTCTTCCTCGCCGCTTGTTGCATTCATCAGGTGGGCGGCGCCGTCCTTGACTTCACTCAACACGGTTAGTACGCGATACTCCGTGCCCGCACGCCCCAGTCGAGCGAGCAAAGGTCCAATGCTCTCTGCGGGTATCGCGCCGGCGATAGCGGAGGAGGGCGTCGCAAGCAGCACGCGCCAACCTGCCTCGGTGAGTGCCTCGGCTACACCGTACGTCCACCAGAACGCGCTGCCGTCATCGACGACAATCGCGCGGCCATTGCCGTGTGGGGGTGGCGTGCCCTTGTCGAGCACGTCGAACCAGGTGATCACGTTCTTGCCGACCAGAGTTTCATCAAGAGGCCGGGCGACCGCGCCGGTTGCAATCACAGTCGTATCGAAAACCCCCTGCAACTGTGACGGACCTTCGATGCGGGCGCCGAGCTCCAGGCGAACCCCGAGGTGGCGTAACTCGCCGCGGAGGTAGTCGATGAAACGCCGCAGGTCCTGACGGTGAGGTACTGAGCTTGCATAGAGAAATTGACCACCGACGCCATCAGCGGCTTCGAATAGAGTCACAGCGTGTCCGCGCATCGCCGCCACTCGCGCCGTTTCGAGTCCTGCCGGGCCGCCGCCTACAACTGCGATCCGCCGACGCACGGCGGCGGAACCCGATTCGCTGAAGGGAGGGCGCAGCTCCCGTCCCGTGGTTGGGTTGACCGCACAGTGCAAATGGGGGGCGAATGCGCGACAGTCCTGGTTCAGGCCTATACAGGGCCGGATGCGGTTGGCTTCGCCATGCGCCGCTTTGCTGATCCACTCGGGATCCGCGATGAACGCACGCGACATACCTACCAAGTCGGCATCGCCTTCGACCAGCAGACGCTCCGCAACCTCGGGCCTCGTGATTCTCTGGCCGACGATGATCGGCAGGCCGCAGGCTTCGCGGATGATCCTGGCTGCCCGGGCGGCAGTTGCTTCCGGCTGAGTGACATCCTTGACGTAGTACCCGCGCGTACCAAGCGTGATGCTCAGATAGTCGACCGATCCGAGTTTCGCAAGAGCCGCCGCAATGCCAGCGTTGTCCCGAATGCCGAGCCCATCGGGAATCTCTTCGTCGCCCGAGAGGCGTACACCTAGCACGAAGCTGTCGCGGCATCGGGTCCGCATGGCATCGATGACTTCGCGCAGGAATCGCAATCTCTTTTCAGGAGTTCCACCATAGGCGTCGGTGCGGTGATTGGTTGCCGGCGACAGGAATTGCGCGACCAGGTAACCGTGCGCGGCGTGGATTTCGACACCGTCGTGGCCGGATCGCTCCAGATTTACGGCGGAATCGGCGAATGCGTTGCTGAGGGTTGCAATCTCACTCGCATCGAGTTCGTGGGGCGGAAACGAATCGCGCGGCGAGCGCAGCGGCGAGGGGGCCGACGGTGCGTAGTCAGACTCGGCGCCAATGCGTTCGCGGCCCAGATGCACGAGTTGGCCAATCACCTGCACGCCGTGCGCATGAATGGCATCCGTCCGACGGCGCAGACCTTCGATCACCTGCTCGTTGTAGCCCTCGACGAGCGATCGCAGCCGCAGTGTGGAGGTTGGATGAACGACAATTGCTCCGCCGATGATCATCGCTGGACCGGTGCGCGCCCGAGCTTCGTAATAAGCGATGTCTTCAGCGGTGATTGCACCGTCACGAACCATGCTGGTTCCGTGGGGTGTGATCACGATCCGGTTGGCGAGTTGCAGGCGGCCGGAACCAAACGGTTCGAAAAGGCGCGGATATGGATGGGCGGGCTGACCTTGGGTCGCGGTCAGCCCGTGAGAAGGCATCGTTACCATTACAACAATTCCCCCTTGTGGCCCGATCTTCCCGCTGAGTATATTGCAATCCGACCGGACGGTCGATAGTCTTGAGGCGCCTGATCGTGTCGGTGCAGGGCTTGAGGCCAGGAGCTTCAGCCCGGCGCGCTGACCTGCGGGCGTGCGCGTAACAGGATTCGTCGCCACTTCATCATGTGACAAAGAACAAACACTGACTGCGTTTCACTCGGGAGGGGGAGCTCATGGGATTGAGGGCACTGAAGGTCAGCTCTGCTGTATTTGCGGCGTCGGCGCTTGCGTTGGCGAGTCTCGCACCACATCCGGCGCGGGGCGGCCCGGCGGAGGAAGGGGCCGCGGCGGCTCAGAGCACCGCGCTCGAGGAAGTCACTGTTACCGCGCGCCGGCGCTCCGAGTCACTTCATGATACTCCCGTGGCGGTCTCGGCGTTGCCGGTCAGCCAGCTCGAGGACAGAGGTTCGCTCGACAGCACGAGCCTGCAGGGCTCCGTGCCCAACTTGTTGATTTCGGCTCAGAATTCCGGCGCCGCGGCGGCGAATCTGGCCATCCGGGGACTGGCCTTTGCGGATGTGGAAAAGTCGTTTGAGCCGACGGTGGGCATCGCCATCGATGGGGTCTTTCTTGGCACCAGCACCGGGCAGATCTTCGATTTCTTCGACATCTCGGGTCTGGAGGTGCTGCGCGGCCCGCAGGGTACTCTGTTCGGAGCCAACACGATTGGTGGAGTGATCAACATTACGCGGTCGCGCCCGACCGGCGAACTGGGAGTGAAAGCGCAGGTCGGCTACGGCAGCTTCGATTCGAGCGAAGAACGCATCGTCTTCAATACGCCGCTCATCAAGGATGTGCTCGCAGCCAAGCTGTTCTACTTCGGTGCCAAGACCGATGGTTTCTATCACAATGCAACCACCGGTGCAGATGCCGGTGGTAGTTATAACAAGCACTACGGAGCGACGCTCCTGCTGACGCCGCCCGGCACGGGCATCGATGCACTTGCGACGGTTGAACAGCAGACGCAGGATTTTGCACCGGTCGAGTCGAACATCGCCAATTCCAGCGAATCGTTCTGCCAATTCGAGCCGGCCAATCAGTGCAATCGAAACACGAGCACCGATTTGTATACGGTGTTCAGTACATTGCCCTCCGTCGGTTACTTCCGGATGCCGGCCGAGACCCTGCAGCTGCACTTTGATCTGGGCGGCGTGAATTTCACATCGATCACCGCGTATCGCAAGTCTCACGAGGATCAGGCCCAGGACTTCGACGGATCTTCAGCCAACCTCTACTACGTCCATATCGTCCAGGACTTCCATCAGTTCAGCCAGGAACTGCGCGGTGCCGGTAAAATCTCCAACTCCCTGGATTATGTGATCGGTGCCTATTTCTACAACTCCGGTTACAACAAGATCCAGTACACCAAGGTGTTCGGTGCGGACCTGCCATTTCCGCAATTCCTCGGCGGCACGTCGAAATCAACGGCCGGCTTTGCGGATTTCAACTGGCAGTTCGCAGATCAGTGGCGCGCCAGCTTTGGCGGACGTTATACGCGGGATGAAAAGAGCCTCCGCAACACCGATGGCGGTGAATTTCTCGGCGCCCCGTCCAGCTCATTCAGCAAATTCACGCCCAAGGTGGGTGTGGACTACCGACCGGCCGATGACTACATGTTCTATGCATCGTGGTCGGTAGGTTACCGCTCCGGTGGGTTCAGCAATCGTGCCTCGACGGTGGAATCGACGAATACCCCGTATGGCCCGGAGACGGTTGACTCGACCGAAGTCGGAGCGAAACTGGAGTTCTTCGATAAGCGCCTTGCCGTGAATTCTGCGTTGTTCTATGCCACCTACAAGGACATGCAGCAAACGACGACCATCCCCGGCGGCCCGACCGGAAACCAGACAATCGTGTTCAATGTGGGCTCGGCGGTGATCAAAGGTGCGGAGCTCGAAGTGACCGCGCGGCCGCTCCCGGAGCTGACACTCAACGGCGCGCTCGGCCTGCTGTCGTCGCACTTCAATGACTTTTTGACGCAGGCCGCGCTCGGAACGCAGCTGCGGACCTTCGACTACTCGAAGGTCAACCTGATATACGCCCCTACCGTGACAGCCTCTCTTGGCGCGCAATACGCCGTGCCAGTCAGTTTTGGCGAGTTGCGCGCCAACGTGGGCTACCGTCATATCGCCAACTACGACCAACAGATTTCAGACGGCTCGACCACGGTACCGCCTGTAACGGGGATCATCGTCGTACCCCGCAACGATCCGCGGGTGACCTCGGCTGCCCAGGACCTGCTCGACGCCAGCATTTCGACGGTGTTCAACACCGGCATCGGCAAGACCAGGCTGACCCTTTACGGCCGTAATCTCACGGATGACAGGGGGCCGGCGGCGGCTTTCACCGTGGCCGGATTGTGGTCATTCGCTTCAGCGCGGGAGCCGCGCGTTTTCGGTGCGCAGGTGGGCTTCGAATTCTGAGAGCGAATGCGGTCAGGGGGTGTCATTCCCATGCAAACAGTCAAACAGCGTAAGGCTCTGTACGTTGACGGCGAGTCCGCGAACCGCGGCCTACGCTGGGCAGCGGCGTGCTTGCACCGAGCTCTGGAAGTTGATGCTGATGCGGCGCTCTGCAATCCCCGGGTCTTTGGGCACGCTGTGTAGCCAATCTTCCTGGGACCGTCCACCCATCACGATCAGGTCGCCGGATCCGGGTTTGAATGCGATCGAATTGCCTCCGGCGCGAGGTTTGATGAGGAACCGGCGCGTCGCGCCCAGGGTGAGTACCGGGACGATGCACTCGGGTCGTCGGCAGGAAAACCGATCGCGGTGCCAGCCCGTGCTGTCCTGTCCATCGCGATAGAGGTTCAGCCATAGGCTGTCGTACACGACGCCGTAGTGCTGTGACAATGTGCGGGCCGCGTCCAAGAGTGCCTCGTCCGGCACGTCGCGCAAGCTTCGGAATTCCGCCGTCAACCGCGGCTCGCGGAATGTCTGATCGAAAAGCTGGCGATCATGTTGCCGCCACGGTACTGCGGACGCGAGACGTTCGAACAAAGTGCGAGAGCCTGACATCCAGCCCGGCACGACTTCGACCCACGATTGGGCGTCGATCGCTATTCGCTTGGCCGTCGTGAACGACGCATCGAGGGCGAGCGAGGATACCCGACTGGCAAACAGGTCTTCCTGGGCACGCACTGTATTCGAACTCCCCCTTGGCTGGGCCGATGCCGCTAGATGACTACATCGCTCGGGGCGATCGCTACCGAAATCTTTAGCCATCTATCGACCGTTTGCGCTCATCCAGAGTTCCAGCGTTGGCCGAAAGAGGCCTGGCCAGTACGGCCGCCCTGTATGACCAATTTTTCTTGAATGTCTGGCCAGTTCAGTTTACGGTAACGGCGGCCGCGGTAGGTGCTCACGAACGTCGGGGCTGAAGGGGAGAGCGGTACTGAAGTACAAGGATTTGGCGCGCGGACTGTCCGGTGCGTGTCGCCTGCGGATTTCTCTCGTTATGTTGCTCGCGTTCACGGCTGCTTGGGGAGCGAAAGGCGCAGCGCAAGCGCAAGCCAGTCTTGGCGCCGCTGCCGCCAGTGAGCCGATGCAGATGGGTGCGCCCGCGGAACGAGACGCGGAAGCCGCGAGAGACGCGCAGGCGGGTTGGTATGCGAATGCCCTGACCGGGCGGGACAAGAGACTGCAATGGTGGCGCGATGCGCGGTTCGGTTGCTTCATTCATTGGGGCCCGTATTCCGTGCTCGGTGGCGAATGGCGCGGCATGCCCAACCCCGGATATGCGGAGCACATCATGCGAGTCGGCCGCATCCCGCTCGCGACGTACCGGGATGAAGTCGCCGCTCGTTTCCGGCCGGACAAATTCGACGCACGCCGCTGGGTACAGCTCATCAAGGCGGCCGGGATGCGCTACATCATCATTACATCCAAACATCATGATGGTTTTGCGTTGTGGCCCTCAGAGGCGGACAGCTACAACATTCGGGACGTGAGTCACTTCAATCGCGACCCGCTGCGCGAATTGGTCGACGCCGCCCGCGCGCAAGGTCTGCATGTCGGCTTTTACTATTCGCATGCATTTGATTGGGCGAATCCCGATGCGCCGGGTAACGACTGGGACTACGACAATCCCGGCGGCGACAAACAACTTCATGGCGGCAAAAGCTGGTGGAACAGCTATCCGCAATTCCTCACCAATACCGATCGCTATATTCAGACCAAAGCGATTCCTCAGCTTCAGGAACTGATCCGCCGTTATCACCCCGACATTCTCTGGTTCGATACGCCCTCGAAGCTGCCTTTCTTTCAGCAAGCGCAGATTGTAAAGGCTGTGCGCGCCGCCGATCCTGACGTCGTCATCAATGGCCGCGCTGCGCGCAGTGAGGCGATCAACCTGGGCGATTATTTGGATACCGCGGATCGGCCCGCGGAGCTTCGTCCCACGCCGGGAGACTGGGAGGCGATTCCCACCACGAACGAGTCGTACGGATGGAATAAGCTGGATCCCAGCCACAAACCGCCGGGCTATTTCATCCAACTGCTGGCTCGGGCCGGCGCGAAGGGTGGCAACATTCTTCTGAACATCGGTCCACGCGGCGATGGCACGTTGGATCCTGCCGATGTGTCGATTCTCAAAGGTGTCGCGGACTGGATGCGCGTCAACGGCGAGAGCGTGTGGGGCGCGCAGCGCACGCCGCTCGATCGGCAGTCATGGGGCGACAGCGCGGTGAAAGGCAACCGCCTTTTCCTGCACGTTCTGCACTGGCCGCCGTCCGGCTCGCTGCTCGTGGGTGGGCTTCAAAGTGAGGTTCGCAAAGTGTATTTGCTGCAAGACGCGCGTCGCGCTGCGCTCAAATACCGGTGGACCCCGGAGCGCGATCTGGAGATTGTTGTTCCCGGTAAAGCGCCAGATGAAAACGATAGTGTCCTCGTCGTGGAGAGCGTTGGGCCTGTGCGCGGAACCCCTGGCCGACTCATCGAAACTCGCTGGGGTGCGAACCAGTTGCTCGCCTTCGATGCCGACGCGCAGGGGACCGAATTTTCTTATGGTGATGGCAAGACTCGCTCTTATTACGTCGAAGGACTGCAGCGCGAGGGCAATGCGCTGCAATGGTCCATCCGCGCGACTCGCCCGGCGAATGTGCACGTCACGCTTCGCTACAGAAACCTCGCGCCCGGACCGAGCGGCCCGATCCTGCTCGAGCATGCCGGGCAAAAGTTACGCGCATCGCTCACGCCCACTGCCGATAGCAAGGCGATTCAAAGCGTGGAGCTTGGAACGCTGCGAATTGAATCGGGCGCTCTATCGCCGCTGACTCTGAGCATGCCGGGCCCGGATCGGCCCAAGGCTCAGATTTTCGAGTTATCGATCCGGTCGGTGCGCGTGCCTTGCCCGCGCACCGACCGGTCCGCCTACAGCATCGCCCACGACTCACGACGTGCCGTAACAACGACCATCGGCAGTGAATCATCGGCCGCCGAGGCACCAACCTCCTGCACCGATTGCGTGTGCGGTGCGGGATTGAAAAATGCCGCCCATTGAATTGCACTGAAGACGATTGCGGCACCAAGACTGACAAAACGACTGACGTTCATGACAACTTTCCTGTAGATAAAGTGGTAGTGAGACCTCGAGTGCAATAGTGAGCTTCCAAGGGACGGGCGCACTCAGAAGGGCTGAAGGGCCGTTAAGCTCCGCTGAAGGGACAGCGCAGTGCGCCCTGGGGCCTCGATTTGCGCGGATTGGCGGGACTGTACGGGCATCGCCCGAAGAATCCCGGCGTTGCGGGCGTATCATCAGCGGCCAACAGGACGACTGAGAAACAATGACGTTTCGAGCCACCAGCGAGTTGCGCAACGAAGTGGAGCGCGAGCGCCAGTGAGAGTAGATAATACGCTCGTGACGTCCTCGTTCACGCGCACTCTGAGATTCAAAGTCCGTTCCGAATCGTACGGATGGTTGGGCGCGGCGGCGGTGGAAGTAAACCAGGTTTTCAATTTCTGTAATGAAGCCGCGCTGCTGGCGGCGACGCGCACGGATTTAAAGCGCAAATGGTTCACGGGCTTTGACCTGTGTAACTTGACGTCGGGCTCCTCGCAGTACTTTGAACGCATTGGCTCGGATACGATTCAGCGCATCTGCGTGGAG
>Ga0207710_10000898_pt1 | contig 15911 bp, 18 predicted proteins | sample KBSS24metaG_FD_184400 | JGI IMG/M metagenome (GOLD analysis project Ga0207710, IMG submission 184400) | Switchgrass rhizosphere microbial communities from Kellogg Biological Station, Michigan, USA - KBS S2-4 metaG (SPAdes) (version 2) | ecosystem: Host-associated > Plants > Roots > Rhizosphere...
ACCTTTACAAATTACCCTCAAAGACAAAACTATAATACGGCAAACCGATACAATTAGATTTGTAGGAAGGACGGAAAAATATTTTTTCTACTGGGATAAAATTACCCAACAAACAAACGCATATCCATTAAGCGAAGTAATCGCTATCGGCATCAGATGAACTTTGAAAATAATTACTGCCGTTAATATGGGTTTTTTGTTATGCTAACTGAAGAATACATATTCATCTACATATTATCATCTGTAGTCCGGGCTTAACGAATAAAGCCGAGCAACAGTATATAATATATCATCTTCATTAACTTTACTCATCTTCGGTTCGGGCTAACGAATCCCGGAATATTAGCACAGTAGAAAGCCCTAAATGTTGAGCTGCCATTTGTTTAGACACATAATCTCTTTGATAAAACATTTAGAGTGAACTATGAATCTTGCAAAAGAGTTTTCTTCGGCTAGTGAAAGCCTTTTATATAAATTGTTCTTCAGGCTTACAGAATCACATCAAAATGGAATTTCTAAAAGTTATGTTTGGAAAAATATAATCAAATGTTCAATGTTTATAGCCTACTTTCAATAAGTTTTTTTAGAGCTACGCTTATTAATTAGAAAAACTTCATTTGTATGGATACTTCAAAACCTTTAAAAGAAAATGATTACATCTCTTCAACGAGGGCATATAAAAATTTGATGAAACTTAAAGACCTTGCGCCGCAGCTATTTAGTGAGGCCAATAAAAAAGATTTTATGAAAATCGCCCCATTCGATCTAATAAAGTCACTTCACACAAAAAATGGGCGAGAACGCACATTGGCCCATCCAGAGCTTTCGTTTTTGATGCGTAAATTTCCTTTACTAAACGAATCGAAGCCAAATTTTGACAATTTATTTAATGGTACATTCTATATCGTGCAAATGAATTGTACAATTTCCTACGAAAATAATGCGCTCCTCTGGGTTTCGGAATTTGCGATAAACAATATTTTGAATTATACACATTTGGCAATTCAACCTATTTCTTTACTGGCGGGTCAATACGGAAAAAATAAAGTAGCGGTACACCCTACAGTTCTGAATTTTGAACTGACATTGCCAAATCGATATTTTGAAACGAATGACGTACATCAATGGTGTAATGAAATTGCATTTCAATATCATTTAGATGCATCAACTAGTTGCCCAATTTTTATAATCCCTTATGGCATTTGGAATATAGATCAACCGCTTATTCCAGGTGGCGGTTATCACGGTAGCAACAATGGCATGCCTTTTATAGTAGCAAATGTTACTGACGAAATCTATCCAGATTTCACGGTACAAGATCCTGAAAAAAGATTCTCTGACACAGTCAGCCATGAAATTGCGGAAACAATAGTAGACCCAATGGCCAGTTGGGATCACCCTGAAGTTTGTGACGCATGTTCGAGAAATAATTGTAATAATGGGTACCATCTCTATTTTGACGATAACCTGCAATATATTGATACTCTACCTTGGCGGGGTTTGAGCGGAGATATCCCATTCCAGTATAAATTTTCGATTGCAGCTGTTTGCAAACCTGAGTTTTCTCATTTGTTACACCCTGGAGAGGGATGCTTACCTCCGGGTGATATTAGTGAGCTAGCCTGCAAGTATAAATTTCCCGACCAACGTCAAATACATTGGCCTAATTACTTTCCACAACATGGAACAAATCCAGAAACATTTTAACGTTGGCCGCCTTTCCACTATCATTTAAATACAAAGCGGGGTCCTTTGCTATGCTGGCTGAAGTATATATCCTCATCGTCCCGTTCGCTTATCAGCTGTAGTCGGGGCTGGACGAATAAAGCCGAGCCACAGAATATATTTTCATCTTCAGTAACTTTACTAGCTTCGGTTCGGGCTGAGGAATCACGGAATATCAACACAGCAGAAAGCCCTGACCGTTGTGCGTAATTGTAAATTGAGACTTTTTTTAGTTTGATAAACGATAAATGAAACCTCAACTAACATATATTGAATTAAAAAGTGGTTACTCGGACAATGGACCTGCTTGGATTGGCATCGTCGAATTTTCTAAAACCGGTCAAACTATTTATTTTGACGATAAAGCATTGAAAAGGTTGAAAATTCCAAGTTCGAATGCAAATCATTATAACATTGAAACAGGTGATGAGTATTGGGTTTCTGGTGTCAAAAAAAATGGTTTAGACAGACACTGGGCAGGACACGGAAAAATAATGATAGATAAGAATGCTATTGACAAATATTTAGATCATGTAAGCCAACAAGAGCTGGACTTAACAAAGTTTGAAATTGTTGAGTTCAAAAAAATTGATAAAGAAAGGATTAATAAAATTGAAAATAGCATTTTGACTGGCGAACAATATTCAGATAATGTTCGTGAGTATTGGGACAAAAATTCGAAAAAATTTGAAAGCTAATCCTCAAAAACAACTACGCACAACAGCCGCATTTGTGCTATTGGGGCTCGACGCAAAGCGTCGTTCAACTACAGTAACCCTGTTCAGCCTTTTGTCCCAGCTTGACTTTTAATATTAAGCAACAGAATAAAATTTTATCTTTAGTAACAACGTTCGGCAGCCGTCGCCGGGGGCGACGACAAGATGAAGTCCCCAACAGCACAAATGCCTAACGTAAGCAGTAGCAACTCTTATTGTAATTAGTAAATTCTGACGAAGCATACTTTACTGAAGTTATTGGCAAGAAACTTGGTCGATAAATAATAAACAGAAGTATGTTACACACCAGGCCCTTTCTTTTATTTGATGGAAATTGCGCCGAAGCAATGACATTTTATCAACGTTGTCTTGGTGGAGAGTTGACTCTTACAAAAGTTGGTGATACTCCTATGAAAGAACAATTTCCGCCAGAAAAGCACAATAGAATTATATATGCCCAATTAAAAAATAATGATATAGATTTTTCGGCCACGGATTGGATGGCATCTCCCCGCCTCGAACCAAAAGATGGAAATACTTTTAGCATTTACATTACCGGTGAAACTTATGCTGAGTTAAAAACAGTGTTTGATAAGCTTTCCAATGGGGCAGATAAAGACAAACGAACTTTTATGGAATTAAATAATGCGCCATTTGGGATTTATGGGCAATTCACCGATAAGTATAAAGTTTCATGGATTTTTAAGGGGAACAATCAAGAAAAGAAATAATAATAAAAACCTGTTTAAGCACTGTTGCTGATACTGGTTGGCTATGTCTTAACTTGTAACTGACCCGGTAAATGCTAAAGTTATAATTGATCTTACGGTGTATAACAGTCAAACAAATTCAAAAATTATGAGTACTGAAAATTCATTAAAGCTTGACATTTATATTAATTATCCGGGACATTGCGAAAAAGCATTTAAATTTTATGAGCAGCATCTTGGAGGTAAAATAACTATGATGATGCCTCATCAACAAATACCTGGCAACTTTCCAAAAGAATGGAAGAAACCAATTCTTCATGCTATAATAGAAATAGGCGGAACCCTGGTCAGAGGCGCAGATATTCCTGATGCAGAACCTATGCGTAGTGCTTATCTAACAATCAGATTAGCCACTGCTGAGAAGGCCGAACAGGTTTACGCACTTCTTTCAGGCGGCGGAGAAATCTTCATGAAAATGGAAAAAACATTTTTCGCAAATCGATTTGCTATGTTGCGTGACAAATTTGGTACTTCGTGGATGCTTCTCAATGAAAACTAAAGCTTTTAAAATTTTCTTACATAGCGGCTGACGGCCCATGAAGGCCACACGAAGGCAAGCCTCAATCCATTAGCTTTCCATTGCAAAAATTAATTTTAAAAAATAAATAGTATGGAAAACAACAACCCGCATTTAAAAGATTTTGAAAATTTTATGAGCATGAGAATAAAGGCCTCAACGGATTTTTTAGAAGGAAAATTTGAACCATTAGAAAAAATTTCGGTGAAAAAATCTCCTGCGACAATTTTTCCTCCAACCGGAATTTGTATTCAAGGTGCGGACGAAGTAAATAGCTTCAATGAAAAAGGATCGGCCAATTTTTTATCCGCTGCTAAAAATGGATTTGAAGTAATGCACCAGGATGCTGATGAACATTTAGCGTATTGGACAGGTATTCAGCGTTCAACTGTTAAAATGAAAGGACAAAATAATGATGTTGTGTTCAACCTGAGAGTAACAGAAATATTCCGTAAAGAAAATGGTGATTGGAAACTAATGCATCGCCACGCAGACAAACTATCAGAACAATAGAAAATTAATCCAGACTAATTATTATATTTTAAAATGGTTAAGTATTTTGGAGAATGAAGTACACAGTAAATGATGGCTTTCCTTATTATATAGAATTGGTAGAAAATGCAGATTACCGGCGCCTGTTTTCTTCGCCGGAAAATTTTGAATTACTTGAATCGCTAAGTGATGAAAAAGCAAACTATCGCTATGCACCGGGCAAATGGAGTATTAAGCAAATAATCGGACATATTACTGACCACGAAAGGATCATGATGTATCGTGCCCTGCGGTTTAGCCGGAATGATACAACGAAACTACCCGGCTATGACCAGGATTTGTTTGTTGACAACAGCCGTTTTGATGAACTGACCTTACAACAATTGCTATCTGACTTTAAAAACGTACGAAGAGCTACCAACAGTTTTATTGACATATTATCCGGAATGCAACTGAAGTTAAAAGGTGTTGCGTGGAAATATGAATTGACCGTTGAAGAATTTCTAAAAGCCACGATTGGACATGAAGTTCATCACATCGATATCATTAAAGACAGGTATCTTAAAAAATAACTGGACAAATAACAGGCTAAATCATTTCCAGTCCTTGCGGGTTAATTTAGGGCTAACGCTACAGGATGCCTTTATCCACCTTAATCCATTATTGGTCTTCCGTGCGTTGGCTGTTGTTGTGTATTCTCACTAGCAACCGAAGCGTGGCCTTAAAGCAACTTCATTCCTCGGGCATAATCTGTATCAACAAAAATGTAAATTGCTGCCAAACTTACCAAAGTGAGAAAACAAACGATGCTCCTATTACTTGCCGGCTTTTTTATAAGTACCGATTTTGCACAGTTTGAAAATTATTCATGGAAAATTATTGAAACTAATGGGAATTATATACCAAGAGAGGAGTGTGATTTTGTTGTTGTAAAAGATAAATTCTATTTAATTGGCGGACGGGGTATAAACGATGTGAATATTTTTGATCCGAAAACAAATACCTGGACAAGCGGAGCAAAACCTCCTGTGGAACTCAACCATTTTCAGGCAGTAGTTTATAAAGATGAAATATATCTTTTAGGCGCCATGACGGGGCGCTATCCACATGAACAACCTGTTGCAAACATTTTCATCTATAATCCTAAAACCAATGCCTGGCGAACCGGGGACGAGATACCCCCAGATAGAAGACGTGGTTCAGGAGGAGCAGTAGTATACAAGAATAAGTTTTATATGGTTACCGGCATTCTGGATGGACACTGGACCGGTAATGTACCCTGGTTTGATGAATACGATCCCAGGACTGGGAAATGGACAAAACTGGCTGACGCTCCTGTTGCACGGGACCATGTGAGAGCGGGAGTCATTGGTGATAAATTATATTTAATAGGAGGCGTGCAGTCCAACGCAAAGGAAAATAAAGGTCTTGCCAACGTAGTTGACGCAGTTGATGTGTACGACTTTAAAAAACGGCAGTGGACTACAGCTTCTGCCAAACTACTTACCCTGCGTGCCGGTAATTCCATAATAGTTATTAAAAACGAATTATTTGTTATAGCAGGCGAAAGTGCCAAACAACGCAAGGCTCATAACGAGGTAGAAGTATATAATGTAAAAACGAACAGCTTTCGTACACTTGCGCCTCTTGTTGAGGGACGCCATGCAGGAGGGGCTGTTTTGTATAAAGGTAAAATTTATACCGTGGCCGGTGTTGGGAATGCAGGTGGTGCACCACTATTAAAATCAATTGAGGTCTTCAGCGAATAAATGAATTAAAAACAGAAAATGGAAATTAAAAATATACCAACTTTATATGAGTGGGCAGGCGAAATAAAAACGTTTGAAAAACTATTTACTGTTTTTTATGACAAAGTTTTGAAAGATGATTTATTGGGAGAAGTATTTAAAAATATGTCTGCAGAACATATCGAACACGTTTCTCATTTTGTAGCAGAAGTATTTGGAGGTCCTAAATTTTATACAACTGAAGACAACGGAAGTCATGCTATAATGATAGGCAAACACATCGGCAAAATGCTTACAGAAGAAAAGCGACAGAGATGGGTTCGGCTTTTATTGGAAACAGCAGACGAAATTGGGCTAAAAAGCGATCCTGAATTTCGCTCTGCATTTGTTGGCTATTTAGAATGGGGAACTCGTATCGCAGTTATCAATTCTCAACTGACCGAAAACCCGATGACAGACACAGAACCCATGCCCAGGTGGGGTTGGGGAGAAACAGGTGGACCTTATATTTCCAAGGAAATGTAATTACCTCTTTTAGTGAAAAAAAGCTCAATAATAAAAAAGTAAACCAAAAAAGTTATATTATGCCTGCATATATAATTGTAGAAGTCTCCATTACAGATCACATCGAGTATGAGGAATATAAGAAATTAGTTCCTGCTACCATTGCGGCTTATAACGGAAGATTTGTTGTCCGCGGAGCAAAAACGGAATCATTAGAAGGCAATTGGGAACCGGAGCGAATTGTAATATTAGAATTCCCTTCCGTTGAAAGAGCCAAACAATGGTGGAGTTCAGACGAATACTCAAAAGCAAAGGAAATTCGGCAAAGGACTGCAACAACCAAGATGCTGGTTGTGGAAGGTCTTTAATTCAAATCACTCTGCAAAGTCTTTATTGGTTATGGCAGCAAATCATGAGGCAGCAATTCCTAACCCATTACTCAATCAACTGAAAGTTTTGATCGGTGAATGGAAAACAGCAGGAACTCATCCGTATTTTCCCAACACAATATTTCATGGTCGCACTACTTTTCAATGGATTGAAAATGGTGCTTTCATAATAATGCATTCAGAAATCGATGAAGAAGGCATTCCAAGTGGCATTGCAATTTTTGGAAGCGATGATGCTACCAAAGAATTCTTTATGCTTTATTTTGATGAGCGAAAAGTGTCCAGAAAATATGATGTTTCAGTTCAGGAAAATCTAATTAAATGGTGGAGAAATACACCAGAGTTTTCACAACGCTACACCTGGGCAATTTCCAATGATGGAAATAGTTTAATAGCAAGAGGCGAACTATCAAAAGATGGAGCAACTTGGGAAAAAGATTTAGAGTTGACATTCACTCGTATATTGTAAAGACAGCCAGGAACTCATCGTCCTGCCTGTCTCGTTCTGAAATAGCTTGATCAGCAATACCCTAAATTTTCTTCATTGAGGCTTCCTCATATATTGATTCGGTGCACCCGGTGTAGGAACATTACTGGCAATCGGCGCTCCGTTATCATGCGCTTTGGTCAAAGGCATAGTAAGCGTAATACCACTTCCCGAAACCTGCGCATCTATAGCATGTGCAAACTTAAGCGGCATCGTAACAGTAATGGTATCGGTTTGATTGGTAGTACCAAAACGACGGCGTGCAGCAGTAATAGAAGCAATAACCGCAGTTTCAAGATTGGCGTTTGCATCTATAGTAATGGTTTGACCAACTGTAAAACCCGCTACATTGCGAACAGGAATAACCGTTGCCCCTGTGTTGGTAGCGGCGCCTGTTGTTGTTCCTCCTGCTGTACCAATAGCAGCAATAGTTGCCGCCTCGCTATTGTTGCCTGAGCCGACAATTATCTTTTGACCAACACTTACATCTGCTGTACTGCCCACTTTAATATTGTTGGAACCGATTGCAGATGCAGCCGATAAAGTAATAGTATTCTGCAAAAGAAAATCGCGGCAATTATTATCGCTATCGTATCCATCAGGAAAGCGTCCTACGCTTCTGTTGGATTGATCATTTACAGATGCAGCCTGGAAATTATTTCTTCCGGCATTGGGCACCACTACGATACAACCACCCTGTATTTGTTCGCCTTCAAGAGTAGCAATTTCGGGACTGGTAATATAACCATTGGCACTTGAGTTACTTTGTTGCGATCCATAAACAATTCCATCAACAAGCACTTTTCCGCTTGCATCTATTAATGCAATGGAACCGGCAGCAGTGGAAAGAGGATTTCCATACCAATGATTAGGTTTCTGTGATCCCTGGTAACCTGCTGTTGTAATTTGCGTGCTGATAACAGCAGTGCCTGCTTCATGATGCTTGATCAATTTGCTTTCGAGTGTAATGCCGCTACCAAGTGCCTGTATTGCATCACCACTTTTGTGTATGAAACGGCTGGCTGGTGAAAAACTTATTCCTGTGCCAGCATCTGATACATCAACGCCTTGCATGTGATTGAATTTAAGCGGCGCTTCCAATTCCACTTCTCCCGCCTCACCCCTTGATCCACGTGCAGGAGCAGTTACTACATTAATGATGCGTTTTACCTTAGCAAGTTCTTTGTGTGCCCCCGTGCTTATTGTTAATACATCACCAATAGTCATGTTAGCATTGTCAAAAACTTTAATGCTGATATCACCGGACTTTGCTTCAACAAATAAATTTGTTTGTGTAGCGGCTTTACCAACTGCAGTAACTGTAGCTACTTCATAGTTGCCGCCCATATCAATACCGATCTTTTGGCCAACAATAAAACCAGTAGCATTCATAACAGGCAGATTAGTTGAACCCACTGGAATAGTAAGCCATGGCCCGGTTGAAACAGGAACAAACAATGTTGTCATAGTTGTGGCAGGAGTTCCGATGTTTGTAATCTTATGCATCTCGCCATCGATATCAATTTGCTGACCAACTTCAAGGCCAGTAGTGCTTCGAACATTAATAATATTATCGCCGGGGTTTGCAGAAGTAAGTAAGCCTGAAGCAGAAAGACCAAGCAGGTAAAAACCATGAGAAGCAAGTTTCGTTGCTGCCGGAATCTTACACAACTTAACCGGACCCCATTCTGCCGGAGTGCTGATGACCGACCAGTTTGATATGTCAATTTCACCGGTGGTTGGATTATAAAGTTCGATGAATTGATTTGTTGGATTGTTGCCGGTACTGAAACGAACTTCATTGATCTTGATGGGAGAAACATTTCGTATCCGTTGAGATGTAGTTTCAATTTGTTTTCCGCCAGTTGTTGAGTTTGTTCTTTCAACTTTAGCGGTTAGAAAGCCGGCCTCCATCATTGAAGACGAGATGATCTTAAAAGTGGCACTGACGCTGGCATTTGAAGCAATCGCTTCGGTAAATGTTTTTGTATTGGTAGTCGAACCTTCAACCTGTGCCGACCATCCTTTGGGTAATGATATGCTTAACTTAATAGCTTTTGCAGGTGCATTACTTGTATTTGTATAAGTTACTGTAACATCCTGGATTGATTTCGGAGTAAACGATGTAGCACGGGACATGCTTATTCCCGGCACATCATATTTCGCCGCAACAATATTTGCCTGCACTGCATCTGTGGTTGCTTCGGTTGGAAAACCGGTTGTCATCACTCCTTCATAAAAAGTGCCGGCAGATCCATTGCCATTATCACCGCCATTGCCAAGAAGAACAGCTCCTTTTTTATTCATCGGATAATATGCATTGCTGCCCGGTGTACCGGGACGAACACCGCTATAGAAAGTTGTCAATCCGCCATTCTGTGCATTGCCGCCGCGAAGGTCCCATTTGTTACCACCGCCACCATCAACAAAAGCCGATACAAATTTCCAGGAATCAATTGATGGAACATCATTCTTTTTAGCATTGTATCCGGAAAACAAACCAGCTTCCATATCAGACATGATCCATGGGCCCGTGCCATTACCACTACCCCATGCCGTGGATGTCCCGTAATAAGTGGTTTCCATCGTGCCCGTACCAACTGCACGACTATTAGTTGATGAATTACCATAATCAAAGCAACAACCGTTATCATAATGTTTTCCATTGATAACATAATAAATACCTTCCGGCTCATCATTGATAGCAACATCAACAGCATTATTATTGCGCAATCCCATGCCGGGCATAATATAAACACCATAAGCTTTATGACGACTAATAGTTACCGGCGCCATATTAGCAATCGGCAACGTATTAAATCCACCCTTAGCGGGACCTTTGAATGTTCCGGGAGGCGCCTGAACAAGATGATTTCCTTTGCCGGATTGATCATAGATTTTGGTGATCCAGCCAATAGTATTCATTAAAAAAGCATCTTGCTTTGCTGCATCGGCATATCCTCCGGGATCATCTTTCGAAGGTCGGACTATACCTATATCCAACGTCTTTCCATCTGACTGACGCATCACCTGGTAAAGCGGACCATTATAAGAAACATATAATGCTCTTGTAGTACTATGCGCTGCAACACAAGGACAACCTGCAGCGGCATAAATATCACAGGGACCTTTTGGTCTGATTAGCTGTGACTTTGCTATCATCATTATGGAAACGGGAAATATAAATACAAACGCAAAGAAGATCACAAGACAATTTTTCTTTTTCATCCTGGCAAGTTTTGAATTTGTTTTAAATTAGTTTTACTATAATAATAACTGAGCCACAAATCTCGAAGCCATCAAAAGATTTCATTGCAAAATACGGTGAATACTAAACCGATCCCTAACTATAAAATTTTTAAATTAGTTATGATGCCGGGTTTGCTGAATTTAAATCAGATTATCGAATAACAAAACTGATAAAAATATTTATGGCTAAAACAAAAGCAAAAACAACAGAGACAACAAAAAGCGTTTCAAGCTTTGTAAAATCTATTGAAGACAAGCAAAGACAAAAAGATTGTTTAGCTATCATCGGTATCATGGAAAAACAAACCGGTTTCGATGCCAGGATGTGGGGCCCTTCTATAATTGGCTTCGGAAGCTATCATTACAAATACGAAAGCGGTCACGAAGGAGATGCTCCGCTGGTTGGCTTTTCACCAAGAAAGACAGAGTTTGCTTTATATATTGCCAACTTTGACGGAAAGGAAGAATTACTTAAGAAATTGGGTAAACATAAAACAGCTAAGTCTTGCGTGTATATTAAAAAACTGGAAGACATAGACATTGAAGTGCTGAAAAAATTGACCACAGGATCTGTTAAGCACTACCAGGCAAAATACAAATAGCTTCTATTCTTATTTAAACTTCAAACCCAGCGAGATAATATCCGAATTCATTCCATTGGTTTTTTGATAATGCCCATAACGCAGCTCTAGCGAATTTAAATGCTGTAGTTTAAAAACTCCTTTGGGCGGCGCCATGCGAAATCCAGCACCGTAAAAATTACTGTTGAATTTGGACAGATCATAGTTACTGGTATAAAAGTCATCAGCAGCTGTATGAATTTTATAAACCGCAAACTGATCCGCCGCCGATTGCTGGTAAAAGCGATAGAAGGGAGTAACAGAAAAAAAAGAACCTAGTTTAACGACTGTTTCCAGTTGCAATGCGTTTGAATTGATGCCCCAGTCATCATGATAGTTGCGATACCATGTTCTCAATATTATTTTATCACCAAGAAAATAATTGGCCCGTAAGCCAAGCGGTATCTTTAATCTTGATGAAGGCAGGTTTTCTATATGTACCGAACCATCGTTGAAATATACACGATGAAAAGGAAGTCCTAAATAACCGCTTTGATATACAAGCTCTCCTTCAAGCATCAGCTGAAACCTTTCGTTTATTATTTGTGACCATGAAACGCTACCACTAAAGGTGTTTCTGTTATCGCTTCCATAATTCATATTGTTCCCGCCCCCTTGTCTTAGTTCAACAGGATAGATCAGTTTTAATTGATCAAGATATACCTGTGCTTTGATCGTTAGCTCACCGCTTTTATTGTTTGTCTTTTTTGAAAAACTTAAGTTAGTCCCAAAAGATTGATAATCGAATTCCGTTGAGGAAGATAGTCCTGCTCCGACAGTTGTTCCTTTATTTTCATTTTCTACTGTATATCCAATGGAAGGATAAAATCTTGTATCTGCATGTGAGGCGGAAGATATTGTTGCCGGATCTATTTTGTCTGATGATGCAGATGTATAATGATCGATACCAAGTTCACCGGTGAAACTATGTTTCCTGTCATGACGATCATACTTGATGAACTTGAGATCAATTGAATTGGAAAGATCGGTCAGTTTTTCCGAACCGATACCACCCGTGACTGCCGCATTGTTGCCATCCTGCCGGTAATAGCTAGAAACAAAATTGGCTTCTTCAAATGTCAGCTTGCGGCTTTTATAAGATGAATCGGGTTTGGTAGTCTGCGAAAATGATGCAAGCATCATTACATACATACCAATAACAGAAAGAAATAATTTTTTCATGTAGTGTGTAGTGGTTGATCAATTACACCCGCAACCGCCACCGGTTTTTCCGCCGTTGGCGCCTGAGGCTCCTTCTCTATATGATTGAAAATTGAGTTCGGTCTTTTCTACTTTTCTTCCGGACAGTGACATCTCAGAATCGTTGAGCTTATTTTTCTGGTATTCTTTCACCGTTTTACAAGAAACAAATAATAAAACGGTTGCTGCGGATAAAAAGATAGAGAAAGCTAATGATCTGTTTGATTGAATGCTTCTCATTTTAAGTGTATGTTTTTAGATGTGTGAATCTGGTCATTGTCATCAATGATGATGCAGGCTAATCCTTTTACCTGGTTGATCATATTCAATCCTGCTTTTATTCCCATTATCATTACCGGCGTGGCCATTGCATCTGCTATTTCTGCATTGGGGCAAATGATCGTCACACTTTTAATACCCATAATAGGTAAGCCTGTTTTGGGATCGATAGTATGGGAATATTTTTTTCCATCGATCATTATAAATTTTTCATAGTTGCCTGATGTGGCAACAGAAGTATTGGTAATATCCAGATAAGAAAAAGCATGTCTTGCTGCAGAAGGATCAGCAATGCCAATTGTCCATGGTTTGCCATTCGGTTGATAGCCCCATGCTATAAGGTCGCCGGCAGCATTTACAATCCCGCTGTTTATTCCTTTTCCTTTTAAAAGTTCCTTTGCTTTTTCTGCAGCATATCCTTTTCCTATTCCGCCAAAACCGATACGCATTCCTTTTTCTTTCAGAAATACTGTATAATTATTTTCATTCAATATCACATTACGGTAATTGATAAGCCGTACTAAATTCTTTGCAGTGTTAGGATCTGGCAAGCGGGTCATTGTTTTATCGAAATTCCATAGCCGTTTGTCGATAGAGCCATACGTAATATCAAATGCGCCTTGTGTTAATTCAGAAATTCTTTTTGATCGCCGGATAAGTTCAAACACTTCCTTATCCACCCTGACAGGAGCTATTCCTGCGTTTTTATTAATACAATTTGTTTGACTGGATTCATCAAAAGTGGTGAGTAATCTTTCAATTCTGCGGATCTCTTCTATAGCTTCATTAATAGATTCTTCAGCAATTAAAGTATCTTCAGCAACTACGCTTATCTCAAAGCGATTGCCCATTAATTTTACTACTCTTTTATAAATGGAGGATGCTATGCAAACCGTGTCATTTATTTGCATCAACTATTTCTTTTACTTCGTTAGTAAATGCTTCTGCCGAAACATGAGGCAGGCCTTCCCATGTTTTTAGGACCTTACCATCGGAAGTTAGCAGAAGCGTCATGGGAAACTCTCCTTTTTTATTATAAATGTCGGCCAATTTATTATTTTTTTCCTGTTGCTCTTTTGTAAGGCTATGTTTTTTTAAACTTGGAAAATCTGCATTCACTAAAACAAGATGGTCGGAAGCGTATTGAGAAAAAGCGCTGCTTTCAAAAATTTCATCGTGCATACGGATGCATGGCCCGCACCAATCTGATCCTGAAAAATTTAGAAGAATGAGTTTGTGTTCTGATCGGGCCGATGCTTTTGCCTTGTCAAAATCTGTTTCCCAAATAGTTGCCGAGAGCATCAAACCACTTAATATTGTTATCCAAAAAACCCGCATATTTTATTATTTATCCAAAATTAAATCCCTTGTTTCTCAGGCCCGTTGTGCTATAGGACGATTAACAAAGAATTATTATTTATTGATTAATAAAACGATCTTAATGTTAAATGAGTTGCTTAAAAAAATATCCGGCTTTGTCCAATTTTTGTCAGTTCGTTTGTTATAAGGTATAACCAATTATTCAATAACACTAAATTTTTTTAAAATGGAAGAGTATGCATTAATTATGAGACACGAGGATGGAAGCAAGATCGCTTCCCCGGAACAAATGCAAGCCTGGATGAAACAAACAATGGATTGGATCGGTGGCATTGCTGCACAAAATAAATTCGTTAGCGGCACGGGACTTCCTTTTGATGGGGCGAGAGTAATAACAACTAAAAATTCAAAGCCTGTTATTACCAATGGCCCCTTTGGTGAAATAAAAGAAACGATTGGCGGCCTTATTGTTGTTAAGGCAGATTCGTTTGATGAAGCTGTTGAATTTGCAAAAGGCTGTCCTGTTTTGCAAGGCGAAGGCAACAGTATGGAAGTAAGAAAAATTGCAAAGAATGATGGCGTTCATTAATTGAAGTAAGCCTCTGTAATTTTACTGGTCATAAAAAGTTGCAGAGGTTTTTTTATTTATGGAACAGCAGGAACTGATACCGAACTTGTTCAGGACCGAGTACAGAAAAATTGTTTCTGTGCTTTGTAAACATTTCGGATTTGATCAAATAGAAACGGCTGAAGATCTTGCAAGCGAAACCTTTCTTACTGCTGCACAAACCTGGCCTTTAAATGGAATACCTCCCAACCCTGTTGCATGGCTTTATACGGTGGCAAAGAACAATGCAAAAAATTATTTGCATCGTCATTCAATATTTGATAAAAAGCTTGTTCCTGAATTAAAAAAATCTTCTTTGGTATCTGTTGAAACAGAAATTGATATGTCAGAAAAAAATATCAATGATAGCCAGTTGCAGATGATGTTTGCAATTTGTCATCCTTCTATTCCCGCGGAGGCACAGGTAGGCCTGTCACTTCGCATTCTTTGCGGATTTGGTATTGAAGAAATTGCAGATGCTTTTTTAACCAATAAAGAAAACATTAATAAGCGGTTGTTCAGAGCTAAAGAAAAATTGAGAGAAGAAAAGATCAGGATAGAATTACCCGCACCTTTAGAGATTGATGAACGATTAGCAACTGTTTTGACAACTATCTATCTTTTGTTCAACGAAGGATATTATTCTGTCAGCAACGATCAAACGTTGCGTAAAGATTTTTGCTTTGAAGCGATGCGGCTTTGCAAAATGCTTACTGAAAATAAAATATCGAATAAACCGGAAGTAAGCGCTTTGCTTGCATTGATGTGTTTTCATGCTTCTCGATTCGATGCAAGATTTAATAAAAATGGTGAACTGGTCTTGTATGAAGAACAGGACGAATCCATTTGGGATAAAGAGCTGATTGAAAGAGGCGCATACTATCTTCATCAATCAACAACTGGTAATAAAGTTTCAAAATATCATATAGAAGCCAGCATTGCTTATTGGCATACTATTAAGGCTGACACAATAGAAAAATGGGAAAATATATTACAACTGTATAATCAATTATTGCAAATCGAATATTCTCCTATTGCTGCCCTTAACAGAACCTATGCTCTTTCAAAAGCCAATGGAAAAAAAGCAGCAATTATTGAAGCGGAAAAATTAAATCTTTTTGACAATCATTTTTATTTTATGCTCCTTGGCGAGCTTTATTCCGGCATTGATGATGAAAAGGCGAAACAAAATTTTTTTCGTGCCTTATCTCTTGCAAAAACACAACCCGATAAAATGTCTATTCAAAAAAGAATTGACAAGCTGAAGTAGGGATTAACGTCCTATTCT
>Ga0207710_10000899_pt1 | contig 15911 bp, 13 predicted proteins | sample KBSS24metaG_FD_184400 | JGI IMG/M metagenome (GOLD analysis project Ga0207710, IMG submission 184400) | Switchgrass rhizosphere microbial communities from Kellogg Biological Station, Michigan, USA - KBS S2-4 metaG (SPAdes) (version 2) | ecosystem: Host-associated > Plants > Roots > Rhizosphere...
TGACGTCGCCGCCTTTGCCGAGGCCGCCGCCGTCGTAGCCGAACTCCATCCGCACCTGGCGCTCGCCGGCCTGGAGCGGTTCGGCGGCGGCGACCTTGAAGCGGGCGATCCCGAGGAGGTTGTAGCCTTCAACACTTGATGGATGCAGCGCGAGCTGCTCTTGCTAGCGCACAAGATCAAGGGACCGGATCGGCTGGCGCTCGTGACCGATTGCAACCGCGCCCTCGATTTGCATGCCCGCCATTCTATTCCCATCCCCGGCGAAAGCAGCTTCTGCCGTCTCTTCGCGCTTCTATCGTTGATCTTTACAACGGCGGAGCATCGGCGGATTCACTTGCCGATTTTCACCGCGCGCCCAATGTGTCTCAGCTACGCTTCGAGCAAGCTGCAGAACCCCGTCAAGTGAATACAGGCCAGGGCAATCGCACTTCAGATTTTAACGATGAGTTTTGAGAGGAAGGCGTTGTCCCATCCGGCTCGTTTGAGTTTTCCGCGCAAGGATCCTTTGGATGTGTCCTTCTGTACGATGTTGAGCGCGAGGTGGCGCAGGATGGCGAGATCGTGGGGTCCGTTGCCGAGCCTTGTTCTGTCCTGATCCTCGTTCATGACGACATCGAGCCGCCAGTGAAGCCGGTTTTCGACGCCCCAGTGTGAGCGGACAATCACGTTGAGGCGCTCCGGAGTACAAGGCGCGCTGAGGAGGTAATAAGCTGTTTCCGTGGTGGTTTTTGTCGGGGTTTCGCCAATGCGGGCGACCTTGCCGATGGCCGCCAGACCCGGCCACTGATGATGCTCCTGCAACCAGCCGATGTCGGTGGAGATGGTTGCCGTGCGGGTTTCGATGCGACCATGACCGGCATCGACATCGGGTTCGGCGGTGACGGTGTCGCTGGCCGGGTCGTCGAGGAAGGTGGTGACATCGTCATGGAGCGTGCCCTGGTTCCCCTTGAGCGCCAGCGCGTAGTCGCCGCCCTGATCGACGATCTGCTGGGCGATGGCTCGCTGGCAATTGAGCGCATCGACGGTCACGATCGTGCCTTTCAGCGACAGCATCTCAAGCAACTTCGGCACGGCTGTGATCTCGTTGGACTTGGCGTCGGTGGCGACCTGCGCCAGCACCAGCCGCTGTTCGCAGCCCCAGGCGCTGACCATGTGCAAGGGCGACTTGCCGCTCGCGCGATCGAACGACCGCCGCAGAACCTTGCCATCGATCGCCACAACACCTTCACATTGCTCGGAAAACTTCGCCATGAAGCGCTGTAAGGCCATTTGGAATTGCACGGGATCGAGCAGACGAAACAGCCGGCTGAACGTGTCATGGCTCGGCGGACCGTTCTTCAGCCCGAGAAACTCGCGCAAAAACGCCTCTTTCGACTCTGCCAACACCCCCATATCCACCGCACCCCTCCCACCGCACAGCACGGTCAACAGCGCGATCATCAAGAGTCCATGAAAATCATGCAGCCCGGCATTCCCGGTGCGCGGGTCTTCCAGACCCTCCCATAGCTCGACAAACTGTTCCAACTCATCCTCGCAGCGCTCGTTCATCACCTCCGCTGCTAGAATCCCACTCTCACCTCCCTGCAACCGCCAAAATCGACGCAATCTTCACGCCAATTCCAAGTGCGATTCCCCTAGGCTCACCAAGGCCCCTGGTTGACATGCGCGCGCAACAGAAACCTATCCGAAAAACGAAGCGGGGGCATGCGCCAGCCGATGTGGCGCACACCCCCGCAAACGAGGTCATAAAGCCTTGTCCCATCGGCAAGAGGCGGGAGCGCGCTACGCCGGCTTCCCGCCCCTCTCGATGATCAAAACGTCAACGTGGCGGTCACGCCGTAGGTACGGGGCTCGCGCAGACGCACAGACGCCGAACCCAGCGCCGGTATCACCAGGGCGCTGATCCTGTCATGCAGATTGGTGAGGTTCTTGCCCCATACCGCCAAGTCAAGCTGTCCGTCCGCCAAGGTCGCTCCAATGCGCGCATTGACCAGGACATGCGCCTCGTCGGTGTTCGCCTCGGCGAAGGCGGCGGCATCCTGCACCACCGTGCTCGGGCTACCCGTCAGCGCTGCGAGCGGCGCTCCGGAGGTCGAATCGGTGATCGTCCCGTTCGGAGCGACAAAGGTCCCGTAGGCGAACAGTGCTATGTCCGACTGGTAAGCGAAGTCGACGCGGGCTCTGATCTTGCCGAAGCTCGCCTCTCCTTCCCAGGTCGGAGACAGCGTAGCGGTCCAGCGCGGCGTGAACGGGAACGGCTCGCGGCTGCGGTCGAAGCCCGACGGATCGATGAACTGCTTGTATTTCGGCTTGGTGTAGGCAGCCGTGGCATCCAGCCTGAAGCCAGCCGGCAGCAGCAGGCTCGCGTCCAGTTCGCCGCCCCAAGTCGATGCCTTGGCGGCGTTCTGAGTGGCGGTGACGATTTGCCCGCTGACGAGGAATTGGACGTTGCGCTGAACGTCGTTCGTCGTCGAATAGTAGGCCGAAAGATTCACGCGCAGCCTGCGATCGAACAGCTCGCTCTTCAGGCCTGCCTCGTAGTTGTAGACCACCTCGGGCCGGAACGGCCGCAGCGATACCGGAGCGATCTCCGAACCACGCAGTGAGAAGCCCCCGGCGCGGAAGCCCTTCGCGGTCTTCAGATATACGAGGATATCTTCGATGGGCTTGTATTCGATCGACGCCGTGTAAGAGACAGAGTTGAACGTGGCAGAGCGAAAGTTCGGGCAGCCCGTCGAATAACCGCAGATGAAGGTCGCGGTGTCCAGAGTCTCGCCCAGGAACACCCCATTGCTCGATGCAAGGCTCTTCTTGTCGCTCGAGTAACGCAGGCCGCCGGTCAGAGAGAGCTGATCGGTCAGGTGATAGGTCCCCTGCCCGTAGACGCCCCAGCTCTTGGTCTCGATGTCGCCGCCCTGCGAAGAAATCTTCTTGACCCCGACGGGGGGAGAGAGACGCACCAGCTCGGTCAGCGTGGAAGACGGGGTACTGTCGAAGCCCTCCTCGTCGAACAGGAAGGCGCCCGCCGCGAAGTCCAGCTTGTCGGCCAGGGCCTTGCCGGTCACGGTCACTTCACCCGACCACTGCTTGATTTCCTGCCGCGACAGCGAACCCTCGCCATTGAGAACCCGGGCCGGCGTGCCGTCGCTTTCGGTATCGCGATAGAGCGAACGGATCTTCCGATAAGCGCCAACCGCCTTCACCGCGCCGAAGGAGGTGTCTAGCGTACCCGTGAGGCTGACAGTCCCGGTGTCAATCCGGTTCCTGGGGGCGACCGTCAGCCAGGTGTTGTACGGCGACTTACCGAAGGCCAGAGTCTGCGCCAGAATCTGGTTGCCCACATTGAAACACGAGGGCGCATCGGCGAAACATGCGGCAGCGCCCAGTCGTTCGAGCCCGGCCTCCTGCGCAGTCAATCCGTTTGGAACGAAGTGACCGAGGTGCCAGACGTCGTCGACCGTATCGCTGTGGAATTTCTCGCCCGACAACACGAAACGCACGTTTTCAGCCGGCTGGAAGAGCACCTTCCCGCGCACCGTGTAATCGTTGAGGTTGTTGATCTTCGTGTTGGAGTCCGCCGCGACTCCCGAGATCAGGTCGAAGCCCCTGCGGGTGACGTATCCATCGCGCTTGTTGCCCGAATAGACGAGCCGCACCGCGAGTACGTCGTTGACCAGCGGAGCATTCAGGATCGCAGTCAGGCTCTGGTAGTTGAACCGGCCGTAGGTGCCCGAAATCGAGCCGGAGAGGCCGTCGGCAAAGCTCGGGTCCTTGGTGTTGATCAGCACCGCACCGCCCGACGTGTTGCGCCCGAACAGCGTGCCTTGGGGGCCTTTCAGTGCCTGGAAGCTGTCGATGTCGACCAGCGAGGCATTGAGACCATAGGCGCGCGCCCAGTAAACGCCGTCGACATAGGTGCCCACTGACGGATCGAGCGTCGCCAGAGTGTCCTGCTGGACCTGGCCGCGAATCTGGATGAGCACAGCGCCCTGGCTCGTCTGCGCGGACGCGAAGTTCAATCCCGGCGTGAGAGTCGAGACCTCGGACAAAGTGCGCACGGACTGTGCCTGCAACGCTGCACCACTGTAAGCCGTGATGGCCACGGGCACGCCCTGGAGATTTTCGGCCACCCTGCGCGCCGTCACCACGATATCGCCAAGCGATTGGCCGCTATCGGCCGTGGTGGATGCCTTGGCATTCTCCGAGGCGTCTGCGCCGGGCTGGTCCGGTGACGCCTGCTGGGCAATGGCCGGTCCGGCCATTCCGATGCAAAGCGCTCCAAGCGACGCGGCGACATACATTCTTGCTTTCATCATGACGTTCCTCCCCTTCCCTCCTGATTTTGGATCTATTCACGCCGTGCGATGGCCGCCCCAGCGATTCTCAATCGTATTATCTGACGACACCGTCAAATTCAATTCCGCAAATCGGCTGGCTGATCTCCAGTCCCAGCGAACTTCGTCTCACTTGACGACTTTGTCAACTCCCGTGTGGCCGCAATGCCGTTCAGGGCCTCATATTCCGCCGCCGTGTTGCGCATCGGCTTCACTCAAGCCGCGATTTATGTCCGGGGCTGAACGTCCCGCCCGCTGCTGCTGCCGACGTGCATTCCGCCATCCACTACCAGAACTTGCCCAGTGATGTAACGGGCTTCCGGCGAAGCAAGGAAGCAAGTCGGATGTGCGATGTCTTCCGGTTTTCCGATTAAGGGCACCAGGATCTCTGCTCTCGCTTTTTGTAGAAACGTTTCCGTACACTTAGCTTTGGCCACCGAGGTCATGACCAAGCCGGGCATCACCAGATTACACCGCAGGTTGTGCATTCCGTAGGCGGCCGCAATATCCATCGTCAGGCTCTGCAGGCCAAACTTCGATGCAGAATAGGCCAGCAGCACCGGATTTCCACGCAGAACCACGGCCGAGCCCGTGTTGACGATCGCGCCGCGACCGGTCGAGATCAGGTGCGGGATGGTGTGCTTGCAGACCAGCATTGGGCCGCGCAGATTGGTGACCATGACGGAGTCCCAGTACTGCGCATCCATGTCCCTGAGATCCGCATCTGCGTCTTGGGCAGTTCCGGCGATGGCCGCAGCATTGTTGACGACAATGTCCAGGCTGCCAAAGGCAGCGATAACCTGTCGCACCATTTCGATGATGGAGTCCTCGTGAGACTGATCGACCTGGATGGCGATCGCCTCACCCCCGGCTTCGGCGATCTGGTGAACGCCCTCCTGCGCTCCAGCCGCATTGCTGTAATAGCCGATCGCCACCTTGGCCCCGCCCCGGGCGAGCAGCAGAGCCGTGGCGCGGCCGATGTTATCCGCGCCCCCCACGACCAGCGCAACCATGTCTTGAAACCGGTTCATTTGATCGCTCCAATCACGTCAATCTTCTGGCCCGGCCGGGTCGGTCTGGCGGGGTGGATGTGGACCGCTGCCGGTCTGGCCAAGATGCTGTACTCCGGCGGGGTTCAGGTGTCGGGGAACAGCAGGCGGTTGTTGTCGATGAAGAAGCGCTGGTCGTAGTCGGCCGGCAGCTTGTCGAGGTGGTTGCGGAACTTGCCGATGGGGTCGCGGCTGCCTTCCAGGTGCGGGTAGTCGGTGCTGAACACCCAGACGTCCTCGAGCCCGTAGCGATCGATGATCCGCGGCAGGTCTTCGTGCCAGAACGGCGTGACCCGCACGTTGCGCTTGAGGAACTCGCTCGGCTTCATCTCGTAGGTGACGCCGACCTTGGCCATGAAGTCGGTCCACGCATCCATCCGCTCAGCCGCCGCGCCGACCCATTCCGCGCTCAGCTCGATGATCCCGAAGCGCAGGCGCGGGAAGCGCTCGAACACCTTGCCCATCACCATCGTCTGCAGGAAAACCTCGGGCCCGACGTGCGCTACCAGCATGAAGTAGGGGCTGATCGCCTCCTCGCCGCCGCCGCGCTCGGCCGGCTTGCGCCGCAGCGTTTCGGAATCGCCCCAGCCAAACTCGGGGAACATCGAGTCGCCCGGATTGCGGCAGGACAGCAGCCCCGAAGCGCCCAGGTGCAGGGTCGCCGGAACATTGGCCTCCTCCAGCCGCGCCCAGAACGGGTCCCACAGCGAGTGCGCCGGCGACACCCCGGCCGGGGGAGCGTGGCACGGCAAGGTCACCGCCAGGGCCCCTGCCTTGAGCACGCGATCGAGCTCGGTGATCGCCCAGTCGACGTTCGACATGTTGATCTGCGCCACCGCCCGCGCGCGCCGGCCGGCGTTCCAGGTCCACTCGATCGCGAAGTCGTTGTAGACCCGGCAGGCGCGCCGCGCCTCGTCCGAATCGATCCGCAACTCGGCCGAACCGGTGTTGGGGAAAGCGAGCTGCGCCTTCACCCCCATCATGTCGAGTGCTTCCTTGCGCTCGAGCGCATCGTAAGCCCCCAGCGCACACAGTCCCTTGGTCGACCACAGCTGCGCGCGGTTCTGGTCGCGGCTCTTGGCAAACTCCTGCGATTCCACCTGCCGCTTGTAGAAATCCTGCGCCAGCGCCCCGCCGATCTCGCTCGCGAAATCGGCCAGCGCATCGGGCTCCATGTAAACATGGCCGTCCGCGTCCAGAAGCTCGCCATGAAACTTGTCAACCACGTCGGACACCATCGATCCTCTCCATCACAATACCTCCCGACTGATGCCCAAACTTGACAATAACGTCAAGTATGGGACGGCGGCGGAAACGGCGTGATTCCGCAGGTTCGCCACCTGCCCAAAAAAAAGGTCAGCCCATCTTGGCCGAAGGGACGCCCGGTTCCGCAGCAGCGCCAGTGTCGCTGGTCTGCACCTTCGGCTCGATGCCGAACAACTTTGCGGCGTTGAGGCCCAGAACATTCCGGCAGGTTGTCGCGTCGACACCGGGCACATCCAGCAGTTCGTCGACCAACCGGCGGCTGGTCGGGAAAGTGCCTTCCGCGTGGGGATAGTCCGATCCCCACATGACATTGCGCGCTCCAGCCAGACCCGCAGCCGCGGCGACGATGCACGAGCGGTCGTGCTGGAAGCTCGACCAGATCTGATCGTCGATGATCTCGCTGGGCCGGCGCCCCAGCTTCGGGCGCACGAAGAACGAATGCGCCTCGGCCACTTCATCCATGCGCTCGGCCAAGGCGACCAGCCAGCTGGCACCGCTTTCGATGAAGGCGATCCTTGCCCCGGGATTGCGATCGAGCACCCCGCCGCTGACCAGATACATGGCCGTTTTCTGCGCATCCATCGCCTGGACCGTGTAGTTGATGATGGCCGCGCCGGGGCCCCGTTCCTGCACGACAGTCTCGAGTCCGGTGCCGGTGTGCATCACGAAAACCATGCCGCGTTCGGCGCCTCTGGCGAAGACAGGGTCCCACCGCTCGTCGTTGTACAGCGGCTGGCCGGGCGGGCTCACGGCCGGCAGCATCGCCGTCCTGAAGCCCAGGCTCGCCAGGTAATCGATTTCGGCCAGGGTGTTCGAGAAGTCGAGCACCGGCAGCATTCCGCAGCGGACGAAACGGCTGGGGTGGCCCTTCAGGAACGCGTGGTTCCAATCGTTGTAGAGACGGGCTGACGCGGCTTCGGCTTCCGCATCGCCGATGGCGTAAAGCCACAGGGTTAGCTCGGGAAAGCAGATCTCCGCATCGATGCCGTCCAACTCCATGTCTTCCAGTCGGCCGGCGATCTCGCGCGCGCCGCGGCGCTGAGCGTCGCTGATCGGAATCTCCCGATGCTGCCCCAGGCGCATCCGGTAAACGATCTTGTCGTGCGTTCCGGTGACGAGAAAGTCGCCCTCGCGTCGCGCATGCATTGCATGGCGCTGAAGACTGGCCGGCAAGCCATCGAGGAACAGCTCGTCCGGCTCCCGAATGTGGCTGTCGGCACTGAATACGAACGGCTTCATCAAGGCTCTCCCGACTCGCGTTCGTCACAGGGTAACAGATACCTATTAATGCGAAAAGGACAGTCTGAACTGTTGACTGACGCCGTATCCGCCCATTAAACTACATCCTGTTAATGCGGAGAAGCCGCTCGAGAAGTGGCTGCACAGTGCGCTTCGCGTCGAAGTCTTCTGCCTTGGCGCTGAGGGCATCATGAAGCCGGGGAGCGGCCTTTCGTGACGTGGGCAAACAAGGACAAGTGCGCGATCGTCGGCATCGGAGCCACGGACTATTACGTCCGCGGCAAGAGCTGGCCGCGCTCGATCTACGACCTAAGCAGAGATTCAGTGGCTGACCAACGGATCGATGCGCCGCTGCTTATGCAGGAGCGAGGTATCGCCGGAGCAAAATCCTCCCCGGAACGGGGAGGGGGACCAGCCGCAGGCTGGTGGAGGGGCAGGGGCAGGTCTGGATGCGTCAGCACAGGGCCCGAGAAACGCGGAAAATTTCGAGGCCTGCCCCTGCCCCTCCACCGGCTTCGCCGGTCCCCCTCCCCGTGCCGGGGAGGATTTGGCGCTGAGCAGCTTCGCCGGTTTGTGATGCTGCCCTCCCTGACGCCAGACAAACTTGATGCCATCGAGTTCGGCTCATTCGTTGGCCAAACGGCGGGAGTCTGCTTAGCCGGCGAGGCCATCCTAAAGGCCTGCGACGATGCCGGGCTAAGCGTGAAGCAGATCGACGGCTTTACCTACTATGCCGGCGCGACCGCCGGTTATGTCGACAAGTTCGAAACGGGTTCCTTCATGGAAACCCTGGGCATGCCCCAGGTCTCTTTCACCGCAGCCCTCACCTCGGGCGGCGGCGGTTCGGCCGGCGCGATCGGTCTCGCCGTCGCTGGCCTGACCAACGAGGACTGCAAGTATGCGGTCACGGTCATGGCCTGCCAGCAAACCGAGCGCGCGTGCCCGAATTGCTCGAGCCGCGACAAGGCCTGGCCCACGCTCTCCGGCACCGGGACCGTGTTCAGCTATGCCATCTGCACCAGGAATCCGCTGACCGGCGAGGACTTCGTCTATGTCCCCGTGGTCGTCGATCTCGACGGCGCGCCCGGCACCCGCCTCATCGGCAATCTCACCGGCTGTGATGCCGAGGATGTGCGGATCGGCATGCCTGTCTCCGTCGAGTGGACTGAAATCCGTGACGATTGGGTACTGCCCAACTTCCGTACTGGCTGACCTGTCGCCCTCCCCCCGACCAAGCTGAGGAACGAAGCGATGAACACCCAGAATGCCCCCTCGGCGATGTTGCGCATCGGCCATGAGGACCTGTCCTTTTCAAGCGGAGGCATGTACGAGCATCTTAACCCCGTCACCCAGCAGCCGCAGGCGCGCATTCCCTTGGCTGGCAAGGCGGAGATGGACCGGGCGATCGACAAGGCCGCAACGGCATTCCAATCGTGGCGCCTGGTGTCTCCGGAGCGGCGCCGGGACATGCTGCTCCGGCTGACCGAACTCATGCGCGAGAATGTCGATGCGCTCGCCGAGCTTGCCGCCTGCGACGGAGGAGTCCCCGTCACGAGAGGGCGGCAGACCGTCGGACTTTCGATCGATTGGCACGCCTACTACGCAGGCTGGTGCGACAAGCTGGACGGCCAATTGCTGGCGACCTTTGATACGCGCGGGGAGTTTGCTTACACCGTAGGCGAGCCCTACGGTGTCGTCGGGATCATCACAACCTGGAATGGGCCGATAGTCTCGCTCGGCATGAAGGTTGCCCCGGCCTTGGCCGCGGGCAATTGCGTCGTCGTGAAACCCGCCGAGCTCACGCCCTTCGCGTGCGACCTCTATGCCCGGCTGGTGCGTGAAGCCGGTTTTCCGGACGGCGTGTTCAGCATGTTGCCCGGCAAGCCCGAAGCCGGCGAAGCCTTGGTCAAACATCCGCAGGTCAGCAAGATCAGCTTCACCGGCGGCCCGGTCGCCGCGCGCCGGATCTTGGCAGCCTGTGCAGAACAGATGAAACCGGCCGTGCTCGAGCTGGGCGGCAAGTCCGCAAGCCTCGTCTTCCCCGACGCCGATCTCGCTGCGGTCAGCGACTACTCCGTTGCCTTCTCCATAGGCGTTCTGTCGGGCCAGGGCTGCGCCCTTCCCACAAGGATCATCGTGCACGAGTCGATCCATGACGAACTCGTCGAACGGATCGTCGCGATCGCGAAAGGCTACAAGATCGGCGACCCCTTCGATCCGGAAGTGATCGTCGGCCCTTTGATCAACGACGCAGCCTGCGATCGGGTCATGGGTATGCTGGACCGCGTGCGCTCCGAGGGCTCGGGCAAGATCGTCCTCGGCGGCCAGCGCTGCGGCGGCGAGCTGACCGGGATGAACTTTATCGAGCCGACCATCATCACCGACGTCGATCCGAACAGCGAGATCGCGCAGGTCGAAGTCTTCGGTCCGGTGATTATCGTTCACAAGTTCGCGACGGAGGACGAGGCGGTCGAGCTCGCCAATTGCACCAAGTACGGCCTGTCCGCCTACATTTATTCAAACGATCTGAAGCGGGTGCACCGCGTGGCCGAACGGCTGAAAGCCGGCAACGTCAAGGTCAATGGCGCACTCTCGCTCAGTCCCAACTCGCCCTTCGGCGGTCTAGGTTTGAGCGGCTACGGCAAGGAGGGCGGTCGCGCGGGCATCGACGAGTTCCTCCACTACAAGACGGTCACGATCGCCTGAACAATACGGGAGCAGAGCATGGCGTTCAGCAAGGACAGGTTTCGGCTCGACGGCAAGGTCGCGGTGGTTACCGGCGCGGGCGGGCGGCCGAACAGCATCGGCCGCGCCTATTCGATCGGCTTAGCAGAAATGGGAGCGGCAGTGGTCGTCGCCGACCTCGATGGGAGCGGCGCCGACACGGTGGCGAGTGAAATCACCGGAACCGGCGGCCGGGCGATCGGCGTCCAGGTCGATATTGCGAACCCGGACTCGATCTCCAATTTGGCCGCGGCGGCGCAGGACGGGTTCGGCGGTGTCGACATCCTGGTGAACAATGCCGCGCTGATGGCGGAGCTCACCTACGAACCGGTGATCTCCACCTCGCTGGCGGACTGGCAGAAGGTGCTCGACATCAACCTGACCGGGGCCCTGAACTGCGCGCAGGCGATCGTGCCGATGATGCGCCAGCGCGGCGGCGGCAGGATCATCAATCAGCTTTCCGGGGGCGCCTTTCCGCCCACTACCCTCTACGGCATCAGCAAAATCGCGCTGCTCGGTCTCACGACCACCCTGGCGAAGGAGTTGGGGCCGGACAACATCTCCGTGAACGCAATCGCACCGGGGCAGGTTACCAGTGCGGCAGGCATGTATCTGTCGCCCGAAGGCTCGCCCTTCCGCAAGATGCTGGAAAGCCAGGTGGCGTTGCGGGTGACCGGCGATCCGGACGATCTCGTCGGCCCGCTCATCCTGCTGTGCTCGTCGGCCGGCGACTGGATCACCGGACAGGTGTTGCATGTGGACGGCGGCTGGATCATCCGCCCCTAGTCGCCACCGGGAGAAGTCCTGCGATGAACGAGGGTGTTACAGGTCGCGCGCTGTCGCTTCACCACCTGGTGGCACCCGACGCCTCGCCCTGCGAGCTGGTCCGAATCGCCGCGGAACTCGGCTGCCGCCACGTCTGCCTCTTCACCCAGGACCCTGGGGTGGGGATGGCCTTTCCGATCGTGACCGACGCGGCCATGCCGGAACTGCTGCAATGCATGTCAGCCTCGGGTGTGACGGCGCTGGGATTGGCCGCCTTTGCGCTCTCGCCCGACACTGACGTAGCCGCTTACCAGCCGGCCCTCGAACGCGGCGCGCGGCTTGGCGGAGCAGTGGCCACGATCCGCGTCGCCGATGCGGACGAAGGGCGGGCCATCGACCGGTTCGCCGCGTTCGCCGAGTTGTGCGCCGATCACGCCATCGTCCCCAGCATCGAATTCATGGGATTCGGTGCCAAGGTGGCGCTGGCCCAGGCGGTGCGCATCGTGCGTGCGGCCGGGCGCGGCACCATCGCTGTCGATGCCTTGCACCTGGTCCGCACCGGCACGTCTTTGGCCGACCTGCGGCGGCTCGACCGAAACCTGATCGGCCATGTTCAGCTTTGCGACGGTCCGCTGCAAGCAACCGCAGAGGACTACATGCGTGAAGGCCCGTTCGACCGGCTTCTGCCCGGCGGAGGCGAATTCCCCTTGCGCCAGCTCTTGGACTTGGCACCTGAGTGCCTGCCGGTTTCGCTCGAAGTGCCCTGCACACGATGGCAGCGACGGGGGGTGAGTGCGTATGAGAGAGCCCGGCGCGTGGTGACGGCGAGCGCGCAACTGCTTGCAACCGTCGAGCCGCAGCGCTGAACGAAAGACCTGTCGTTCGGTCACCCTCAGCGGGACCCGGGCGTCGTCAGGCTAGGCGGGACCGAGCCGATTGGCTAGTTGCTCTCGGCAGGCAAGAAGAAGGCTTTAGATGCGCAGCGGCGTTGCGGGCAAATCGCGAAAAACCAAGCCAGGTTCGGAACCAAGGCGTCCCAACTTGGTGGCCAACGTGGTCAAGCAAATTGAGACCCTGAGCCTGGCCGCCACCGAGGGGGACCTGCTTGGCGATGAAAATACGCTGCTCACGCGGCTCGGCATCAGCAGGCCGACCTTGCGACAGGCGGCGAAGGTAGCCGAATCCGAATTCCTTCTTTCGATCCGCCGGGGCCTGCGCGGCGGGTACTATGCTGCCCGGCCGAAGGCGGAAGACGCGATCCGTCCGGCCGCCCGTTATCTGAGGCTCGAAGGTGCCACGCTTGCGGACCTCTACCGGGTCGTTCGGCGTCTGGACCCGGAGATGGCGGCCCTTGCAGCGGCGTGCACCGACACGGGGCTGATTGGAGAGTTGGCGTCGTTGCGAGCGGATCTGCTGAACTTCGACGGCGACTTTGACGACACAAAAGTGGTCGTCCGATCGGAGGAACAGATTGCCTCGGTGATTGCCCGGATGACCAGCAATCCCCTGCTGGTCCTGTTCAACGAGGTGTTCTTCGCCTTTGGATTTCTCGAGCGAGAACACCAGTTCTTCAACCTTGGCGCAGATCGCCGCGAATCTCATGATCTGCAGCTCGAGCTGTGCGAAGCGATCCTCTCGCACAAGGAGGACGAGGCGCGCCTGGTGAGCTTGAAGCGCCTCGCGCTGCTGGCGCGTCGCCTGGGCATCAGTGCCGCTGGATAGAGCGGCGCGGACCGGCGCACGTGCTTCAGCGCCCCCTTGATGGGCTCCCGGCATGAGCGCGCTCGTGCAGCTCGAGCACGACGACTGGCCGGCGGCGTGCCAGCATCGGCTGATCGAAGCGCTCCTATCGCACCATTAAGATGCCACCATCGACGGCAATCGTCTGACCAGTGATGAACCCGGAATCGTCGCTCACCAAGAAGCGAATCACAGGTGCGAGATCGCGCGTGGGATCTCCCAACTTGCCTCCCACCGCCATGCGCTGGGCGATCTCCTTGTCGTGCTCCGCCAATTGCTCTGGCGTCATGGAAGCGCGGGTCTTAGCGTACATCGGTGTGACGATGGCCGGAGCGATGATGTTTGCGGTGATGCCGCGGTCGCCCCACTCTTTCGCGATCGAGCGCGTCCATGCGATAACTGCGCCCTTGGCCGCCGCGTATTGGGCCTTGCCGGGGAGGCCGAGCACACCGGCGGAAGAGCCGAAGTTGATGATGCGCCCGCCGGGCGAGCGCAAGTACGGCAGCACGGCGCAGTTCATCAGATACGTGCCGGTCGCATTGACCGCCATGACAGTGTTCCAAAACTCGAGATCGGACGTCGCCGAGGGCAGAGCGGGCGCTATCCCTGCAGCGTGCACCAGCGCATCTATCGACCCGCCAAGGTGTTCCGCGGCCGCTGTCACCGCGCGGTCCACGCTCGAAGGGTTCGTAACGTCGCAGGCAAGGAAGTGCGCCGATCCACCCACGGCGCGGGCCTCGGCCGCATTTTTCTCGCCGCCCTCTTCATTGATGTCAGTGAGCACGACCAAGGCCCCTTGGGCCGCAAGGTCGGCCACCACTGCGGCCGCCATTCCGCTGGCGCCACCCGTCACCAGGACCCGCTTGTCGGTCACTGTGCTCACCGCACTTCTCCTTACGTTTGAAACTCCAAGTCTATTCCCGCTACGGTGCCTGGCGGAAGCCGAGCGGCCCGGCGGGTCAGATCTCGCCGCGGCCGATCACTTGCTGCGCTTTGGCGAGCAGCCAGATGGCATAGTTATGAAAGAACGTGCCCACCTCGGCCGGCATGTGCCCCGCTTTCGAGCGGGCGTAGTTGCCTTCGACGAGGCAGGCGAGCTTGTAGCAGGCGAGCACGAAGAACCACGGCATGTCGGCCATGTCGCGGCCCGACAGTTCGCCATACAGGCGAACGAGCTCCTGGCGCGTCAGAAAGCCCTGCCACGGCGTGCACGGCGGCTCGTGCCCCGGCGGATCGCCGTCTTCGTGCCAGTTTTGCAGGAGCCAGCCGAAGTCGAGCAGGGGATCGCCCAGAGACGAAAGCTCCCAGTCAATCAGACCCGATATGACCGGCCGCTCAAGCGAGAACATGATGTTCGGATGCTGGTAATCGCCGTGGATGATCGACACCGGGCCGGTGACCTGATTGTCGGACAGCCAACGCCCAACTTGATCAACCCCGGCCAGATCGTGGCCGTCGTAGCCCGGCAGTTCGCGATACCCTTCGAGTTGCGAGCGCCAGCGCTCGACCTGACGGACGTGCCAGTTCTCCGCCTTGCCGTAGTCCCCCAGCCCAACCGCCTCAGGGTCGATAGCCCCCAACGCCACCGCCGCACGCACGAGTTCTTCGCCCATCGCCCGGCGCCACGCCGGATCGCTCCCCCATCGACCGGGCAGCGACCCGATCACGGAAAAGCCTTCCAGCGGAGCCATGGTATAGAAGCTCGCCCCGATCACGGCGGGATCCTCGCACGTCGCATACAGCTCCGAGTGCGGAACGCCGCTGCCCTTCAGGGCCGCCAGCACGCGCGCTTCGCGCATCATGGTCGCGTTGCTTTTCGGCCGCAGATGCTTGCCGGGGCGCCGCAGAACGAAGGTGCCGCCGGCGCGGCCCATTAGGAAGACGTTGTTCTGCGTGCCGCCGGCCAAGCGCTTGACCGAGTGCACCGGCCCCCGGCCCGGGATTCCCGACTGCCCATCGAGCCACGCATCGAGCCGCGACCAGTCAAGCAGGCCTTCGAAATCGTCCAGCGCCATTCGTCCAACCTTTTCCATTGCCCTGCTTTCGCTGCTTCACCCTGTGGTCGTCGCGAGGAGTGGCCGGCTTGCCCGCAATCCCACCGCTCAGACGTCGCGGGGCGAGCCGACGCTCACGCCGCCATCGCAGCGCACGAGCGCGCCCGTGACGAAACTGGACTTGGGAGACGCCAGGAACAGCGCCGACGTGACCACTTCCTCGGGCTGCGCGGTCCGCCCCAGCGCGCCCGGCGCCTTGTGGCGCAATTCCTCGGGCCAGGCCTTGGCGATGTCGGTGAGGAACGGCCCGGCGGACAAGGTGTTCACCCGCACCTTCGGCCCGTACTCGTGCGCCAGGCTCAAGCTCATCGCGTTGAGCGCAGCCTTGGCTGACCCGTAGGGCACGATTTCCGGCGACGGATTCAAGGCAGCGCTCGAGGAAACGTTGATGATGCACCCACCGTCGCCGTCGAACATGCGCTTCGCAACCTGGGAAGCCAGCCGGAACGGGCCCTTGAAGTTGAGGTTGACGACGCTGTCGAACAGCTTTTCCGTCACCTCGTGACTAGGCGCGCGGGGACTGATACCGGCATTGTTGACCAGGATGTCGATCTTGCCGAACTCGGCGTAGACATGCTCGACCATGGCATCGATCTGATCCCACCGGCCGACATGCGCTGCATAGGCCAGGGCGCGACGGCCCATGGCTCTCGCCTCGGCACAGGCCTCTTCGCAGGTCTCGATGTTGCGGCTGACGACGACCACGTCGGCGCCGTGCGAGGCGAAGGCGCGAACCATTT
>Ga0207710_10000903_pt1 | contig 15877 bp, 13 predicted proteins | sample KBSS24metaG_FD_184400 | JGI IMG/M metagenome (GOLD analysis project Ga0207710, IMG submission 184400) | Switchgrass rhizosphere microbial communities from Kellogg Biological Station, Michigan, USA - KBS S2-4 metaG (SPAdes) (version 2) | ecosystem: Host-associated > Plants > Roots > Rhizosphere...
GTCGGCGACTGGTCCCCCGAGGACCTGCGCCAGCTCAGCGAGCTGCTCGAGCGCCTGAACATCCGCATCGAGGTCCGCGACGGCCAGCGGCCCTGGCCCCGCTCGGCGCCGGTACCGGGCCGGTAGGTGATCCGGGGCCCGGCCGCGCGGGGTCACCCCAGGTCGGGGTGGTCTCGTGCGCCTCGCCGATCCACGGTGGGGCCAGGGCTTTTCGGAGCCGGAGGCCGGCAGCGACCTCGCGTCGCTGCGCTGCCGCGCGCGCCGCGATGGCGACACCTATGTCGTGACCGGCCAGAATGCGCTTTGCTGGCCTCGCCGGCAACTCAGTCCTTCGATCCGATGAACTTGTCGTTCGGGTGAGGCGCTCTATGAGCTGACCTCTTCTCGCGTCGCCAACGAACCCGTCTTCCTCGACGTCGACCCGGACGAGCCGACGTTCGCCATGCTGCACCCGCTGTGTCCCGAGACCGTCCGCTCCGGCTCCTCGACGCCGACCTCGACCAGCAGAGCCGGCACCTGCTGGACCGGGCCGAGACCGAGACCGGCGACACACTCGGCTCGCCCGACCGGCTCGTCGTCCCGGCGTCCTCGGCCGGCTTCCGGATCACCGCCGCCGCCACCCCGAACGACTGCATCATCGGCACGGGGCACGGCTATCTGGACGGCTGGCTCGTCGAGAACACACTGACCGGGGCACGCCTGACCACCCAGGCGGCCGGCCGCGCCCTCGTCGACTGGCAGGTCTTCCCCTTCGCCCCGAAGAACGGCTGGGAGGCCGCCGCACCCACCTGAACCACCGCCACCGCCCATCCGGAGTGGGTGGCGCTCGCCGCGCCGTCGTCCGGGACGCTGACGGTGGTGCCCGACGCCGCGCCGCCCGCGACCGACCCCTGCTCGCTGACCCCGCAGGGCGGGTACTCCCGCGCCGAGAACCTGCTCTACCGGATCGAGGTGCACGGTGGCGTCCCACGCGCCGACCGTCCCGCCGCGGACGGGCCCCGCTTCGGCATGGACGGGCTGAAGGTCAAACTGTCCCGACGGAACGCCGTACCTGCGGCTGTGGGACGCGCCTTCGGCGACGGCACGGGTGTCGTGATGGTGCATCCGTCGGCCACGACGGCGCAGCAGTCACCGCCCGTCGACCTCGATATGCTGGTGAATCTGGCAATATGCCCTCGCGAAACCGCGCGGAACGGAGCTGATTGCCAGTTATCGGCCCACATTTTCGAGATCGAGTCTGTACGGCAAAGCGCCAGTCCAAGGTGATCTCTCGGCGGCCGGCGGCCGAAGTCCTTCTCAACAGCGGCTTGTAAGACCGTAGGCCGGCGCACTGGGTTTCCGCAACCAGAGACGGCGACGATGCGGCGAACAGTATCGACGGCCGCTCGGGGTACGTACTCCACGAAGACAGAGGTCGCGACGTGACCGCGCGTAACGCTGGACCCGCGCACGGTCGTGCTGGCCCCGCGCACGGTCGTGCTGGCACCGCGCGCGGTGGGGCTGAGCCTGCCTTCACCCGCGGAGGACAACGCCGTCTCTGGAGAACAGTCGATGTTCGGAGAACATGATGACCATCACCCGTGATCCGCATCTCCGTCTGGTGCGTCCCGTCGAACCGCTCACCCCACAGGGGTGCGCCGAATGCCTGCGGATCGGCTCTCCCTGGGTGCATCTAAGGCTCTGCCTGACCTGCGGTCAGGTCGGATGCTGCGACTCGTCGCCGTTGCAGCATGCCCGGGCCCACGCGCACGCGATCGGGCATCCCGTCGTGCAGTCGTTCGAGCCGGGCGAGGACTGGCGGTGGTGCTATGTCGACGAGGTCTACGTCTGACTGTCGGCGAGGTCCTCTTCGGCACACCGCTTCATGAGCAACCGTGAGTCACCCGGAAGGCCGGATCATGAATCTACCCACGCGTGCTGGTACCGACCGTCCGCTGACGACCGTCGTCGAAGAGACCGACGAGGCGTTCATGGTCGAACTGGACCTGCCCGGGGTTCACCCCGAGGACGTCTCGGTCGAGCTGCGGGACAACGAACTGTTCGTCACCGGCGAGATCAAGGAGCGGGGACGGGCCGGCACGATGCGCGATTTCCGCCGGCCCTGAGGGCGAACGGAGGATCCGATGCAGCACAGCCAGGAGGACACCGGCAGCGCCGGGCCGGCGACTGCCGTGCAGATCACCGAGACGCCGGACACCCACGGGGCCTACCCGCGTCTGGGCGTCGACCAGCTCGCCTCGCTGGAGGCTGCCGGCCGACGACGCCCCACCACGGTCGGGGACCTGCTGTTTCGGGAAGGCGACCGGACGACCGACTTCTTCGTGGTGCTGTACGGTCTGGTCGCTTCCGTCGATGGCTACGGGACTGCGCGGGAACGGCAGATCAGCCTGCACGGTGAACGTCGTTTCCTCGGTGAGCTCGGCCTTCTCTCCGGGCAGACGGCCTTCACCTCGGTGGTGGTGCGGAAATCTGGCGAGGTCCTCGCGGTCCCACTGGACCGGCTGCGTCGGCTGGTGGCGACCGATCCTGGCCTGGGGGACCTGATATTGCGGGCCTACCTGGTGCGCCGGTGGCTCCTCATCGGTCTGGGCGCGGGACTGCGCATCATCGGGTCGCACTACAGCCCCCAGGCCCGCCGGCTGCGGGATTTCGTCGCGCGCAACCGGCTGCCGCACCAGTGGGTCTGTCTGGAAGACGACCCATCCGCGGAGGAGCTGCTGCGTACCCTCGCTGTCGAACCGGCGGACACACCGGTGGTCGTCTGGGGACGGCGGGTGCTGCGCAACCCGAGTATCGCGGAGCTTGCCCGTGCGGTCGGATTGCCGCCGCCGGCCCAGGCGGGCTCCACCTGGGATCTGATCGTCGTGGGCGCCGGTCCCGCCGGCTTGGCGGCGTCGGTGTATGGGGCATCTGAAGGACTGGCGACCATCACGCTGGACTGCCTCGCCACGGGCGGGCAGGCCGCCACATCGCCCCGAATCGAGAACTACCTCGGGTTCCCGTCCGGCATCTCGGGCGGTGACCTGGCCGAGCGGGCGGTCCTGCAGGCGGAGAAGTTCGGAGCCTGCCTCAGCATGCCCTCCCGGGCCGTGGCCCTCGGCCGCGACGACGGACTGCACCAGGTGACCCTGGACAACGGTGAGACGCTGGCTGCGCGGGCCGTGGTGATCGCGACCGGGGCTCAGTACCGCGAGTTGAACGTGCCGGGCCTGCAGGAGTTCGAAGGCACGTCCGTCTTCCGTGCGGCGACGCTGGTCGAGGCCCAGACCTGCCGGGGCGATCCCGTCGTCGTGATAGGGGGCGGCAACTCGGCCGGACAGGCGGCGCTGTATCTGGCCCAGCACGCCGGCTTCGTGCGACTGTGCATCCGCCACGATGATCTGGGCCGCGACATGTCGCGGTACCTCGTCGACCAGATCGTCCGTAACCCGTCCATAGAGGTGCTCCCGCACCGGGAGATCAGCGGCCTACGCGGAGAAGGCACTCTGAAGGCCGTGATCCTCGAGGACAAGCAGACCGGCGCACAGGAGGAAGTGCCCGCCCGGGCCCTGTTCCTGTTCATCGGGGCCCGCCCGCACACGGACTGGCTCGCCGGCCAGGTCGCGCTCGACGACCGGGGATTCGTCCGGACGGGGGTGGACGCCGAACCGGCCGCCGAACCGAGCATGGCCGGCGACGGATCGCCCGATCCCTGCCCCCTGGTGCTGGAGACCAGCCGGCGCGGGGTGTTCGCGGTCGGGGACGTACGAAGCGGATCGGTGAAGCGGGTGGCCTCCGCGGTCGGCGAGGGCGCGATGGCCGTCCGTCTGGTCCACGAACGGCTCTACCGGGCCCGGCCATCCTGACCGGTGAGAGGCCGGCCGGCGGATTTCCGCTCCGACCTGCTCGCGCACGTCCTTCCCGGGGCGCGTCCTTCCCGGTCAGACGTCGACAAGAGCCGGGCGTCGTCTCTCAGCCGGGCGCCGGAAGGGTGTAACGCAACAGTCGCACAGCTCGCCCAACCACACCCCCTGGCCGTCCACGGCATCGTCACCGTCAGCATCGGCGTCACCGCGGCCGCCCCCACCCGCCACGACGACCCGACGACCCGACGACCTTCGTCGAACTCGCAGACATGGCGCTCTACTGGGCCAAAGAAGGCGGACGCAACCGGGTGGAAACGGCATTCCCACCCACAACGGCGCTCCCAACCCCGCATCCCGGTTAACCCCATCAAGATTCAGGACGGGCACTCACCGAACCGACTTTCGCGCCGCCCGTCAGCCGGCGGTGGAGGCGCGGGCGACGAGCTCAGGTGTGAACCGTACGGCCCGGTGCTCGTGAGCGGGGTTGATGGCCTCGTCGAGGAGCAGCTCGGCGGCGGTGCGGCCGAGGAGACGGCGTGGCTGGCGGACCGACGTCAGCGGGACCGCGGCGGCCGCGGCGAAGTCGATGTCGTCGTAGCCGACGATCGCGCAGTCGCCGGGGACGGTGACACCGAGGCGCACGCACATCTGCAGCAGGCCGAGGGCGACGAGGTCGTTCGCGCAGAAGACGGCGGTGGGGCGGCGTCCGGCGGGCAGGCCGATGAGCCGTTCGGCCGCGCCCCGGCCTTCGGCGACGGTGAGCGCGCCGGTCGCGAGCACGGTCAGCCGGTCCGGCGGCAGGCCGGCACGGTCCAGCGCACGCAGGGCGCCGGCGTTGCGGTCACGGACCTGGCCGAGGGTGTCGGGCCCCCCGACGAACGCGATCCGCTCGTGGCCGCGTTCGAGGAGGTGGGTGACGGCGAGCTCGCCGCCGAGGACGTCGTCGACCGACACCGAGCAGCCCTCGCCGGCACCGGCCACACGGTCGACGAGCACGACGGGGGTGCCGAGCGCGGGAAGGGTGCGCAGCCGCTCGTTCGCCGCGTCGACCGGCGTGATGAGAACGCCCTGGACGCGCTGTTCCAGCAGCAGGTCGAGGTAGCGGGCCTCGCGGTCCGCGTCCTCGCCACTGTTGCACAGGAACACCGAGAGGTCCGCGGTGGCGGCGACCTGTTCGATCCCGGTGGCGACGTCGGTGAAGAAGGGATTCGACGGGTCGAGCATCACGTAGGCGAGGATCCGGCTGCTGCCCGCGCGCAGCGCCCGCGCGGACTCGTTGCGGACGAAGCCGAGCTCCGCCATCGCCCGCTCGACCCTGGCCCGGGTTGGCGGGCTGACCAGGTGCGGCCGGTTCAGGACGTTGGAGACCGTGCCGAGCGACACCGACGCGGCCGCCGCGACGTCCTTGATGCCGGCGGCGCGGATGACACCCACCGGCCGATTGGTGCCCGCTGCCTGGCCGGCCTCCGTCGTCTGGCTCGCGCCCGTCATCTGGCCGGCCTCCGGTGCCCGGCGCGTCCTCGCCGTGCGGCCGACGCCCGGTGTGCGCCGGGCGCGCGGTGCCCGGCCGACACCCGCGGCCCGGTCGGCGGCGTCCGCGTCCTGGGAGGCGGACCGCGCGGGCACGGCGGGCATCCGGCGGGGGGGCTGGGCTCCGGTCGCGGGTGGTCCCTGCCTGTCCTCGTCCACGCCACCCTCATTTTTGAAACGTGCCAGCCAACCGCGCCCACGGGCCCGAGAACACCGATCCGAGCCGGCGACCGTACCGGTTGAGGAGCCGGGCCGATCGAAGGACCAGGCCGGTCGCACCGCGCCGGCACGCGACGACGACCAACGGATAGTACCGACCGGCACCCGCCACCGCACAGCCGAACCGCCCAACCGGGTGGCAACCGGGACCTTGACACCGTTCGGGACGGCGGTTACGTTGCGCTGGCCATCGTTTTGAAACCTTTCAGTAGAGGAGTGAGATGCCGAGGTGAACGCCCGCTGGCAGGGCGAGATGGCCGGCTTCTTCACCGGCCTCGACGGGCGCCAGCCCGACGAGGCCATGTCCGACCTCACCGAGGTCTTCCACCTCGACCCGAGGCCGGGGGCCGAAGAAGGCCGCGTCCGCCGGCGCGGCGGGCGCGGCCCACGAACTCTTCCGGCTGAGGCCAGCATTCTCCGGCACAGGTTCTGGGGGCATTTTTCCCAATCTCTTTCTCATCATTTCCGGCATGCCGCGCGGCGGCCGGGCAGAGGAACAGAGGAGTGTGATGACGATGCCGGATCTGGCGGAGGTGGGGGCTCGGCTGCGTTCGCTGGAGATCGAGACGCCGTCGTGGGCGTACGGCAACTCGGGGACGAGGTTCAAGGTCTTCCCCCAGCCCGGCGTGCCCAGGACCGCGTTCGAGAAGATCTCGGACGCCGCGCAGGTGCACCGGTTCACCGGGACCGCGCCGAGCGTCGCCCTGCACATCCCGTGGGACCGGGTCGACGACTACGCCGCGCTCGCCGCCTACGCCGGCGACCATGACGTCCGGATCGGCGCGATCAACTCGAACGTCTTCCAGGATCCGGACTACATGCTTGGCAGCGTCACCAACCCCGATCCGCGAATCCGCCACAAGGCCGTCAAGCACCTACTGGAATGCGTCGACATCATGGACGCCACCGGATCATGCGACCTGAAGCTGTGGTTCTCCGACGGGCTGAACTACCCCGGCCAGGACGACCTGCGCGACCGGCAGGACCGGCTCGCCGAGGCGCTGCGTGAGGTGTACGACCGGCTCGGCGACGGGCAGCGGATGCTGCTGGAGTACAAGCTGTTCGAGCCCGCGTTCTACGCCACCGACGTCCCCGACTGGGGCACGTCCTACGCGCACTGCGTCGAGCTGGGGCCGAAGGCGACCGTCTGCATCGACACCGGCCACCACGCGCCCGGCACGAACATCGAGTTCATCGTCGCGTTCCTGCTACGCGCCGGCCGCCTCGGCGCCTTCGATTTCAACTCGCGGTTCTACGCCGATGACGACCTCATGGTCGGCTCCGCGGACCCGTTCCAGCTCTTCCGTATCATGTACGAGATCGTCCGCGCCGACGCCCTCGCCAGCGGCATCGCCTTCATGCTCGACCAGTGCCACAACATCGAGCCGAAGATCCCCGCCGTTCTCCGCTCGGTGATGAACGTCCAGGAAGCGACGGCGAAGGCGCTGCTCGTCGACCGGGACGCGCTGCGCGCCGCCCAGCGGGCGAGCGACGTCCTCGGCGCGAACGCCGTCCTCATGGACGCGTACAACACCGACGTCCGCCCGCTACTCGCCGAGCTGCGCGCCGACGCCGGCCTCGACCCGGACCCGATCGCCGCCTACCGCCGCTCCGGCTACGCCGAGTGGATCATTACCGAGCGCGCCGACGGCCAGCAGGCCGGCTGGGGCGCCTGACCCCAGCCCCACGAGCCGAGGCGCGCGGACTTCGCCATCGCCACGCGTTCCGCCATAGGCGTCTTCTGCCCCAACCTGTCCGCGAAGTCCCCGCCGACTGGCTGCCGAGTGGCAAGGGCGCCAGACACACAAATACGCGCCAAGCCCCGACCGGCCAGTCGGTGGGTAGGCCATGACAGCTGGAAAGGACCTCGCAACGCCATGAGGGAGCAGAGCCTGCCAGGCGACACGGCGAAGCCGGACCGGGCCGCCGCGGTGGTCGACGAGCTGCTCGGCCGGTCGAACCGGCTGGGATCGGACCCCCGCAACACCAACTACGCCGGCGGGAACACGTCCGCGAAGGGCACCGCTACCGACCCGGTCACCGGCGGCCCGGTCGAGCTGCTGTGGGTGAAGGGCTCCGGTGGCGACCTCGGCACCCTGCGGGCCGGCGGCCTGGCCGTCCTGCGCCTCGACCGGCTGCGCGCGCTCGTCGAGGTCTACCCGGGCGAGGACCGCGAAGACGAGATGGTCGCCGCGTTCGACTACTGCCTGCACGGCCGCGGCGGCGCCGCCCCGTCGATCGACACCGCCATGCACGGCCTGGTCCAGGCCGCCCACGTCGACCACCTGCACCCCGACGCCGGCATCGCGCTGGCGACCGCGGCCGACGGCGAACGGCTGACCGCCGCGTGCTTCGGCGACCGGGTCGTGTGGGTGCCGTGGCGGCGGCCCGGCTTCCAGCTCGGCCTCGACATCGCCGGCGTCGCCCGCGACCACCCGGGCGCGATCGGCGTGATCCTCGGCGGTCACGGCATCACCGCCTGGGGCGCCACGTCGGCCGCGTGTGAGGTGAACTCGTTGGAGATCATCCAGACGGCGGCCAGGTTCCTCGCCGAGCGCGGCAGGGCCGAGCCCTTCGGCCCGCCGCTGGCCGGCTTCGGCCCGCTGCCGCCAGCCGAACGGCGCGCCAGGGCCGCCGCCCTCGCCCCCGTCATCCGTGGGCTCGCGTCCACGGACCGGCGGATGGTCGGCCACTTCACCGACGACGACGTCGTGCTCGACTTCCTCGCGCACGCCGAACACCCGCGGCTGGCCGCGCTCGGCACCTCCTGCCCAGACCACTTCCTGCGCACCAAGGTCCGCCCGCTCGTGCTCGACCTCCCCCCGGACGCGCCCCTCGACGCCGTCGTCGACCGGCTGCACGTGCTGCACGCCGCCTACCGCGACGACTACCGCGCCTACTACGAACGGCACGCCACGCCTGACAGCCCGCCGATGCGCGGCGCCGATCCGGCGATCGTGCTCGTCCCCGGCGTCGGCGCGTTCTCCTTCGGCGCCGACAGGCAGACCGCCCGCGTCGCCGGCGAGTTCTACGTCAACGCGATCAACGTGATGCGCGGCGCCGAGGCCGTCTCGTCCTACGCCCCGATCGACGAGGCGGAGAAGTTCCGCATCGAGTACTGGGCGCTGGAGGAGGCCAAGCTCGCCCGGATGCCGAAGCCGCGCCCGCTCGCCGGCCGGGTCGCGTTCGTCACCGGCGGCGGCTCCGGCATCGGCCGGGCCATCGCGCTGCGCCTCGCCGCCGAGGGCGCCTGCGTGGCCGTCGCTGACCGGGACGGCGCCGCGGCCGAGAAGGTCGCTGCCGAGATCGGCGCGGGAGCGGCCCAGCCCGCCGACCGGGCCGTCGCGGTCGCCGCGGACGTGACCGACGAGGATCAGGTGGCCGCCGGGCTCGCCGCCGCGGCTCTCGCGTTCGGCGGCGTCGACCTGGTCGTCAACAACGCCGGCCTGTCGATCTCCAAGCCGCTGCTGGAGACGACCGCCGCTGACTGGGACCTGCAGCACGACGTCATGGCGCGCGGCTCGTTCCTCGTCTCCCGGGAGGCCGCCCGGCTGATGACCGCGCAGGGCCTGGGCGGCGACCTCGTCTACATCGCCAGCAAGAATGGCGTGTTCGCCGGCCCGAACAACGTCGCCTATGGCGCCGCCAAGGCGGACCAGGCGCACCAGGTGCGGCTGCTGGCCGCCGAGCTCGGCGAGCACGGCATCCGCGTCAACGGCGTCAACCCCGACGGCGTCGTCCGTGGCTCCGGCATCTTCGCCGGCGGTTGGGGCGCCCAGCGCGCCGCCGTCTACGGCGTGCCGGAGTCCGAGCTCGGCGCGTTCTACGCGCAGCGCACCCTGCTCAGGCGGGAGGTGCTGCCCGAACATGTCGCGAACGCCGTCCTCGCCCTCACCGCCGGCGACCTGTCCCACACCACCGGCCTGCACGTCCCGGTCGACGCCGGCGTCGCCGCCGCCTTCCTGCGATGACCCTGTTCGCCGCCGTCGACCTCGGGGCGTCCAGCGGACGGGTGCTCGCCGCGCACGTCGGCCCCGACCGGCTGGAGGCGACCGAGGTCCACCGGTTCCCGAACACGCCGCTGCGGCTGCCCGACGGCCTGCACTGGGACGTCGGGCACCTCTACCTCGAGGTCCTCGCCGGGCTGCGTGCCGTCGGCACGGCACACGGGCAGCCGCGCAGCATCGGCGTCGACACCTGGGCCGTCGACTACGGCCTCGTCGACGGTGCCGGCCGCCTGCTCGGCCTCCCCCACCACTACCGGGACGCCCGGACCGGCGAGGCGGTCCTCGACGCGGTGCACGCCGCCGCCACCCCGACCGCGCTCTACCAGGTGAACGGGCTGCAGTTCCTGCCGTTCACCACGCTCTACCAGCTCGCCGCCGAATCCGCGGCGGCCCGCGGCGCGCTGGATGCCGCGGCGGCGCTGCTCCTCATCCCCGACCTGCTGGCATACTGGCTCACCGGCGAGCGGGCCGCCGAGGTGACGAACGCGTCGACGACCGGGCTGCTCGGCGTGCGTGACCGGACCTGGCAGGCGTCGCTCGCCCGGCTCGCCGGGATCCGGCCCGACGTTCTGCCGCCGCTGGTCGACCCGGGCACTGTGGTCGGCAGGCTACGCCCCGAGGCCGCCGACGAGGCCGGGCTCGCCGCCGGAACGGCGGTGACGGTTGTCGGCTCGCACGACACGGCGTCCGCCGTCGTCGGCGTCCCGGCCGAGGGAGAGAGTTGGGCGTACATCTCCTGCGGCACCTGGTCCCTCGTCGGCGTCGAGCTCGACGCGCCCGTACTCACCGAGGACAGCCGCGTCGCCGGGTTCACCAACGAGGCGGGCGTCGACGGCCGGACCCGCTACCTGCACAACGTGATGGGCCTGTGGATCCTGCAGGAGTGCCTGCGGACGTGGCGGCACGCCGGGCTCCGCTGGTCACTCGCGGACCTGCTCGGGCAGGCCTCGGCGCTGCCGCCAGGCGGACCGGTGATCGACCCCGACGCCCCGGCGTTCCTGCCACCAGGCGACATGCCGGTCCGGGTCGCCGCCGCCGCCCGGGCCACCGGGCAACGCGAGCCGCGAGCCCCCGCCGAGACCGTCCGCTGCGTCGTGGACAGCCTCGCCGCCGCCTACGCGAGCACGGTGCGCGCCGCCGAAGGCCTGTCCGGCCGGCGGGTCGACGTCGTGCACCTCGTCGGCGGCGGGTCACGCAACACGCTGCTGTGCCAGCTAACCGCTGACGCGCTCGGGCTGCCCGTGCTCGCCGGGCCCGCGGAGGCGACGGCTCTCGGCAACGTGCTGGTCCAGGCCCGCGCCCACGGGGCGCTCGGCGCGCGCCGGGCGGGCGGTGGGGACGCCAGCCTGGAGGCGTTGCGCGCGCTGATCCGTGCGACGGCGCCGCCGACGCGGTACGAACCGACGAGGAGTGGAACGGTCCTCGTGGCGGGCCAGCTATGGCGCGGCGGTACTGAGCGTGCCCAAGGGTGAACGGGTCGGAAGGAGCTGGGCGGATGCGGGTGGGGCTGTTCGTCACCTGCCTTGTCGACGGGATGTTCCCGGACGTGGGCGAGGCGACCGTGCGGGTGCTGGAACGGCTCGGCCACGAGGTCGACCTGCCGCTCGCGCAGACCTGCTGCGGGCAGATGCACATCAACACCGGCTACGCCCGGGAGGCGCTGCCGCTGGTGCGCCGGCATGTAGAGGCGTTCGAGGGCTATGAGGCGGTCGTCGCGCCGAGCGCGTCCTGCGTCGGGTCGGTGCGTCACCAGTACGCGACGCTCGCGACGGCCGCCGGCGATGAGGAGCTGGCGGCGGCGGCCATCGCCCTGGCGTCGCGCACCTTCGAGCTGTCCGAGTTCCTCGTCGGCGTCCTCGGGGTGACTGAGGTCGGCGCCTACTACCCGCACCGGGTCACCTACCACCCGACCTGCCACTCGCTGCGGCCGCTGCGCGTCGGCGACGCGCCGACCCGGTTGCTGCGCGCCGTCGCCGGCCTGGAGTTGGTGGAGCTGCCCGCCGCCGAGGTGTGCTGTGGCTTCGGCGGCACGTTCGCGCTGAAGAATGCGGACACGTCGACGGCGATGCTCGCCGACAAGATGAGCCGGGTGCTGTCGACTGGCGCCGAGGTAGTGACCGCCGGCGACTCGTCCTGTCTCATGCACATCGGTGGCGGCCTGTCCCGGCTGCGGGCCGGCGCCCGTCCCGTCCACCTGGCCGAGATCCTCGCGTCCACGGTGACGTCCCCGACCGCGGTGCCACCAGCGGCCGCGTCGACGCCGGTGACCACCACCGCGAGGACCGTCCGATGACCCAGGCCGGGCCGACGCCGCCGGCCACCTTCCTGGGGCTGCCGACGGCGGCGCCGCCGTCGGCGCCGCGCGGGGTGGGCATGCTGCGCGGCGACGAGCCCTTCCCGGCGGCGGCCCGGCGGGCGCTCGGGGACGCGCAGCTGCGCCGCAATCTCGGGAAGGCGACGACCACGATCCGTGGGCGGCGCGCGTCGGTCGTCGCCGAGCTCGACGACTGGGAGCGGCTGCGCGCCGCCGGCGCCGCGATCAAGGATGACGTGCTGGCCCACCTCGACGACTACCTGGTCCGGCTGGAGCAGCAGGTCACGGCACGCGGCGGGGTGGTCCACTGGGCGCGCGACGCGCACGAGGCGAACCAGATCGTCGTCGACCTCGTCCGCGCCACCGGCGCGGACGAGGTCGTCAAGGTCAAGTCGATGGTGACCCAGGAGATCGGTCTGAACGAGGCCCTCGCCGACGTGGGCGTCGCCGCCTGGGAGACCGACCTCGCCGAGCTCATCGTCCAGCTCGGCCACGACCGGCCCAGCCACATCGTCGTCCCGGCGATCCACCGCAACCGCGCCGAGATCCGCGACATCTTCGTCCGGGAGATGGGCACGACCGGCGGCGTCCCGGCGCCGGCCGGGCTGACCGACGAGCCGCGGGCGCTCGCCGAGGCCGCCCGCCGCCACCTGCGGCAGCGCTTCCTGTCCGCCCGGGTCGCGATCAGCGGGGCGAACTTCGCCGTCGCCGAGACCGGAACGCTCGCGGTCGTCGAGTCGGAGGGTAACGGCCGGATGTGTCTGACCCTGCCCGACACACTGATCACCGTCATGGGCCTGGAGAAGATCGTCCCGACCTGGCGGGACCTGGAAGTCTTCCTCCAGTTGCTGCCCCGCTCCGCGACCGGCGAGCGGATGAACCCGTATACCTCGATGTGGACCGGAGTCACCCCCGGCGACGGCCCGCGGGCGTTCCACCTGGTGCTCCTCGACAACGGCCGCACGGCGACGCTCGCCGACCCGGCCGGGCGGGCGGCGCTGCGCTGCATCCGCTGCGCGGCCTGCCTGAACGTCTGCCCGGTCTACGAACGGACCGGCGGCCACGCCTACGGCTCGGTCTACCCGGGCCCGATCGGCGCGGTCCTCTCACCCCAGCTCACCGGCGTCACCGACAACCCGTCACTGCCGTACGCCTCGACCCTGTGCGGGGCCTGCCTGGACGCCTGCCCCGTCGCGATAGACATCCCCTCGATGCTCGTCCACCTGCGCGCCAAGGTCGTGGACGCCGACCGCGGCGCCGGCCACCGCCCGACAGCCGAGCAGGCCGTGATGACGACGGCCGCCTGGACGATGGCGAAACCGCGACGCTGGGCACGCACCCTACGCGCCGCCCGGCTCGGCCGGCTGCTCGGGCGCCGCCGCGGCACGATCAGCCGGCTACCACCACCGCTCGCCGCCTGGACCGCCTCCCGCGACCTGCCGCTTCCCCCATCCGAGAGCTTCCGCGACCGCTGGTCACGCCGACAGGCAAGCGCCGGTGGGCCGGACGGCTCCGGCGGCCACGATCCTCAGGACGGACCAGACGGACCAGACGGACCAGACGGACCAGACGAGCTGGATGGGCCGGACGGGAGGACACCACGATGAGTCAGGCTGGCCCACCGACGACGCCATCCGGACCGGCGGGCGACGCGCGCACGGAGATACTCAGCCGGGCACGCGCCGCCCTCGCCGACCGGCCCGACCCGCCCCCGGTCACCCGCGACTACCGGACCGCCGGCACCGGCAGCCCAGGTCTCACCACGGACGCCCCCCAGGAAGCCTTACTCGACCTGCTGGCCAGCCGACTCGTCGACTACCACGCACTCGTCCGCCGGGCCACCTCCACGGCCTCACCCGCGAGCCCACTGGCCGACGCGGCCATCGCCACTGCCGTCGCCACCGCGCTCGCCAAGCGCGGCGCGCGCCGCCTGATCCGCCCGCCAGGGCTGCCGCCCGCCTGGCTGGCCTCGACGCCCGGGACAGAGCCCGTCGACGACGACCCGCCGCTGACCGCCGCCGACCTGGACATTACTGACGGGGTGCTCACCGGCTGCGCGCTGGCGATCGCCGAGACCGGCACCATCGTGCTCGACGGCGGTCCAGGACAGGGCCGCCGCGCACTGACCCTGGTCCCCGACTACCACCTGGTAGTCGTGCACGCCGACCAGGTGGTCGCGGGCGTGCCGGACGCGCTCGCCCGCCTGGACGCCACCGGCGCCCCGACCCGCCCACTGACCTGGATCAGCGGGCCAAGCGCGACCAGCGACATCGAACTCCACCGGGTCGAGGGAGTCCACGGACCCCGCACCCTGGAGGTCATCCTCGCCGGCTGATTCCCGCGGGCGACGGCGAGGGGTGGGCGTCCGCCTCCGAGGCGGTCGCGGCTCCGACACAGCCGAAACCGACGATCACGACGTCCGTCTTCGCGAGCAGTCATTTTCAGGCGCGCGAGCGCATTACCGAAGGTTGCCGACCGCACCACGGAAATCCCGCCGGAGGCACCCGTGGCCGGGTGCCGACTTGCTGGTCGGATCGCCGTGGCAGCGATCCGACCAGCAGCGCTGACCGATTGCCGGACGGAAGAACGGGATTTCTCGGCGCCCCGGGGCGCGGTGCGGGTCAGGAGATCGATTATCCCGTCACCGTCGTCGCCGTCAGCGGAGCCGGTTCGGCGTCGGTCTTCCGCGCGGCGGGAGCGGCACCGAGGGTGCGCTGCGGCAGGGCGACGGCGACCAGCGCGGCGACCAGCGCGGTGGCGCCGCCGATCAGGAACCCGATCGTCAGACCGGAGTTGCTGTAGAAGATGTTGCCCTTCAGCACGGTGACCTTACCGGAGTTCAGCACCGTGAAGACCACGACGGGGATGGCCGCGCTGAACGCGCCCTGGAAGACCTGCACCATGCTTGCCATGGAGCCCTGCAACTCGCCGGGCACCGCCTGGATGACCAGGTTCGGCGTCGCCGCGTAGCACAGGCCCAGGCCCAGGCCCTGGATGGCTGCCCAGACGATGACCACGCCACGGCTGTCGTTGACGAGGCCGGTCAGGACGCCGGCCAGACCGGCGCCGAGCAGCAGCGCGCCGAGGTAGTCGACCCGGGAGCGAACCCGCAGCTTGCTCTCGGCGGTCGTGAGGCGCACCACCACCGCCAGCACCGCGAGAACGATCGTGAAGAACCAGAAGACGGCCCGGAAACCGGAGGTGTCAAGGAGCCAGCCGGTGAGCCACGGCGACGGAATCGTGATTAGCCCCAGATATCAGCCGCAGCGTCCATCCTTGATTTTCTTCGGTCGCATCGGGATCGGTGGGCGCCGGATCGGCGGTCGCGAACGAGTTCATCTCGGTTCTCTTCCTACGGGCTGCCAGACCACAACGAGGGTCCAGTGCAGGGCTGCGGCAAGGTGACAGTCAGCGTTGATCGAACTACTCGCGACGCTCATCCGGGCGCGCCCCATCCGATTTGCAATTGATCAACGAGACTCCGCGGCGAAAGGACTTCCGGCACCGGCGACCTCTCGGTGTCGCGTCTTCACGGGGCATGAAGAACCTCCGGACTCTGCATCTGACCGGATGCGGACTTTAGACCTACTCCCTAAATCGACCGACGAGCTTCCCACTCAGTGAGATCCGGCGTAAGGTCGTATCGAAACTTTCTCGCGACCACGTCGCCAAGCGTGCAAGGGGCGCTTCAACCCGCACCCCACAGAGAAATCAATGAGTTTCACCACATTGTCCACCGGGGATATTTCTCGCTCCCTACTGGACCGGCAGCGGATCGAGTGGTGGGCGAGGAGGTCGGGCCTGCCGAGTGCGGAACGGAACTTGTCAAGATTTTTAAGACAAGATTCTTTATAAACTAGCCTGCGTTCGATCCCTGTGTCGATCTCTGGCGGGGGATGACCTCTGATCGTTCGGGAACGCCGTCCGCTGGTTCGGTCTGGTCATCCGGCTTGTGGTTGATC
>Ga0207710_10000905_pt1 | contig 15868 bp, 14 predicted proteins | sample KBSS24metaG_FD_184400 | JGI IMG/M metagenome (GOLD analysis project Ga0207710, IMG submission 184400) | Switchgrass rhizosphere microbial communities from Kellogg Biological Station, Michigan, USA - KBS S2-4 metaG (SPAdes) (version 2) | ecosystem: Host-associated > Plants > Roots > Rhizosphere...
GATCCAAATCGCTGCCGAAGACGACCTTGAGGGCACCCGCGCTCGCGGAGCCTCCACCATCACCCAGCAACTCGTCAAAAATGTCTTCTTCGGAACCGGCCGGTCCGTCCTGCGCAAAGGCGCCGAAGCCACTCTCGTGCCCGTTGCCGAAATCGTCCTCGGCAAGCAACGCATCCTTGAGCTCTATCTCAACATCGTCGAGTGGGGACCCGGCGTCTACGGCGCAGACGCGGCCGCGCATTATCACTACCAAACCTCAGCCCGCAGCCTCAATCGAGAGCAGGCCGCGAGGCTCGCCGCCCTTCTTCCATCTCCGCTCAAGCGGCGCCCCGCGCGCATGAATCGGTCCAGCACTCTCATTCAGGAACGCATGCGCCAAATGGGCTGGTAGTTATCCAATCGCTCTAGCGGCCCTTACTGGCTCGTGTACATGTAATCGGTCCACTGCCAGTTCCCGTTAATCAGCGACCACAGGCGGGCATCCTGCGGCTCATTACCCGTATCCGCGCTTCGCGGTGTCTAAACCCTTTAAGAGGGATCACTAGAGAAGCAGGAAGCCAAGCGGATGGAGCCGACGATCGGACTTGAACCGATGACCTGCTGATTACGAATCAGCTGCTCTACCAACTGAGCTACGTCGGCCAATGAGGAGGAACGCTGCGGAAAGGGCACACAAATGCCCCGAAGTGAGCGTCCCTATAGATTGTACCGTTGTGTGGTTGTTCGGTAAAGCGGACGGGGAGGCAGCCAATCCAGGGGCTTCCGCGTCCGTTCAAGAGTACGGGTCCCCGATCATATCCGGTGTTGCGCCAAGAGAGGAGCCATCGACTCAATGATGAACATCACCCTTCAGCTCTCTTTCAGAATCGCCCTCGTCTGGGCTGCAGGTTTTCTGATTGCAGTGGCTGTGCAGGCGCTCTTGCCGGATCAGACAGGGATCAATCTCACGGGTAAGGACAGCGTCCTGTTCATTCCTTTCAGTCGTATGGGCTTTTGGACCTGCGTTCTTGCCGCGCTCATAGTTACAGCTCTCGTTGTGGGCCGCTCGATGCTTGCCGACATCGGGTGGAACACCTTCCATTGATCGGGAAAGGGTCTATCCGCTCGCACTGTTATTGGAGGACGTTCTGATCGAGTATGCAGAAGATGGCGAATCAACCTGCGAAAGATTTCTACAGGCGCGGCGTCGTTTTAATTTCTGTTTGTTCCAGCCCATGAGCCTGGAAATTCATCCCTTGCGGCGGTAGAGAATCTGAAATTCGTACCCGCTGTTCGGCGGAAAGAGGCTCGCAACATGGCGCAGGCGCTCGGCAAGTGCTGGAGCAGCCAGCAGAGGGTACTCGCGCTCTCTCAGATCATGATAGTCAAAATCCACTGCAAGGGAGAGCATGTAGATGGCGAGAGCGTCTGAGAATGACGCATCATAAAATGTACCCCGTGCCCTCTCATCAATGGTCTTCTTTCCATTTGTATCCTGGGCGCGACGACGCGACTCCCACGCATCCTGACTGGTTTCTCCCCGGACCTGTGCTTCGGCCTGTGACCAGACGAGTTGCGAGAAGCTCTCAGGCACCCCGGCTGCCTCCACGAAGTTATGGGCCACATTGATGAAGAACTCGAAAGCCAGCCCGAACCGGTCCTCTACCAATCGTGTCGAGAGGAATACGGCTTCGGTTGTCCCGAACGAGGTATTGCGATGACAAACGGCCCGATCGCCCAGTTCGACTGTGTATGAGGGAGCGACCAGCGTTTCGCCGGTGTCCGCAATGGCAAGCGGTACAAAGTAATACGCGCGGTTCTTCAGCGCCGGGGACATAACACTCGGGACGGCGCCCACCAGCCGCTCCAAGTCGGTCTCCCCGATGCGCGTTTCACCCCACGGCGCATAGCTGAGCCCATTTGCCGCGCGGAGCATCAGCACCTTCGCCGCAACTCTCTCCGCGGGCCATAGCTCGATTTGCGCGCTGCTCGGCATAAGACTGTATTCTAGACGAGAGAGGCCCCTTCCACGATGCATTCCGCACACACTCAGCGTCACCCCGGCGGAACATTCCTTGGGTTTCCATTGCAGGGTTTCAGCCTCTTCCAGAGCGTGCTGCTCTCATTTGCATCAGCATTCTTTGCATTCTTCCTCACTACGACATTCGCCATCTTTGCCCTGCTCGCGTGGAACCTGGCCGGTCACCACAGCGTGAACTACGCCGATAGTTACCTCTACGTGGGACTTCCGGTAGCCATCGTCACGCTACTTATCGCCCTGCCGCTTTTCGCTACGCTCTGGATCCGGGCCAAGCTTCGCAAGTAGGATCGTCCAATGCCCGTTGAAACCATCTTGCCGGACGCCCTGAAATCGCATGGCAATACAGATCAAACTCGCACGTGGTGCTCGCGCTTGGAGGCAGGTGACGTTGTTTATTTCCCGCAGACGCCTGTTCCCATCCCCGCTGACGATCTGACTTTCCTGCTGGACCAACAACAGACTTCGAGCAGTCTGCATAAGAACATCGCCTATAAGCCGGATCGCGACAAGTTGAGCGGCGTCGATGAGAAATCGACGAACCCCGCTGAGATCGTCCGGATGCACGAGGTGATGCGGCGTTATTCAAAAAGCATTGAAAAGTTCCTCACGTTTTTCCTGTCCCCATACGAGCACAGATGGCTCCTGGATTATGCGAGCTTCCGTCCGCTGGAAGAGAAGGGACGCGATCTTCCGGTGCGCCGGCGCAACGACCTGCTTCACACAGATGCGTTTCCAACACGGCCGACGCATGGATGGCGCATTCTTCGCTTTTTTCATAACATCCACCCCACGCGCACACGAGATTGGGTGATCGGCGAGCCATTCGGCCGCGTGGTCGGCGCCTTTACTCCTGGCAAGCTGGCCGTACCTCAAGCCGACAATCCTGTGGTGCGCGCAGGCAAGCAGGTGGCGCAGGCGACCGGGCTGGGTGCCCTCGTTCCGCAGTGGAAGCGGGGGCCGTATGACGAGTTTATGATGCGCCTGCACAACGCCATGAAAGAGGATTCGGCGTTCCAAGCGAGTTGCGTGCGTGAGGAAATCCAGTTTGCTCCGGGCTCGAGTTGGATGGTATATACCGAGACCGTTCCGCACGCGGTGCTGGGCGGCCAGTATGCGCTCGAACAAACATTTCTCGTTGATCCAGCTGCGATGGTCACGCGCGACTCCGCTCCGATCGCGATTCTCGAAAAGATGGCGGGGAGCCGTCTGGACTGACTATGCCGCGGACGAGCGCAGCCTCCCGGCGTCGATCTGCAAAGGACAGCAACGACCGTAGCAGACCACTGGCGCCTGCCGCGTTTGTGCGTGCAGTGTCCAAGCTTCTTGTTCCCGCTGGTAATCCGGCTCTTCGGCCATGGATGCGGGCCTACATGAAGAATCAGTTCGAGTTTCTGGGCGTGAAGACACCGGTGCGCCGGGCATTCACCGCCGAACTGATTCGCATGCAAAAGGGTGCGACCGCGGATGAACTGCTTCGTTCCGCTCGCATGCTCTGGGCGTTGCCGGAACGCGAATATCAGTTCGTGGCCATTGACCTGCTTGGAAGACATGTAAGAACACTCACGCCGAAGCATCTACCTGCACTCTTTTCCCTCGTTCGGAAGAAGTCGTGGTGGGATACCGTCGATGCGCTTGCTGCTACTGTGATCGGCCGAGTTGTGCTGAATGCACGCGCAGAGAGGCCGGATATCCAGAACGAGATGGATAAGGCGCTGCAATCGCCCAATCTGTGGGTTCGCCGAGTTGCGATTCTCCATCAGCTCGGGTGGCGCGAGGGGACTGATTCGGGGCGTCTCTTCACATACGCTCTTACCTGCGGACACGAGAGGGAGTTTTTCATTCGCAAAGCGATTGGCTGGGCGCTTCGTGACTACGCGCGGCATGCGCCAGGAGATGTTCGCGGCTTCCTCAGCGCAAATCGTGACAAGCTATCGCCGCTGACAGTGCGGGAAGCGGCGAAGCATCTCTAGTCAGTTTTTATCGTTTGCTCAGCCGCACGGATTCCCAGCTTCCGTCGGAACTCCATCCGCCATCGACCGTGAGGGTGTGGCCGTTGACGAAACCGCTTTGTGTGTCATCCGCGAGGAATGCGATTGCGCGGGCGACGTCATCGGGGCTCGCGAATCGGCCCATTGGCACGCGCTGCGTGATGTCGCCGTCGGTGTAGGTGCCGCGTGCCTGGTCCGCAGCATCCATCTCGGTTTTGACCCAGCCGGGGCAAACGGCGTTCACCCGGACGCCGCGACCGCCCCACTCCGCAGCCAGTGTTCGGGTCAATCCCACAAGGCCGTGCTTGGAGGCGTTGTAGGCGGCCCGATCTGAGACTGCTACGAGCCCTGCGATTGACGCGACATTGATGATCGATCCCTTTTTCGCCGCCAGCATATTGCGGCCAAATGCGCGCGCGAGGAGGAAGGGCGCCACAAGATTCACTTCCATTACTCGGCGGTATTCGGCTGCGGTGGTGTCTTCAGCGGGGCAAATAAGGCTGATTCCGGCATTGTTCACAAGCACGTCGACACGGCCGAAGCGATCAAGGACTTTCCTTGCGAATTGATCGACGATTTCCTCGCGACAGATGTCGCCTGCGAACCAGAGGACTTCGCCGCGGCCTGCTTCGATTACCTGAACGGTAGCTTTTGGTTCCTGGAGATCGATGATGGCGACGGAGAATCCTCGTTCCGCGAGCAATTCCGATGTACGGCGGCCAATGCCCTGCGCGCCACCGGTGACGACCGCTACCGGCCTTGCGTTGCTCATGTTCGAATCTCCTCTGAAATTGCGCAGCCGCGCGAGGCCCGATTTCTGATTCCAAGCTTAGCAATTTCGAAGCAAATGCACTGCAAAATGCCAGCGCCTTCAAAGGATTGTTCCCGTTGAATAATTCAGGATATAAGCGGGAAGCTCCATTTGACCGAGGAGTTCTTCAACGACGAGAGGGGGCAATCGGGAGTCGATCACACAGGGGATGCTCGTGCCTTCACACCGGCTCAGGGTGATAAGCAAAACGGCCATTCCCTTTGGAATGGCCGTTCCTGATTTTCGACTTGGTTGCAGGATTTACAGCCCAGCGGGCTTGGGATTTGCCGGATCGTACTTGGCAACCTGGACCTTCTTCGCGAGCCCAAGCTTGGCAAGCACCCAGATGCCCCAGAAGTTCGGATCGATCTCGTACCACTTCAGCCCGTGACGCGCAGAGACGGGATGGGCGTGGTGATTGTTGTGCCAGCCCTCGCCCCCAGTAAGCAGCGCAACCCACCAGCTGTTGCGCGAGTCGTCGCGGGTTTCGAACCGGCGGCTGCCCCAAAGGTGCGTGGCAGAGTTGACCAGCCAGGTGGCGTGAAGGCCGAGGGTAACGCGCAGAAGAACGCCCCATAGCACCATGCCCACAGCGTTCTTCCAACCACCCCAAATCCAGCCTCCAGCCAGCAGGAGAACTCCGCTTGTAGTGATTGGGAGCCAGTGGTACTTACTGAGCCAGAGGTGGAACTTGTCGCGATACAGATCAGGGGAATAGCGTTTCAAAACGTCTGTTTGAGCGTGCAGAGCTTCACCGAAGAAGATCCAGCCAGTATGCGCCCACCACTTGCCCTCGCGCGGTGTATGCGGATCACCCTCGTGATCGCTAAGCTGGTGATGCACGCGATGAGTAGCCACCCAAAAGATCGGACCGCCCTCGAGGGCCATCGTGGCGAAAACGCTCATGATGTACTCGATCCATTTTGGCGTGTGGTAGCCACGGTGGGTCAGCAGTCGGTGATAACACATGCCGATGCCCACATTGATGGCGAGAACGTAGAGGATTGCCATCACCGCCAGTCGCTGCCAGCTGAAAAAGAAGAACGCGGCCACCGCACCGATGTGAAAAATGGTGATGGTGGTCAGAGTGACCCAGTTGAGGCCTTCTTTGACCGTCACAGCTCTGCCCATGCGCGCGATATGCCGGGTGGCCCCATTATGAACGGCCTGCTGTGTCGTTTCGCGCGACGTAGCTGTTTCTTCAGTTGAGGGTTGGGTCGAGCGGTCGGGGGACGGTGCGGTCAGAACTGACGCCATTCGTTGCTAAATCCTTTAAAGAGGGTTACGTGCGACAAAAATCAGAGAGGCAAACCCATCTCTGGAAATTGCTGCTGTTACTGCCACTTTCTTCTTGAATTGTATAGGAGGCAAGGTGTTTGTAGGTGCAAAGCATGGATGATTGTCACGAAAGTTACTAATCGTTGTTGGCATGGCGAAAAAAGGAACTGGATGTTTTACACATTACCGTTTGGCCGGCGGCTAAGTCACGTGATGTGTGTCTTATCGTCCTATTCGCCGGGAGCAACGCCGAACTCGCCCCCGCCCGTGGCAAAGATTTTCTCAGCCGTGCCGCGCAGGACGCGATAGAGCGCGAATTGGCGCTGGCTTGAGCCTCGCAATTCGAAGAGCAGTTCGCCTCGGTTGTCGGCCAGGACGTCGACTGCGTCGACGAGGCGCATCTGCGGAGTTTCGTCCTGATGAGCGGGATCGGTGACGTTTTTGAGGAGAACAAGGGGGTTGCCGTAGAGATCCGGCTGAGCAATCAATGTGACGGATTTCTGGTTTTTGCGTGGGCCATCAGTGTGGGCGGAGAGAACCATCGTCGCGCCGGAACCGTAGGCGAGTTCGAAAACACGGAACTTCTCATCGACAAGTGGCGGAGGTTCAGATGGCGGTGCTTGTTTCGTGGTTCTGCGGGTAGAGGCGCGCCTTGTGGCAGCCGGCGGGGGCGGAGTCTTCAGGCCAAGCGCGGAACGGGCAATGTCTTCCATGGCGGCCTTCATCTTGTCCTCGTCCTCAGGGTTTGCCCATTTGAAGTCCCAAGTATGTTCAGGCCGAGACTTGGAATCGGACACAGCCACGGCCTGCTCCATCTCCGGCGGGAACCCGAGTAGACTTGGCAAAACCTCGAAACCGTTACCGCCACTTTGCTTGCCTCGCATCAGCTTTGGCCGATCCGGGTCGGTAAAGCTGGCGTGTTCGCCATCGTTATCGGTGTCGGCGTGTTTATGCAGGACGGGACGGTCTGCGTCGCCAGCAGTCTTCTCTTTGTGGATGGTTGGACGGTCTGGGTCGGGAGCAGGATCGGATTTATCGCTGGCATCACTACTCGGGGTTTTGTGCAGAGTCGGGCGATCGGGATCGGTGGTAGGAGCAGATGCGGAGGAATCGGACTTGCCGCCGGAATCAGAGTGCTTTCGGTGCAGCACAGGCTTGTCGTCGCCAGCGTCGAATCCAGTGTCAACGACGGGCTTGGGAGGCGCCGGCTTTGCGGAAGGCATGGCTTTCCACGAACCGTATCCGACCCACATTCCTAGTTCCTGCGCTGCATTCTTGATGTCGAAAAGTCCGATTGGAGCCCCGTTCTTCTGGAGTTCGTATTCGACCTCGCCGGCAAGCGCAAGCGGATGAGGACGTGCTAGATAAATGCCGGCATCATGAAGGGCTTGACCATCGTAGACGGCAATCGGGACGAGGCGGCTCTTCTTGGGCTTGCCGAGATCACCGGTCCATTCCAGGACCGCAATTGCACGCAGAGTCGGTGCGTCTTTGGACTTCTTTTCGATCTGGCCGGGATACTGGCAGAGGGCTACGGAAGCGATCAGGGCGATTGCAGAGGCGACCGAAGTTGATCGAATTGAACCTGTGCGGGGGCCGCGCAATGACAACAAGTGCGCTCCTCGGAAATAATGCAGACGAAGCAGACCTGCCAAATGTTTATCCACCATACTGACGATACGAGGAACTCCTATGGAAGTGAACCAGAAGATCGCCGATTTCAAGCTGCAGACTGATGAAGACAAGACCGTAAGCCTTTCAGATTACAAAGGCAAGCCTGTGGTGCTGTTCTTCTATCCTCGCGCAGATACTCCCGGCTGTACGATTGAGGCCTGCGGCTTCCGAGATGCCTTCAAAAAGCTTCTGGCAGCGGGCGCTGTGGTGCTCGGAATCTCGCGCGATACGCCCAAAGCTCAGGCCAAGTTCAAGGCCAAGTACGATCTTCCCTATACACTCCTTGCTGATGTAGACGAGAAAGTCTGCAATCAGTTTGGTGTGATGAAGGAGAAGAACATGTATGGAAAGAAAGTCTGGGGCATCGAGCGGACGACTTTCTTAATCGGGCCGGACCAGAAGCTGGTTCATATCTTCCCTAAGGTGACGCCGGAAGGACATGCGGAAGAGGTACTTGCGCTTCTTAAGGAATGGAATCAGAGTCACAAATGAAGGTATCGGCTGTTTGCGTCGCGCCCCGATTCGTATGAAGGCGCAGTCCAAGGCGAGAGTACCTACCGGGCGGTTGGTTCCGCGGGCCTTCTTCGAGGATTCGCCCGAAAAGGTCGCGCCTCGATTGCTTGGGAAGTTGCTGGTTTCGGCTGATGCGAAGTCGGGTGCGATTCTGGCGGGGCGGATCGTGGAGGTGGAAGCTTACCTGGGGCCGCACAACGATCCTCCGGATCCGGCGGCGCATTCGCACCGAGGGCCGACGCCTAGGAACATGGTGCTGTTTGGGCCGGCGGGGCATGCTTATGTGTATTCGATTTACGGGCTCTACTATTGCATGAACATCTCGTGCGAGGGAGAGGGGCTGGCGGGGTGCTTGCTGCTCCGGGCTCTTGAACCGGTGTTGGGAATTGCGGAGATGGCCAGGAATAGGGGGCTCGATGAGGATGCGCCGGTGCGGATGATTGCGTCAGGCCCGAGCCGGTTGTGCCTGGCGCTGGGGCTTACGAGACCGGGGCACAACGGGCTGGACGTGACAAGCGCAACGTCGGTGCTGCAGGTGCGGGAGGATGGGTATCCGGAGGCGGAGGTGGTGATCACGCCACGGATCGGGATCAGACATGCCGTCGATCTGCCGTTGCGGTTCGCATTGCGAGGGCATGGCTGTGTGTCGGGTCCGCGAAGACTCATGGAATGGCAATCCAAATCGTCAACTTACAAGGCCGTTTAGCCGTCGATACAATAGCAGTCACTCCAACTTTGCGAGGACGTCGAACCTTGAAGCTTTCTTCCCCGTTGTTCTCAGCAGTTGCCTTTGCCGCCCTGGCCCTTACAGCCGCCGCTCAGACGCATGAACCGCAGAGGCCGAAGGCGAGCGGCGCTGCGGAGCACCACCATCATGACGAGCCCGCCCCGACCAATCTGAAAGTGCTTCCCAAGAACATGACGGGGGAGCAGGTGCACGAGCTGATGCACAAGTGGGAAGCCGAACTGGGAGCGGAATGCACAACCTGCCATGCCGCGGATCCGAACAAAAAAATGCCGAACGGCCGGCGGGCGCTGAACTTCGCCGATGACTCCAAGCCGGAGAAGAACACGGCGCGGTTGATGTACCGGATGATGGTGGACATCAACAAGAATTACGTCAGCAAGGTCGAACAGACGAGTAAAACCGATAACGCCGAAGCCATGGTGACGTGCGGGACCTGCCACCGCGGCCATGTGGATCCGACGGTCTACGTGCCGCCGAAGCACGACCACGATCACGACCATCCGGCGCCAGGTGGAGAGTCGAAGCCTTAGCTAAAAGCTATTAGCCTTTAGCTGTCAGCCGTGGCTGCTGGGCAGAGGTCGGTAGGGTTGAGTCGGCTCTTCTCTGATGGAGAATTGCGCAAGTGTCCGTTTTCGGACACTTAATACCCCCTCCCCCTTTTTTGGGGTAAAAACCCTACTTTCATTAGGTTACAGAGGGCGCTCATTGCAAGTATTTCTTGTCATTAGACTTAGCCGTAAGTTCATGCAAATAGAACGTGCTGGAGAGGCAAGGAACGAGAAGCAGGGGACAAGGGAACGAGAAGCAGGGAACGAGGGAACAAGTTTCGCGAGACGAGCGATTCCGGGACACGGACTTGCATGCACGCGGCTCCTCTCGAGTGGGATTTGGAACTGTTGACTCCATTGTGACTGGAAATGAGAATCAGACTGCAATGCGGTGAAGTGAATTTGGGGATTGGAATGAATGATTTACCGCAGGTACCTGTTGACAAGGGGTGAGGCGACCCCTGGAATGAGACAGTTTGAGAGATCGTCTTTGGCAATTTTGGCAACTTGCGAAGAGCTGGAGCCCGTTCAATTTCGCAGCAGAAGTCCTTGGAGTTCGCTGAGGAGGCGGTCGCGGAGCTGGTGAAGCTGTGGCAGGCGTTCCAACGCCTCCGCGGTGCGATCGGACGTTTTGTGGGCAATGATCTCAGTACCGCAGCAGTGGAGTTCCATGTGGGTTGCGGCAATTTCGCGAAAGAGCGAATTTGGATTAACGATAGCCAGATTTTCGATGGACATCCAGTTGCCGAGGCGGCATTGATTCTCATCGAGCGAGGGAGGCACCCGGCGTGTTCCGTGGAGGAAGGCCTCGATGGCGCCAACCCATGCGATGTGCTCTGCACTGGCATAGAGTAGCGGGCGGTCAGCTGGATCGAAAGCGACGATCTTCGCCCATTGAGGGTCCGGTATCCATGACGCAAGCCACGCCGGAAGGTCAGTAGCAGGCATGGGAGCGGCAATTCCGAAGCCTTGCGCAATTTTGCATCCGAGACGAAGCAGGAGAATGCCCTGCTCAACGGTCTCCACGCCTTCGGCTATCGCCTCACGATGAAACGCGGATGCAAGTCCCAGCATGCCCTCGATGATGGTGAGGTCTTCCGGATCATCGAGCATGTCGTGGACGAAGGTCTGATCAATCTTGAGCACGTCCACGGGAAGGCGTTTGAGATAGGCAAGGGAGGAATAACCGGTCCCAAAGTCATCGAGTGCAAACGATACACCGAGTTTGCCGCAAGCGTGAATGACCTGGGATACCTGAGCCATATCGGGCAGAGCGGTGCTTTCGAGCACCTCAATTTCGAGTTGCGAAGGATGAACGGTGGGATGCCTGGCGAGGATTGCATTGAGGTGGGAGGAAAAGTCGGCGTGCTGCAACTGCTCGGCGGAGATGTTGACGCTGACCGGGATGTCAAGGCCCGCCGCTTTCCAGGTTTCGATTTGTTGCAGCACTTTTTCGATAACCCACTCGCCGATTTCGAACATCAGAGGATGACCTTCAACCACGGGCAGGAATTGGGAAGGAAGCAGCAGGCCGCGTAGGGGATGACGCCAGCGAATGAGAGCTTCGGCACCGTGAATGGCGCCGGTAGCCATGTTCATTTTCGGCTGATAGTACAGCACGAACTCGCTCTGCTGCAGGGCTATGCGAATACGCTCGAGATCTTCATGATGACCACGAACGGAAAGATCAAGCCGGGAATCGAAGATGCGATAGCGGTTTTTGCCTTCGACCTTTGACTGGTAGAGAGCCTGCCCTGCCTGACGCATTAGCTGATCGGGATCGATGTCTTCCGATTGGGGGTAGAAGGCGATACCCGCACTGGCCGAGAGGCTTAAAGACTGGCTGCCAATCCTGACAGGTTGAGAAGAAGCATCGAGGAGACGCTTGACGATTGGCAGGCTCTGATCAGGATTGTCCAGATTGCAGAGCACGGCTATAAATTCATCGCCGCCAAGGCGCGCGAGGATGTCGTTGTCATGAATCGCGAGCTTGATGCGGTGGGCAACGGTGGTGAGTATCTCATCCCCCACAGCATGGCCATAGCTATCATTGATGTTTTTGAAATTGTCCAAATCGAGGCATACGACGGCGAGTACGGTGCCACGGCGCGTGGTCTGGGCCATCGTGTGCTGGAGCCGGTCGCGCAGCAGGGATCGATTCGGCAACCCTGTAAGGATGTCGTACTCCGCGATTCGCCTCAGGGTCTGTTCGTGCTCCTTATTGGCAGTGATATCGCAGAAGAGCGCGACATATCGCTCGGTGTCGCCGGCCTTGTCGCGCACGGCGGTAATGGTTAGCAATTCGGCGAAGACGCGGCCGTCTTTGGCGCGGTTCCAGATTTCGCCGGACCAATGGCCAGTGTCGATGAGATCGCGCCACATGTTGTCATAGAACTCTTTGCCGTGGCGGCCGGAACGGAGCAGGTTGGTGCTGTGGCCGACAGCGTCGGCGCGGGTGTAACCGGTTATGCGAGTGAAAGCGCTGTTGACATCGAGGATGGTACCGGCAGGATCGGCGATAACGATGCCCTCAGAAGCGTGGGTGAATACGCTGGCTGCGAGTTCGAGGCGCGCATCGGAGAGTCTCCGGGCGGTGATTTCTTCCGTGAAGATAACAATGCCGCCGATGGCGCCAGCTCCGGTGAGCCAGGGGCGAATTTCCCAGCGGAGCCATTGCACGGATCCATCAGCGCGGTCAAAGCGGTCCTCTTCATTTTTCAATGTCTCGCCGCCGAGTGCCCGTCGATGGGCAGTGACCCAGCGCGGAGGGATCTCGGGGAAGATGTCATAGTGGGATTGGCCAATAATCTCGCGCCCCTTGAGGCCAAAATTTTCTATCCAGCGCCGGCTAGCGGCTATATAGCGCATGTCGCGATCGAACATGGCGAGGGCGGCTGGCGCATGTTGGATGAAGAGGTTCAGGAGTTCTTCATTCTGGCGGAGGTCGCCCTCGACACGTTTTCTGTCGGTGATGTCCTGGATGGTCCCGCGCATGATGATGGCGTGGCCACTTTCCCCGATTTCAAACCGACCGATGCCATGAACCCAGCGCTGGGCACGGTCGACTGGACGAACGATTCTGTACTCCTTGTCAAAGCTTGAATGAACCTGAGCGACTCCTGCGAAATGCGATGACATCATCTCCCGGTCTTCGGGGTGGACAAGGTTGAGCCAGCCCTGGAAGGTGCGGAGGTACTCTGGGCCGATCCCGAAGATGTCATCGAGAACATCGGAAGAAGACAATTCATTGATCTCAAAATCGAGTACATAGGAACCGATGCCGGCGATGCGCTGGGATTCCTGCAGGGAGCGGGCGAGGTCGCGGAGGGCCTGGTTGGCGTCGCTGGTCGGGATCTGATCGTTCATTGGCCCTGACCGCCGTCTGATGGCGAGAAGTGCCGATTAGAAGGAGTGACGGCAAAAATACCACACGGATCGAATCAACAGAAAGCGCATTTGATTTCCTGAGACGCAATTCTATCCCCATCGGGAGCGTGAAGTCTCGGGATGGCAGGGCAGGACGCTCGAATGATGGTTTGCGAACGGGGAATCGTAGGAACGTTTGCACCGGAAGTGATGCGTAGACAAGAGCATGGAACCAAATCAGGTACCACTTATCCACTCACTTTTTAATACAAGGATGTTTCGTCCCACCATATCCACGCATATTCTTGGCATAATCCAAGCTGTTAAAGGACTTCCGTAAAGAGCAGGTAGAAGCCCATGGCATTTTGTTCAGCCTGGGCATGGGGAAGCGGAAGGCCGGGACGGAGCGGTTCCATCGCAGCTGATCCGAATGGCACGTGCAGGAGCACAAATCGGGAGTTGAAGAGTGCACCGTGTTCGCAGCCTGAATCCGACTGGGAGACCAAACGCCGGAGCGTTGAAGAGTGACCAGCTTTTTTAGCCGTCAGGATGTACAGAGGATCTTGCAAATCAGTTCCCGCCAGCTTCAAGGCTGGGAAAAGGCCGGTTTGATCTCACCGCGCGAAAGCTATTCATTCCAGGATCTGGGACAGTTGAGGACGCTGCGTTCGCTGCGCGAAGACGACATTTCCGCAGCTTCGATTCGTCACTCAATCACGGCGATGCAGGCGGTTGCGGGGTTATCAAATCCCATGCAACAGGCATCACTGGTGCGATCGGGCAATCGGCTTGCATTCAGGGTCGATGGCGCGATGGTGGACCCGATCCGACGTCAGCTGATGTTCGACTTCGACCGTACGAATAACGCGGCTGCGATGAGTGCAGGAGTGCGACCGCTGCGGAGGGCGGACCAAGCTTCCCGTGGAGTGCAGGAATTGTTTGTCTCGGCTGTGCAGGCTGAAGAGGCCGGTGAGAAGCATCGTGCAATCGGGCTCTATGAACAGATGCTCAAGGTGGACGCGGACTATGCGCCCGGATACATCAACCTTGGAACGATTCACTTTCACCTCAAACAGTTCGTTCGCGCGGAAGAGTTGTACCGGACCGCGACTGAAAAGGATCCCGGATACGTGCTGGCGTTCTTTGACCTGGGGAATGTTCTGGATGAATTGGAACGGCCCGACGAGTCGATAGCTGCCTACCAGCGGGCGGTAGAGTTGGCACCGAGGTACGCCGATGCCCACTACAACCTTGCTCTCGCCTTCGAGCGCAAGGGGGAGCGACGGGCGGCTCTGCGTCATTGGCAGGCGTACGTGCGCCTTGATAAGCAGGGGCCGTGGGCGGAGCATGCCAGGGGGCAAATGAGGAAGTTGTTAGACACCGAAAAGCTTGCGATCGCGTGGCGGACTGCCAAGTACATCGCCCCGCGCAGGAGCACGGCCGATTTGCGTCTGGTTTCGCAGCTGGGTTGAGAGACTTATCCCAAAATCCTATTTTTGCGCGAGCCGCCGAGCCCTACCGCCGAACCCTTATGGATGGGTTGACGTGTTGCAGAGATGCCATGCGTCGAGGCCTTTGCGGCTTTGTATTCTGGCCGAAAAGACTCGTAGTCGCAACATCCCACACAACTTTGTAGACGGATTTGAGTCTAACCAGAGAAGCAGAAGCTCCCGGCGCGATGTGGAGAACTGCTGTTCTTCAGGTTTGCACCCGGGCGCCAGAATTCCCCTCCCTGCAAGAAGCTGACTCCCGGCGGCTTTGACGCTAGCGTGACTCGAGCATGAGCCCCCCTACGGAAGGAGGCTCACGTCTGGTCTCAATCGATCATTCAGGATGAATATGCTTGCAAAATTGCCCTCAGGTCGAGGCCGACGTGGTGTTCTCGGATGGATCGGCACGTTCGCTTTCGCGATCATTTCGGTAGCAGCGCAAACACCCGCTGTCCGAATTCAAAACGATATCAACAACTCTGAGGTGGTCCCGCTCAAAGGGGGCCAAGCGCGAGCCGGGCAGGGGGAACTCGATGCCGGACGGATGCCCCAGAACACAAAGCTGAACGGCATAAACATCGTGTTCAACCGGTCAGAGAAGCAACAAGCAGAACTCGAGAAGCTGCTTGCGGCCCAGCAGGATCCCGCATCACCTCAGTATCACCGCTGGTTGACACCCGAGGAGTTTGGTGCGCGGTTCGGGATGGCGCAGACGGACATCGAGAAGGTACGGACGTGGCTGGAGCAGCAGGGACTCGCTGTTGACCAAATCGCACGCAGCCGGAACATGATTCGTTTCTCGGGAACAGCAGGGCAAATGGAACGGGCCTTCCAGACGGAAATGCACTACTACAAAGCGGGGAACGAAACTCACTTTGGACCCGCAATGGCGTTATCGGTTCCGGCGGCGATTGCACCGACGGTTCAGGCGGTAAGGAATTTGAGCAGCTTCAGGCCGAGGCCCTTGCATGTGAAAGCGCGAGGAGCGTTTACATCGGGTCAGTCGGGAAACAACTTCTTCGCGCCCGGCGATATCGCGGTAACGTACGACATCAAGCCTCTCTATAGTGCGGGGATCGATGGAACGGGCCAGTCGATTGCGGTCATCGGCCAATCGGCGATCGATCCGAAGGACATTGAAAACTTCCAAAGCGCGGCGGGGCTGCCGAAGAAGGATCCGGTGATGGTGCTGGTGCCGGGATCCGGGAGTTCGACGGTGGTAGCCGGCGATGAAGGTGAATCCGACCTGGATGTGGAGTGGTCTGGCGCAATTGCACAAGGTGCGACGATCTACTTTGTCTATACGGGTGTGGATTCGAAGTCTAACTTGAACGCGTTCGATTCGATCCAGTACGCAATTTTTGAACACATCGGGAACATCATCAGCATCAGCTACGGGGCATGCGAGACCGCCACACAGCAAGCAAATTTC
>Ga0207710_10000906_pt1 | contig 15850 bp, 14 predicted proteins | sample KBSS24metaG_FD_184400 | JGI IMG/M metagenome (GOLD analysis project Ga0207710, IMG submission 184400) | Switchgrass rhizosphere microbial communities from Kellogg Biological Station, Michigan, USA - KBS S2-4 metaG (SPAdes) (version 2) | ecosystem: Host-associated > Plants > Roots > Rhizosphere...
CACGAGAAAGGCAACACCGGTTTCGAAAGAGAAAAAAGATCGGCTCATTACTTCAGCATGATGAAACAGCTAACGATTTCCGGTTACTATACATCCAAGGAAGGAAGAACAGGTGCTCTGCGCTATACACCTGTTCCGGGAAAATATGAAACCATTGATTATAAGAAAGGTGATAAATCATTTGCAGGCCTCTCCTAATTTAAGCCTCATCTATAAATTAATATTATGCCCGGAGATACTTTACAGGTAAATAATAAAGCCGACAAGCAAAATTCATACGATGCTATTGTTGTTGGTTCAGGCATTAGTGGCGGATGGGCCGCAAAAGAACTCTGTGAAAAAGGATTAAAAGTTCTAATGCTTGAACGTGGCCGTAATTTTGAACACCTGAAAGATTATGAAACGGCAACTAAAGATCCGTGGGAGTTTGAGCATCGTGGAGTAAAGACACAGGAGGAAATAAAAAAGTATCCTGTTATCAATCGCGGCTTTGCAAATAAACATCCTGCTTTACATTATTGGGCCAATGAACAGGATTGTCCTTATGTAGAAATAAAACCTTTTACGTGGTGGCGCAGTTACCAGTTAGGTGGCCGTTCTATTTTATGGGGAAGGCAAAGCTATCGCTGGAGTGATCTCGATTATGAAGCAAATGCTAAAGATGGTATCGCCATTGATTGGCCTATTCGTTATAAAGATATTGCACCCTGGTATGATCACGTTGAAAAGTTTGCAGGCATTGCCGGATCAAAAGAAGGTTTGCCACAATTACCAGATGGGCAATTTCTAAAACCATTCGAATTGAATTGCGTTGAAAAGGATGTTGCTTCAAGAATAAAAGAACATTATAAAAACACAAGACATCTTTTTATTGGAAGAGTTGCGAATTTATCCGAGCCTATTCCCGGAAGAACACAATGTCAATACCGCGACCGTTGCTGGGAAGGGTGCCCATTCGGTGGTTATTTCAGTACGCAATCATCTACATTGCCTGCGGCAAAAGCAACAGGCAATCTTACGGTAAGACCTTTTTCAATTGTAACAAAGATCATTTACGATAAGGATTCAAAAAAAGCAAAGGGTGTTGAAGTGCTGGATGCTGAGAATAATAAAACTTATGAATACATTTCTAGGATCGTTTTCCTTAATGCATCGGCATTGAATTCTGCATGGGTACTGATGAATTCTGCCACTGATATATGGCCTGAAGGATTGGGCAGTAGCAGTGGCGAATTAGGTCACAATATTATGGATCATCATTATAATCTTGGAGCCAGCGGCGTATTGGAAGGTTATGAAGATAAATATTATTATGGAAGAAGACCAACAGGTTTTTATATTCCCCGGTTTGCAAATCTAAATGGAGATAAAAGAAACTTTCTTCGTGGATACGGCTACCAAGGCAGTGCAAGCCGTGATAGTTGGAGCCGCGAAGTTGCAGAACTTAACATTGGTAGTGATTTTAAAGAAGCATTATGTGAACCTGGTCAATGGAAGATTGGTGCAACAGGCTTTGGAGAAATTCTTCCTTATCATGAAAACAAAATTTCACTAGATAAAAATGTAAAAGATAAATGGGGATTGCCGGTGCTGGCAATGGATGCTGTAATACGAGAGAATGAATTCAAAATGCGTGAGGACATTAAGAATGATCTGAAAGAAATGTTTGAAGCAAGTGGAGTAAAAAATGTGGAGCTATGGGATGGCGGCCATAACATCGGTCATGGCATTCATGAAATGGGGACGGCAAGGATGGGACTTGATCCAAAAACTTCTGTATTGAATAAATCGAACCAGGTTTGGGATGCGATGAATGTTTTTGTAACAGATGGCGCCTGCATGACATCATCTGCCTGTCAGAATCCTTCTCTTACTTATATGGCATTAACAGCGAGAGCGGTTGATTATGCAACGACAGAATTGAAGAAAGGAAATCTTTAATTAATAATTAAAAATATGGACAGACGTGAACTTTTAAAAATGATTGCCGCTTTAACAGGTGGTGTCGTTATAGGCGGAGAAGTTTTTTTGACCGGCTGTAAAACAAATGACACTACTGTGGTCACCAGTTTTAGTAAAGACGATATTGCTTTTTTGGATGAAGTTGCTGAAACTATTTTGCCAAAAACCAATACACCCGGAGCCAAAGATGCTGCCGTTGGACAGTTGATGACCGTTATTGTAAATGATTGCTATGAGGCGGACAATCAAAAAGTATTTCACGCAGGCATAAAACAACTTGATGAAGCAAGTAAGAAAATGTACAATGAAGGATTTATGAAACTAACTCCTGAAAAACGTCATGACCTGTTAGTATTACTTGATAAGGAAACAAAAGAATACCAGAAGAAAAAGGATGAATTTGATAAAGTGCAAAATGAAAAAGAAAAAGCAGAGACCGGAAAAGGAAATGCTGATTTTAAAAAAGAAACAATGGCTCCTCATTATTTCACGATGATAAAACAATTGACCCTGCTTGGTTTCTTTACTTCCAAACCCGGAGCAACTGAAGCCTTGCGCTATGTAGCCGTTCCCGGCAGGTATGATGGTAATATTCTTTATAAAAAAGGCGAAAGAGCCTGGGCAACATAAGTATATATTTGAGTATGCCGGATACAATTACGGCACATTTCATTAAATAAACCAGTATCGATGAGTTATCAACGCAGAGAGTTTTTAAAATTAAGTAGTGGTTTTGCTTCAGCAATTGCTTTTTCTTCAATAATCGGCAAGCCGGGATTTACTGATAATTTTTTTGAAGGCGCTAAAAAATTAAAAGCATTTGGTCTTCAGCTTTATTCTCTCAGGGATGTGCTGCCTAATGATCCAAAGGGTATTTTAAAACAGGTAGCCTCATTTGGTTATAAACAAATAGAAAGTTATGAAGGACCAAAAGGAATGTTTTGGGGAATGACCAATATTGAATTCAAAAAATATATGGATGATCTTGGAATGACAATTATTTCAAGTCACTGCGATACCACGAAAGATTTTGAAAAGAAAGTTGCTGATGCTGCAGCCATAGGAATGAAATGGATAATGTTTCCTTATGAAGGAGCTGGTAAAACTATTGATGACTATAAAAAATATGCAGAGGATTTTAATAAGAAAGGTGAGTTATGTAAAAGGAACGGGATACGTTTTGCATTTCACAATCATGATTTTTCATTCAGGGCTATCAATGGCATATTTCCTGAAGACATACTATTGCAAAATACTGACCCATCCCTGGTAGATTTTGAAATGGATATGTACTGGGTAGTGACTCCGGGACAGGATCCAGTGGCATGGCTAAAGAAATATCCAAAACGTTTTCCTCTTGTTCATGTAAAAGACAGAACCAAAGGCGCTACAGCTACAGCAGATACATGTACACTTGGCCGGGGAAGCATTGATTATCCTTCCATTTTAAAAGAAGCAAGGAAACAAGGAGTGCAATATTATATTGTGGAGCAGGAAAAGTATGAAGGCACAACGCCTATTGATAGTGCAAGAGACGATGCAGAGTATATGAAGAAGTTAAGCATCTAAAAATTGCTTAACTCATTACGAAAAGCACTCACTTCTTTTACATCGATCGCATTATTCATATAACTCTCCGCAGAATCAGCAAAAGCAGGATGAATAAACTCCATCTTACTCTTTTCTTTTCCTCGTAATGAAGAATGAAATTCTGTACAACCTGTTTTTTCCGCAATCATTTTTATATTCTCTTTTCGTACACCGCTTCCGGGCATGATGATTATTCTTTCATCAGCAGCTTTATTTAATTGGGCGATCAATTCAACCCCCTCCGGTGCTGCCGGTTGTTGCCCTGAAGTTAGAATTCGCTCACATCCTATTTCAATTAATTCTTCCAATGCAATAAAAGGATCACGGCAACGATCAAAAGCACGGTGAAAAGTAACTCCCATGGGATAGGCAGTTTCAATAAGGTCGCCGGTTCTTATCATGTCGATAGTTCCATCAATATTCAATAAACCTAACACTACTCCATCGCAGCCAAGCTGCTTGCAGAATTTTATATCGTTTGCCATGATACCAAACTCATCTTTGCCATATAAAAAATCTCCGCCTCTCGGGCGGATGATCGGATAAAGTAAAACATCAAACTTCTCACGGCACTTAATGATCGTTCCATAAGAAGGAGTTGTTCCGCCTTCAGCAAGATTAGCGCAAAGCTCTATCCTGTCTGCGCCACCTTCAACAGCTGATTTTGTTGTAGCAAAATCAGATGTGGCTATTTCAATGATATATTTCGTTTTCATGTGCTCCTTTTGACTAATATGATTTCATTTGACTATTTGACTTTATCAAAACCAACTTTTCCCTGGAATTAATTTCTCAAGCTGGCTGTTTCTTATTGCATAGCTAAATCCTTTTTGAATAGCAAAACTTCCCACTTCTCCTTTTTTATTCAATGCAAGAAACGCAACCTGTATATCTTTTACTTTCTCTTTTTTTATTTTAATGATACGTTCAATTGCTTTTTTACAAGCAACCTCAGGTGATAATCCTTGCCGCATTAATTCAACTACTGTATGTGAACCATTGATACGGATCACTTCCTCTCCCACTCCTGTTGCTGTACAAGCACCTACTTCATTATCTACATACAAACCTGCGCCGATGATTGGTGAATCTCCAACTCTCCCGTGCATTTTAAAACTTAGTCCGCTGGTGGTGCAGCTTCCGCTTAAATTCCCATTTGCATCCATCGCTACCATTCCGATGGTATCATGATTTGATTGCCGGCCTTTTTCATTATTTGTTGCTGGTTTATACGATGATTTTTTTAACCAATCATCATAGACCTTTTGTGAGTCGGGTGATAGCTTTTGTTCCTCCAGCGGAAATCCCTGTTCGATAGCAAATTGCTGTGCACCACTACCAACAAGCATGACATGCGGCGTTTTTTCCATTACTCTTCTTGCTACAGATATAGGATGCTTAATGCGTTCAAGAAATGCTACACTACCACAATTAAAAAATTCATCCATGATACAGGCATCAAGAGTTACAAAACCGTCACGATCAGGATAAGCTCCTAATCCAACGCAACAATTTTCCGAAGCCTCGGTTATCATTACTCCTTTTTCCACAGCATCCAATGCCCTGCCTTTATTTTTCAATATCTCCCAGGCCGCTTTATTAGCCTCTATTCCTGTATCCCAGGTTGAAATAACAACAGGTTTATCTTTTACAGTCACTGGTGAAAAGCTGCCCCAGTTATTTTTACTGAACAAACTTGCGAAAGAAGTAAATGCTGTTGTATGAATGAACTTTCTGCGATTGATCATGTTAACTATTTGTTGTCGAAATTAAACGATTCATTAAAACTTTTTTAACTGACAAAAGGCAGAAAACTCAAAATATATCTGCCATAAGGCCAGCAATTTGTCAAAAAAGATATTAATCCATTAAAGGAATGGGTTTTGTATAAATAAGATCATGAAAATAGAAATAATATCAGGCAGTGCAAGAACGAATAGCATAACCAAAAGAATTGCACTTCATTTAAGTAAAATATTGAAAGAAACTACTCATTATGAGATTGGGTTGATTGATGCACATGAGTGGAATTTGCCGCTGCTCGAATCGGTTTTTAAATCCGTTGATACAACACCAACAGAGTTTAAACCCCTTGCCAAAAGGATGTTTGAAGCTGATGCCTTTATTCTTGTGTCACCGGAATATAATGGTAGCTATTCACCGGCATTAAAAAATTTGATGGACTATTTTCCAAAGCAGCATCATAAACCATTTGGAATTGTGACCGGTTCAACCGGAGCATTGGGTGGTGTTCGTGCCACTCAGCAAATGCTGTTATTGGTCAGCGCATTGTTTGGTATTGCGTCTCCATATCTATTAATAGTGCCACATGCTGATAAAAAATTTGATACACAGGGAAACCTATTGGATCAAAATTTTCAAAACAGTATTCATAATTTTATGGCAGAATATCTATGGCTTACTGAAAATCTCAAAAAAGAAACAGTATCAGCCTGAATCTTTAAAAAAATAAAAGGAGTTTTATGAAGACAGTATTACATAAAGCAAACACCCGTGGTCATGCAGATCACGGATGGCTCAACGCACATCATTCATTTAGTTTCGCAGGTTATTATGATCCGGAAAGAATTCATTTCGGCGCATTGAGAGTTCTCAATGATGATATTGTTGCCGGCAGTATGGGTTTTGGCACACACCCTCATGATAATATGGAGATCATCACGATACCATTAACTGGTCAGTTAGAACATAAAGACAGTATGGGTAATACTGGTGTAATCAGTAAAGGTGAAGTGCAGGTAATGAGTGCTGGCACCGGCATTCAGCATTCAGAAAAAAATAAAAATCCCGATCAGCCGGTAAATCTTTTGCAGATATGGGTTTTTCCGGATGAAAAAAATGTAACACCGAGATATGATCAAAAAGCTTTCGATCTGTCAGCAGCGAAAAATAATTTATTAAATATAGTATCGCCATGGGGTTCACCTGAAGGTCTGAACATTCATCAACATGCCTGGTTTCATTTAGGAAAACTGGATAAAGATTTTTCTACCACTTATGAATTAAAAGATAAACAAAATGGTGTTTACGCTTTTGTGATCGATGGATCGGTGACCATCAATGAAGAAAAATTAGAAAAGAAAGATGGATTAGGAATTATAGGTGCCGATAAGCTTGAAATTAATGCCAACAGTGATGTTGAGTTATTGCTGATGGAAGTGCCGATGTTTTAATCTATTAGTTAAATATAAAGTAGTTATGCCCCGATGATTGTCGGGGCATCTTTTTTTGACATAAATTTTTCAAGATTCTTTCTCGCATTCTTTTGAACAGCTCTTTTCATAAATCCTGTCCAACCAAATAATACACCCTTCCATCCAAGCGCCTGGCCTATCCATTTACTAAGGCGAAAAGCATCGCTGTGTTCGATGATCTTTCCACCTTTCAGCCGCATAAAAGCTTTTATATTATTAACAACTTTGTTGCCCGTTTTTGAAAATGTATAGCTTGCTGTCCAGTTACAGGTATAATACTCCTCATCTACTGCCTGGATATTAAAAAATGATAATGAAAAGTCTTTTGCATTTTTACAAAGCATTTCCCACATAGCTTTTACTTCATCCCCCTTTAACAAACCGAATACCGGGTCGCTGAAAATTATATCATCGCTATAACAATCATTCATGGCTTCATAGTCCAATTTTTGGAAAGACGAGTAAAAATGATGAATGATTTCTTCATTTGTATTCATAAATTAACTATTGACACGGCATTAGAATCACTAAATTTAGCGTTTAAATTCAAGCTGTATGAAAAAAGCCAATGTCTTGTTTTTTCTGCTGTTGATAATCATTGTTTCTGAAGCGCAGGTAAATATTATTCCGCAACCCGTTTCAATTAAGCAACCGAGGATAGCTGCAAAATTTGTCATCAACGCTTCTACCCAGATCGTTCTAGAAGGAAGCAATCTTGAAAAAGTTGCTGGCTATCTGACTGACTACATAAAAAAATTCTATACCATTCGATTAAAAACAGTAACCAACACAACAAGTAAAAATGTTATCCGACTTAACTATGAACGATTAGATGCCCCTGTTGAAGGCGCCTATTCAATGACTGTAGATAATAATGGCGTTTATATTGCCGGTGATAATGAACCCGGTGTTTTTTATGCTGTACAAACTTTAATACAATTGCTTCCAATCCCAAATCAAAAATCTAAAATCCAAAACTCCAGCCTATCAATTCCTCAGCTAACAATTAACGATTATCCCCGCTTTGCATACCGGGGTATGCACCTTGATGTTTGCCGTCATTTCTTTCCCGTAAGTTTTGTAAAGAAATATATTGATTATCTCGCCCTGCATAAAATGAATTATTTCCACTGGCATCTGACGGACGATCAGGGTTGGCGCATTGAAATAAAAAAATATCCAAGGCTTACTCAGGTTGGTGGATGGAGAAATGGAACCACAATCGGCCGTTACCCGGGAAAAGGCAATGATGGCATTCGTTATGGCGGCTTTTATACCCAGGATGAAATAAAAGAGGTAGTGAAATATGCTGCTGACCGATACATTACCATCATTCCTGAAATTGAAATGCCCGGACACTCGTCTGCTGCTATTGCAGCTTATCCAGAATTAAGTTGTTTCCCTAATGAATCAACAAAACATCCCAAACAAACGGCATGGAATGGTGATACGACAGGTAAACAAGTACAACAAACTTGGGGCGTATTTGAAGATGTGTTTTGTCCTTCAGAGTTTACATTTAATTTTTTACAGGATGTATTGGATGAAGTGATCGCTTTATTTCCCGGACCTTTTTTACATGCAGGAGGTGATGAATGTCCAAAAACATCATGGAAGCGGTCAGCATTTTGCCAGCAGTTGATGAAAGAAAAAGGAATAAAAGATGAACATGGATTACAGAGTTATTTTATTCAACGAATAGAAAAATATATTAACAGCAAGGGAAAGAAGCTGATTGGCTGGGATGAAATACTGGAAGGAGGTTTGGCACCTAATGCAGTTGTTATGAGTTGGCGGGGAGAAGCTGGTGGTATTGCTGCTGCCAAACAAAAACACCAGGTGATAATGACACCGGATAAGCCTCTTTATTTTGATCATAGCCAAACGAAGAATGAAGATTCTGTAACGATCGGCGGCTATAATCCCATTGAAAAAGTGTATGCTTATGAGCCTTTGCCTCAAGAATTAAACGCTGAGCAGAAAAAATATATTCTCGGTGCACAGGCCAATGTATGGGCTGAGTATATGTCCAATCCAAAGAAAGTAGAATATATGATCTTTCCAAGAATGGCTGCATTAAGCGAAGTGCTTTGGAGCCCAAAAGAAAAAAGAAACTGGAAGGATTTTGAAAAACGTTTGCAAACTCAATTTAAAAGATATGATCTGTGGAAAGCGAATTATAGTAAGGCTTATTTGGATTTGAATGCAAGTGTGTTGCCAACAGAAAATTATGATGGATTGAAATGGGTAATTGAGCAAAAAATTCAAATGCCATGTCAATTGTGGTTCAAAGAACAAAAAAAATTAGTCCCCAAAAAAGATTCCATTGATAAAAACGAAAAATTTTCTGATACCAAATTTATTAAGTATTTATCTAAAGATTCTGCTGAGAGATTTTTGAAATCATCCACAGGGAAAAAAGACTCTATCATCATAACATCATCAGGGGTTTTCACTTGCTATGGTTATAAAGTAATTGTGAAAGGTGAAGAAGTGCTTATTAATACAAATGATCTTATTGCAAAAACAGAACAAAGATTTTATTTCACTAAAGCCACCGGCAAAAAAATCACATTGACCAATCCTCCTTCCGATAAATATCCCGGCGATGGAGCTTTTACGTTGGTGAATGGAATACAAAATGAAAGAGGCAGGGAAAGATCAAATGAATTCTTAGGATTTGAAGGAACAGATTGCGAAGCGATCATCGATCTTGGATCTTCTCAAAAAATCAGCAAGGCCATTGTCCATACATTTGATCAGCCAGCCAGTTGGATATGGAGGCCCTTATATGTAGAGATATTTTCTTCTGATGATGGAAATAAATTTACTTCCATCGCAACAGCCGATGATATCGTTGCAAAGGAAACAGGAAATGCAAATATGGAAAAAGATTTTAGCCCTGTTACAACCCGCTATGTAAAATGCCTTGTAAAAAATTGGGGCATCATTCCCGAAGATAATCCCGGTGCAGGAAAGAAGCCCTGGCTATTTGTTGATGAGATTGAAGTGAAATGAATCTGAAGTATGATGTCCGATGTCCGATGTCGGAAAGAATCATTTAATACTGAGACTTCCCACTCCTGCTTCGGACCTCAGACCTCTGACTTCCGACTTTCGTATCTTTACAAATCAAATTGATTGAATGTCCAAACAAGGTTCTGCCATTGATCTCTCAGATAGCTTTGAAAAAATTCCGGTTAAAATTTTTCCTGATCTCAAGCAAGGCTCTGCATTTGTTGCCCAACAGATCGCTGCTTTTATCCGTAATAAGCAAAGCAATCCTTCGACAGCCTCAGGGCAAAAAGTAGTTCTTGGCCTTGCAACAGGGTCTACTCCCAAATCTTTGTATGCTGAATTAGTGCGAATGCACAAAGAAGAAAAGCTAAGTTTTAAAAACGTTATTGCTTTTAATCTGGATGAGTATTATCCTATCGATAATGATGCGCTGCAAAGTTATCACCGCTTCATGCATCTTAACCTGTTTGATCATATCGATATCAATCCAAAAAATATTCACATACTCAATGGTGAAATAAAAAAAGAAGATATTAAATCGCATTGCCGTCAGTATGAAAAAATGATCGAAGATGCAGGCGGGATTGACTTGCAAATTCTTGGTGTTGGCACCAATGGGCATATTGGTTTTAATGAGCCGGGATCGGTCATTAATTCAAAAGCAAGATTGATCACTCTTGATAATTCAACACGTCTCGCCAATGCTTATCAATTTGCCAATATTTCTGAAGTGCCACGCCTTGCACTCACCGTAGGTATCAGTAATATTCTGAAAGCAAAAAAAATTATCCTGATGGCATGGGGACCTATGAAAGCTCCTGTTATCAAAAAAGCAGTGGAAGATGATATTACAGAACATGTGCCTGCCTCACTGCTGCAGAATCATGATGATGTAACATTTATAGTTGATGAAGCGGCAGCAGCCGAGTTGACAAGAAATAAATCCCCCTGGCTTACGGGAGATTGTGAATGGACAACAAAGATGATCAAAAAGGCAGTAGTGAATATGGCATTGAAACTTGGCAAACCGGTGTTAAGTTTAACCAACAGTGATTATAATGAATATGGCTTAAGTGATCTGCTGACTGAAAAAGGAGATGCTTATGAAATAAATCTCGAAGTATATTACATGCTTCGTGATACAATTACCGGCTGGCCGGCAGGAAAACCGAATGCAGTTATTCCCGAACATCCTGAAAGATCAACTCCTTATCCAAAAAAAATTATCATCTTCTCCCCTCACCCCGATGATGATATTATCAGCATGGGTGGCACTTTTCAACGACTGCATGACCAGGGAAATGATGTAAATGTTGCTTACCAAACTTCAGGGAACATTGCCGTCACCGATGAGTTTGTAACAAGGTTCCTTGATTTTGCAGTAGGCTTTGAAGAGATAGCAGGAATTGATACAAGTAAGTCAGGAAAAATATTGAATGATGCAAGAAAATTTTTGGCCCGTAAAAGATCAAACCAGGTGGATACACCAAAGATCAGGGCTATAAAAGGATTGATACGTCGTTGTGAAGCAAGAGCAACCTGTCGCTATGTTGGCATAAAAGAAGATCATATTCATTTTCTCAACCTTCCTTTTTATGAAACAGGAAGCATTGAAAAAAAACCGAGAGGTGAAAAAGATATAAAGCTTACAGTTGATCTGCTTCGCAAAATAAAACCGCAACAGGTTTTTTGCGCCGGTGATCTTTCTGATCCGCATGGCACACATAAAATTTGCCTGGATATAGTAATAGAAGCATTGAAACGAATAAGAAAAGACGGTGATCAATGGATCAATGATTGCTGGCTTTGGTTATATAAAGGCGCATGGCAGGAATGGAATATTGAAGAGATAGAAATGGCCATACCTATGAGTCCCGACCAGGTATTGAAAAAAAGATATGGGATTTTTATTCATCAATCACAAAAAGATATGGTTCCCTTCCAGGGAAGTGATTCAAGGGAATTCTGGCAGCGGGCGGAGGAAAGAAATGCCGCAACTGCTAATTTGTATGCAGATCTTGGGCTTACACATTATGCTGCCATGGAGGCTTTTGTAAGATTGCACTACTAAGGAAAAATTCCTATTATAAATTCTGAATTCCAGTATTTTCAATTAGTAATTTTTTGGGATTTGTAATTTCCCGGTTGCCATTTTATCATTTATCTTTATCCTCACAAAAATTTAAACCACTATGGCACTATTTAAATCAAGCAATCCTACACTTCAGGAAAAATCTTATCAGGGAACCATATTTGAGGGAATCGGTGAAGGTCAAACAATGACAATAAAAGGAACGTTAAATAAACTTGGCTTTTTATTGTTGATGATGATTGGTTCTACAATTTTTTCATGGGGACAGTTTAATAAAGGCAGCGACCCAATGCCGCTGATGATGATCGGTGTATTTGGTGGCCTTGTACTTGCAATTGTAATGGCATTCAAAAAAGATTGGTCACCTTATATCGCTCCTGCTTACGCAATATTAGAAGGCCTTTTTGTAGGATCAGTTTCTGCTTATTATAATTATGTATATCCGGGCTTACCCGTGCAGGCAGTTGCATTAACTCTTCTTGTAACATTGATCATGTTCCTTATCTATAGATACAGGATTATAAAAGTAACGAGCAAGCTTAGAACAGTTGTTGTAGTAGCTACATCAGCTATCGCAATATTCTATCTTATTCAATGGCTCACTTACTCAATCGGCGGAACGGCTGTAGCTTCTTCATTGACTAATTCAGCAACGCCGATTAGCATTGGTTTTTCGATCCTTGTAACGGGATTAGCAGCGTTTAATCTCCTTCTCAATTTTGATACAATTGAAAAAGGTGTTGAACTGAGAGCTTCAAAATATATGGAATGGTATAGCGCATTCGGATTGTTGGTAACTCTTGTTTGGTTATATCTTGAAATACTTCGCCTGCTTTCTAAATTCAGCAGGAATTAATTTACTTACTTGTCAATTATAAAAAACCCGTTGCTATTTGCAACGGGTTTTTATTTTGTATCATTCCCTCCAGGCATTAAAGAAATTACTTCTATTAATGCCCTTTTATCGGGTTATGCTTTGGTGTTAATGTCTGCAGGTATGCAAAGATCGCATCGACTTGCTTATCAGTTAAAGAATGGAACGGGCCCATTGGAGGCCGCAATTTTTTATCATCAGGAGTTAGACCTTCTCTTACTGCTTTTCTGAAATCTTCTTTGGTAAAATAACCGATACCTGTTTCTTTATCAGGTGTGAGATTATAAGAATATACACGATTACCTTGTGGATCTTTAAATCGTTTGCCGCCAGCCATAAACCCTTTGGAACGTTCAGGGTTTACATAATCAAGTTTAAGGCTGCTTTTTGAATGGCAATGATAGCAACCAATAGCGCCTACAAGATAGTGCCCATATTCAACCGGGTTGTTCTCATTGGGCAATGCTACTCCTTTTATATACTGTTTGGGTTTGCCAGTAAGCCTGATCGCTATTTTTCCAAACATATTCATGTGCGTTTTGCCAATACTTGTATCAGCAGCGGTTAATGGGCCATCATTCGAACGCAGGTAAATAATTATATCATTAATATCCTTATCAGCAAGCATTGGTTTCAACATGTAAGGAATATAACGGCCATTTTTTGAAATACCCGTTTTAAAAAAATACGTCAATTCAGCATCTGTGTAATGAGGAATAACGCCAAAGGTTTCCGAATGCGTGAGATTGGCTGAATAAACTTTTCCAAGGAATTTTGGTATTTCACCAAGATGATTGCCAATAAAAATATGTACTTCATGATTGAGATGACAACCTGCGCAGATATTAAAGACCAGATTCTCTCCCCGTTCAATAGATTCCGCATCTTTAATTGCCGTAAAGCTATCGCTGGTTGTTTTATAATGAGCTACACAACTATAAATAGTAATACAGATTATGAAAAGAATGACCTTTCTTTTATTGCTGACCAACATAGATTGATTTTAAATTCATTCACAATTTTGTTGCCACTATTGCAAATGTTTTCCTGATACGAGATAATTCTTACCTTAGTTAAAACATTCTTCTATTTTCATTTTTAAAAAGTTATCGAAAAATTAAGGTCAATAGTTGCCACAACGTTTTCTTTATTTCGATAAAAAAATTAAATAAAAGGATGATTAGTCAAACTCCTTGGTTCGAAAGAAAATTTGATTTTAATTTTCCTATTGGCTTATTTCCCGTTATTGTAGAAAGACTAAGAGGAACTATTTTTCAATTAAAAGCAATGGCTGAAAATATTCCTGAAGAAAAATTAAGTGTAAAAAAAGATGGCAAATGGTCAATAAAAGAAGTTGCCGGTCACCTATTTGATCTGGAAGAATTATGGAGTAACAGGGTTGATGATTTTTTATCACACAAAGAAATACTCAGAGCCGCCGACCTGAATAATACAAAAACACACGAAGCCAATCATAATTCAAAAACGATAGTACAACTACTCAATCAGTTTATCGCAGCAAGAAATAATCTTATAAATAAAGTAAAAGATATTGATGAAACTGCAGCAGCAATTACCTCACTTCATCCACGATTGAAACAACCAATGCGATTAATAGATTCATTATTTTTTATTGCTGAGCATGACGATCATGAATTAGCTAAGATCAGGCTATTATTGAATGATCAATGACTGATGATCATCCTTTGTCCGCAAGCCTTAAAGCCTTATCTTTGGCGCATTTATATCCTACCATATAAGTATTAAAAATAATAATTAACATGGCTGATATTTTTGAAAAATTACTGAAGAATTATGGCAACATTGGCAAGCACCGTGAAAGAGCACATGGCTATTTTACCTTTCCAAAATTAGAAGGTGAAATAGGCGGCCACATGAAATTTCGTGGTAAAGAAATGATCGTTTGGAGCCTTAATAATTATCTCGGCCTCGCCAACCATCCTGAAGTAAGAAAAGCTGATGCCGATGCTGCAAAACAATTTGGCCTTGCATTACCTATGGGTGCAAGAATGATGAGTGGCAATAGCAATTACCATGAACAATTAGAAGCAGAGCTGGCAGCTTTTGAAATGAAAGAAGATGCCATCTTACTTAATTATGGATACCAGGGATTGGTAAGCCTTATCGATGCATTGTGCGGAAGACATGATGTAATAGTTTATGACGGAGAAAGCCATGCATGTATCATTGATGGTGTTCGTTTACATACAGGACATCGTTATGTTTATAAACATAATGATATGGCTGACCTGGAAAAACAATTGCAGCGTGCAACAACATTAATAGAAAAACAGAACGCAGGTGGTATTCTTGTTATCACCGAAGGTGTTTTTGGTATGGCCGGTGACCAGGGCAAATTAAAAGAAATAGCTGCATTGAAAGACAGTTATGAATTCAGGCTGCTTGTTGATGATGCGCATGGTTTTGGAACATTAGGAAAAACAGGAGCCGGAGCTGGTGAAGCGCAAGGGGTTCAGAACAGCATTGATCTTTATTTTTCCACTTTTGCCAAATCAATGGCGTCAATTGGCGCTTTCATTGCCGGCGATAAAAACATTATCGATTATATCCGCTATAATATCAGATCCCAGATCTTTGCTAAAAGTTTACCGATGCCATTGGTGATAGGCAACCTGAAGCGTTTGGAATTACTCCGCACAAGACCCGAATTAAAAAATAAGCTTTGGGAAAATGCATTGAAGCTGCAAAATGGGTTAAAAGAAAAAGGGTTTGATATTGGCAATACTGACTCTGTTGTTACGCCTGTATATATGAAAGGTGGTGTGGAAGAAGCAACAGCAATGGTAATGGACATCCGGGAAAATTATCACATATTCTGTTCTATTGTTGTTTACCCGGTTATTCCTAAGGGACACATTATTTATCGTCTTATACCCACTGCCGTTCATACTAATGATGATATCCAAAAAACGCTACAAGCCTTTTCAGCGACTAAAAAGAAATTAGATGCAGGAGAATACAAGGTAGAAAACATCCCTGATATGGCCGAAGCATCAGGCAAGTCATTCGAATAGCACTGCACTTTAAAAAGTTTAGTAATCGCAAGCCTTATTTAAG
>Ga0207710_10000910_pt1 | contig 15819 bp, 14 predicted proteins | sample KBSS24metaG_FD_184400 | JGI IMG/M metagenome (GOLD analysis project Ga0207710, IMG submission 184400) | Switchgrass rhizosphere microbial communities from Kellogg Biological Station, Michigan, USA - KBS S2-4 metaG (SPAdes) (version 2) | ecosystem: Host-associated > Plants > Roots > Rhizosphere...
TTGGCGTCAGGGTCACCGCCGCCGGTGCGCGCCGCGACAGTGATTTCCTTAATAAACTTCGTGAACAGTTTGCCGCGCTTGGCATCGAGCGCGCCTTTCTTGTGCTTAATACTGTGCCATTTCGAATGTCCGGACATTGGGTTTCAGATCCTTCTGGAGTTTGTGGGTCGGAGTGGAAATATATCACAGGAGGGCTTTTCTCACGTAAAGCGGGGGCAAGCCCCTCTTCCTGACTTGTTCTCTCTTGCGACGCTCGGGGAATGAACAAGTCAGGAAGAGGGGCTTGCCCCCGCTGATCGAATCATAGACTATCGTAGAACTTCGTATTCTTTCCGCGCTTCGACCAGCACTGGCAGGTCGTGATCGGCGTCTTTCCACAACGCAAAGAAATCCTGGTACGCCTTGCGCGCGCCGGCTGTGTCGCCGTTGAGCGCGAGGGCGCGCCCGAGACCAAGGTGGGCGAGAGTGTGCGTGCACGAAAGGATGTCTATCCCGCGCTGGTCTATCACTTTCTTAAATTCCGCTGCCGCCTCGTTACCCATGCGCTGCTTGAGGTACAAGTTTCCGCGCGCAAAGGTTGTTCCCAGACCGAGAATTTCTCCACCTTCATAGCCTCGGATCGACTCGAACAACTGAATCGCCTGACTGACGTTGCCGCGGTGCTCCTCGATGCCCGCAGTCACAATGGGCGGCACAATCGAATTGATGACCGTGTTCTTCGGATACATGGCACGCGCTTCGTCGAGGAGCTTTTGCGCCTGATCACGATCGTCGCAAGCTGCGTAGATCGCCGCGCCATTGGCGAGATTCATCTGACCACGCAGCAGATCCAGCGCCGCCTTCGCATCAGCCTTCGCCTGATCACACTTACCGATGTACATCAGATCATTCGCAAACCCCATCAATATGCTCGACGCATTCTCCCTGCGGTTCTGTTGCTTGAACATCTCGACCGCGAGCTTTCGCAGCTCTTCTGACTGCTTTAGCTTACCGTTGTGCAACGCCGTCGCACTCAGCAACGCCGTAAACTGCGCCTCCTCGGGTTTGCCTTTGGCCCAATTTACCTCGCGATCCATCGCTGCCTGATCCTGCCGCAAGAAAGCAAAGTAATAGTTGTTGACATGCGCCGACAGCGAGTCAGAATTGATCTTCTGCGTCTCTCGCTCCGCCTGCTCTGCCTCGTCAAAACGTCCGAGGCTCATGAAACCCGACACGACATTGTCGTGCCCGGCGACGTTATTCGGACTCAGTCGCACGGCTTCGAGCGCCTCTTTCAACGCGTCTTCGTTTCGGCCGATGAGTTTGTAGTTGATTGACAGATTGTTGTGCGGGATGAAGTCGTTTGGATAAAGACGCGTCCACGTCTTGAGCGTTTCGATTGTCTGGTCGATCTCGCCGGTAATGTAAGAGTAATACTTCTCTTCAATGTAGAGTCGTTCGCGCTCACTCACTCGCTCGCGCAGATCGTAAGCCTTCTGCACGTATTCTTTCGCTGCTTCGAGTTGTTCGTCGTTTACGTAGTGGACGCCGATGCGCGCGTAGGCCATCGCGAAGTTTGGATCGAGCTCGACCGCGCGTTTGTAGAGGGTCAACGATTCGCGCGCCCTTCCTTTCGCGCGCTCTTCGTTGGCCATCGCGTAAGCCTTCAACGCTTCGAGCGAAGACGTGGTCGCCTGCTCGATGTTCACATCGTACTTCTGCATCGAGCCCAGCGATTCGCCGAGCTTCTTGCGCAGGTTCATCGCTGCCGTGCCGAGTGACGCGAGAACTTTCTCTTTACTCTCGGCCTCGATCTGCTCGCGCGCGATCGGATCGCCGGAGCGCGGGTTTAATGCTTCCAACGTGATCACGTAATGACTGCCGAGACCTGCAATCGATCCCGTCAGCATCGCCCTGATTCCCTGTCGCTCGCAGATCTCGCGACCAACATCGCGCGTGATGCGATCGTCAGGCGAGCGGCCCATGAAGCGCAGTGTTTCGCGCACGCGATCTTCGGGAAACAAATTCAAGAACGGCGTCTGTCCGAGGTTCACCGCTAGTGCTTGTTTCAGCGTGCCGTCAAAAACCGGCTCGCCGGTCGTATTGACGAAGTCAGTCAGTAAAACCGTGTCGCGCTCGGTCATCAGCGGATGCGAATTGCGCTTGTACAGGTAGAAAGCCGACGCGCTTGCGACGATGACGAGGAGCGCGATCAAAGCCGCCGCGAGCTTGTGACGTCTGATTCCGGTGGCGATGTACTCCGCGCTGGAAACATGACTGATCGTTTTTTCGGCGGTCGGCATTGCCTGTTGGGCAATTGTCGTCGGCGTCCCGGGGAAATCGCTGATCTTCGATCGCGTGAAACTGACCGGTGCCGCGGACCTTTCCAGCTCCGATTGAAACTCCAAACGCTGCTTGAGCCGTTTCAAATCCGTGATGAGCTCTTTGATCGTTTGATAACGCTCGTCTCGATCTTTACGCAGCGCTTTCATCACGATCCAATCAAGCTCGGCAGGCACTTCAGGTGCGAAGCGTGCGATCGGCGGCGGTTCCTTCTGCGTGATCGCGACGATCACATCGGTCGACGTCTCGCCCTCGAACGGAGTGCGGCCCGCGATCATTTCGTAGATCACAACGCCAAGACTCCAGATGTCGCTGCGCGCATCGACGGGTTTTCCACGCGCCTGCTCCGGCGACATGTAGTGGGACGTGCCCATCACGACACCGGCATCAGTGTGGACCATCACTCTCGTCGCTGCCTCGGCGTCGGCCGGGCTGCGATCGACGGTCTCGGTGAGTTTCGCGAGGCCGAAGTCCAACACCTTCACGTAACCGTTGCGACGCACCATGATGTTGTCAGGCTTGATGTCGCGATGAACGATGCCGGCCGCGTGTGCCTCTTCAAGCGCGCTCGCGACCTGCACCGCGATGTCGAGAATCGTGTGAGTCTCGAGTTGTGAGGCGACCATCTTGCGCCGCAGCGTCACGCCGTCGATGAACTCAGTGGCGATGTAATGTCTGCCTTCGTCGACTCCCATCTCGTGAATCGTGAGAATGTTTGGGTGATTCAGGTTTGACGCGGCTGAGGCTTCCTGCTCGAAACGATGCAGACGATCTTTGTTGGTAGTAAATTCCTCGCTCAGGATCTTGATCGCGATCTTGCGCCCGAGCTTCATATCCTCGGCGAGGTAGACCTCACCCATGCCGCCGGCGCCGAGCTTCTCGAGTATTCGATAATGGGAAACTTTTTCAGGATCCATTTTTAGTTTAAGCCACAAAAGGCACAAAAAGCACAAAAGCACAAAAGATTATTTTTAATGGTATGCGCTGTTCCAACTCATTTGTGCTTTTGTGCCTTTTGTGGCTAAAAACTCCGGAACGGGGCGCTCAAGAGTGTTCCCGCTACTGCCTGTTGAAAAAGCGTCAAAATCAAAATCGCCACGATCGGAGAGATATCAAGCCAGCCGAGTGGCGGGATTATTCGTCGCAGTGGTCCAAGCAACGGCTCAGTCACGTCAATCAGAAAACGCATCAGACGGTTTGTATAGCCAAGCCCGCTCCACGAAAAAACAATGCGAATGACGATGAACAAAATGTAGATCGAGATTAAGCCGCTAAGAATAAATCCTATGATGCGGAACACGGATCCGCTTTGCGCGCTTCCGATTATTCCTACCAGCGTCGAGGCTACCGTACTAACCAACTGAAGCACGAACCAGCCAAGCAGGATCACGACCAGGATCACAACCAGTGGCGCGAACTTCGTATCGATGCCAAACCCGCGTAATCCGCCTCGCACCGGAATTACGAAACCGTCACTGAGTCGCCGGACCGTGCGCGACGTCCACGCAAATGGATTTAAATCCATAGCATCGGCGATCAGCCTCACAACCATCAGCGCTATGACAGCGACGATGAAGATCTCGATACCGGATCGTATGAACCAAACAATTCGATCGATGATGAGCATGTTCTCAATGTCTCGGACCGCGTTCGCCGAAGATTGCCGTGCCCACGCGAACCATCGTGGCGCCCTCTTCAATTGCTACTTCAAAATCATTAGTCATCCCCATCGACAGCTCGCCCTTCCCACTCGCAAATGCGCCGCGAGACGCAAGCTCGTCTCTCAACTCTCGTAATCGACGAAAGTAAGGCCGGCTTTGTTCCGGGTCGTCAAAAAACGGCGGCAGTGTCATCAGCCCGATCAGATCGAGTCGAGTCAATGGTCCAAGACCCTCAACCAAATGGGTTAGTTCTGATTCAACGATACCCGATTTGGTTTCTTCGTGCCCGAGGTCGACCTGGATCAATACTGCCAAATTCTCCCTGCCTTCTTCGGCGCAGAGACGATCCAAACGCCGAGCTAGATCGAGAGAATCCACCGAGTGGATGACGTCAAAAAGGTTAACAGCACGCCGGGCTTTGTTGGCCTGAAGGTGACCCACGAGGTGCCAGGTCGCGGCGTTGCGCCCCACTTCGGTGATCTTATCCTCAGCCTCCTGGACGCGGTTTTCTCCTATATCAAGTGCCCCAAATTCGATCACTCTCTTTATAGCAGAAGCCGGATGGCTCTTGCTGATGGCGATGAGTTTGACCTCGCCGGCAGGCCGGCCACGGGATTTCGCGGCGGCTGTGATACGGGCGCGAATGGCCGCAAGTCTCTCTCCTAGTTGATCTTGCGCCGGGGCCAAGTTTGCCGGAGGGTTCGTCATAGGGGTACCTGATGCGCAATCATAATAACCTAAACAGCAAAAGGTCACAGAAGCGGCACTGGAATTGATGCTATCGTAAACCTGTTGCGGCCCCGTCCCCTCATAGGCCGGTGAAATTTTAAGGAGGAACTTTAATGAGGTTTCGGACATCTAAAACCCTGTTGGGAATTTTGGTTGTGGGTCTGGTGATACTCTTCGGCGCGTCGTCGGATGCAATGGCCCAGGGACGCGGACGAAGAGGTTCACATTTTGATAAGAAGTGCGAGAAGTTTGTTAACTGTCACGACGCGCGTGACGGTCGCTGGGATGGACGCGGACCCAATCGTCGCACGGGATACACGAACAACTTCCGACGTTACCGCAGATATCGCGACCGCGACTTCGACCGCACCAGTCGTAGAGATCGATCTCGCAATGGCGATTGGCAACACAATAGATGGCGCCATCGAAGATAGGCATTCTTGACACCCTCCACACGCATTCGCATAATGGCCTACCCGGTATCCTGCGGATGTGGCGGAACTGGCAGACGCGCAGGTCTCAGAAGCCTGTGATGGTGACATCGTGGAGGTTCAAGTCCTCTCATCCGCACCAAAGAGTAGTGAGGCGAGTCTTTAACGAGGCTCGCCTCTTTGTCTCACTTAACAAAGTCTTAACAACTCTTAACAATCCCCCACACTCAAACGGAAAAATAATTGTCACGGATTTTCGGATGCCGGTGTTTTCGTACTAAGAGGTCAGTCCGAAAGGGGAGTATTGATGAACGTTGAACAAGCAGCTTTGATGGAAAACGACAACTTGAGACATGCTCGTGTGAACAGCACACTACCCGAAAGAACCGTGCGTTTGAAACTCGCCGAGCGACCCGATCGCGATCGCATTCAGAGGGTTGTCGATCTGGCCGACGCACTTTTGATAGAAGCTGAAACACTGGCACGCGACAAGGCATTCACCGAGGAAGCAACGAGACTCAAACCGTTAGACATTCTCGGCGGTATTAATTTCTACGACGAGGTGGAACGATTCGAGACTCACCTGATCAAGATGGCGCTTGCCGAGACCGGAGGTAATCAAGCGAAGGCAGCAAGGCTTCTTGGCATTAAGGCCACTACTCTCAACTCAAAAATCAAACTTTTCAAGATTGATGTAGGCTAGACTCCCCAGTCATCGTCCTTCTTCAATTAACTGCTTCCGACGTACCGAGGAGCTCGGCCTCGGTAACGTCGGAAACTGTCAACATCTGCTCCTGAAAAAGATTCGAATCGACGAGGGTCTGTACGATGTAACGGCCTGCCGTCGGGAAAGTCACGTTTACAAAGAAGCTGATGTTGTCAGCGAAGCCTCCCTGGGCGATCTCGAAGCGCGTCGGTTGCGAGACGACTACTGGCTGTTTGCGGTCGGGTGTGAGGATGCGCACCTCGGAGAGGTAACTGCCCTGCCCTTGCCAGTGGTTGACGACGGCAAACTTGATCAACGACACGGGCAGTTGCTGCACCATGATGTTCTGGAAAACCCCCATGAACGAGAGCTTGTTGCCGGCTTCTAATCTGACGTCGTCACAAAACAACGTGTAAAGTAATTCCAGCTTCTGTGTTGTTGGTTCTGTGCTACTCATTTGTTAATCCTGTATATCCTGTCATCCTGTCTAAAGTTTGTCTTAACCGTTCAGGCGAGCATCCCCTTAAACGCATCCTCATCAATCACGGTTACACCCAGCGCCTCCGCTTTATCCAACTTCGATCCAGCCGCCTCGCCGGCAACAACATAATCCGTCTTTTTACTGACTGACGAATTCACTCTGCCGCCACGTGCTTCGATCAGAGCCTTCGCTTCATCGCGTGTAAAGGTCGTCAACGTTCCGGTGAGCACAAACTGCTTGCCTTCAAAGCGCTCATCAGCCTGCGCACTGCTCCGGCGCTCAGCTTCAGTTCTAATGCCGACGGCTCGCAGCCTATCACAAAGCGCGCGGTTCCCTTCATCGTCAAACCAATCACGCACACTCTCAGCCACCGTCAATCCAATCTCGGGAATCGCGTCCAACTCTTCCACCGACGCTTCCGTCAACTTATCGAGCGAGCCAAGCTCGTGCGCGAGTATGCCTGCAGTTCGCTCACCAACATGACGGATGCCGAGCGCATAAATCAGATTTGAAAGATCGCGCGACTTGCTCGCTTCGATCTGCGAGAGCAGGTTCGACGCCGACTTCTTCGCCATGCGCGGTAGATTTGCGACTTGATCGAGCGTCAACGAGTAAAGATCGCCAACATCCTTGACGAGGTTCGCCGCCACGAGTTGTTCTGCAAGCACGTCGCCGAGTCCCTCGATGCGCATCGCGCGTCGCGACGCGAAGTGAAGCAAACGACCCATCAATTGCGCGGTGCAATCCGCGGCCACACAACGCGCCACGACCTCACCTTCGGGACGCGAGATCAACCCACCGCACACCGGACAATTCTTCGGCGGTTTAAATTCCTTCTCTGTACCATCGCGCTTGGACGTGACGACGCTCAGCACTTTCGGGATGATCTCGCCGCTCTTCTCGATCATTACCCAGTCGCCAATCTTCAATCCCAACCGCTGGATTTCGTCTTCGTTGTGGAGTGTTGCGCGAGCGACGGTCGTGCCTGCGAGAAACACCGGCTCCAGAAGCGCCACCGGCGTAATCGCACCCGTGCGTCCCACTGAAACAAAGATGTCGAGAACTTTCGTTGACGCCTGGCGGGCCGGATACTTGTAAGCGATCGCCCAGCGCGGCGCTTTCGATGTTGCGCCAAACTCATCTTGCAGCGAGGTTGAGTTGACCTTTACGACGAGGCCGTCGATCTCGTAACCAAGATCGTCGCGCAATGCTTCTTTTTCATTCGCGAAGTCGATCACTTCATCGATCGTCTCGCAAAGCTTGCGGTGCGGGTTCACACGAAAGCCCGCGGCGTCGAGCCAGTCGAGTGCTTCCCAGTGCGTGGGAAACGGCTTGCGAACATTCACGAGCAGATCGTACGCAAACATGTCGAGTTTTCGTCGTGCGACGAGACGCGGGTCGAGCTGGCGGATCGCGCCCGCGGCGGCGTTGCGCGGGTTCATGTAACGCGGCTCACCAAGCTCTTCTCGCTCCGCATTCGTCCTTTCGAACACGTCACGCGGTATGAATACTTCGCCGCGCACTTCGAGATTCGAGTCAATGCGTTTCGCCTGCGACCTGAGACGCAACGGAACGCTGCGGATCGTGCGCGCGTTCTGAGTCACATCTTCGCCGATTCGTCCATCACCACGCGTCACTCCACGAATTAACAAACCGTCTTCATACTGAAGCGACAACGACAGACCGTCGATCTTGAGCTCCGCGACGTACTCGAGCTTCCGTCCTTCAGCCAACCGGCGACAACGTTCATCAAACGCACGCAGCTCGTCGATGTTGTAACTGTTATCGAGCGAGAGCATCTGCCGCGTGTGAACAACTTCCGGAAAACCTTCCGCCGGTCGCCCGCCCACTCGCTGCGTCGGACTGTCAAATGTGATCAGCTCCGGATTCTCTTCTTCGAGCTTCTGGAGCTTCTCCATCAGCAGATCGTATTCACGATCGGAGATCTCAGGAGCGTTGCCGACGTAATAAAGCTCGTCGTGATGACGGATCTCGTCTCTGAGTTTCTCGATCTCGGATGCTTTTTTGACTTGTTTGGCCACGGATTACACGGATGATGATGATTTTAACTTGTGGATGACGCGCCCGATGAGTTTGATTGTTTTGATGAAATCGTCGACACGAATATTTTCATTCGGACCATGCGGGTTCGAGCCGGCGTAGCTCGTGCCGAACGAAGCCACTGGTGTCGGCGGATCGGAAACACCACAGACAGCCCCGACTGGTCCACTCGAGGGATCCATCGGGTAAATAACCGGCTGCTTTTCGTAAACCTCCATCGTCGACTCAATCACGGCACGAGCTACGCGCGACTGCGAAGACGACTTCGCAAGCGGCGCGCTGCCGAGCTCGATGATCTCGATGTCTTTGAAGCCACGCACGTCGAGATGTTTTCGCAAGAGCCCGACGACGATCGGCGCTGTCAGATCCGGCACGAGGCGGAAATCGAGTCGTGCCATCGCGGTGCTGGGCAACACGGTCTTCGCGCCGGCGTCAGTGTGGCCGGTGTGAATACCGCAGATCGTGCAGGTGGCGCCGAAGATGTGCTCTTTAACGAGCGTGTGGCCTTTCATCGCGCGCACCCAGCCGCCGATGCGAAACTCGCGCTTCAGCCCGGCTTCGTCGAGCTCGATACTCTTCAACACTTCCGCATCTTCATCACTGATCGGAGCGATGTGCGACGAGAACCCGTCGATCGTGATCACGCCTTTTGGCGAAGTAATCGTGGCGAGGGCCTGGACGAGACGCCAGGCGGGATTGGGAACAATCGCGCCCCACTTCGAATGCAGATCTGAGTGCGCGCCAAACGCACGCAGCTCTAAAAACGTGATGCCCTTGAAGCCGAGACTGACGACCGGGTTCTCCCTCGTATCGCTCGATCCTTCGTCCCACAGGCAGCCGTCAGCCTGCAACAGCTCGGCATTCTCAGTCGTGAAGCGATAAAGACTCGGACTGCCGAGGCCGTCTTCGCCCTCGACGATAAAGCGAAGCGTGACCGGAAGTTTTCCAAACGTCTTTTGATACGCCTCGACAGCAGCTATTCGTGCGACAAGATCACCTTTACTATTCGCCGCGCCGCGCGCATACAACTTACCGTCGGCGATCGTGGCGGCGAACGGTCCCGAACTCCATTCAGTCAGGTGGCCCACCGGCTGTACGTCGTAATGCCCGTAAACCACAAACGTCTTTGGACCACCACCACACTCGCCGTAGATGATCGGATAACCGGAACCAACGCGAAACGAGCGCGTGCCGATGCCCACTCGCTGCATCGACTGCTCGACTGTCTCCGCAATCGCGCGCATGCCCGTGCCGCGCGCGGCAACTGAAGGCATGCGGCAAAGCTGCTGCAAACGCTCCGTAAAGCTGCGTGCGTGCCTGTCTACATATTTATCAAATTTTGTGAAAACCATTGGCTACTGAATTTATAAACACTGTTTCAAGCAAAGACGCAAAAGCGCAAAGTTTTTCTTTGCGTCTTGTCTTTTCTACTTTGCGCCTTTGCGTGAACCAGTCTAAAAACCACGCTCGCCCGATTCAAATAAAAGATACTTTGATTCTGTCTCACCCCGCTCGAATCCCGCACAGATCAACTTATCCGCAAACGCCCGCTTAAATTCTTCCCGCACGCGTGTCTGCTCGTCACGCGCTCGCTGCGCATCACGCTTCAGAAACGTATTCCAATCAGCAGGCACCGCTATCGTGCCCGCACGCTTCCCTTCGAACGGCGCGTCAGTTCCCTTCCCGAGCGCGTGCACGCGCGTGGAGTCTATCTTCCACGTCGCAGACAATCGATCGCTCGGCAGGCCGAGCCGCTCATCAGCTCCGTAATCAATGCCGTAAAAATCATCAAGGTACGATTCAACAATCGCGCCAAGCCGGTTGAGATTGAAGTGCGCATTACGCGCCAGCATCGGATCCCAGGTCCACTTGATCAACTTTCTTCCTTCACTCAGTGCGCGTTCGCGCTGCGCCCACTTCAAACGCGCGCCGACACCTTTGTTTTGATAATCCCTCGCGACGGCCATCACGTGCGAGTAACCAGAGATCTCGTTACCGTGCACAGCCGCGGGATGATGAACAAATCCGACCATGCGATCGGCTACAAATGCGCCAAGAGTCCAGCCGCCGGCCTGGCGGGATACGATCAAATGCCGGCGAGGTGAGAGTTCAAGATCAGGAAGGCCGAATGCTTCACGCTGCAACGCAACACAACGATCAAACTGTTCGATCGTTGTGCACTCCCGAATTGTCGTCTCTTCCATCCGTAAACAATTATCCCTTCAATGGCCGTGCCGGTATTTGAATGGTAGTTTGCAAGCCGCGCGGTACAAGATTCTCCAGCGTCACGCGCCCGTTGATCAGCTCGAGCAGCTTACGACCGATGATGATACCGAGCTCGTTGATGTTCGGTTCGTGATTTGCCGAGCCGTGCTCCGGATCGAAAACATCCGCGAGGTCCGCGCGCGTCTCACCGTTGTCGATCACTTTGAACAACAATATTCCGTTTGGGTCGCCGTCGATGTTGATGTGCACTGACTCGCCGGCAGGACTACGACTCACTGCCCACGCGATGAAGTTGAACAAGGTCTGTCGCAACTTTCCCTGGTCCGTAACGATGGTTGTGATCTCGGGAGCGAGATCATACTCGATCTTTACTTGCTGCTTCTGCGCCATGCGTGCGGCTGCCGCACACGACTCGCGCAAAGTCTCTCTGATCGAAAACTCCTGTAGAAAAACTTCCGTATGCCCGGCTTCGATGCGCGACAGATCGACGAGTTGATTCAAGCTCGCTTGCAGTTGCAAACCTGAGTCCTGCACTTTCTGGCAAAACCGGCGTTGCGTGTCGGTCAGCTCTTCCTGATCGAGCAGGATTTCAGTGAACCCGAGAATAGAAGTTAAAGGCGTGCGCAGCTCGTGCGACATGCGCGCCAAAAACAACGATCGATAGTGTGATACTCGCCGGAGCTCGCGATTCGCCTCTTCCAGCTCGGCAGTACGCTTTCTTAACTCAGCGATCAGCAGCTCTTCACGTGAGTTCGGCTCCGTGGCTGCGCTCGTGGCGACCCCCTCAGACATAGTAATGTTCTCCCTGTCGACACTTTCGTGTGCTCTGTCGTCCATATAGATCTCAACCTGCTTGAAAAGTTCAGCAAACTCGGGGGTCAATCAGGGTTTTTAGGTGGCATCACTATAGGGTTTACCGTTCGAGACTGTCAAAGTTTGTTGTATCTTTCTTGTGCTTTTTCTGCGACTTTGTAGCTAATATATCGCGGGATGAACGGCCAACTCAGCGAGCAGCCGCTGGCGGAACTAATTCGTGAAATCTCATCGAAGTCTCTGAGCGGCAGGTTGCGCCTCGAGCATGAGCGCATCCACGTCGTCGCTTACTTTGAGCAGGGGAAGTTTCTGTATGCCGCAGCCAACGTGCGTACCTTGCGCGTGCGTGAATACTTGAAAAAGGCAGAAGCCGTTTCGGATCAGGATCTGGCGCAGTTTAACGAGCGTGTTTCCGACGCTGATCTGATCAAAGTGCTGTGCGCGCAAAAGCTGCTTTCGCCGGCCGTGGCGGAACAGATTCAGACGCGACTCGTCGTAGATGTGTTGCGACTCGCGCTTTTGTGGACTGACGGCGAGTGGGAGTTTGATGCACGCTCGCGTCTTAGCGAACAACTCAATCCGAAGATCGATCCCGAGGCATTGTTACTTGAAGCCGCCCGCAGGCTGCCGGCGAATTTTGCAGCTTCTCGTTTCGATAATCCCGCTGAAGTGATCACGCCGAGCGATCAGCCTCTCGTCAATGAGAATCTCCTGCCGGCGGAAGTGTTTCTACTTTCGCGCGTTGATAGACCAACTAGCGTGCGCGAGATCGTCGCTGTCAGTGGAATGGGCCATGACGAGACGTTCGGACATCTCTATTCGCTCGCACTCGCCGGCCTGGTCAAACGCGAACACTGGCCGATTGTGTTTCGAGGTGAAAAAGCAATTCGGCCACCTAAAAAGATCGCGCCTCCGCCTCCGCCACCTGTTGAGCGCGAGCAGACTCGCGACACTGATCCACGAGACGTTGAGAACCTTCTCGTGAGAGTGAAAAATGCGCGAACGCATTACGAGGTGCTCGGTGTTGCGCGTGAAGTCTCGGCGACAGAGTTGAAGACGATTTATTACCAACTGGCGCGGCGTTATCATCCTGACCGGTTTCGTAAAAGTGACGCGGGATTACTGTCACGCATCGAAGCAGCGTTCGCACGTATCGCACAGGCTTACGATGTCTTGCGCGACGATCAGCTCCGCGCCAGCTATGACGCTAAGCTCGAGGTACACAAGAAAGTCGAGCAGATCGCAGAGTTTGCACCGAAGCCAAGAGCACCAGTGGCGGAGCCCGAGAAGGTTGTTGAAGGTACCGCGGAACCAGTCGTATCGGCAGCCGAACGGGCAGAGCTTCAGTTTAAAGAAGGATTCGCCGCGCTCGAGATGGGCCAAAAGAAAGTCGCTCTCGGATTATTTGCGTCGGCTGCGAGAGCGGTTCCGAACGAGCCTCGTTACCGCGCTCATTATGGTCAGATGCTCGCGGGAAATGAATCCACGCGGCGCGCGGCCGAAGCCGAACTAAACGCCGCCGTGAAACTGGATCCTAAGAACGCTGAATACCGGATGATGCTGGCCGAGTTGTATCGAGATCTCGGTTTGAAGCTGCGCGCAAAAGGTGAGGCTGAGCGCGCCGTCGCCGCGGATCCAAACAACCGCAAGGCGCGTGAGCTGTTGCGAGCGCTAAAATGAGCCGCAAAAGGCACAACAATCGGATATCAAAGGACAGAGTCCTCTTCCACGGTTTTCTTTTTGTGATTTTTGTGCTTTTTTGTGGCTAATAAATATGGCGGCAGTTCAAACAGAGTTGATTGATAGCGCGGCGGCTGAGGCTTTTATACAGCTCGCGAAGACGACGGATAAGTTCGAGCGCTACGAGAACCCGCACGCGCGACGCATCGCAGTGATCGCCGATGAGATCGCGCAGCAGTTTCAGCTCGCGCGGCACGATCGCGGGTCGTTGTATGCAGCGGCGCTGCTGCACGACCTCGGCGAGGTGGCGATGGAGCGCGATTACATTCAGGCGACTGGGCCACTGTCGGCGGAAGAGCGACTCGATCTTTCGCGTCACCCGGTGCTCGGTGAGCGCGAGGCGTCGAGAGTCGGAGCCGATCGCGCGGCGCAGTTGCTGGTACGCTGGCATCACGAATGGTGGAACGGCACGGGCTATCCGGATGCGTTGCGACGTGAAGAGATCCCGCTCACAGCGAGAATATTGCGACTGGCCGATTCGTACGCCGCACTCACTGATGCGCGACCATTCCGCGCCGCGATGACGGAAGAAGACGCGCGACGCGTATTGATTGATGGCGCCGGGATCGAGTTTGATCCGGCAGTGGTGAATGTGTTTCTGGCGCTCGAACGTTTTCCGGAGCTGGAGTCGTTTGCGAAGACTGAACCGGTCGAAGAGACGGTTGTTAACAACGGCCGCGGCTGGGATCTGTTTTCGTCTTATTCCTAAATCTATATGCATTTTCCGAACGGTTGGCTGGCTTTCGAATTGGGCGTGCTCCGGCGGCTGAAGTTTGCTTCAGTTGCGTTGCCATTCACCGGAGAACCGGAGCTCTGTATTCAACTGAAGAATTGGCGCGTTCGAGTGGCGACCAACGATCCGATGTTGTGGTCCTACACTAAATCCCTCGCGCTCATTGAAAACAATACGGAACAACTGAACGAAGACGACCTCAACGCGTTGCTCGACGATGCTTATGTGCCCCGCGACAAGATGTCGAACGCCGCGTTACTGAAATGGTTCAACGAGACCGATGCTTGGTGGTTTGATAACCTGCGCTTCAACGCCGAAGGCCTCGAAACCTACAAGCGCGCTCTTGCCCTAACGGCAGGCATGATGACGGGCGATTACGTTCTTTCATTCAATGAACAGACACGCACGTTGCGACAGCCTTTCTCACTACCGGACGTTTTTCGTCGCATGCTGGAATGTTTGCCGGATCCCCTCGACAACTCGATGCGCAACCAGAGCACGAACCAGGATGTGCGCAACTTCGTCGCCGAGCGGCATCATACTGACCTTCTGTTTTTGAGACTTCCGGTTCCGGTAACTCAGACAACAACGGCTAAGGATCCGATCGTCACCTGGCGCGAGGAGTGGCTGCGCGGCGGCGACGATTTCTGGCTGGATCTCGAGCGAGCACGTAGCGCGCGGCTTGGCTCACGCGTGCAGAGCAAACAGCAGTACCTCGGGTTTGTTGAAGATTTGCTGCGGACGGCGTCTCACATTCCCACGTGGGCGATTGCGCATACTGAGAATGGGTTTATCTCGAGTGAAGAGATGGTTGAGAAGATTGCGCGCGTGAGAAGAGTGAGCTCGATCTATACGAAGGACTTTTCTGACATGCTCGGAGTGCGCGCGTCGCTGATTGTCGCGACCAGTTAGACAGGATTACAGGATTTACAGGATGTACAAGATAAATCCTGTTAATCATGAAATCTTGTAAATCCTGTCTACGCCTCTGCAATGAATTTATACCCCACCCCTCTCACTGTGAGTAAGTGGCGTGGGCGCGATGGCTCGTCCTCGATATATTTGCGCAGGCGCACGATGAAGTTGTCGATCGCGCGGGTGTCAGTATCTTCGCGCAAGCCCCAAACATCCTCGAGTATCACGCTGCGCGACACGATCTTCCCTTCATGATTAATCAGGTAACGTAACAACTCTGCTTCCATCAAGGTGAGATGGACCGTCTGCTCACCCGATCGCAACTCGAGCGCCTCGAAGTCAATCGTCTTCCCACCAAACTCAAAAACCTTCGCGCCATCATTCTGCTCAACGCGGTCGCGATCCTTGTTGAACCACTGGCGACGGCGCAACAGCGCATTGATCCGCGCCAGCAACACCGCCAGATCAAACGGCTTCGGCAGATAATCATCGGCGCCCGCCTCAAACCCGCGCAACACATCCTGCGCCTGCCCACGCGCTGTCAGCATTAAAATCGGAACGAACTGCCCCTGCGCGCGCAATCGCGACGCGAGTGAGAAACCATCCATCCCCGGCAACATCACGTCGAGCACCACCACATCGAAACGGTGGCGACCATCATTCAACAACGCGAGCGCCTCTTCAGCCGTCCCCACAGTCTCGACCTCGTAACCTTCCGCTTTCAGGTTATATCGCAAGCCTGCGGCGAGATGTTTTTCATCCTCAACTACCAATACTGATCGCGTCATATTTAGACTCGCGGCAGGTGAACTGTAAACGTGCTCCCATGACCAAGACCAGGACTCTCAGCAAACACGCGACCACCATGTTTCGTAACCACCGAGTGAACAATGAACAACCCCAGCCCCGTCCCTTTCACTCGCGCCATGAACCGTCCCGGCACACGATAAAAGCGCTTGAAGATGCGCTTCAGTTGCGCACTCTGGATTCCAATACCCTTG
>Ga0207710_10000913_pt1 | contig 15812 bp, 8 predicted proteins | sample KBSS24metaG_FD_184400 | JGI IMG/M metagenome (GOLD analysis project Ga0207710, IMG submission 184400) | Switchgrass rhizosphere microbial communities from Kellogg Biological Station, Michigan, USA - KBS S2-4 metaG (SPAdes) (version 2) | ecosystem: Host-associated > Plants > Roots > Rhizosphere >...
CCATACTCGCAAACCATCGCGCGCGCGAGTTCAGTCGCACGTTCGATATCGTTTGAAGCTCCCGTGGTGATGCTGCCGAGGAAAGTCTCTTCGGCGATGCGGCCACCCATCAGGATCGAGACCTGGCCCAGCAGATATTCCTGGCTATAGTTGTGACGGTCGCCTTCAGGAAGCTGCTGCGTCACGCCGAGGGCCATACCGCGCGGGATGATGGTGACTTTGTGAACCGGATCCGCGTTCGGCACTTTCAGACCAACCAGCGTATGACCCGCTTCGTGATATGCAGTGACGCGCTTCTCTTCGTTCGAGATCACCATGCTCTTGCGCTCAGCGCCCATCAACACCTTGTCTTTCGCCAACTCGAAGTCGCCCATCGCGACGAGCTTCTTGTTGTAACGAGCAGCATTCAACGCGGCTTCGTTAACAAGGTTGGCAAGATCCGCTCCGGTGAATCCCGGTGTACCACGCGCGATCACGGAGATATCAACATCTTCCCCGAGGGGAATCTTGCGTGTGTGAACTTTCAAAATGCCTTCACGTCCGCGAACGTCAGGTCTCGAAACAACCACGCGACGATCGAAACGTCCTGGTCTCAGCAACGCCGGGTCGAGAACATCCGGACGGTTAGTCGATGCGATCAGGATCACGCCGTCGTTCGACTCGAAGCCATCCATCTCAACCAGCAACTGGTTCAACGTTTGTTCGCGCTCATCGTGACCGCCGCCGAGGCCTGCGCCACGATGCCGGCCCACTGCGTCGATCTCATCGATGAAGATGATGCACGGCGCATTCTTCTTGCCTTGTTCAAACAGGTCGCGCACACGTGATGCGCCGACGCCGACAAACATCTCAACGAAGTCAGAACCGGAAATCGAGAAGAACGGAACGTTTGCTTCACCCGCAATCGCACGGGCCAACAAAGTCTTACCGGTTCCCGGCGGTCCCATCATCAAAACGCCTTTGGGAATACGTCCGCCGAGTTTCTGAAACTTCTGCGGTTCCTTGAGAAACTCGATGATCTCCTGGAGCTCTTCCTTCGCTTCTTCAACACCAGCCACGTCCTTGAACGTCACCCGTTTTTGCTGGTTGTTGAGGAGCTTCGCGCGCGATTTGCCAAACGACAATGCCTTATTGCCGCCTGATTGCATCTGTCGCAGCATGAAGATCCAAATTGCGATGATGAACAGTAGTGGCGCCCACGTGATGAGCATGGGCCAGATAAAACTCGCGCTCGATTCTTCTTCAACCTTCGCCACGCGCGGCTTGCCGTTCACGATTTCGCGCGCTGACTTGAGAAGATCATTCTTGGCAGGTTCGTTTGATAAAGCTACTCGATATTCCTGATTATTAACGTCGGTTGCTACGGTCTCACTCTGTTTGACCGTGAGCTGTTTAAGTTGTCCGTTCTGGATCATTTGATCCAGCTTGGTTAGATCAACGGATGTAGGGCTGCTGCCACGCGGATTGACCAGCTTGTAGAGCAACAGCGCCCCCGCGATAATCAATAGCCAAAATACTATCTGTCTTGCCGTAGAACTCAAATTCATTAACGCCTCCGACCCCCGATAATACCTTATCAGGGCGTCATTTGTCGCTGTCCAGCTTCGGCTTTATTCCGAAACAACGTAAGTAAAAACAACTGTTCACTTTGATGCAAATCCGTCCCTAAGGTTCCCCAATGTAAATGCCGAATAAACTTGTAAATCCTGTCAAAAGCGACTGTCAATCGTTTTCCGACTCAAATTCCAGCCGGTTTCGCCTGCGTCTGACCTTTCCGCCGCTCGGCAGCTCGGCCACTCGACCGCCGGTATTTCCATCCAAAAGCTTTTCAACCGCCAAAAGATGAACCATTTCGAGTCTTCGCGTACTGCCGCGCGCGTTCGAAAGCCACTGCCGCAACGCCCTGCGCCGCAACGCCGGCGGCGCTTCGGCCAGCACCTTTACGTCCAATGCCGGCGCTTTGGTTTCACCACTCTGCTCGTTAGACACCGCCGCTCGTTGTAACAGTGCATCAGAATTGCTGCCAAGTACGGAGCCGTCTTCGCGAAGCTGGGTTGCGGTGCGCGAGATTGCTTCGACGATCCGGTTGTTGAACGACTGCATCAGCGGCAGGAGCTGTTTCCGCACTTTTACGCGGGCAAAAGTCAGATCGTCGTTCATTTCGTCAGAAAGAAAGTTGATTTTGCGGAGGCGGCAGTAGTCTTCGGTTTCCGAGCGACGTGCCCAGAGTAACGGGCGGACGAGTTTGATTGAGCTGTTTTTCGCGAGTGGACGGAGTACTTCCATGCCGCCGAGGGCGAGGCTGGCGCTGCCGCGCATCAATCGCAGCAAGACGGTTTCTGCCTGGTCGTCCATGGTGTGGGCGGTTAGGACGTAGTTTGCGGAGACTTTTTTGGCCGTTCGTTCGAGAAAAGCGTAGCGCGCGTTGCGGGCGGCTTGTTCGAGGTTGTCGCTGGAATCTTCGGCGATTTTGGCGCGGCCGATCACGCTTTTGAAGCCGAGTTTTGCAGAAAGGTCGGCCACCCATTTCGCGTCTTTGCCGCTGGATTTTCGGAGGCGGTGATCGAGATGGGCGACGCAGATGCCGGTGTAGAGCTTGTTAAATGTTTTGAGCTCTTCAATCGCGAGCAGCAGGGCGGTCGAGTCGGCGCCACCGGAAACGGCGACAACAACAGTCTCACCAGAATTTGGGAGTTTCAGCTTGCGCCACTCGGCAAGCAAAATCCTCGGGAATTGATTAAGCCGCATGGAGATGGATTTTAATCTCCAAGTGAAAAAGAACAAGTCAACAAAGAACAAGTCAGGAAGAGGGGCTTGCCCCCGCTCGTCCAATCCAAGCAGCAGCGGGGGCAAGCCCCTCTTCCTGACTTGTTCTTTGTTTTGCTTCATTGTCCTCCCAACCGTCACGAAGCCGCGACAATTTATTGAAACTCTCGCGTAGTTTGTAGTTTAGAAACCTTACCGCTCCAGAAAATCCCGGCGGAGGCGAACAGGGGGGACGATGAGGGTAGAAAAACAGATACGATTCAACGAATGGCTGCTTGGATCGACGATTTTATGCGATTCGTGCGGCTGTCTGTGGCTGGTTCCAGCGGCTCAGAAACAGGATAGCTACCTTTGCCGCCAGTGCGGCAGCGAGGCCACTAACAAACCCGCGCCGAGCTCTGGCGACCAGCAAAACCAGCGCTCCAATCATTAGTCACAAATCATTACCGGGTGGTGTTTACCTCACAAGTAAGTAGGTAGTCTGCTTTTCTTTCATTGGACTCCCTGGAGTGCGACAACACTCCAGGGAAACCATTTCCCCGGAGGTATCCATGAAAATCCGCGTTCTCACGGTCGTTACTGCTCTGTGTCTGCTCTGGGCGTGTTACCCCGCTTCAGAAGAAGTCACCTATTCAAACCCGCAGAACATCACCAGCAGCCAGTGGCTCATTGAGTACTCGACCACCGATAACAAGCTGGAGCTCACGATGCGCTACCGTCGCACACGCGACACCGGCTTCAGCTATCACGACAGCGGGTTTAATGTCACACTTGATCAGTTAACCGGACTGACGCGCGAGCAGCTTTTGTCGGCAACTGGCACGAACGTCCGCTTCCAGCTCAAGCGCGACGCCGGCACCTTCGATTTCGAAGGCTGGTTCAGACAGGGAAACGGCTCCGGCCACTTCAACTTTGCGCCTAACAACTCTTTCAACTCCGAACTCGGCCGGCTCGGCTTCGGCAAAGCAACCGACGAAGATCTGCTCGCTCTCGCGATGTCTGACACGGGGCTCGCCTTCATCAACGAGTTGAAAGCCCAGGATTACGACACTTCGACCGTCGAACAGCTCGTGCGAATGGCGCATCACGGCGTCAGGATCGAATACCTGCAAGGTCTGAAATCGCTTGGTTACACCGTCAAGAGCACCGATCTCGTCGTGCGGATGAGAGATCACGGCGTGACGCTGAACTTCATTAAGGAGCTCGCCGCCCTCGGCTATAACAATATGTCTCCCGAGGATCTGATCAGAACCCGTGATCACGGCGTCACCGCAAAGTTCATCAACGAATTTACTTCTGCCGGTTACGAACGCGCTCCGCTCGACCAATGGGTCAGGATGAGAGATCACGGCGTGACCCCGGATTTCGTGTCTGAGTTGAAGAACCTCGGATACTCCAACACGAGCGTCGATCAACTCGTGCGGCTGAAGGATCACGGCGTCAGTGCTGCTTACATCAAGCGCATGAAAGAACGTGGCTACGCCGACCTCACCCTCGACGAATACATCAGATTGCGCGACCGTGGCGAGCGGGAGTAAGTGACGCGCGCGAACCTTGGGCCACTATCGACGCATCACACAATTTCACAGATCCCTCCCCGCCGGTGTAATCTGTGTTGTCTCTGCCCATAACACTGTTTTATTGAGGATTGAAATGAGATCAAGACGACTGTTTTCTGCGCTCCTGCTGGCGCTATTTAGCTTCCAAACACTCCATATTACTGCGCTGGCCGACGAAGGCATGTGGCCGTTCAACAACGTGCCGCGCGCGGAAATCAAGAAAAAATACGGCTTTGAAGTTACCGATGAATGGCTGAAGAAAGTTCAGCTCGCTTCCGTGCGCTTCAACAATGGCGGCTCGGGCTCGTTCGTGTCGCCCAACGGCCTCGTCCTGACGAACTATCACATCGTTGAAGACATCGTGGGCGAAGTCAGCACGCCGGAGAAAGACCTCGCGAAAGAGGGATTCGTCGCCCGCACTCGCGCCGAAGAGATCAAGGCGCCGAGTCTCGAGTTGAACGTGCTGCAAAGTATCGAAGACGTCACAGCACGCGTGACCGGCGCGGTGAAGGCCGGTGCGACCGATGCCGAAGCGTTTGCAGCCAGGCGCGCAGAGATCGCCGCGATCGAAGCGGAGTCGACAAAAGCCACCGGCCTGCGCTCGGACGTCATCACGCTTTACCAGGGCGGACAATACAATCTCTATCGTTACAAGAAGTACACCGACGTTCGTCTGGTGTTTGTGCCTGAGTTTCAGGCCGCGTTCTTCGGCGGCGATCCTGACAACTTCAACTTCCCGCGCTTCAACATCGACATGGCCCTGGTGCGTGTTTACGAAAATGGTCAGCCGGTAAAACCCGAGCATTACTTCAAGTGGTCCACCGCGGGCGTGAAGGAAGGCAATCTCGTTTTCGTGACTGGCAATCCGGGTTCAACTTCGCGTCTCGACACAGTCGCACACCTGGAAGAGTTGCGCGACACCAGTATCCCAATCGTGCTTCGTTTGCTGGAGCGACGTGAGGCGATGTTGAAGAAATACATGGCGCTGGGCGAAGAGCAGACGCGCCAGGGGCAGAACGAGCTGAACAGCGTGCAGAACAGTTTGAAGGTTTATCGCGGACAGATTAAAGGACTCAAAGATGCGTCGCTGATGGCTCGAAAGCAGAAAGAAGAGCAGGCGCTGCGGAAAGCGATCGCTGACGATCCCGAACGGCAGAAGAAGTACGGCGACGCATGGGACGCAATCGCCAAAGCACATCAGACTTACCCGAGCTATATCAAAGAGCGTCGCATCTTCGAGCAGTCCGGTGGTTTCAATTCGACCTATTTCGGTTTCGCCCGCGCGCTCGTACGGCTTGCGGCTGAAAACGAGAAGCCGAACGCCGAGCGTTTGCCTGAGTACACCGACGCGCGTCGTGCGTCACTCGAGCTCGCGCTCTACTCGCCGGCTCCGATTCACAACGACTTCGAAGAGTTGAAACTCGCTGACTCGCTCGGTTTCATGGTCGAGCTGCTCGGCGCGGACAATCCGCTCGTGAAGCAAGTGCTCGCGGGCAAGACTCCCGAAGCACGCGCTGACGAGATGATTGCCGGCACGAAGCTCGGCGATGTGGCGGTGCGTAAAGAACTGGCCGCCGGTGGCAAAGCCGCGATCGATGCTTCAACCGATCCGATGATCGTGGTCGCGCGAATGATCGATGCGAAGGCGCGCGAAGTTCGTAAGCGCTACGAGAGTGAAGTGACGGGTGTCGAGCGTGCCAACTACGCGAAGATCGCGCGTGCGCTTTTCGAGACTGAAGGGACGAAGCTCTATCCTGATGCGACGTTCACGCTGCGACTTTCGTACGGTGCGGTTGAAGGCTACACGGAGAACGGCCAAAAGGTTCCGCCGTTCACTACGCTCGGTGGTCTATTCGCTCGCTCTGACAAGTTCAAACACGAGTTTCCATATAACCTGCCGGAGCGTTGGACGGAGAAGAAGAGCGCGATGAACCTGACTACGCCGTTCAACTTCGTATCGACGAACGACATCATTGGCGGAAACTCAGGCTCACCGACGATCAATCAGAACGGCGAATTGGTAGGGCTGATCTTCGACGGCAACATTCAATCGCTGGTCGGCGACTTCATGTACGACCCGTCAGTGAATCGAGCTATCTCGGTTGACTCGCGAGGAATGTTGGAAGTGTTGAAGAAAGTCTTCGGGGCGAACGAAATCGTCTCCGAATTGACCGCCAGTTAGATTTAAAACCCATCCACAGATTACACAGAAGATATCTGTGTAATCTGTGGATTATACCTTCTCTAAGCCAGCGTACTTCTCTACCAGCTTTTTCTGCCCGTATCCCGGGAAGCTCACCGTCAATTTTGCAGACTCGCCCGCGCCTTCGCGTCTCAACACGAGCCCGCGCCCGTACTTGGAATGCTTCACGTACGAACCGGGCGTGATTTCATTTGAAGAGGACGCCGGAGTCGATACGGATTTATTCGAGATGTTCGGCAAACTGCCTGACGTCTGGCCCATCTGCCGGTTGCGCTGCTTGAAGAAATCCGCGATCGAATCGACGCTGTCGTAAGTCTTGCCCGTATACTTCTTTCGCTCTTTCTTGTACTCGCCCTGTTCGTAATCGATCTGCTGCGAGCCGCCTTTGAATGAAAGCCACGATTTACCGAGACTCAGATCTTCAAGCAGATCCTCCGGCATCTCGTTCAAAAACGTCGACGGCTCGGACGCAAGCTCTTCACCGTAAACGCGACGCTTCATCGCGTGTGTCACGTAGAGGTAACGCTCAGCACGCGTCATCGCGACGTACGCGAGCCTTCTTTCTTCTTCCATCTCCGCCCGATCACTTGCCGCGCGTGAATGCGGAAACAGGCCTTCTTCAAGGCCGACGACAAACACGACCGGAAACTCGAGTCCCTTCGCCGCGTGCACAGTCATTAACGTGACCGCCGCGTCGCGTTTGTACTCGTCCTGATCGGAAACGAGTGCGGAGTGGTCGATAAACTCGCGCAGTCCTTCGATCCCCTGGTCGTCGTAATCGACCGCCGCGTTGACAAGCTCCTGCAGGTTCTCGAGCCGTCCTTCGGCTTCGTCAGTCCGCTCGCCACGTAAAGACAGCTCATAACCAGTTTCGATGATCGCGGCGCGTACGACGTCAGACACGGGCTCTTTACTAGACTCGTCCGGCGTTTCCGCGAGCTGCGCGAGTTTGTTGATGATGTTGCGAAAACTCTTGAGTGCGCTGACCGCTCGCGGTCCGAGACTTCCCGGCTGCTCGATCATGTTGCTGATCGTTTCCCACCACGACAGCTCGTAATCCTTCGCGCGCCGTTCGAGCTCGTCGAGCGTCGTTTTGCCGATGCCGCGCGGCGGGCTATTGATCACGCGTCCGAGCGCGATCGAGTCGTTGGGATTCAGCGCCAGTTTCAGGTACGCGATGATGTCGCGCACTTCCATCCGCTCGTAAAACGAGAAGCCGCCGATGATGTTGTACTGCAAACCGGTGCGTCGCATCGCTTCTTCAAACACACGCGATTGCGAGTTGGTGCGATAGAGCACGGCGGCGCGTATGTCGCGCTCTTCACGCCGGTGCTCGACGATCTTCTGGGCCACCCAACGCGCTTCCGCTTCCGCGTCGAACGCCTGGTAATAACCGACGCGACCGCCGCGCGGGTTTGAAGTCCAGAGGTTCTTGCCTTTGCGCTCGAGATTGTTCTTCACGACCGCGCCGGCGACGTCGAGGATCGTCTGCGTCGAGCGATAGTTTTGTTCGAGGCGAATGGTTTTGGTTCTGGGAAAATGCTTCTCGAAATTGAGGATGTTGCTGATGTCCGCGCCGCGCCATTTGTAGATCGACTGATCTTCGTCGCCGACGACGGCGATGTTCTGCGACTTCTGCGTGAGCAGGCTGATCAGTGCAAACTGGAGCGAGTTTGTATCCTGGTACTCGTCGACGAGTATGTAGCGAAATTTGTTGTTGTACTTTTCTCTGACTTCATCGACGTCGCGCAGTAATCGCACGGTTTTGATCAGCAGATCGTCGAAGTCGAGCGCGTTATTGCCGTGCAGGCGCGCTTCGTACATCTCGTAAACCTTCGCCATGATGGCGCGGCGCTCGTCCTGGTACTCAGCACGCGCGGCAAACGCCGTCGGGTCTTCACCGCGATTCTTGGCGGAGCTGATGGCTGACTGTGTCGCGCGTGGCGCCACGTACTTCTCGTCGTAACCGAGATCGCGGATCGCCTGCTTGATCAAACGAATCGAGTCGTCCTGATCGTAAATCGTGAAGCGACGTGTGTACTTGTCATTGAGCTTTTCGATGTCCTGGCGCAGGATGCGAACGCAGAGACTGTGAAACGTCGAGACGAGTGGTAAGTCGTTGCGTTCCTGTGTGTGCAGCAGTCGCTGCACGCGCTGGCGCATCTCATCGGCGGCTTTGTTTGTGAACGTGACGGCGAGGATGTTCCAGCTCGGGACTTTTTTCTCGGCGATGAGATAAGCGATGCGATGCGCGATGACGCGCGTCTTCCCGGAGCCCGCGCCTGCAAGGATCAGGAGCGGCCCTTCGGTAGCAAGCACAGCCTCGCGTTGTTGTTCATTTAGTTGTGACAGGAAATCCGAATCCACGCGTGCGTGCATTTAAGCACATCAAGTGAGGCTTACAAAATGCGAGTAGAATTAGAACAAGTCAGAATAGAACAAGTCAGGAAGAGGGGCTTGCCCCCGCTCGTCCAATCCAAGCAGCGGCGGGGGCAAGCCCCTCTTCCTGACTTGTTCTATTCTTCCTGACTTGTTCTATTTTGACTGGTTCTATTCTGGGTAGTTTGACCGCAAGAACCAGATAGATTCAGGATATTGCGGGGCGTAAAATTCCCGCATGTTGAACATGAACGTTAGTCTGAATAACGATCAACTATGGCAGGCAGTCGTCGCAAAAGACGCGCGCTTCGACGGGCAATTCGTATTCGCCGTCAGCTCGACTGGAGTTTACTGCCGCCCATCCTGCCCCTCGCGTCGCGCGCATCGCGAACGCGTCCGGTTCTTCGACTTGCCCGAAGCAGCAGAACAAGCAGGCTTTCGCGCCTGCCTCCGCTGCCAACCAAAACGCGCACGTGTTTTAGATCCGCAGATCGAGCTCGTGCAACGCGTCTGCCGTCTGCTCGACGAGACTGAAAGCGACACACCGAAACTCGCGGAGCTCGCGTCGCACGCGGGTGTGAGCGTCTTTCACCTGCAACGCACATTCAAGCGCGTGATGGGGATCAGCCCGCGCCAGTACGTCGCAGCGCGCAAGTTCGGCAACTTCAAAGCGCTCGTGCGCAAAGGAGAATCGGTGACAAACTCGCTTTACGAATCAGGCTTCAACTCCAGCAGCCGTCTTTACGAATACGCCTCGGAAGAGCTCGGCATGACGCCCGCAACCTACAGCCGCGGCGGCCGTGGCGTTGACATCAGCTACACGATTGTCGCGTCAACGATGGGACGTTTGCTCGTCGCAGTTACTGAGCGTGGCGTGTGTGCAGTGAGAATGGGCGATGACAATGCGGCGCTCGAAAAAGACCTGCGCGAAGAATTTCCACACGCGCAGATCACACGCGAAGATTCCGCGTTGCGCGACACGGTCGAAAAGATCCTGAATCACCTCGACCAGAACGACCCACGACTCGATCTGCCGCTCGACATCAGAGCCACGGCATTTCAGCGCCAGGTCTGGGAAAAACTGCGCGCGATCCCTTACGGCCAAACCGTCTCGTACGGCGACATTGCGAAATCCCTGGGCAAGCCTGGCGCGGTGCGTGCAGTCGGCCGCGCGTGCGCGACAAATCCCGTCGCACTCGTAATCCCGTGTCATCGTGTGGTGCGCGAAGACCAGAGCCTGGGCGGCTATCGCTGGGGGTTGGACCGCAAGAAAAAATTACTCGAGCAGGAACGAGGGCGGCCCTTTTTATCCTCCGAATCCGCGTTAGAGGAGGCGGGGGGCAGACGGCGCGAGTAGGCACTCTTGGGGGATGTGTGCCGCCGGCCGTTTGCCCCAGAGGGGTGCCACAAAAGGCACAAAATTAAGAGACCACAAAAAGCACAAAATGAAGAGCATCTTTGTGCTTTTTGTGGTCTTCTTTGCGCTTTTTGTGATCCTACTCAACTGTCACAGACTTGGCGAGGTTCCTTGGCTGATCGACATCACACCCACGACGCACCGCGATGTGATACGCGAGCAACTGTAACGGGATGATCGAGAGTATCGGCGACAGCAGGTCGCTCGCAGCAGGTATCTCAATCACGTGATCTGAAACAACCGACGAGATCGAATCGCCTTCAGTCAACACCGAGATCACGATACCCTCACGCGCTTTCACTTCCACGATATTCGAATGCGTCTTCTCGTAGCGTAGCTCTGAAGCGCGATTGCCCTCTTCACGCGTGTTGATGAAGAGCACCGGCAGCCGCTCATCGATGAGCGCGTTTGGACCATGCTTCATCTCACCCGCCGGATAACCTTCCGCGTGAATGTAAGAGATCTCTTTCAACTTCAACGCGCCTTCGAGCGCGACCGGAAAATTGATCCCACGACCGAGATAGAGAAAGTCAGTCGACCGGAAGAACTCTTTCGAGAGCTCCTCGATACCGTCTGAGTCGTTGAGCAAATGTTCGAGTTTCACCGGCAACTCAGCCAATTCCTGCGCATGAAAACGCGCTTCATCAACTGAAAGCACACCGCGCAGATTGCCGAGATACAAACCAAGCAGATAGAGTGCGATCATCTGAGCGGTAAAAGCCTTTGTTGAAGCGACCCCGATCTCCGGACCAGCGTGCGTGAGAATCGTGCCGTCTGCTTCGCGCACGATCATCGAACCCTGCACGTTGCAGATCGCGAGCACCTTCGAGCCAAGCTCTTTCGCTTCGCGCAACGCGGCAATCGTGTCGGCTGTTTCACCGGATTGTGAGATGACGAGCAACAAAGTGTTCTCATCCATCACCGGACTGCGGTACCGAAACTCCGAAGCGTAATCGACATCGACCGGCAAGCGCGCGAGCTGCTCGATCATGTACTTGCCCGCGAGCCCCGCATGCCACGACGTGCCACACGCCGCGATCTTGATCGACGTGAAACGTTTGAAATCGGCTTCGGTGATGTTGCTCATCTCGTCGAGAAACACCTGGCCGCTGTCGAGCGAGACTCGTCCCTGCACCGTGTCGCGAACGGAGCGCGGCTGCTCGTAAATCTCCTTGAGCATGAAATGCTTGAAGCCGCCTTTTTCCGCCATGATCGGATCCCACGTGATCCGCTGAATCGCCGGCTGCACCGAATTGCCTTCGAAGTCTGTCACGCGTACTGCGTCGCGATTGATGATCGCGATCTCGCCGTCGCCGAGAAAGAAGACGTCGCGCGTGTGCTGCAGGATCGGTGGAATGTCTGAAGCGACGAAGAATTCGCGATCGCCGAGACCGATCACGACCGGAGGACCCTGGCGCACGGCGATGATCGTGTCAGGCTCGTCGGCGTTGATGATCGAGAGCGCGAAGATGCCACGCAGCTCACTTACAGCCGAGCGCACGGCCTGTTCGAAGGAAACATCGGTTTTGAGATATTCCTCGATCAGGTGGGCCATGATCTCTGTGTCGGTTTCAGTGACGAAGTGGTGATCGGATTTGCGTAGTCGTTCTTTGAGCTGGAGATAGTTTTCGATGATGCCGTTGTGAACGACGACGACGCGTCCGGTGCAGTCGCGGTGTGGATGTGCATTCTCTTCGGTAGGACGGCCGTGCGTGGCCCAGCGCGTGTGGCCGATGCCGTACGTGCCGTCGAGCGGGCTCAGGCGGATCGTCTCTTCGAGATTGCGCAGTTTGCCTTCAGCGCGACGGATCTCGAGGTCGTGATCTTCGTTGACGACTGCGATGCCGGCTGAGTCGTAGCCGCGATATTCGAGTTTGCGCAGCCCATCGATGATGAGCGGCACCACCTGCTTGTTACCTACATAACCAACAATTCCACACATGCGTTACTCCGTTCTTTCCTCTGCGTTATCTCTGCGCCCTCTGCGTCTCTGCGGTGATACGGTCTATGTTTACCGCAGAGACGCAGAGGGCGCAGAGATAACGCAGAGAGATTTACCTGAGTTTCTTTTTCACTTCGGCAGGTACGCCTGCCACTAACGAATCCGGTGGGACGTCTCTTGTCACCACTGACCCGGCGCCGGTTTTTGAGCGGGCGCCGACACGAACCGGGGCGACCAGCATCGTGTCGGAACCGATTTTGACGTCGTCTTCGATGATCGTTTCGTGCTTGTTCACGCCGTCGTAGTTACAAGTGACTGTTCCTGCGCCGATGTTTGTTCGTTCACCGATCGTCGCGTCGCCGAGATACGTAAGATGCATCGCTTTCGCGCCGCGTTTCAGTCGCGACTTCTTCACCTCGACGAAGTTTCCGACCGTCGCTTTCTCCTCCAGCAGCGCGTTCATCCGCAGGTGCGCAAACGGCCCGACAGAACAGTTTGACTCGACCTGCGAATCGACGATCACCGAGTGATCTTTCACCGTGACATTGTCACCGAGACGCGAGTTTGTGATGCGCGCGCCGGCTCGAATCACGCAACCTTCGCCGATCACAGTCTTCCCCTCGATCGTGACGTTCGGATGGATGATCGTGTCGCGCCCGACCTGCGCTTCGGGACTGATGTACGCGTGCGACGGATCGATGAACGTCACGCCACTCTCAATCATCAGCCGCCGAATCGCCGAGCGCCGGATGAGATTCTCAAACTCCGCCAGCTCGGCGCGTGTGTTGATTCCTGAAACTTCCCGCGGATCGCTAATCAGATAAACGCTCACGACGCCGCCGCTCGCGAGAATGATCTCGGCGACGTCAGTCAGATAGTACTCACCCTGATCGTTCTTCGGCTCGATTTTCCGCAACGCATCGAACAGCGCCTTTGCTTCGAAACAGTAGATGCCCGAATTGATCTCGCGCACCTGGCGCTCATCTTCAGTCGCATCGCGCTGCTCAACGATCTTGCGAAACCTGCCGTCGTTATCGCGAATGATGCGCCCGTAGCCAGTCGGATTCTCGAGACGAACACTCAGAATCGAACACGCCGCGCCCGTGTTGAGGTGATGCTCGATCAGCTTCTGCAACGTCTCGACACGGATCATCGGCACGTCGCCTGACAACACGAGCACGAGCGAATCAGAGTCTTCGAGTATGCGACGCGCCGATTCAACAGCGTCGCCGGTGCCGCGTTGTTTTTCCTGAATCACAAAGCTCGCGAGCTCGCCGGCTTCCGCCAGAACCGCCCGCTCAACTTCTTCAGCCTGGTGACCCACGATCGTGATGATCGACCGCGGCTCGAGCGCCTGCGCCGCCCGCACGACGTGCGCGATCAACGGCGCGCCGCCCAGCTCGTGCAGCACTTTCGCGCGCTGCGACTTCATTCTGGTGCCGAGACCGGCGGCCATGATTAAAACGTTCAGGGGTCTGGACGATGTGTTGTTGTTAGACATCTCTCGGAAGATTTTAGACGACGGCGACAGGGGCCATTGGGGCGAGTGCTTGTTTGCGGCAGTTGAGCACGACCTGAGCAAGCCGATCCGAATTGTGCCGGACCTGCACGCCGTCGTACAACAGATCAGCGTGGACGATCTCTGTGGTTTGATCGAGCGCGTCGTTGATCGAATCGTGGATGCCGATCTGATAGGCGCCCTCAGCCGCGTAGCGTTCAGCCTGCTCGGCGCTGATGCGGCGATTATTCACGACCACGTAATCGAAATGAATCTCAGGCGCGTAATTCTGGATCGTCTCGAGGTGTTTCCGGGCGTTGTACCCGTCGGTTTCACCGGGCTGAGTCATCAGGTTGTTGATGAAGATCTTCGTCGCGCGCGTTTGGCCGATCACACGCGCGACCTGGCTCACGAGAAGATTCGGCAGGATGCTCGTGTAGAGCGAGCCTGGTCCAACGGTGATGATGTCGGCGGCGCGAATTGCTTTGAGGGCTTCGGGCAAGGGAAGACATTTTTCCGGCTCGAGTCGCAGACGGCGAATCGGAAGTTTGGAAGCTGTGATCTGCGTCTCGCCACGGACGACGGATCCGTCTTCAAGCTCGGCTGCGAGACGGACGTCGCTGATCGTGGCCGGATAGATGTGTCCCTTGCTCGCAAGAATCTCGGAGGAGAGGCGAATGGCTTCAGTGAAATCTCCTGTCACTTCGGTTAACGCCGCGAGAAAGAGATTGCCGAAACTGTGCCCGCCGAGCTCGCCGTCGCCGCGAAAGCGATAACTGAAAAGGCGCGACATCAGTTTGGAGTCTTCCGAGAGCGCGATCATGCAATTGCGGATGTCGCCGGGAGGGAGCATTTGCAACTCTTCGCGGAGACGTCCGGAGCTGCCGCCGTCATCGGAGACGGTGACGATTGCGGAGAGACTCTCGATCCACAACTCATCGTCCGCTTGTCCGACGAGACGCTTCAGACCGCCGAGTAAACACGAGAGACCAGTACCGCCGCCGATGGCTACGAGCTTCTGACCAAGTGTGGGAGTTGTTTGTTGCAAAGTTTAAGCCTCTGACCTACGGATCGAATCATACCTCTGAATAGAACAAGTCAGGAAGAGGGGCTTGCCCCCGCTGTTGCTTGGATGGGACGAGCGGGGACAAGCCCCTCTTCCTGACTCGTTCTATTCAAGGTTGCACAGAGAAAACTATCTAGGAAGGGTTGCTAAAGATCAGCCGATCGAAATCGGGGTCGTTTCGAAGTGGGTTCAGGTCGTGATCGTGTTGTGCACGCACGCGCAGGTTCGGTTGCAAGTCGAGGGCGCGCTGGAGTGATTCCAACGCCAGGTCGATCGAACCGAGTCGAGCGCGAGTGGCTGCGAGTCCATAATGAATATGCGCCGCTTCCGGCTCACGCTTGAGCGCTCTTTCGAACATCTCCTGCGCCGCCACATATTCACCGCGGTTGAGCTCAATGACGCCGCGATCGTAAAGCGAATCGGCATCACGTGGGAGAATGCTCTCAGTTCGCAGGCGCGACTCCGCGATCGCGAGATACGTCCGCGCGCGCGCCGCAACTTCTGCGACCTGCGAGTATTTGTCTACGAGAATCCGGAACTGGTTCCGCGCCTCAGCAAACCGGCCACGAGCAAACTCCTTATGTGCGCGTTCGAACGCAACCAGAGCTGCCGATTCATCCTGTGTCGGCGGTCTTGGCGGCGGTGGCGGAGCGGGCGTTGGACGAATTGCTCTAACCGCAGCTTGCTTCTGCGTCGTTTTGACCCTAGAGACGACAGGCTTCTTAGCGGCAGCGGTCTTGCGAGCCACAGGCTTCGGCGCCGTCTTCTTGGTTTTCGCCGCAGCTTTCGACTTGGCAGCAGTCTTCTTGGCCGGGCGCGCCTTGGCGGCTGATCGCGCAGACGATTTGGCGGCGGCGGCTCTGGTGGCTTTGGGTTTGGAAGGTGACTTCGCTTTAACAGCGCGCTTCGCGCTTTTCGCGGCTGGTTTAGCTTTTGAACGCGATGTTGACCGTCTCAACCCTTTTGTGAGACTGCTACTCAT